>Ga0209643_1000310_pt1 | contig 106075 bp, 98 predicted proteins | sample AutmiccBRH37_all_FD_187383 | JGI IMG/M metagenome (GOLD analysis project Ga0209643, IMG submission 187383) | Deep subsurface microbial communities from Mt. Terri, Switzerland - Autotrophic microbial communities BRH/37_all (SPAdes) (version 2) | ecosystem: Environmental > Aquatic > Deep...
TTGGCCGCGTATTCCAGGTCAGAAAAGCTCTGTTGCATCGCCGTCTTTCGTTCAGTCATCACCATGCGGATTCTCGCAAAGCCGGCATCACTTCGATACCCTGGGCAGCGAATAAATCAGTGTTTCCTTAGTATGTTGGATTGAGGTTTCTAAAAAAAGGCGCAATTTATTGCGCCTTTTCGTTTATCTGTTAGTACCAGCTCAACGCCCCGCCCGTCTGATACTCCGTGACGCGCGTTTCGAAGAAGTTTTTCTCCTTCTTCAGGTCGATCATTTCGGCCATCCAGACGAAGGGGTTGCTGACGCCGGGGAACATTTCGTCCAGGCCAATCTGCTAGCAGCGGCGGTTGGCATTCGGTTTTATCGTCACTGCCGCTCCATCTCCGAAACCGCAGCCTTCGCCAGAAACCCGGACCGGCTCAGGTGATGCGCCTTGGCGTAGGCGTCAATCCGCTTGACCAGCCCTTCCGGCAAGGACACGTTCAAACGCACGGGGCGGGTCGTGAGTTGGGACACATCGACGTCCACCAGCAGCCACACGCCGTCCTGGTATTCCGGCTGGGCGGTGAGGGCTTCCAGCGGGGTGGGCGCGGGGATGTCCATGTCTTCGCCTTCGCAATAGACCTCGATGGCTTCCTGAATTTTGGCGGGGAGTTCGTCCCAACTGTCCGCTGCCGAATAGCAGCCGGGAAAGTCGGGGACGGTGACGCCGTGAGCATGGGTGTCATCGCCAACATGTACATAGACTGGATACAGCATGGTTACCTCCATTCCCAACCGGCTTGCCGGTAGATGTTGCGCAGCGTGCCTATCGCCATGTCCTTGCGCGGATGGGGGACCACGACGTGGCCGGGTTTTTCGGGGTGCTTATACTTGACATGGTCGCCCTTGCCACCTACCCGAATCCAGCCTTCACGCTCCAGGCGCTTGATCAGCTCCGCACTGTTCATATTCTAATACACACGAATACACAAAACAACGCGTTGCTTACGCCTGTGGCGCATGCGTCAATCCCAGCTCAACGCCCCGCCCGTCTGATACTCCGTGACGCGCGTCTCGAAGAAGTTCTTCTCCTTTTTCAGGTCGATCATTTCGGCCATCCAGGGGAAGGGATTGGTGACGCCGGGGAACATTTCGTCGAGGCCGATCTGCTGGCAGCGGCGGTTGGCGATGAAGCGCAGGTATTCCTTGAACTGGGCGGAGTTCAGCCCCAGCACGCCGCGCGGCATGGTGTCTTCGGCGTAGCGGTATTCGAGCTCGACGCCCTTCTGGATCAGGCTGGTGATTTCGGCCTTGAACTCGTTGGTCCACAGGTGCGGGTTTTCCAGCTTGATGGTGTTGATGAGGTCGATGCCGAAATTGCAGTGCATCGACTCGTCGCGCAGGATGTACTGGTACTGCTCGGCGGCGCCGGTCATCTTGTTCTGGCGGCCCAGGGCGAGGATCTGCACGAAACCGACGTAGAAGAAGATGCCTTCCATGATGCAGGCGAAGACGATCAGCGACTTCAGCAAGTCCTGGTCGGCCTGGGGGGTGCCGGTCTTGAACTGCGGGTTGGTGAGCGTGTTGATGAAGGGGATGAGGAATTCATCCTTGTCGCGGATGCTCTCGATCTCGTGATAAGCGTTGAAGATTTCGCCTTCGTCCAGGCCCAATGATTCGACGATGTACTGGTAGGCGTGGGTGTGGATCGCCTCTTCGAATGCCTGGCGCAGCAGGTACTGGCGGCACTCGGGCGCGGTGATGTGGCGGTAGGTGCCGAGCACGATGTTGTTGGCGGCAAGCGAATCGGCGGTGACGAAGAAGCCGAGGTTGCGCGTGACCAGACGGCGCTCGTCTTCGGTGAGCGCGGTGGGGTCTTTCCACTGCGCGATGTCACGGCTCATGTTCACTTCCTGCGGCATCCAGTGGTTGGCGCAGGCGTCCAGGTATTTCTGCCACGCCCATTTGTATTTGAAGGGGACGAGCTGGTTCACGTCCGTCGCGCCGTTGATGATGCGCTTGTCGGATGCCCGCACGCGTTGCTGGCTGGATTCAACCGGGCGCGGCGCGGGGTCGGTAACCTCGGCAGCCGCTGCGGATTCCTTGCGCAGGAAGGCCGGCACGTCCATGGGTATGGCGGCGGGGGTGAAGTCGTCTTCAAAATTCAACATCGTTTTTTTTCTCCTTTGGTTTTCCCAAAGTGGGCTGGGCCCACACTACATTTAATCTGGCGGTGGGCGGAGCCCACCCTACTTTTTTTGTGCCGGTTTCACCCGCAAGGGGTACGCCGGTGGGTCCCCGCTGCTTCGCAGCGACCCTTCCGCAGCCCTTCTGCGCCACCTCGACTGAATCGAGTCAGCGGGGATGAAGGCGAGCACTGTCTGAGCACCGCAGCAGGGCACGTTTTGTGTGCCCTGCCAGGGCGAGTTGCGCAGCCGCCCCGATGGCTCGGTTCAGTCGAGGCCCGCCCCGAAGGGGTGGCGCAGCGGGGTCGCCTTTCTTTGGTTACTTTCTTTGGCGAGACAAAGAAAGTGACTTGCCGCCGGCAACTCCGGCCAACGCACTCAACCTGTTACTGACAAGCCTCGCATTCCTCAAATCCCACATCCCCCGGCCGCATGGTGCAGGCGCGGCCTTCGATCTCCGCCTCCGGCAGGTTGGCCGCCGCCGCATTGATCGCGCTGCTGCCGCCCATGGCCCCTGCCCCGCCGCTCGACGACACGGCGTTCAGCTCGCCGCCCTTGCCGGTCGATTTCTCGGCCGAGGTGGCGCTCAGGGTGCGCAGGTAATAGGTGGTCTTCAAGCCGCGAATCCACGCCAGCTTGTAGGTTTCGTCGAGCTTCTTGCCGGAGGCGCCGGCCATGTAGATGTTGAGGCTCTGCGCCTGGTCGATCCACTTCTGGCGACGGCTGGCGCATTCGACCAGCCACCTGGTTTCCATCTCGAACGCGGTGGCGTAGAGCACGCGGATGTCGGCCGGGATGCGGTCGATCTTCGCCAGGCTGCCGTCGAAGTACTTGATGTCGGCGACCATGACTTCGTCCCACAGGCCGAGTTTTTTCAGGTCGTTGACCAGGTACTTGTTGGCGACGGTGAATTCGCCCGACAGGTTGGATTTGACGTAGATGTTCTGGTAGGTCGGCTCGACCGAGGCGGAGACGCCGACGATGTTGGCGATGGTTGCGGTCGGCGCAATCGCCAGGCAGTTGGAGTTGCGCATGCCGTGCTGGCCGATGCGCGCGCGCAGCGCGTCCCAGTCGAGGGTGCTGCTCGTATCCACTTCCAGATAGCCGCCGCGCTCGTCGGCCAGGAGCTTCAGCGAATCCTGCGGCAGGATGCCGCGGCTCCACAGGCTGCCTTCGTAGCTGGAATAGCGGCCGCGCTCGGCGGCGAGTTCGGTCGACGCCCAGAAGGCGTAGTAGGAGACGGCCTCCATCGAGCGGTCGGCGAATTCCACCGCGGCGTCCGAGGCGTAGGCCACGCGCAGTTCCTGCAGCGCGTCCTGGAAGCCCATGATGCCGAGGCCCACCGGACGGTGCTTGAGGTTGGAATTGCGCGCCTTGCCGACGGCGTAGTAGTTCACGTCCACCACGTTGTCGAGCATGCGCATCGCGGTGTGGATGGTGGCCTTGAGCTTGTCCATGTCCAGCTTGCCATCCTTGAGATGGTTCACCAGATTGACCGAGCCGAGGTTGCACACGGCGATTTCGGTTTCGCTGGTGTTGAGCGTGATCTCGGTGCACAGGTTGGAGCTGTGGACGACGCCGACGTGCTGCTGCGGGCTGCGGATGTTGCACGGGTCCTTGAAGGTGATCCAGGGGTGGCCGGTTTCGAACAGCATCGACAGCATCTTGCGCCACAACTGGTTGGCGGGAATGCGCTTGAACACCTTGATCTCGCCGCGGTCGGCGCGGCGCTCGTATTCGGCGTAGGCCTCGGCGAACTTGCGGCCGTACAGCTCATGCAGGTCGGGCACGTCGTTGGGCGAGAACAGGGTCCAGTCGCCGCCTTCCATCACGCGCTGCATGAACAGGTCGGGAATCCAGTTGGCGGTGTTCATGTCGTGGGTGCGGCGGCGGTCGTCGCCGGTGTTCTTGCGCAATTCGAGGAATTCCTCGATGTCCATGTGCCAGGTTTCCAGGTAGGCGCACACCGCGCCCTTGCGCTTGCCGCCCTGGTTCACCGCGACGGCGGTGTCGTTGACCACTTTCAGGAACGGCACCACGCCTTGAGATTTACCATTCGTGCCCTTGATGCGGGCGCCCATGGCGCGCACTGGGGTCCAGTCGTTGCCGAGGCCGCCGGCGTACTTCTGCAGCATGGCGTTTTCCTTGATCGCCTGATAGATGCCGTCGAGGTCGTCGGTGACGGTGGTCAGGTAGCAGGAAGACAGCTGGGAATGCCGGGTGCCGGCATTGAACAGGGTGGGCGTCGAGCTCATGAAGTCGAACGAGGACAGCACCTGATAGAACTCGATGGCGCGCGCCTCGCGGTCCACTTCATTGATCGCAAGCCCCATCGCCACCCGCATGAAGAAAGCCTGCGGCAGTTCGATGCGCGACTCTTCGATGTGCAGGAAATAACGGTCGTACAGGGTCTGCAGGCCGAGGTAGCCGAACTGGAAGTCGCGGCTGGCGTCGAGCACGGCGGACAGTCGCGCGAGGTCGAACTGGGCGAGCTTCTCGTCCAGCAGTTCGGCGGCGATGCCCTTCTTGATGTAGGCGGGGAAATACTCGGCGTAGCGCGCGCCCATCTCGGCCTGCGTCACCGTCTCGCCCAGCACTTCGTGGCGGATGGAGACGAGCAGCAGGCGGGCGGTGACCAGCGAATACGCCGGGTCCTGCTCGATCATCGAGCGCGCGGCCAGCACCAGCGCCTTTTCGACTTCGGCCATCGGCACGCCGTCGTAGAGGTCGCGCAGCACGGTCTGCATGATCGGCTCGGCGCGCACGGTCTCGCCCAGGCCGGCGCAGGCGTCGGCCAGCAGGCCGGCCAGACGCGCGGTGTCGAGCGGCTTTTTCACGCCGTCCTCGATCACGTGGAGCTGCACTTGGGGCACGCCGGCGGCTTTTTGCGCGGCGCGCTCCTGGGTGCGCTTTTCGCGGTACAGCACGTAGGAACGCGCGACTTCATGCTCGCCCGAGCGCATCAGCGCCAGTTCGACCTGGTCCTGGATGTCTTCGATGTGGAAGGTGCCGCCGTTGGGGGTGCGCCGCATCAGGGCCGACGTCACCTGATTGGTGATCGACTCGACCAGTTCTCGGATGCGCGCCGAGGCCGCGGCCTGCCCGCCCTGCACCGCGATGAAGGCCTTGGTCACGGCAATGGCGATCTTGTTGGGCGCGAAGCCCACCACTGCGCCGTTGCGGCGGATGATCCGGTAGTCGGCGTAGCGCGCGTCGATCACCACCGGTTCGGCAGTTTCGAGCGGCGGGACGTGGGGGGATGCGGCGGATTCGGTGGCGACGTTTAACATCTACAAGGCTCCTTGGTGGGGATGACAAAAAACCGGGCAACCGCATAAGGTATTCACAACTTACACACAGCTTGCCCAGCCCTCGTTCACATAGTTATACACAACATATTGTGGTTGATCGGCGGAACAGATACAAACTCTAGACAAATTCTAGATGCATGGTCTGGAGTGTCAACATGGACGTGCGGTTTTATTTGGCAGGCGTTTTTCGCCGCCCGGGAAATCCCATGGCAAATCAGAGTTTCTGCCGAACAGCCTGCCTAAATATTGAACAGAATGACGTCTGGATGCGGCCTGGAACCGAGAAACGTCCGGACAGGCCCATGAATACGTTGAGATTCAGCTTATTAGCATGCTCGAATACAGGGTGCGCCGCGCAAAGACTGCTGAATCTTTGCGCACCCCGGCGAAAGCGGATGGGCACCGGACCCCATAAGGCGATCAGGGGTTTTTTGGTTATGATTAGATAAAAACCCCCTTACCGAAAACTCCTACCGAGCCGGGCACCGTTTCCATGCGCCATACCGCTGTTTTGCTGATTTCCTGCCCCGACCAGAAGGGACTGGTTGCCGCCATTGCCGATTTTCTGCTGCTGCACAACGCCAACATCCTGCACGCGGACCAGCATCAGGACGCCGAACTGAAGCTGTTCCTGATGCGGGTGGAATGGGAATTGGCGGAATTCAACCTCGATCTGGCCGAATTTGCCGTGGCCTTCGGACCCATCGCCACCCGCTTCGGAATGACCTGGCGCCTTGCCGAGTCGAGCCGCAAGCAGCGCATGGCGGTGTTCGTGTCGAAGTTCGACCACTGCCTGGCCGACCTGCTCTACCGCTACCAGAGCGGCGAGCTGCACTGCGAACTGCCGATCGTCCTCAGCAACCATGAAGACACGCGCTGGCTGGCCGATGCCTACCGCGTGCCCTACCAGCATCTGACGGTGCACAAGGATGCCAAGCATGAGGCCGAGCTGACGCAGCTGGCGATCCTGCGCGACCGCAAGATCGATTTCATCGTGCTGGCGCGCTACATGCAGGTGCTGTCGCCCGATTTCATCCGCCACTTCCCCAACCGCATCATCAATATCCACCATTCCTTCCTGCCCGCGTTTCACGGTGCCAAGCCGTATCACCGGGCGTTCGAACGCGGGGTCAAGCTGATCGGCGCGACCGCGCACTACGTCACCGAAACCCTCGACGACGGCCCCATCATCGAACAGGACGTGGCGCGCATCTCGCACCGCGACAGCCTCGATGACCTGGTCAAGAAGGGGGCGGACCTGGAAAAAGTGGTGCTGTCGCGGGCAGTGAAATGGCACCTGGACAACCGCGTACTGGTGTACGCCAACAAGACCGTCGTGTTCGACTGAAATCATGCTTACGCTCAATGTCCCCGACGCCGACCCGGCACCCCAACAGCCCGTCGAGACCCGGCCCAAAACGGTCGCGGAATGGCTCGACCGCCTGCCCTTCGCCAGCCCGGCGGACACTGCCCGGCAACTGGCCACGGCCCTGTATGCGCTCAATCGCCATGCACTGGGCGCGGACGAACACCACGCGCTGCTGGCCCTGTACCGTCCGGTGGTTGCACGCGTCTCCGCCAGCCTGGAAGCACAGTTCTCCGATTCCGGGGTGCCGCCCCACGCCCAGCAAAGACAAATCGGCGACCTCCTGCGCGAACTGCAAACCGAACTCGGCGTCGGCTACAAGCAAGTCCTGCTGGCCATGGCCAACCGGCGTTTCGGCCGTGCCAGCCCCAAGCGCACGGCCGAAGTTTCCGCACGGCTGCTGACGGCCCTGCGCGACATCCAGGCCGCCTGCTACCTGACCTACACGCCCCTTCCCGCCGGCCTGTGGCAGGAAATGCACCAGATCCACGCCTTCGCCCATGCCTCGAATCTGGCCGACAACGCCGTGGACGGCGCAATATCGCCCAGCCTGGCCTACAGCCAGGCAGTGCTGATCGCGCTGGCCGACCCGCCGCACATGAGCCACGCCGAGCTGATCCACACCCGCCTCTACCTGGATCAATTCGCCGCGCTGGCCATGCTGACCTCCGCCCCGGTGGCCAGCCACTGCGGCTTTCCCATCCAGGCCGATGGCGATGCGCCGCCGAGTCATTTCGCCGCCAGCCAGCCTCACGACGGCCTCTGGCTCGACACCGACGCGCTGTGCCGCCACCTGCACGAAACCGTGCTTCGCCTGCGCAACGGTGAAACACCGCAGCGCATCGGCCTGCCAACGGGAATGGAAGGCGAACTCAGCCTGACCCTGTGCAAACGTCTGCTCAAACAGTGGAGCACCGGCGCGCAGCGCGCGTTCAAACGTTACGCCACCCCCGACAGCACGGTGCAGATGGTGGCCGGCGTGAGCGCGATCCACCGGATGCTGGAAATGGTGCCGCAAGCCGCCCAGCTCCAGCAGGATGAAGCGGACAACCTGTCCATCCATGGCGTCGAACCCATATTCGCCGCACCAGCCGCCGTCAACGCCACCCACTGGACGGTCAGCAACGATAGCGCGTCCGGCCTCGCCCTCTACGGCACGCCGGATGCCCCGCTGAACCTGAAAGTGGGCGATCCGCTGGCTCTGCGTGCCGACGATGCGGCGTCGTGGTCGCTGGGCGTGATCCGCTGGGTCCGCATGGGCGATGCGCAGCAGGTTGAACTCGGCGTCGAGCGGCTGTCGCCGCAGGTTCAGCCGGTATGGGTGCGCCCCCTGCGGGGCCACCGCAAGACCAACCCGGAAGCGGCGCTGTTCGTTCCGGGGGTGGCGGCGCTGAAGCAGCATGACCGCCTGCTGCTGCCGCGCCCCCTGTATGAGATCGGCATGGACGCCGACGTCTGGCACCCACCGCACCAGTACACGCTCACCTTCGGCCGGCGCCTGGAACACACGCCGAGCTTCGATTTGATCGCTTTCTCCGTTTTTGCAGACGAGCAGCCATGACCGAGATTCTTGTTTTGTATTACAGCGCCGGCGGCAGCGTGCGCGAGATGGCGCAGCTGGTCGCGCGCGGCATCCACCAGGTCGCCGGCGCCTCCGCCCGCGTACGCACCGTGCCGCCGGTGGCGCCGCGTACCCAGGTGGCCGAGCCGCCGGTACCGGACGAGGGCGCGCCCTACGTCGAACTCGCAGACCTCGAACAGTGCGCCGGCCTCGCGCTCGGCTCGCCCACCCGCTTCGGAAACATGGCGGCGCCGCTGAAATATTTCCTCGACGCCACCGGCGCGCTGTGGGCCAAGGGCGCGCTGGTCGGCAAGCCCGCCGCGATGTTCACCTCCACCGCCAGCCTGCACGGCGGCCAGGAAACCACCCTCACCAGCATGATGTTGCCGCTGCTGCACCACGGCATGCTGATCGTCGGTCTGCCCTACACCCTGCCCGAAGTGAACCACACCGCGAGCGGCGGCACTCCCTACGGCGCCAGCCACTGGGCCGGACCGAATGATGAAAAGCCGCTCACCGACGATGAGCGCGCGCTGTGCATCGCGCTTGGCAAGCGGCTGGCTGAAACCGCCACGAAACTGTCGGCATGAAAACCCTGCAGCACATCGCGAGCGCGAGCCTGATCGCGCTGATTTTCCTGTGCCTGGCGTGGGAACTGGTGCTGGCGCCGATCCGCCCTGGCGGCTCTTCGCTGGCGCTCAAGGCGCTGCCGCTGCTGCTGCCGCTGATGGGCATCCTGAAAGGCCGCCGCTACACCTATCAGTGGGCGCCGATGCTGGTGCTGGCCTACTTCAGCGAAGGCGTGGTGCGCGCATGGTCGGACACCGGCCTGTCGGCCTGGCTGGCCGGCGCGGAAGTGGCGTTGTCGGTGGTGTTCTTCTTCGCTGCGATCTATTACGCCAGGCTTAGCGCGCCGTCGCGGCTCGCCTGAGGGGACGCTGACGTAATCCAGGATTGTTTATCAGGTTCATTTCATTCAACCGTATGCTGCTGTAGGAGGCCCGCCTCCCGGCCTAAGCCGTGGTGGTTGCAGCAGTGCGAAATTCGGGGTGAGGGCGCCCCTCCATGTCACGGCGGCGGGAATTTTGTGGGAGCGGGTTTACCCGCGATCTGGGCGGAGCTACCGGGGCTAAAGCCCCTCCTGCAAATCACCTGGTGAACCATCTCGGTTAATCCATCATCGCGTCCATGTACGCAATGACGAATCAGCATCACCCTGATAAAGAAACGTCCGGAACCGGGCGCCGGCCACGAACAATCCGGCCTCCCGGCTCGCCAGCGAAACAAGTCTTGCCTATTGCGCGGCGGGCAGTGTCAGGACTGCCCGCAACCCCCCCAGCGACGAATCCGCCAGCACGACCTGGCCGCCATACATGCGTGCCAGATCGTCGACGATGGCCAGCCCGAGCCCGCTGCCGGGAACCTGCTGATCGGCCCTGACGCCGCGGCGAAGCATGGCCTCCCGCTGCTCCGCGGCGATGCCTTTGCCGTCATCGTCAACGCGGATCACGAGTCGGTCCTGTTCGATTCCGGCGTCGATCTCGACGCGGCGCAATGCCCACTTGCAGGCGTTGTCGAGCAGGTTGCCGAGCATTTCCTGCAAATCCTGCGCTTCGCCGCGAAACGCCAAGCTTGCCGCTATCGGCTGCACGACCAGTTCAAGATCGCGCCCGGCATGAATGCGCCGCATGGTCCGCACCAGCCCATCGACGACGGGCTCGAGCGGCGTCCGCGCGCCCGGCAGGCGAACCGCGGCCGCGGCCTGCGCCCGCGCCAGGTGGTAATCCACCTGCCTGCGCGCCATCTCGACCTGGGCGGCCACCAAGCGCGCCAGCGCATCGTCCTTGCTGTCGGCCGCATTGGCGAGGACGCTCAAGGGCGTTTTCAGCGCATGGGCGAGATTGCCCGCCTGGGTGCGGGCACGCTCGACGACTTCGGCGTTTCGCGCCAGCACGGTGTTGAATTCCTCGACCAGCGGCATGATTTCCGCCGGGAACGCCCCCTCCATCCGCTGCGCGTCACCGCGGTGCACGCGCCCGAGCGCAGCGCGCAGCTTCTGCAGCGGCGCCAATCCGACGAAGACCTGCACCAACGCCGCCAGCGCCAGTCCAAGGCCCAGCACGCCCAGCGCCAGCCACAGCTCCTTGTTGAAGCGCGCCACCGGCTCGATCATCAGGCCTTCGTCGGCGGCGACGATCAGCCGCAGCGGCAGCGCGTCGATCCGCAGGCTGCGCTCGACCATTCCCAGCGTCTCCCCTTGCGGGCCGGCGATGCGATGCTGATGAACCTCCCCGCTGGCGGGCGAATCCGCGGGCACGCGCAGCACCTGATCCCACAGGGAGCGCGAGCGCATCACGGCCGGGCTTGCCGGGAGACCGGGACCAGCGAGGCGGTCGATCTGCCAGTAGAGGCCCGCAAAAGGCTTGTTGAGGCGGGGGTCGCTCAGCGGCATCGCCAGCATCGGCTGGCCCTGGTCGTCGAGCGCCAGTTGGGCGGTCAACTGGTCGAGATGGGTTTTCAGTTCGGCATGAAACTGCAGTTCCACATGCTTGCGAAACATATTGCCCAGCCCCCAGCCGGCAACGAGGATGGTGGCGGCAATCCAGAACAGCGTGCCTAGCAGCAGACGAAAGCGCAGCGAGCCGCGCAGGGTGCCCAGCGTCATTGCGGGTTGACGAGGCGATAGCCCATGCCGCGCACGGTTTCGATCAATCCGGGCGGCAGCTTCTTGCGCAGGCGGCCGATGAAAACCTCGACGGTGTTTGAGTCGCGATCGAAATCCTGCGCGTAGATGTGCTCGACCAGGTCGCTGCGGGAAACCACCTCACCCGCGTGGTGCATGAGATACGCCAGCACGCGGTATTCGTGGCTGGTCAGCGTCAGGGCCCGGCCCTCGACGGTGACGCGGTTGTTGCGGGTGTCCAGCGTCACCGGGCCGCAGGCCAGCTCGGCGCTGGCATGGCCGCCGGCGCGGCGGATCAGCGCGCGCAGGCGGGCCAGCAGCTCTTCCATGTGGAAGGGTTTGGTCAGGTAATCGTCGGCGCCGGCATCGATGCCGGCCACTTTTTCGTGCCAGTTGTCGCGCGCGGTAAGAATCAGCACCGGCATGGTGCGCCTGGCGGCGCGCCATTTTTTCAGCACCGTGATGCCATCCATTTGCGGCAGGCCAAGGTCCAGGACGACCGCGTCGAAGGGTTCGGTATCGCCCATGAAGTGGGCGTCGAGGCCGTTGTGCGCCATATCGACCGCATAACCGGCCTCGCGCACGCCCTCGGCCAGTTGCGCGGCCAGCGTCGGTTCATCTTCCACCACCAGGATGCGCATCAGCGTGCCGCTCCGCGGCGGCCATCCTTGCCCTTCGGCCCCTTGATTCCGAGCAGCTTGCCGTCGCGGGCATCGATCTCGATCTCGATCAGCGCCCCGCCCGTGCGTAACAACTTGATCTCGTAGATCCAGCGCGCGTCCTCGCGCTCCAGTTCGACTTCCATGATCTGCCCCGGATAGTCGCGCTCGACCCGTTCCAGGATCGTCCGCAAGGGCAGGATCTCGCCGGATTCCAGCGCCCGGCGGGCGCGATCATGATCGTGCTCGTCTGCGGCCTGGCTTGCCCCGACGCCCAGGAGCGCCAGCAGCAGTGCGGCGGAAAGCGCCGCGCGCAATCCTCTCGACAATTTTCTGCCTGACATCGCGGTATCCAGAATGGGTTTTTCCATGAGCTTGTTTTTACCCCCGCAAGCCTGAACGCAGGATGAACGGCGGATTCACCTTCGGTTCAGTCCACTGCGGGCAAAGTGCAGCTTCACATCCATCGTAAAGGAGAAAAACCATGCGCCGAAAGCTTGCCATCCCCCTGTGCATTGCCGCCACGATCCTGTCCACCTCGCTCTTCGCCGGCCCGCGCGAAGACCTGCTGGCTCAATACGCTACCGCAGCCAGGACAGAGACGCCAACTTTTTCCGGGTTCTCCGCTGCGCGCGGGAAGACCCTGCACACCCATAACTTTGCCGGCGGCAAACCCGATACGCCGGCCTGTACCTCCTGCCACGGCAAGGACCCACGTGTTGCCGGCCGCACCCTGACCGGCAAGAACATCGAAGCCGTGGCGGCATCGGTAACGCCGAAGCGCTATACCGACCCCGCCAAGGTCGAAAAGTGGTTTAAGCGCAATTGCAAGGAAGTGCTCGGGCGCGAATGCACGGTGCAGGAGAAAGGCGACTGGCTCAGCTACATGCTCAGCCAGTAAGCGATGCCAACAAACGTATTTTACAAGGAGCCCCCCATGAACATTCCCTACCGCCCGCTCGCCCTTGGCCTGGTTGCGCTCGCCTTTTCCGCCGTCGTGCTGCAAAGAGCCCAGGCCGGCGGCGACGACTACTTCCCCCCGGTCGTCGACCCTCTGGTCAAGGAAGAATGCGGCAGCTGCCACATTGCCTTCGCCCCCTCGATGCTCCCCGCCAGGTCGTGGAAACGCATGATGGCCAATCTGAACGACCACTTCGGCGACGACGCCAGCGTCGATGCGGATACCGCCGCCCGAATCTCCAGCTATCTCGTCACCAATGCAGCCGATACGGGCGGCAAGCGCTACAGCAGCAAACTGCTGCGCGGCCTGGCGCCGAACAGCGCTCCCCTGCGCATTACCGAGTTGCCGAAATGGGTCAGTGAACACCGCGAGGTTCCCGCCTGGGAATGGAAGCACAAGGATGTGCGCACCAAGGCGAATTGCGTCGCCTGCCATGCCGATGCCGAGCGGGGCTTCTACGAAGACTGATGCTACCCCGGCGGGGTTCATGAATGCTGGATGAACAAACGCTTCAGAACAGGTTCAGGCGCCCCCTCGCACAATGAATGCACGGTCATTGATCCGACCACAACCAAGGAGATTTTCATCATGCGTACCACGACCATTCTTTCTGCTTTCGCCCTTGGCGCCGGACTGGTGGCCGGCAGCGCAGTGCTTGCCCCCGCGTTCGCCGAGGACAACCCGCCCGCCCGCACCAGCGAGCGCCAGTGGCTGTCGATTCCGCAGATTCACGACAAGCTCGTTGCCGCCGGATACCGCAACATCGAGAAGATCGAACGCGAGGACGGCGGCTATGAAGCCCGCGCCACCCACCGCAACGGCGAACGGGTCAAGCTGTACCTCAATCCGCAGACGGGAGAGATCCTCGATCGGCGACAGCGCAAGTCCAGCCGCGACAACAACGACAGCCGGGGGTACACACAGGGCCAGCGCTATTCCGCCGACTGCAACGAGCGGCGCTGCCGCGACGACCTGCCGCAGAAGGCCGCCCCCACGCCGCCGGCAGGCAAATAATCCGTGCGGAGTCCAGCCATGAAAACCCTGCTTGCCGGTCTCATCTCCCTGGTCACCCTGGCCTGGGGGTGGGACGTCCTGGTCGCGGGCGGCGCCTCCGGTGGCAGCGCCCCCTGGGTCATGCGCCAGGAGGGCCTGTACCTGAGTGGCCTCCTGTCGATCGCCCTGATGTCCCTGGCGATGCTGCTGGCAGCGCGGCCGGCCTGGCTCGAAGGGCCGCTGGGCGGCCTCGACCGCATGTATCGAACACACAAATGGGCGGGCATTCTTGCCGTCAGCTTCGCCGCCCTGCATTGGCTGATCGAGATGTCGGACGACATCCTGAAGGCCCTGTTCGGCCGTTCGGGACGACTGCCGAAGGACAACGACACCGGCCTTCTGGAAATCCTGCGCGACCTCGCCGAGGACATGGGCGAGTGGGCGATTTACGCCGTGCTCGCGATGCTGGCGCTGACTCTTTGGAAGCGCTTTCCATACCGGCCATGGCGCTTCCTGCACCAGGCAATGCCGGTGCTCTATCTAATGCTCGCCTTCCATGCGCTGCTGCTGGCGCCCGTCGACTACTGGGCGCAGCCGGTGGGCGGGCTGCTTGCCCTGCTGCTGGGCGGCGGCGTGTACGGCAGCGTGCATTCCCTGGCCGGGCACATCGGTCGCGCGCGCCGGGTGCAAGGCAAGATCGTTGCCGTCGAGCATCCGGCTGCGGACATCGTTGCCGTGCGCTGCCAGCTCGATCAGGGCTGGCGCGGGCATCGTCCCGGCCAGTTCGCCTTCGCCACCTTCGACCATAGCGAGGGGCCGCATCCCTTCACCATCGCCAGCGCAGACCGCGGCGACCGCACCATTTCCTTCCAGATCAAGGCGCTGGGCGACTACACCCGCGGCCTCACCAACCGGCTGCAGCCGGGGCAGGCGGTGACGGTCGAAGGGCCCTACGGTCGCTTCGACCTCGACCGCCGCAATCCGCGGGCGCAACAAATCTGGGTGGCCGCCGGCATTGGCGTCACGCCCTTTCTCGCCTGGCTCGAATCGCTGCAGGATACCCCCGGCCAAGCCCCCGCCGCCGACCTGCATTACTGCACACGGGATCGCGAAACTGATCCTTTCATCGCCCGCCTGGAATCGCTTTGCGCCTCCCTGCCCGGCATCAAGCTGCAGGTGCACGGTTCCCGGCAGGGAGAAGTCCTGACCGCCGCCGGCATGGTCGCCGCCAAGGATCGGTCCCGCCGCACCGAGGTCTGGTTCTGCGGGCCGCAGGGCCTCTCGGAAAAGCTCAGGAAAGGTTTGGACGCCGCGTGGCCGGGGAATCTCCGGTTTCATCAGGAGGCGTTCGAAATGCGCTAGGCGCGCGTCGGACGGACTGGCCGTCAGTCGTGCGCGATGCCGACCAGGCGGGCGTTAAGCCTGCGCGCCAGGGCTTCGCCGCCGTGCCGCATGACGCCGTCATGGTTCCACTTGATCAGGGGACGCGCAACCAGCGCCAGCAGGTTCATCCACACGGTGGTGGTGCGAATCTGCCACTCGAAACGCGCGCTCGTCACCGCGCCATCGGTGGCGAAGAACCAGCGGCCCTGGCCTTCGACATCGCCGCTCGCGATGCCTTCGACACTGGTCAGCGGAATGGCATGGACCACGCAAATGTTAAACGTGAGCCGATAAGGCAGGCGCCCCCGCCACGTGTAGCGGCGCACGCTGCCGATGCCGCGGGCGTCGCCGGGCGCGAGTTCCTCGACACTTTCCACATTGCACCACCACTGCGGCCAGTTCAAGGAATGGGAGATGGCCTCGCAAACCGCCTCGATGGGCGCTTCGATACGCCAGAGGGTGACAAAGCGGTACTCCATCCTCATTCTCCCCCTGGATTGAACAGGGTTTCCGCCAGAGGCACATTGATTTCCAGGTCGCTCATCAAGACAGTTTCGATGACGGCGTCTTTTTGATCGCGGCTGACCACCTTGAGCGGGAACAGGCTCGATGTGTCCAGCCACAGCTCGTAGCGATACACGCCGGAAACCGCAACCCCCGTCGCACCCGTCACCACAAGATACAGAACACCGCGCCCCGCCATTGGCGCTTCGGGCCGCACCTCCGCCTGCCCCTGCTCCAGCAGGGCGCGGATGTTTTTGAATAGCGTCCCGACATCCGACTTGTCCACGGTTTGCCCCCCCGGACTTCGGATGAGCGGGTTGTGCGGACTCAGGCTGAGTTCCGGGAAGCGGCCGGCGCCGAACGGCCACAGCCGCACGTGACGGGTGAGCGGGCTGTAGACCAGCACCGCGCCCGCATGTGGACGGATGAACTCCATGCGCACGAAACCCGGCTTCCTGTAGGAATAGCGAAGGTGGTCCTCGCCCCCGGCACGAAAGGCGCGGAGGGTGACCTGGTAGTTCTCGACCATGTGGTAATGCTTGATGGCGTTATCCAATAGAGACAACGGTGTTCCGGTGAGTGCGGCGGCCAGCATGAGGGTGGACAGCATCGCTACTCCACGACGTCGAGCACGCCCTCCATGCCCTTCTCACGGTGGCTTTCAAGAAACAGCAGCCGGTTCCGGCAATAAAACGGATAGCTGCCGACCGCGGTGGGCGTGAAGCGGATTTTTTTTGGCTCGCTCGACAAGTCCTCATCGACCGCGATTCCCGCCTCGGGCGCCTGGATGACCAGGGTGTGGGGAATCATGCTTATGGCCACGCTGACCGTCAGTTCGACCGGCACATTCGACTTTACGACTACCCGGTTGGGTTTGAAGAAATAAGCCCCGCCTTCGATCCTGACGTGTTGGACACCGTCGGCGGTGGGGGTTGCCCGATATACCGTCTCCCCGGGCTGCGCAACGTCGGCATGGGATGGCCCGGCTCCGGCAAGCCCCAGGCAGAACACAAGACATGTCACGCAAGCTTTCATGGTCCGGCGCGTCAACCCTTGCAACGCGTGAATACTGCATTACTGCATATATAGTATGAATGCCGCCTAAGCCAAGCGAGGTCAGGGGTCAGGGGTCAGGGGTCAGGGGTCAGGGGTCAGGGGTCAGGGGTCAGGAAATTATAGGGCGCGGTTTTCGCCGCTCACTCCCTGAATTCTGAATCCTGAATCCTGAATCCTGTAGCAATCACACCTGCGGATGCGCCCGCTCGCGCTTGCTGTGCAGCTTGTTCAGCGCGTGCAGGTAGGCCTTGGCCGAGGCCACCACGATGTCGGTGTCGGCGCCCTGGCCGTTGACCACGCGGTCGCCCAGCGCCAGCCGCACGGTCACTTCACCCTGCGCGTCAGTGCCGCGGGTGATATTGTTGACCGAATACAGCAGCAGGTTGGCGCTGCTGCTGACCACCGATTCCAGCGCCTTGAAGGTGGCGTCGACCGGGCCGGAGCCGGTGCCGTCGGCTTGTCTTTCGACGCCTTCGTCGGTAAACACCAGTTGCGCGTGCGGGACCTCACCGGTCTCCGAACACACTTTCAGCGATACCAGCTTGTAGCGCTCGTGGTCGGTGGCGTAGCTCTCGTCGGAAACCAGCGCCTGCAGGTCTTCGTCGAAAATCTCGCGCTTCTTGTCGGCCAGGTCCTTGAAGCGGGCAAACGCGGCGTTGAGCGCTTCCTCGCTGTCCAGCACGATCCCCAGTTCGGCGAGCTTGGTCTTGAAGGCGTTGCGGCCGGACAGCTTGCCCAGGCTCAAACGGTTCGCATGCCAGCCGACGTCTTCGGCACGCATGATTTCATAGGTCTCGCGGTGCTTCAGCACGCCGTCCTGGTGAATGCCGGATTCATGCGCGAAGGCGTTCGCCCCGACGATGGCCTTGTTCGGCTGCACCGGATAGCCGGTGATGGTGGAGACGAGCTTGGACGACGGCACGATCTGGGTGGCGTCGATGCGCGTGTCGCAGTTGAATACATCCTTGCGGGTACGCACCGCCATCACGATCTCTTCCAGCGAGGCGTTGCCGGCGCGTTCGCCGAGGCCGTTGATGGTGCATTCGACCTGGCGCGCACCGTTCATCACCGCAGCAAGCGAGTTGGCCACCGCCATGCCGAGGTCGTTGTGGCAGTGCGTCGACCAGATGACTTTATCCGCACCGGGCACGCGTTCGACCAGCTGCTTCATGCGTTCGCCCCACAGGGCGGGAATGCTGTAGCCGACGGTGTCCGGCACGTTGATGGTCCTGGCACCGGCCTTGATCACCTCGTCGAAAATACGGACCAGAAAATCCATCTCGGAGCGCACCGCATCCTCGGCCGAGAACTCGACGTCGTCGGTATATTCGAGCGCGAGCTTGACCGCCTTGATTGCGGCCTCGACCACCTGGTCCGGCTGCATCCGCAGCTTCTTCTCCATGTGGATCGGGCTGGTGGCGATGAAGGTGTGGATACGCCCCGACTTCGCCGGCTTGATCGCACCGCCCGCCGCGTGGATGTCGCGCTCGTTGGCGCGCGCCAGCGAGCAGATGGTCGAGTTCTGGATGGTTTCGGCAATGGTGCGAATCGCCTCGGCATCCCCCGGACTGGCCGCAGCGAAACCGGCCTCGATGACATCGACGCCAAGCTTTTCCAACTGGCGCGCAATACGCAGTTTCTCGTCCCGGGTCATCGATGCGCCAGGGCTTTGCTCGCCGTCGCGCAAGGTGGTGTCGAAAATGAATAAACGGTCTTTCATGGCTGGCTCCATGGGGGGTCGGGGCGATATCGATGGCGACTCGGGCCGACGCATTATAAAGGGGTTGCCGCGAGAAACTGGCGGCGCGGGGTACTGCGGGGGAGGGGGTTTAGTATGCGCGCGCGCAGCGCAGCGGCAGGCTGCCGAACAGGACGCTCGACAGGCCAGGAATGAGGAAGGAAGCTTGCGACCAATTGGACATGGTCCAAATTCTATCTATTTTTTGTCACCCGGCAAGGGGGGCGTGGCCTTGGGCGACTTTTTGCGGCGGATCACCCGCAACAGCGCGTCCGCGTAGCCCGACAGGCCGTACAGCACGAACACGCCGAACAGCACCTCGGGCGGGCTGGTCGACACCAGGATGAAGGCCAGCACGATCAGCAGGATGACGAAGAACGGCACGCTTTTCCTGAGGTTGATTTCCTTGCCGCTGTAAAAGCGGAAGTTGCTGACCATGGTGAGTCCGCCGAACAGCGCGACCGCCGCCGCCAGCCAGCGCACATCCTCACCCGCCACGCCGTATTCGACCATTACCCAGACGAATCCAGCGACCAGCGCTGCCGACGCCGGACTGGGCAGTCCCTGGAAGAAACGCTTGTCGGTGACCACGTCGAGCTGTGTGTTGAAACGCGCCAGCCGCAGGGCGGCACCGGCGCAATAGACGAAGGCGGCGATCCAGCCGAGCTTGCCCATGCCTTGCAGGGCAAACTCATAGATCACCAGCGCCGGGGCGACGCCGAACGACACCATGTCGGACAGGCTGTCGTACTCGGCGCCAAAGGCGCTTTGCGTGTGGGTCATGCGGGCGACGCGGCCGTCGAGGCCGTCGAGCACCATGGCGATGAAGATCGCCACCGCGGCGTGCTCGAAGCGCCCATTCATCGCCTGGACGATGGCATAGAAACCAGCGAACAGCGCGCCCGTGGTGAAGAGATTCGGCAGCAGGTAAATACCGCGATCACGCATCCGCGGTCGCGTCATATTGGTCTTGCGGCGATCAAATTCAGGCATGGCGATTCCTAGTGTTGCGAACCGGAAATAACGGAACAAATGAAACAGATGGATTTTTTCGCCAGGCTAGGCGCAGACCCGCGGCCGTATGGGGTATACGGCAAGGGGCTGCAACGACGCATGGCGGAAAAAGACGCTGCTTCATGTTTCGTTATTTCCGGTTCGTGACACTATCTACCAGCGAGCCAGTATGGTACGCCCGCCGCTCACCTTCTGGCCAATCGAGACTTCGGCGCGTGCCGTAATCGGCAGATAGACGTCGACCCGCGAACCAAAACGGATGAAGCCGTAACGCTGGCCGCGCACCAGTTTGTCGCCGGTGCGCACGTAGCACAGGATGCGCCGCGCGATCAGACCGGCAATCTGCACCGAGGTGACATCGCCGCGCGGTGTCGCGATGTGGATCGCGTTGCGCTCGTTCTCGGTGGAGGCCTTGTCGAGGTCGGCGTTGACGAAGCTGCCCGCGGTGTACCAGACGCCCTTGACCTCGCCGTCGACAGGGCTCTTGTTGGAGTGCACGTTGAACACGTTCATGAACACGCTGATCTTCAGCGCCTCGCGATCCAGGTATTCATCGCGGACCTTTTCCACCATGACAATGCGACCGTCGGCCGGCGCGATCACCGCGTCAGCATCCATCGGCGGCACGCGCGCCGGGTCACGGAAGAACTGCAGCGCGAACACCGCCCAGATCCAGAACGGAACCGACCACCAGCCGACGAGCCAGGTCGCGATCAAGGCGGCTGCAAATGCGGCCAGCAAAACCAGCCAGCCCTCGCGGGCGATAAGGGGATGTGTCATTTGTGTAGGGGCTAGGAATTAGGGGCTAGGGAAAAGCGGAGGCGCGACGCCGCCGCTCGCTCCCTAAATCCTAGCCCCTATCTCCTAGATCCTTAGTTTTTGGTGTGATCGACCAGCTTATTGGCCGTGATCCAGGGCATCATGGCGCGCAGTTTGCCGCCCACCACCTCGATCTGGTGCGCGGCGTTGTTGCGGCGGCAGGCAGTCATCTCGGGGTAGTTGGACTGGCCTTCCAGGATGAAGCGCTTGGCGTAGTTGCCGTTCTGGATGTTGTCCAGGCACTCCTTCATCGCGGCTTTGGATTCGGCGTTGATGACCTTGGGGCCGGTCACGTACTCGCCGTATTCCGCGTTGTTGGAGATCGAGTAGTTCATGTTGGCGATGCCGCCCTCGTACATCAGGTCGACGATCAGCTTCAACTCGTGCAGGCATTCGAAGTAGGCCATCTCGGGGGCGTAGCCCGCTTCGGTCAGCGTTTCGAAGCCGGCCTTGACCAGTTCCACGGCGCCGCCGCACAGCACGGCCTGCTCGCCGAACAGGTCGGTCTCGGTCTCGTCCTTGAAGCTGGTTTCGATGATGCCGGTACGGCCGCCGCCGATGGCGGAGGCGTAAGACAGGGCGAGGTCGCGCGCCTTGCCGGAAGCGTCCTGGAACACGGCGATCAGGTCGGGGATGCCGCCGCCCTTGACGAACTCGGAGCGCACGGTATGGCCGGGGGCCTTGGGGGCGATCATGATGACGTCGAGGTCGGCGCGCGGCACGATCTGGTTGTAGTGGATGGAGAAGCCATGGGCAAAGGCCAGCGTGGCGCCCTGCTTCAGGTTGGGTTCCACTTCATCGCGATACAGGCGGGACTGGAACTCGTCCGGGGTGAGGATCATCACCAGGTCGGCGCCGGCGACTGCCTCGGGCACGGTCTTGACCTTGAGGCCGGCATTCTTGGCCTTCTTGGCGGAGGCGGAGCCCGGACGCAGGGCGACGGTCACGTTGACACCGGAGTCCTTGAGGTTGCAGGCATGGGCGTGCCCCTGCGAGCCGTAGCCGATGATGGCGACCTTGCGCTTCTTGATGAGGGAAAGGTCGGCGTCCTTGTCGTAGAAAACTTTCATGATGAATTCCTGAGGAAAATAAAAAATCAGACTTTGAGGCTGCGCTCGCCGCGTCCGATGCCAGACGCGCCGGTGCGCACGGTTTCGATGATAAAGGCGGGATCAATCGCCTCCAGAAAGGCATCCAGCTTGGAGCCGGTTCCGGTCAGCTCGATGGTGTAGGTCGCATCGGTAACGTCGATGATGCGGCCGCGGAATATATCCGAAGTGCGCTTCATTTCCTCGCGCCCCAGACCCACCGCCTTGACCTTGACCAGCATCAGCTCGCGCTCGATGTGGCTGCCCTCGGTCAGGTCCATCACCTTGATCACGTCCACCAGCTTGTTCAGCTGCTTGGTGATCTGCTCGATGACGTCTTCCGAGCCCGTGGTGACGATGGTCATGCGCGACATCGTGGCGTCTTCGGTCGGCGCGACGGTGAGCGACTCGATGTTGTAGGCGCGCGCCGAGAACAGCCCGGCCACGCGCGACAGCGCGCCCGCCTCGTTTTCCATCAGAAGCGAAATGATGTGTCTCATAGCTCCTCCGCCAGAATCATTTCGGACAGGCCTTTTCCAGCTCCCACCATGGGGAAGACGTTCTCGGTCTGGTCGGTCTGGAAGTCCATGAACACCAGACGCTCCTTCAGCGCGGGCGAGAACGCTTCCTTCAGCGCGGCTTCGACGTCCTCGGGCTTGTCGATACGCATGCCGACGTGGCCGTAGGCTTCGGCCAGCTTGACGAAGTCGGGCAGGGAATCCATATAGGATTCGGCGTAGCGGCTGCCATAGAAGAACTCCTGCCACTGCCGAACCATGCCCATGTAGCGGTTGTTGAGCGTGACGATCTTGATGGGAATGCGGTACTGCTTGCAGGTCGAGAGTTCCTGGATGCACATCTGGATGCTCGATTCGCCGGTGATGCAGGCCACCTGCGCGTCGGGGTGCGCGAGTTGCACGCCCATGGCGTACGGCAGGCCGACGCCCATGGTGCCCAAGCCCCCGGAATTGATCCAGCGGCGCGGCTTGTCGAACTTGTAATACTGCGCCGCCCACATCTGGTGCTGGCCGACGTCGGAGGTGATAAAGGCGTCGCCCTTGGTCACCTCCCACAGCTTCTCAACCACGTATTGCGGCTTGATGATGGGGCTGTTGCGGTTGTAATTGAGGCAGTTCTTCGAGCGCCACAGCTCGATCTGCGTCCACCACGAATTCAGCGCGACGGTATCGGGTTTTTCCTTGGCCAGTTTCAGCAGGCTCAGCATTTCGGTCAGCACGTTCTGCACGTCGCCGACGATGGGCACGTCGACCCTGACCCGCTTGGAAATCGACGAGGGATCGACGTCGACATGGATGATGCGGCGCTGCTCGCGCGCGAAGTGCGCGGGGTTGCCGATCACGCGGTCATCGAAGCGCGCGCCGACGGCCAACAGCACGTCGCAATGCTGCATCGCCATGTTGGCTTCGTAGGTGCCGTGCATTCCCAGCATGCCGAGATTCTGCCGGTCGGTGGCGGGATAGCCGCCCAGCCCCATCAGGGTGTTGGTGATGGGAAAACCCAGCAGTCGCGTCAACTCGACCAGCTGTTCCGAGGCATCGCCCAGCACCACGCCACCGCCCGCGTAGACCACCGGGCGCTTGGCTTCGAGCAGCATCTGCACGGCGCGCTTCAACTGGCCGCTGTGGCCCTTGACCACCGGGTTGTATGAGCGCATCTCGACCGTGGCCGGATACTCGAATTCGGTAAGGTGGGCAGTCACGTCCTTGGGCACGTCGACCACCACCGGGCCGGGACGGCCGGTGGCCGCGATGATGAAGGCCTTCTTCATCGTCACGGCGAGGTCCTTCACGTCCTTGACCAGGAAGTTGTGCTTGACGCAGGGGCGCGTGATGCCGACGGTGTCGACCTCCTGGAACGCATCCAGCCCGATCGCCGGGGTCGGCACCTGGCCGGTGACGACGACGATGGGGATGGAGTCCATGTAGGCCGTGGCAATTCCGGTCACGGCATTGGTGACGCCCGGCCCCGAGGTCACCAGCGCCACGCCGACCCGGCCGGTGGAGCGCGCATAGGCGTCGGCCGCATGCACCGCGGCCTGCTCGTGGCGAACCAGCACGTGCTTGAACTTGTTCTGCTTGAAGATTTCGTCGTAGATGTTGAGCACAGCCCCGCCGGGATAGCCGAACACAAACTCGACCCCCTCTTCGGCCAGACAACGTACGACAATCTCGGCGCCTGTGGCTTCCATAAAATGGCAATAAATCAATTCGTTGGTGGACCAGCGAGAGTAATCGTTTTGCCCTGTTTCGGTCAAGAAATCATGCCGCAGCGGTTATCCGGCCGGCTTTTGCGACCGGGAAGAACTATGGATTGCCTTGTGATACGCGTCGAGCCCCTCCTCGGCTTTTTGATTATGCTTGGGGTGCGCTGTGGCAAAGTGGCGCATCCGCTCACAATCGATACCCGGTTCCCATGCAAGACAACACACCAGCCCCCGCCCCATTCCTGGTTCGCATCGCCGCCATGATCTACGAATCGCTGCTTGTCACGGCCGTGGTATTCATCGCCGCGCTCCCTTTCCTCTACCTGGCCGGCAGTGCGGAGGCCGGCTGGCGGCATCTTGCCTTTCAGCTGTATCTGCTGGGGATTCTGTTCGCCTATTTCAGCGTGTTCTGGCTGCGTAGCGGGCAAACGCTATCGATGAAAACCTGGCGCATCCGCCTGGTCAACCGCAGCGGCGGCCCAATCACCTTCAGCCAGGCCGTGCTGCGCTTTTTCCTCGCCCTGCTCGGCTTGCTGCTGGCGGGCGCCGGCTTCTGGTGGGCGCTGTTCGACCGGGACCGCCAGTTCCTGCACGACCGCATCGCCGGCACCCGGCTGGTGCGCGTGCCGCGCAAGGCCGGGCCGTGAACTGGCGCGACCAACTGCAGGCGCGCCTGCTGGAAATCCAGCCCGAGAGCGTGTGCGCCCTCGATGCCGCGGCCCATCGGCTGGCCGCCGAAGTGTTGCCCGACACGCCGGTGCACCGGCAGGAAAACTCGCCGGGGCCGGCGTGCGCGCTGGCGCTGGGAATCGACGTGCTAAACGGGCTGGATGCGAAGCAGGCCCAGCACCTGATCAGTCAGACGCGTCTCTACGTCGCCCCGCGCATCCTGTTCGCCGCGCGAGAACGTTGCGCACTGGATGAGGCGATGTTCCGCGCGCTCGGCTTCTCGCTGTCCGCAACCGACCCCACGGAAAACCTGCGCATCTACGATTACGACCTCGCCACCTACAAGACGGTGCCGGACTGGCTCAATGCCCGTTTCTGGGCGCACCCCGAACGCTGGAAGCCCTGATCCGGAAGCCTCATTCCGGCGGCTCCGACAATACTTCGTGCAGGTGGCGGCGGTCGCCCCAGGCTTCCAGGTGCCAGCCCTGGCCGTCGAAATGGAACCAGTTGAGCGCGCAATTGGGAATCTTGAAATCGCGCGGGGTGGAGAGCGGGCGTCCGGTGGCGCGGCGATACACCACGTCCAGCACCCCGCCGTGGCTTACCGCCGCAATCGTCTGCCCGCGGTGATGCCGCACCAGCCAGTCGATGCCCCCGGCCACCCGCTCGGCAAACCCGCGCAGCGACTCGCCCGTCTCAAAATCGTAATCCAGATCGCGCGCCACATAGTGCGCGTATGCCGCCGGATACAACTCGGCGCCCTGCGCGGCGGTGATGCCCTGAAACACCCCGAAATGCCGCTCGCGCAGCTGCGGCAGCAGCTTCACCTCCTGCTCCTCGCGCTGCGCCAGCACCCGCGCCGTCTCCAGCGTCCGCACCAGATCGCTGCTGTAGATCGCGGCAAACCGGTGGTGCGCCGCATTGAACGCCATCGCCAGCGCCTGCGCCCGCCCCACCTCGTTGAGCGGAACATCGATATGCCCCTGGATGCGCCTCTCCACATTCCAGTCGGTTTCGCCGTGGCGGATGATGCAGATGCGGGTCACAACGGGTTGGGGAGTGTGGTGCATGAAGGGTGTTCAACCAAGCAATGCCAGACTCGAATCTGGCACAAAACCCGGGCGGCGTCCGTTTAAAAACGAAACCATAACCTTGTAGGTGAAGTCGCACAGCACATCCGCATCCTTCCTTGTCATTGCGACCGCGCGCGCAGCGCGGCGGGAAGCAATCCAGAACACCCGGAGCCAAACGGCCGGTACGCGTTCACAAAGCGGGTTTGCCGCCGGCTCCCTCGTTGCCTGATGGGGGTGCGACAAATTGCCGCGCGGCAATTTGCCCAATTCCCAATCCCAAACATGTTCCATAGCATTCCCTTTGACATGCATCAAGGCAGCACCGACATAAACACAATCACCGAAGGGAGCGAAGTTGAAAACGAATAACAAAGTATTGCGGGGTTTGATCGCTGGAGTGTGCGCGGGAATGTCCGGTGCTGTATTTGGGGCGGGTGTTGACGGCACGGGCGAATTGAGGGAGGTCGTGGTAACGGCAACCAAAACTGCCAAGGACACGATGGATGCGCCAGCGACAGTGAGTGTGGTGACCGCCAAGGACATTGAAAATGCGAACATCCATTCGGTGGACGAGGCGCTTACGCTTCTGCCCGGGGTCTACACTTCCCGTCCGGGCGGGCACGAGCCCAGCGTGATGGGTACCAATGTGGTGATGCGCGGCATTCCTGATTACTCGCGGACGCTGGTGCTGGTGGACGGACAAACCCTTAACGATCCCTATATTGGCGCGGTGACCTGGGAATCGGTGCCGCCCGAAACGGTTGCGCGCATCGAGGTGGTGCCGGGGCCGTTTTCCTCCCTTTACGGCGGCAGCGCCATGGGCGGGGTAATCAACATCATCTCCAAGACACCGACCAAGCGCGAGTTCTCGGTCAAGGGTGGCTATGGTACGGACAATTTCAAGAGCGGCAGCCTGGTCTATCAGGATCGGATCGGCGACCGCGTTGGTATCGTGTTCAATTACGCGCACAAGGAGAGCGACGGCTACATCAAGGATGAGGTCGTGCTCAAGCCGGGCGGGGGGGGCGGGACAGTGGTCACGGGTGCCCAGTTGACGACCGATGCTTACGGCAAAACGGCCTATTTGGTCGGCGACAAAGGGGAGAACGGCTGGAGTTCGCAAAACCTGGGCGTAAAGCTGTATGTGGATCTGCCGGCCGATTCACGGCTAACCCTTGGGGCTTCGCAGTTTCTCTACGACAGTTCGGGGCGCAACCAGTACAACACGTATTTGCGCGATGCATCGGGCAATCCGGTCATCGGTAACGTGACCGTGGCGGGTACCGGTATCAATCTGGCAGCAACAGAAAAGAATTTCCTGACCGGGCCCGACAGCGAGATCAAGGAAGTGAATCGTTACACGGCAGAGTATGAAACGAAACTGGACAAGGGAGGGGTGCTCAAGGCAACGCTCGGCTATACGGACATTCCCTTGTACAACAATTATTTTGTATTGGGCGCCTCGGCGACTAGCGAAGGTGGCGCGGCCAGCCGCATGCTGCGTCCCAGTGACGAGCTTTCCGGCTCGGTGCAGGCCAGTCTGCCGTTTTCCGACCGACACTTTCTGATCACCGGCATTTCGGCGAACAAGCGGACGATCGACACGATCACATACAGCGTTACGGACTGGCGCGATGCCGATGCCACGGGTCCGGTCCAGAACCGGACGGCGGGCGAGGATACCTCGTACGCCCTGTATGTCCAGGATGAGATCACGCTTACAGACCGACTGATGGCGTACCTCGGCGGGCGTTACGACATCTGGTCCACCGAAGGTTTTATCGAGCAGGTCAAAGCACCAGGCTCCAAAAGTGAGTATTCTGCGCGCCGCCAAACCCACTTCAGCCCGAAAGCCTCTCTGGTTTATCGCCCCGCCGACGCGACGACCCTGCGGGGTTCTGTTGGCAGTTCTTTCCATGCGCCCAATCTGCGCGACACTTTCGGCTGGTGGACGCCGAAAACCGGGTACACCTATACGCCCAATCCAGACCTCAAGCCCGAGACGGTCACATCCTGGGAGTTGGGTGTCGAGCAGAGGGTGGGAAGCGGCACCCTGTTGCGCGCCACGTACTACGAAAACAAACTGAAGGACTTGATTTATCGGACGCAGGATGATGACTTGTTGGCACAGGGTGTTGCCAATGCCGGTGCCGCCGAGGTGAAAGGGGTCGAACTGGAAGTGCGCCAAAGGCTGCCGGCCGGGTTGACCGCTTTCGCCAACGTGACGTTCAACGACTCGAAAATTACCGAAAACCTGGCCAATCCGGCCACCGAAGGAAAATACATGACCAGGACGCCGCGCAAAATGGCCAATGTCGGGCTGCAGGGCGTTAAAGGTCCGTGGAGCGGGTCGCTGACCGGACACTACGTGGGCAAGGTGTACGCCAGCGACGTGAACGCAGATGTCGTGAGCGGGGTATACGGTTCTTACGATGCGTATTTCGTTGCGGACGCGAAAATAGCGCACCAACTCAAAGAAAATGTTGCGCTTTCACTGTCGGTCAGCAATCTGGCTGACCGCAAGTATTATCAATCCACCCTGGCCCAGGGAAGGGCGTATTACGGTGAAATCGCGCTCAAATTCTAAGCATTTCGAAACCAGGATGTTCATTGGACGATTTATGGCGCGTGCACTCTGTGCACCGATTGCCCGAAGGTGCACGGAGTGCACCCTGCCCAAAGCATCTGGCTCTCATGAACAATCCGGGGTAAACCAACGTACATGAGCAACTCAACGATTGCCCTATTTCTTGCCGCAACTTTGGCCGTCTGCCCGGTGCTGGCAGTTGACCACGCCGGCCATGAAAAATCCGGGGCGGCGGCTCCAGCCGCCGCACCGACGGACAGGGAAAATGTCTGGAAGGCGAAGCTGGCCAAGCCGTCGCTGGCTCTTACCACGGCTTTTGACGGGAAAGGCCGGCTGTGGCTGGCCTCCATCCGCGGCCGGCATCTTTACGTCAGCCATTCCGACGACAAGGGCACCACCCTGAGCGCGCCGGTCATGGTCAATGCCGAGCCGGAGGACATCCTGGGTGACGGCGAGAACCGTCCCAAGATTGTCGTGCGCAAGGGCGTGGTGTACGTGTCGTACACGAAAGGGCTGGAAAAACCCATGACTGGTGACATCCGTTTCAGCCGCTCGCTGGATGGCGGGCGCAGCTTTTCGGCGCCGCTCACCGTCAACGACAACCGGGAGATTATCAGCCATCGATTCGAGACTCTGGAGGTGAATGACCGGGGGCAGGTTTTTCTTGCCTGGCTGGACAAGCGCGATTTAAGCGCTGCCATCAGGAAAGGCGAGAAATACAGCGGTGCAGCGGTGTATTACGCGGTATCCGACGACGGCGGCGCCAGTTTCCAGCCCAACCTCAAGGCCGCCGACCATTCCTGCGAATGCTGCCGCGTGGCCTTGGCGCTGGATAGCGATGCAACGCCGGTGATCTTCTGGCGCCATATCTTTGGCAAGAACGAGCGCGACCATGCCATGCTGCGGCTGGATGGCAAGTCTTCGCCGATCCGCGTCAGCTACGACCGCTGGGAAGTGGATGGTTGCCCGCACCACGGCGGTGCACTGTCCATCGCATCCGACGACGTCTCTCATTTCGTCTGGTTCAACAATGCGCCCGAGCGGCATGGGCTGTTTTATGCGCATTCCGCTGACCGGGGCAATCGCTTTTCAGCGCCGCTGAATTTTGGGAATTTCGAAGCACAGGCCGGCCATCCGCATGTGCTGAGCCTCGGCAAGGCGGTGCATGTGGCGTGGAAAGAATTCGACGGTCAGAACTCTGTCATCCGGGGGATGTCCTCAGCCGACGGCGGCAAGTCGTGGTCGCCGTCGCGCCAGCTTGCCGCGACCACCGGCGCCTCGGATCATCCCCTGCTGGTGGCCGATGGCACTCAAGCGTATCTGTCATGGAACACCGCCCAGGAAGGTTTTCGCCTGATCGGGATGGGGCCATGATGCGGCAACACCTTTTGGCGCTGGCGCTGCTGTCGGTGCTGATTCTTCCCGCAGCGGCGCAGGAGCTCAAGCCCTTCGTCGGCGGCAGCATCAAGGAAATCACCGCGGCGCGGCAGGGCAAGCCGTTCATCCTGGGCATGTGGTCGCTGACTTGCGCCCATTGCCGGGAAGAGCTCGCCTTGCTGTCCGGCCTGCTAAAAAAGCACCCTGATCTTGATCTGGTGCTGGTGGCCACCGACACGCCGGAAGAGGGAGACGCAATCAGCGCCAGGCTGCAGCAATCCGGCCTCGGAGGTGCGCAAGCCTGGGTTTTCGCCGATCCCTTTGTGGAGCGTCTGCGTTTTGAGATCGACCCCAGGTGGTATGGCGAACTGCCGCGCACGTACCTTTACGATCCTTCCCACAAAGTCTTGGCTTTCAGTGGCAAACCCGATCCCCGCCAGCTGGAGCAATGGCTGAAGAAATACTTCACTCGGCATTGAAGCGCTGAGTTATAGCCCGGACTCTGCAGCGAAAGCCGGCCAAACACCCGGTACGTAAGTGCGCGGCAAACCGGCTGTACGGTTCCATCGCTGGCTCCATAGCCGCCTGATCGGGGTGCGACAAATTGCCGCGCGGCAATTTGCCCAATACCCAAACCCGAACAAGTTCCATAGCATTCCCCTGTTCTCGGACGGCTCGGAAATTGTGGCTTCGGCTCGGCCTCGGCCTTTGTCTGCCAGGAACTTTTCTCTCAAAACACAAAAAAACAAAGGTCGATGTCAGCGGTGTTCGGCAAACATTCATTCTCTGCAAGCAGTCAGCGAACCATGCTCGCCGCTAGATGTTGCGGCGCATTCCCCCGCGAGGGCTGCCTGGCCTTCCCCCTGGCGTAGGCGCACATGGGAATTTTCTTTCCCAACTGCGGGGTTCCCACAGGCCGATCTGGCGGTCAAAGACTGTTCTTTGCCGCGGTAGCGGCGGCGCACGTCACCATTCTCGGGCTGCTGGCGGTAGCCGCACCCTCCGAGCGATTGGCGGAACTGTCTCGCCCCATTGCGGTGCGCCTGGTCGAATTGGCGCCTGAGGTGCCGCCGCCCCGACCAAAGCCACCGCCGCCCCTACCAAAACCACCCACCCCCCGGCCGAAACCGGCCACGCCGGTTTCGGCTCCCCCGCCGGTTCTCGCCGTGGCCAGCCCGGTTGAGCCTCCGGTTGCGGCTTCCTTCACCGTCGCGCCGCAGCCCCCCGCTCCTGTTTCAGAGCCGGCCATCGTTGCCGCCCCCACCCCGGCACCCGCACCCGCCCTCATCGACGCCCGTTTCGACGCCGATTATCTGGACAACCCCAAGCCGCTGTACCCCCATGCTTCCCGCCGTCTCGGCGAGGAAGGGAAGGTGGTGTTGCGGGTCTTCGTCAGTGCGGAAGGCGACGCGAAACAGGTGGAGGTGAAGCACTCCAGCGGTTTCCAACGTCTCGACCTGGCAGCCGAAAAGGCTGTTGCCCGCTGGCGCTTCGTGCCGGCAAGGCGCGGCGAACAGGCTGTGACCGCCTGGGTTGTAGTACCCATCGTATTTAGTTTGGACAATGAAAGTTGAGGATACCGCCATGCCATCCAACCTCGGATTAGCCCATTTCTGGCAACAGGGTGACATCGTCACCCACAGCGTCGCCATCCTGCTGCTGGTGCTTTCCATCGCCAGCTGGTCCCTGACCATCACCCGCTTTTTCCAGCAACTGCGCTTCAACCGCGCCATGGACAGCGTTTTTACTTCATTCTGGGAAGCAGACAGCATCGGGGTCGCCCTCGACAAAATCGAGCGGGAAGACAAGACCGGCGTATTTGCGAGGCTGGCGCAGGCGGGCGTTCAGGCAGCGCAGGCGCACCAGCGCCATGCGGAACGCGGCATCGGCGCCGGCGTCAACCTCAGCGAAACGGTCACCCGCGCCCTGCGCAGCCAGATCGTCCGTTCCCAGGTCGGCATCGAATCGGGATTGACTTTCCTCGCCTCCGTCGGCGCCACCGCCCCTTTCATCGGGCTCTTCGGCACGGTCTGGGGGATTTACCACGCCCTGGTCGCCTTGTCCGGCTCCAGCCAGGTCGTGCTCGACAAGGTGGCCGGCCCGGTGGGCGAGGCGCTGATCATGACCGCAGCCGGCCTGTTCGTCGCCATTCCCGCGGTGCTGGCCTACAACGCGCTGACCCGCGCCAACCGGCTGATCTTTGCCCAGTTGGACGGTTTCGCCCACGACCTGCATGCCTACCTGACCACCGGCGTGCACCTGCCTGCGGTCACCGGACAAGCCGCCCCGGCGCGCCCGGTTCCGGTTCCGGCCGCGGCCTGAGGAGCGGACATGGCCTTCGGTTCCTTTGACAGCGGCGGCACCACCCAGCCCATGGCCGAGATCAACACCACGCCCCTGGTGGATGTGATGCTGGTGCTACTGGTCATTTTCATCATCACTGCGCCACTGTTCCATCAGGCGGTGCCCATCGACCTGCCCCAAGTGGATTCGACCCGCCTCGACGACAAGCCCGTTGTCGTCAGTCTGGCGCTGGACGGCCAGGGCAAGCTGTTCCTCGACGGCGTCCCGACAAGCCGCGAGGGCGTCCAGGCGCGCCTCGCCGAACTGGCCCCGTCGCAGCCGGAACTTCATCTGCGCGCCGACCGGGTCACGCCTTATGAAAAGGTGGCCGACATCCTGGCCGTGGCGCAGCGGGCGGGTGTGATGAAGATCGCTTTTGTCACCGAAGCGGCCAAATAGCCACCCTGAGGTCAACCACGAAACCTGATTACAACCAAGAAATTACAACCAAGAAACGGAGCCGAGCAACATGATTCGCAAACCCAATGTCCCTGCCGCTGTTGGCATCCGCCGCCCACTCTCCGTGGCCGTTGCGGCCGCGCTCGGCATTTTCTGCGCCGGCAGCGCCATCGCCGAGGAAAATGAAGTCAAACTCGAAGCGGATCAGGCTGCCATCGAACGCATCGAAGTGACTGCCGGCCAGGATGCCGCCCAAACCATGAAGGAGGTCGTGGTGACGTCCACCACCATCGACGACCGCTTCTCGTCCAGGCGCAACGACCCCACCAACATCAATGTCATCAGCGGCAAGAAGGTGGACGACGCCCACGTCGAGAACATCATGCAAGTGCTGCAATCCATTCCCGGCGTGACTGCCGACGTTTCCAGCGGGGACGAGATCAAAATCAAGCTGCGCGGCATCGAAAATCAGCGCTACATGGGTGAGAAGCCGGGTGTGGCGATCGTGATCGACGGGGTGCCGGTGTTCGAGCGTACCGGCAAGGTCAACATCGACCTCGACAACATCGAATCAATCAGGGTGATCAAGGGCGGCGCCTCTTATCTGTTTGGCGACGATGGGCTTTCCGGCGCAGTGATCATCACCACCAAGCGTGGCGCGAAATATGCCGGCGTTACTTTGGGGGCTGAGACGGGTTCGTACGGCTTCAACAAGCAGATCGCCCGGGCCGGGTTTGCCGGTGAAAAGGGGAGCGGCCATATCCAGGTTTCCAACCGCCAGTCGGACGACTATTACTTCCAGGCCCCCTACAAGGCCCAGTACTTGAATGGGAATTTGCAGCTTTACTTGACCGACACCAGCGATCTGTCATTTGGCTTCGAAACGTCACAGAGAGAGAAAGACAAGCACGGCAGCGTGACGGGGGCGACACAGGCCGCGCTTGACCCCACCTCGACGATCGGCAGGGATTACACGCGAAAATATGACGTCGATTTGCAGAAGCTCAATCTGACCTATTCGAATAATTACGACAATAAAAGCAATGTGCTGTTGAGTGGCTACGAGTTCAGGGATCACACCATGTTCTGGTCGGCGCCCCAGAGGGTCAGTGCGACAGGGGCCGTAGTGCCCAACAGCGCGACCGATGCGTATACCACCAACAATGATTATCGCCAGCTGCAGCGAGGCCTCAAGGGCGAATGGCGATCGGGGCGGGATAATGTCGGCTGGCTGGGTGGCCTGGACGTGCGGCGCAACAACTACGAGAACCTCAATACGTACCTGGTGGATTTCTGTTCCAGGGCCGGGGCGAGTTGCGCGCCGGCCAACCTCAACAAAGCCGGCAGCGTGGTGCAGGACGATTCGGTGGACGAAAGCGTGAACGCCGTGTACGGCGAAGTGAAATTCTCGCCGACGAAGCCGCTGACCCTGACGTTCAACGGCCGCTATGACAATATCGGCCTGGACTATTCCTCCAACCCGGTCACCACATCTCCCACGACGACCTACACCCCGCCGCCACAAAGCAAATCGTTCAATGTGACTTCCTGGCGGGGAGGGGCTATTTATTCCCTCAGTGAAACGACGGGCGTTTACGGCAATCTTTCCACCGGCTTCCGGGCGCCAAGCATCGACCAGCTTTACCGGGGGAGCATTTCTCCAACCGGCGGCAAAACCGAGAACAATGAGAATCTGAAGCCCGAGCAGGCGCTGAATATGGAAATCGGGCTCCGCTCCAAGGCGGCTGTTCTAGGCGTTGCATTTGATTGGGACGCCGCTGTGTTCCAGATTGACCGGAAAGATTTCATATTGTCCACCTCCGGACAATATGGCGGAACAAGCACGACGTATGTGGAGCAGTACGACAACATAGGCGGCGTCAGAAATCGCGGTTTCGAGCTGGCGCTGAAGAGCGACCGCAAGCGCGAATTCTCGCTGGACCTGGCCTACACCTACATCACTGCCTATTTCACCCAATACGATCAGTATGTCCAGGTGCTGGGCAGCCCGTATGCACCCGGAACCCTTTACGTGCCGTTCGACAACACCGGCAATCACGTTCCGCGCGTGCCCACGCACATGCTCAATACGACCCTGAATTGGCAGGCCAATTCAGCATTCAGGATGGGGCTGGAGATGGACGCCAGATCCGGGTCATGGTCGGATGAAATCAACCAGAACAAGCTGCCAGGGCGGACTCTGTTCAACCTGCTGGCGAATTACGATTTCAAGACGGGCGGGATCGGCGCGATCAAGGGCACCAAATGGGCGCTCTTCGCCCGGGTGAACAACCTGTTCGACCGGAGTTACTGGGCGACGGCACGGGGCACCAATGATTCCGCCGATTACCTGACGGGAGCCTACGACAAAGTCTACGACGCCGATGATCCCTCGATTGTTGTCGGCAAGCCGCGCACCTGGTATGCCGGCGTGTCGGCAACCTTCTAATCCGCCAGGAACAGGCCATGAGCCGCATCGCACACCGATTCGTGCCGGCATTGCTGGCGCTTCTGGCGACGGGTATCGCCCTGGCGCAGGGTGAAGACGGTGAACCGCTGGCGGGGGTTCGGGGTGGCCCGGTTTCCGCGGGCGACTACGCAGGCCAGCGTCCGCCCGAAGGTACCCGTGTGGAGGCGCAGAGCGCATCCTGGCAGAAACGGGCCACTGAACGCACCAGGCACGAGGAAGCCACCCGGGATGGCGGCGGCCGGCCCGGCGGCACGGGGATGCGCAGCAGCGGCGTGCTCTGGCTTGCCGACACGCCCCCGATGCGCGGTGAAGCTTCCGGGGGGCGACGCGGCGGTGGCATGGGCGGGATGTCGATGGGCGGCGAACATGGCGGCCCGCCGATGAAACGCCTGTGGCTGCGCGCCAGCGCCGATCCCCAGAAGGCGCCTTTCGCCCACCAGGAAGCGGATGCATCGGTGGAAACCCTGCTGGTCACTCCCCTCGGCAAGCCCGAGGGCGAACCCCTGCCAGCACCGGCCGAGGGCCATAAAGGGCTTGCCTTCGAGATGCCGGCCCAGGGCTTCTACCGCGTTTACGTCACGACCCGCAAGTTGCAGGGGGATACGCTGAACGTCAGCGTCGCCAAGACCGAAGTGGGCAACTTCGGCCATGGCGGCGACGAGGAGGAGCAGAAGCGGGCCATGACGGCTCCGCGGGTGCTGGAGAACGCCGCGATCGAGATCGTCCGCGAACGCCAGGACAAGGAGGGGCCGTTCTCCCAGGTCAAATCGGGCACGGACCAGGCCTTTATCGTCCTGCAGAAAGGCCTGCCGGTAGCGAACGCCCGGGTGCGCTTCGTCAGCCACGCCGGCTGGGTCAAGGAGGCGGTGAGCGACGAGCAGGGCCGCGTCAACTTCCAGATCATTCGCGATTACTTCCCGCCCTGGGACGAGTTCCAGAAACGATTCAAGGCCAACTACCTCGTGATTGCCGAGGTCGCCGCCAGCGAATCCGGCAACCACAATGATCAGCCCTATACCAGCGTGCGCTATCAGGCCACCTTCGCCGGAAACTATTCCCCCTCGCCCAACGATTACCGCTCTTATGCCTGGGGTCTCGGCGTGGGCCTGCTCGCGGCACTGCTCAGCGGCGTCGCCATCTATCTCTACCGCCGCCGGTTGAGGCCTTTCCAGGAAGTGCGTTTCGATGAAAAGGCTTAAGAACGCCGTCGATCGGGTCGATCTCAACCGCTTCCGCTTCTGGCTCCAGTTGGCGATGTTCGCGCTGCTGGTCTATGGGGGCTACCTGGCCGTCAACCTGGGTTCCCGCCTGCCGATGTTCTCCTGCGGCTTCAACGAGGAGGGCCGCGCCGGCGTCTGCTACCTGCTGCCGCTCCAGCATCAGCTGAGCCGGCCGTGGCCGCAGCTTTTCGGCTTCGCGGGCATAAGCGTTCTCACCGGTTTCGGCGTCTTCTTTCTCTGGTTCATTGTGCTCAACAAGGGCTGGTGCGGCTATGTCTGCCCCCTGGGCACCATCCAGGACTGGATCACGGCCCTGCGCCGCCGGCTCGGCGCGCGTTACAGCCGCTACACCCAGGGCCAGTTCCGCCAGCTCAGCCGGATCAAGTACCTTCTGCTTGCCCTGATGGTCCTGATCCCGCTCGGCATCGGTGGCGGCTGGTTCTCCCGCGACATGGGCACGCCCTTTTGCCTGATCTGTCCGGGGCGAATGATCCTGCCGATGTTTACCGGCGATTTTTCGCAGTTCACCATCGATTTTTCCAGCAAGACGGCACTTGTCATGACGGCGCTTGGAATGGGCATCACCGGCCTGTTCCTGGCCGGGGCATTCGTGAAAAAGCGCTTCTTCTGCTTCTTCTGCCCGATGAGCGCGCTTCACTACCTGATTTCCAAGCCGGCGCTGCTCCAGCTGAAAAAGGATGGCGACAAATGCACCCGCTGCGGCGATTGCTACACCGTCTGCGACATGGAAATCAAGGAAATCGCCGACGACATCAAGACCCGGGACATCATGATGGACGACTGCATCCTGTGCCTGAAATGTGTTGCCGCCTGCCCCGAGCCGGGGGCATTGAAGGCCAATTTCGCCAGCGTCACCTTCTTCGAGTCCACCGAAGCCGGTTTCATCAAACGCAGCCAGAAGGGAATCGGCCTTGAACAACCCAAACACTAAGATCGCCATCCCCTACAACCGCAGCCGCCAGGCGCGGGAGGCGGAGACCATGCTCGACCACATTACCGACGATTTCGACGACAACCCGGCGGCAATGGATTATTTCTACGATCTGTTCCGGCGCGCCTATTGCCAGGGCGAATCCCTGGAGCGGGAGGGCGTGCGGGTGGGCACCACCTGCATCCATGCTCCGGAGGAATTGATCTACGCGATGGGAGCAACGCCGGTGCGCCTGTGCAACGGCTCCTATCACTACGACCAGATCGGCGCCGATTTCATGCCCGCCAAGTCCTGCTCGCTGGTCAAGGCCACCCTGGGCATGTTGAGTTCCGAGAACGTGATTCCCAAGGTCGGAAAGCTGGATCTGATCGTCAATCCCACCACCTGCGACCAGAAGAAGAAGGCCAGCGCCATGATGGTGGGCATGGGGCACAAGGTGTACAACCTGGAATTGCCTCCGGCCAAGGAAAGCGAGCAGGCCAGGCTTTACTGGCAGCGGTCGGTGCGCGAGTTCGTCCAGCAATTGCGCCAGCTCACCGGCAAGAAGCTCACCCGCAAGAACCTGACGGCGGCCATGGCCAGGACCAGCCGCGCCCAAGCCGCCTTCCGCACCCTGCACAATTTCCGCCGCAAGGTGCCCTCTCTGGTTCTGGGCAAGGATGTGTTCCTGGTCACCAATGCCTACTTTTTCGACGACATCGAACGCTGGACCGAGGCGGTGGAAAAGCTCAACGCCGAACTGGCCCAGCGCGACCAGGACGGTTTTTGCGCCGCCCAGAAGAAGGCGCCGCGCATCCTTTTCACCGGCTCGCCGCCGATCTTCCCCAACCTCAAGCTGCCGCTGCTGATCGAGGAATCCGGCGGCGTGGTGGTGGCGGACGAGACCTGCTCGGCCAACCGGATGCTGTACGACATGACTGCCGTGGACGAGTGGCTGGTCAACGACATGGTCGACAGTCTGGCGAACAAGTACCTCAAGCCCTGCACCTGTCCGATCTTCACCAACAACGATGACCGTCTTCGCCGCCTGGTGGAACTAACCAAAAGCTTCGCCGTGGATGGCGTGGTGTACCAGGCTTTCTCCGGTTGCCAGGTGTACGAGATGGAGCAGAAAAGCGTGGCGGAAACCCTCAACAAGGAAGGTATCGCCATGCTCTACATCGAAACCGACTACAGCCCGGACGACATGGGCCAGCTCACGACCCGGATCGAGGCGTTCCTGGAATCCCTGAAAACCCGCAAGAGAAACCGCAAATGAAGTACTTCGCAGGACTGGATATCGGCTCCACCGCCATCAAGGTGGCCCTGGTGGACGAGGAAGGCAAGATTGTCGGCGTCCACGTTTCGTCCTCCGGCAGCCTGTTCCACAAGAACGCCAAGGAGGCCCTGCATACCCTGCTGGCCCAGCAGGGTGTGGCCAAGGACGACGTGCGCTACCTGATCGCCACCGGCTACGGCCGCAAGCTGTTCAAGGAGGCCGACGACTCCATCAGCGAGATCACCGCCAACGCCATCGGCGCCCACGAAACGGGCAAGGCATTCGGCGGCGTGCGCACCATCATCAACATCGGCGGCCAGGATTCCAAGGCGATCCAGATCGACGACACCGGCAACGTGTCCAACTTCGCCATGAACGACAAATGCGCCGCCGGCACCGGGCGCTTCCTCGACGTGGCGGCGCGCAACCTGGACATCGACCTGGAGGAACTGGGCGATTACCACTTCAACGGCAAGGGTGCACCGCTGACCATCAACAGCACCTGCACCGTGTTCGCCGAGTCCGAGATCATCGGCCTGCTGGCGAACGGCCACGGCAAGGAAGAAATTATTGCCGGCATCCACTACTCCATCGCCAAACGCACGGTCAGGCTGGCAAAGCGCGTCGGCATTGAGGATCGGGTCTATTTCGACGGCGGCCCAGCCCTCAACAAGGGGCTGGTTGCCGCCATCCAGGACGAACTGGGGCGCGAGTTGGTCGTCCCGGAATATCCCCAGACCACCACCGCGTTCGGTGCGGCCATTCTGGCGCGCAACGAATTTTTCGCCGAGACGTCCTGAACCAGTGAGACAGGAGAAACCCGGCCATGCTTGACGCGCTCATGCCTGGCTCCGCATCCCTCGCGATGCCCGTCGAAGCCATCGTCGGCCTGCCGATGGCCCTGGCCTTGGGGTTGCTCTATGGCCTCGGCCCGTGCCTCGTCAGCTGCCTGCCGTACCTGGGGCCGGTATTTCTCGCCCGCGATTTCAGTTTGCGGCGTTCCTGGCGCGTCGTGCTGCCCCTGTCCCTCGGCCGCCTTGCGGGCTATTCGACGTTCGGCGCGGCAGCAGGCTGGGCCGGCCATTATGTCAAGGATGGCGCCGCGGCTTCGCCACTGCTGCAATTGCTCTTCGGCGCCGCCGCCCTGATGGTCGGCCTCGCGCTCTTCTGGCAGCGACGGCCGGCATGCGCGGCTGCGGCGGCACCCGCTGCCGCCGGTCTGCCCTTGCGCCGCTTCGACCTCGGCGCCGAACCTCGGCCCCTGTTGCCGGGTGGCCTGTTCCTGATGGGCGTCGGCATGGCGCTGACGCCATGCGGGCCGCTGGGCGTGGTGCTGTTCTCGGCCGCCGCCTCGGGTCATGCACTCAGCGGATTTCTGCTCGGCCTCAGCTTCGGCCTCGGAGCCATCATCGTGCCTTCACTGGTGTATGGTCTCGGCGTCGCCTATCTCGGCGGCCGCCTGCGCGAGCAGTTGGGCTCCTGGCGCCCGCGCATCGAGGCGCTCAGCGCCGGGCTGCTAATCCTGGTCGGGATGAGCCAGCTCATCCGGGCTTTCTGACTTTTCTGCACTTCAGGCCGCCATCATGAAAAAACAGCGGCTTGGCGGTCAGCGAAACGCACCCGGCGCGGGACAAGTCAGTGGATTAAAACACTTGCGCATTCCGGAGGCGGCGCAGGTTCGGCCGCATCGCCGGATCTCATGCCCGGGCGCGGACTAAACACATCTCATCGGCCCGAGGCGGGCCTCATACGACACCTTCCTCACCTACCTCGTGGGAGGGGCGCCCTCGCCCCGAATAACGCACCGCTCAGCCTCGATGGCTTCGGCCCGGGGCGGCCTCCTGAAATCTTCGTCCGCTTCAGGCTGTCCGCGAATAGCGCGGCTTGTCGCTGGAGGATTCCTTGAGATAGCGGTCGAAGCACATGCCGATGTTGCGCAGGAACAGGCGGCCCGTGGGGGTGACGCTGATCTTGCCGGTTTCGATGTTCACCAGCCCGTCGTCGGCCAGCGGGCGCAGATCGGTCAGCGCGCCGGCGAAGTAGTCGGTGAACGCGATGCCCCATTCGCCGCCGAACGCAGCGAAATCGAGCTCGAGATCGCACATCACGCGGGTGATGGCCGCGCGCCGGATCTGGTCGTCGCGGGTGAGCCGGATGCCGCGCTCGACGGCAAAGCCGGTTGCGGCGACGCGTTCCTGATAGCGCTTGAGGTTCTTTTCGTTCTGCATGTAGACGTCGGCCGTTTGGCTGATGCTGGACGTGCCGAAGGCGAGGATGTCGCTGTCCTTGTGCGTGGTGTAGCCCTGGAAATTGCGCCACAGGGTCTTGTTCTGCTGTGCGCGCACCAGTTCGTCGTCGGGGCGGGCGAAGTGGTCGAGGCCGATGTTGACGTAGCCCGCCGCGCCCAGCGCCTCGTTCACCGCCTGCTGCAGGCCCAGGCGGGCCGCCAGATCGGGCAGGTCGGCATCGCGGATGAGAAGCTGGTGCTTTTTCAGCCACGGCACGTGGGCATAGGCAAACACCGCCAGCCGGTCGGGCGCCCACGCCACCACCCGCTCCAGGGTGCGACTGAAGCTTTCGACGGTCTGTTTCGGCAGGCCGACGATGAGGTCGAGGTTGATGCTGGAAAAACCCAGTTCGCGCGACCAGTCGATCACCTGCCGGATCAGTTCCTCGGACTGGACGCGGTTGACCGCCTGCTGTACGGCCGGGTCCATGTCCTGCACGCCGAACGATATCCGGTTGAAGCCGGATTCGCGCAAGGCCAGCAGGTGCTCGCGCGTGAGTTCACGCGGATCGGCTTCGCAGCTGATTTCGGCATCGGGGGCCACGGTAAAATACTGCCGCATCATCGCCATCAGGCGGCGGATGTCGTCAGGATTCAGGTAGGTGGGGGTGCCGCCGCCCCAGTGCAGCTGGTGCGCTACGCGCTTGGGGTCGACCAATTGCGCAGTATGTGCCATTTCGCGGTCGAGCGTCGCCAGATAGGGCACGGTTTTACTGTAGTCGCGCGTCGCCACCATGTTGCAGCCGCAGTAGTGGCAAAGCGAATCGCAGAACGGGATATGGGCGTACAGCGACAGCTCGCGATCGGGCGCCGACGCGGCCAGCGCTTCGGCCCAGTCCGCTTCGCCAAAACCGGTATGGAAATACGGCGCGGTGGGATACGAGGTATAACGCGGCCCGGCTACGCTGTACTTGCGGAGGAGTTCCAGGGTGGTCGGCGTCATCTTGCTGCTCTCGTAACAGATAATGGTGTCTTTTATCACAGCGCAGACCTGAAATCCAGCGCGCCCAGGCCGGGGCACCCACCTGCTTTTGCGGTAAAGTTAAGGACTGGAAAGCCGTTGCCAAGGTTGCGTACGCGTCTGGAAAATACATGCCACCCACCCCGTTTCTGAATTTCATTCGTTTCCTGCTGCTCGCGCTGCTACTCGGCGCGGCAGGCGCCCGCGCCGACGAAGCATCCGATCTGGCGCAAAGGGTCCACGACCGCCCCAACGGGCGCGATCTCACCACGCTGGGCCGCATGGTGCTGACCGAAAAGGACCGTGCGCCGCGCATCCGCGAGATCGTCACCTATCGCCTCGATCAATCCGGCGGTGAAACCGCCAACCTGATCCGTTTTCTCGATCCGGAAGACATTGCCGGAACCGGCCTTCTCAGCCTGGACAAAGCCGACGGCACGACCGACCAGTGGCTGTATCTGCCCGCGCTCGACCGGGTGCGGCGCATTTCCAGCGACCGCAAGGGGGGCCGCTTCGTCGGCTCCGACCTGTATTTCGAAGACCTGCAGGAGCGCAAGCCCTCAAAGGACCGTCATCGCCTGCTCGGTCGGCAGACCGAAAACGGCATCCTCTGCGAGGTGCTCGAAAGCGTGCCGACCGACCTCAAGGATTCAGCCTACAGCAAGCGCATCAGCTGGATCGACCCCGCCACCGCCATTCCGCAGCGGGTGGACTATTTCGAGAAGGGCGCCTCCAGCCCCGGCAAGCGCTGGCTGCTGCGCAGCAAGAAACGCAACCAGGGCTACTGGACGCTGACCGACAGCCGCATGATCGATTTGTCCAGCGGACACCAAACCCGGATGGTGGTCGACGTCGCGCTGTACGACCAGAAACTCCCCGCGAAGCTGTTCACCTCGCAAGCCCTGGCCGACGAAAGCCTGGAATCGGAATATCGCCCATGAAAAGCCTGTTATTGACCCTGAGCCTGTCTCTCGCCGCCCTGCCCGCTTACGCCGCCGACGAGCTGCCGCCCCCGCGCACCGTCGTCCAGGACGCGGCGGACGACCTGCCGCCGCCACGCGCCACCACGCGCAAACCGCGTGTGGCGCCGCCCGAAACGGCGCCCACCGAGGCCACGCCGCAAGCCGGGGCAAGCGACGATCTGCCGCCGCCCGCCGCACGCAGCCGCAATGTGGCTGCGCGCGGCTTTCGGCCAATGCTCAAGTTCGGTGTCGACGATCTGCTGCTGGAGGCCGCCGCGCTGCCCGACGCGCCCGAGGCCGACCGCTATTCCACCTTGCGCGCCAGCGCCTATGTGCTGTGGCAGCCCAGCCGCGACTGGGAATTCCGCGCCGGCGCGCGGCTCGACGGCATGGCGCAGGACGGCGGTGCCGCCGACCACGATGAAATGCTCGCCGACTACACCGACACCTATGTGCGCTACCGCAGCGGCGACACCCGCCTGACCCTGGGCGCGCAGACCATCATCTGGGGCCGCGCCGACGAAATCCCGCTGGCCGACCGCGTCAGCCGCGCCGACCTCACCCGTTTCATGCTCGACGACCTGGCCGACCGCCGCCGTGCGCAGCTGGCCGCGCGCTGGGAACAGACTTTCGGCGACTACAAGCTGGACGCGGTGTGGCTGCCGGTATTCCGCGGCGCGCAGTTGCCGGACGTCGCCAGCGTCTGGAGTCCGATCAACCGCACCACCGGACAAATCATCGGCATCGATCCGGCTCTTACCGGATGGGTCCGTGGCGCGAGCATCGACGAAGACGAGCACGGCAGCGGCGGCGGCGCCCTGCGCCTGACCAGGACCGGCGCGCCGTTCGATTTCGGCATGACGCTGGCGCGCACCCGGCAGTCGCTGCCGTACTACCGGGTCGATCTGCCCAATCTGGCGCTCATCGCTGTGCATCCCTACAACACCTTTGTCGGCGCCGACCTGGAACGGGTGAGCGGCGGCTTTACCTGGCGCACGGAACTCGGCTACACCGACAACGTGCCGGTGACCCGGCCCACCACCGCGATGGACACCACGCATTCGCTCGACTGGATCGGCGCGGTGGAGTTTTTCCCGGGCGGGGGCGACACCCGCGTCAACCTGCAACTGGTCGCCCACGCGCTGCAAACCGGCCGCAGCATCCTGGAATTGAAGGAGTATTACGGTGCCAACGGCGAAGTCGAAACGAGCTTCGGCCAGGGCCGCTGGCGGGCCGGCATGCGCTTTTCCAGCGGCATCAACGTACGCGACGTCTACCTCAGCCCCAAGCTCAGCTACGTCGGCTGGGAGCCGCACGAACTCTACGTCGCCGCGCATTATTTCGACGGCGAGACACGCACCCTGGGCGGTTTCCACCAGGATCACTCGCTGATCACACTGGGCCTGCGTACCCGCTTCTGATGATCCGCGCGGCATGACATGCTGAAACCCTGGTTCAACGGCAGCCGCATGCTGCCGCCGTGGCTGGCGCTGGCGCTGCTGCTCGGCATCCAGCTGGCGTCATTGCCGTTCCTGTTGAAGATCCACTTCAACAATGCGGGGGATATCTACTCCCCGCCCGATGCACCCATCATCCAGCTGCGCGAATCGCTGTTCCGCGAGTTTCCCGGCGACGAGGCGCTGATCGCCCTGTTCGAGGGCGACGCGCTCTACACGCCGGAATTTCTGGCCGCGCTCCACCGCGTGGCTGAAACCATGGAGGCGCATCCATCGGTCGACCGGGTGCTGACGCTGACCACGGTGGAGCATATCGACGCCACCGACGACGGCTTTGCCGTGTCACTGCTGATCGACCCGGATGAGCTGGATGCCCGCACCCCCGCGCAGTGGCAGGCGCGTGTACAGGGCGACACGTTTGCGCCGGGGCTGCTAGCCTCGCCCGACGGCCGTGCCGTGGCGCTGGTGGTGCGCCCACGCATCCTCAAGGAAAGCCTCGCCCGGCGCGACATTCAGATCGCGCTCGATGCCGCCATCGCCGCCGAAAAGCTGGATACCCTCCATAGCGCCACAGCCGGCAGCGTGGCGCAGACCGTCGAGGAGCTGCGTTCGATCTGGCGTGACAGCGCGATATTCATTCCGCTCACCGTCGTCATCGGCCTGGCGCTGATGTGGTGGGTCGTCGGACGCGTGCGCCCGATGGTGGTGGGTGGCCTCGCCATGGGCACGGTGGTATCGGCCAGCGTCGCCGGGCTGGTCATCTCCGGACAGCCCTACACGCCGATCACCGCCATGATCCCCACCCTGATGGCGGCCTATACCACCGCCACCCTGCTGCATCTGTACGCGGCCATCCAGCGTGGGCGCATCGCCCTGTTGCCGCGGCCGCAGCGCATCGCGCGCGCGCTGTCCGAAACCTTCAAGCCCGGGCTGTTCAATGTGCTGACCACCGGCGCCGGGCTGTTGAGCCTGCTGTGGGTGGACATTCCGCCGGTGCAGGCCTTCGGCCTGTCGGGCGCAATCGGCACGCTGATGGTGTTCCTGACGGTGTTCATCCTGGTGCCGCCGATCCTGCTGAAATGGGATACCCCGCGCTGGCCGCGCCGCGGTTCGGGGCTGGCGTACGCGCGTCACGTCGCGGCGGCCGTGGCCGTGTTCAGCCTGCGCAACGCGAAGGCGGTGCTGGCCGGCACCACCCTCGTCGTGCTGGCGACCATTCCGCTGGCGATGCAGGTCAAGGTGGAGTCGAATCTGATCGAGTTTTTCGCGCCCGATCACAGCATCAGCCGCAGCACCGACCGCGTGGAAAACGCGCTATCCGGCGTGACCGGACTTGAAATCATCCTCACCGGCAGCGAGCGCGACAGCCTCAAGGACCCGGCCAGGCTGGCGCAAATCAAGGCGCTGCAAACCTGGGTGGAACAGCTGCCGGAAGTCGACCGCAGTTTTTCGCTGGTCGACGTGCTGGAGGAGATGAATCGCGCCCTCAGCGGCGAGGACCTCGGCGAGAACGCACTGCCGGACAACCGCAAGCTGGTCGAGCAGCTGCTGCTGATCTATGACGGCAAGGATTTATACGAGCTGGTCAACCGCGAATTCCAGCGCGGCCGCATCACCCTCAGCCTCAACGTGCACGGCGCCAACGAAATCAGCCGGGTGATCGACAAGGTGCGCGCGCATGTCGCGGCGCAGCCGATTGCGGGCGCGGAGATCGATCTCGCAGGCTACGGGCGACTGTTTTCGGATCAGGAAGACCGCATCGTCGATGGCCAGGTGAAAAGCTTCACTTCCGCCTTCCTGCTGATCCTGCTGCTGATGACCTTGCTGTTCCGCTCGTTCCGCGGCGCCCTGATCTGCCTGGTGCCGAATCTGGCGCCGCTGTTCTTCATTTTCGTCATGATGGGGGTGACCGGCATCGCACTCGATGTGGCCACCGTGCTGATCGCCGGCGTCATTCTCGGCATCACGGTGGATGACACCATCCATCTCTATCACGGCTATCTGCACCGCATCCAGAACGGTGTCAGCCCGGTGTTCGCCATCATCCGCAGCGTGGAAAGCTCGGGACGCGCGATCATCGCCATCTCGATCATTCTGATCGTCCAGTTCAGCCTGCTGGGGCTGTCCGACTTCCGCCCCACGGCGCATTTCGGCATGCTGTGCGCGGTCGGCCTGTTCGCCGGCCAGCTGTTTGAGATGCTGCTGATGCCCGCCCTGCTCGGCCTGCGCTTGCGCAAGCCGCAAGCCGTCACGGTACCGTAATTTTCAAGGCGCCGAATGCGTCGTTGAGCAGCGCCACCTCGTCGCCCGAGGCGAACTGCCAGCCTTCCAGGTGGCCGAAATCGATGCTGAATCTTGGCGCCAGTTCGAATTGAAAGCGCTTGGTGGTCGACAGCGTGGGGTTGCGCACGGCCAGCACCACCGTCAGATAGCGATCGCTGGTGTTTTCGATCATCGCAACCAGGCCCTGGCCCAGCATCGACGAGCGAAAGCCGACCACCACCGGGAGCACGGGCCTGGCCGTTTCCCGCGCCTGCTGGATATCGGTTTCCTTGTAGGCCAACTGCGCTTTGAGCTGCTCGATTTCGCGCAGGCGGTCGGTCAGCTGATTGCGCGTTTCGATCAGATAGCGCTCGGCCTGCTGGCGGGTTTCGACTTCCTTCGACAGGCGCCGCTTCACCTCTCCCAGGTCGACATTGAGCATGAAGGCATACAGCGCCAGCCCGCACACCAGCACCAGCAGCACGACATTCACGACAATGGAGACGACCAGCCCGCGCCGCTTCGGCTGAGTGGGAGAAGGAATGATCGCCATCGGGTAGCTCAGCCGGTATTGCGCATTCCGGCGGCAATGGCATTGATTGACCGCTTCAGCGGTGTCAGCCAACTGTCCTGCTCGGATTCCAACACGCTGTCGGTGCGGTAACGCTTCAGCATCAGCACCTGAATGTGGTTGATGGGATCGATGTAGGGGCGGCGGCGCGAAATCGACAGCGCCAGCGACGGATTGTCTTCCAGCATGGTCTCGATCTGCACGACCTTTTTGACGCCGGCCACGGTGAGCGCGAATTCGTTCGCAATCGTGCGGTAGATCGTCATGGTGTTGGGGTGATCGCACAGGCGCGCATACTCCTCGGCAATTTCCAGGTCGGCCTTGGTCAGCGCCATCTGCACGTTGGACAACAGGCCGCGGAAGAACGGCCACGCGCGACACATCGCCTGCAGCTGTGCGAGACCGTCCGGCTGGCGGTCGATGAAGCCCTGCAGCGCGCTGCCGATGCCGTACCAGGCGGGCAGCGTGTGGCGCGACTGCGCCCAGCCGAACACCCACGGAATCGCGCGGATCGACCCCAGCGAGCGGTCGGCCTTCTTGCGGTGCGATGGCCGGCTGCCAATGTTGAGCAGTCCGATTTCGGTGACTGGCGTGCCCTCGTAGAAATAGTCGATGAAGCCCGGCGTGCCGATCAGCGCACGGTAGGCGGTCTCACCCGCCGCCGCGATGTCGCGCATCCAGTCGAGATAGTCCGGCGGGTAATACACTTCGCAGTTCGCCAGTGCGGTGGCGCTGGCCTTCAGGAGGCCGGTGACGCCCATGCCGATTTCGTAGTTGGCGGTTTCCGGGTTGCTGTATTTGTAGTACAGCATCTCGCCCTGCTCAGTGAACTTGATTTCGCCGTTCACGGTGCCGGGCGGCTGCGACAGGATCGCATCGTGGGTCGGGCCGCCGCCGCGCCCGACGGTGCCGCCGCGCCCATGAAACAGGCGGCATTCGATGCCGTGCTGCCTGGTCAGCGCGATGATGGAAAGCTGCGCCTGATAGAGATTCCAGTTCGACGCCAGGATGCCGCCGTCCTTGCACGAATCGGAATAGCCGAGCATGACTTCCTGGCGGTTGCCGTCGGACGCCACCAGCGCACGGTAGACCTTGTTGGAAAACAGCTGGTCGAGAATCGCCTGGCTGCGCTGCAAATCGTCCACCGTCTCGAACAGCGGCGCCACCAGAATGCGGCAAAACCACTCGTGCCCGTTGTGGCCGCACAGGCCCACCAGCCGCGCCAGCAGCATCACTTCCATCACGTGCGAGGCGCTGTGCGTCATCGAAATCACGTAGGTGCCGAAGACCTCGTCGCCCACTTCGGCCTTCAGCTTGGCCATGCGCCGGAACACCGCGAGCGCCTCGCGCGCCTCGTCGTCGAGCGCGGCGTCGTCCACCCCGATCAGGTCGATGCGGGCGACCCACGCGGCCAGCCGCTGCAGCCGATCGGCTTCGGTCGCACCGGCGTAATCGAAATCGGGGTCGATCTGCTGCAGCACGGCGGTGACTGTACGCGTATGCACGGTCGACTCCTGACGGATATCGAGTTGCAACAGGTGAAAGCCGAAGCTTTCGACCAACCGGATCAGCGCCTGCAGATCCTGCATGGCGATGATGCGGTCGCCGTGGCTGATCAGCGAATCGCGCAGCAGATAGAGATCGTCGAGGAAAGCGGCGGCGTTTTCGTACGCCAGATTCGAGAGAAAGCCCGGCACGTCGGCCAGGCACTGGTGGACGTAGGACAGGTTGGCGTCCAGCCGCGCCAGCATCATCGCCGCCATGCGGCGGTAGGGTTCACGGCTGTAGATTTGCACGGCGGTGCCGCGGAACACCTGTTCGCCATATTCCGTTTCGTATTCCAACAGGCGCGCCAGGAAGGGCGCCGAAGGCGTGCACCAGTTGCTGCTGTGGGTGAGCGTCTGCCGCAGTTCGAGCACCCGCGTGCGGTATTCGTTTAGCGCTTCCTGCATCTGCTGGTGCACCGTCCATTCGGTGACATCCGCCGTCACGAACGGGTTGCCGTCACGGTCGCCGCCGATCCACGAACCGAAGCGGATAAAGCTCGGCACGCTGACCGGCGCGATCCCCTCGGCGTTCACGCCGTAATGCTTGCGCAGCGCTTTTTCGAAGTGCTCATACGCCTTCGGCACCGCCTCGAACAGGCTTTCCCGCACGTAATACAGGCCGTTGCGCACTTCGTCGCGCACTTCCAGCTTGGCGCTGCGCAGTTCGTCGGTGCGCCACATCACCTGGATTTCGGCAGCCAGCTCTGCTTCCAGTTCGCGCTGGTCGTTCACCCCCAGCGTCTGGCTGTACATCTGGTCGCAAATCAGGAACACCCGGCGCACCCCTTCCATCACCGCACGGCGGCGCGCTTCGGTGGGGTGCGCGGTAAAAACAGGCGCGTAGTGCAGCCGGTCGAGCATGTTTTGTAAGGTATTGACCGAAATGCCCTGCGCCTTGAGGTCGGCCAGGGTGCGGTCGAACGAACCCTCCCACAGCGCCATGCCGTGCGACAGCATGCGGCGGCGGTTGCGGTGGGCAAAGCTTTCTTCCGCCACGTTGACCAGCATGAAATAGCTGGAAAAGGCACGCACCACCAGTTCGACCTTGCCGGCCGGCATGGCGTCGATGATCGCCATCAACTCGGTGCGGCGCTGCTGGTCTTCCTGCTGGTGCAGCTCGGAAAAACCGCGCCGCAGGGTTTCCACCGCATCGAATACGTCCTCGCCGGCAAACTGCAACAACACCTGGCCCAGCAGGGTGCCCAGCAGTTTAACCTGCGCGCGCAGGTGGTCGTCGGTCAGGAGATTTTCGGGTGCATTCATGACAAGGAATCAGCCCGGCACAGCGGGCTTCAGTGCGGCAAAGCCCGCTATTTTCGCATAGACGACGTGCATCACCCAACCGCGCGCCGCGCGTTGCGGAACATCCGCAGCCACGGGGCGGCGCCGTTCATGCCGTCCGGTCGCCACGACAGCTGCGCGGCCCGGAACACGCGCTCCGGATGCGGCATCAGGATGCTGAAGCGGCCGTCCGCGGTGGTGAAACCGGTCAGCCCGCCGGGCGAGCCGTTCGGATTCAGGGGATAGGTCTCGGTCGGCGCGCCGCAGTGGTCGACGTAGCGCAGCGTGGCCTGCGCCTGGGCGGCGTGCGTGGGGTCGCGGAAAGCGACCCGCCCTTCGCCGTGCGACACCGCGATCGGCATCACCGATCCGGCCATGTCGGCGAAGAAAAGCGACGGCGAGGCCAGCACCTCGACCAGCGCGAAGCGCGCCTCGAACTGCTCCGAAAGGTTGCGCTCGAAACGCGGCCAGGCAGCCGCCCCGGGGATCAGGTCGTGCAGCTGGCTCATCATCTGGCAGCCGTTGCACACCCCCAGTGCGAGCGTGTCGGCGCGTTCGAAGAAGGCTGCAAACTGGTCGCGCGCGCGCGGGTTGAACAGGATCGATTTGGCCCAGCCGCCGCCGGCGCCCAGCACGTCGCCGTAGCTGAAGCCGCCGCACGCGGCGAGCCCGGTGAAGTCGGCGAGGCTGGCCCGACCGGACAGGATGTCGCTCATGTGGACGTCGACCGCGGCAAAGCCGGCCGCGTCGAACGCCGCGGCCATCTCGACCTGGCCGTTGACGCCCTGCTCGCGCAGCACCGCGATGCGCGGGCGCTTGCCGCGGGCGATGAAGGGCGCGGCGATGTCGGCGTCGACATCGAAGCCCGGCGCATAGCGCAGGCCGGGATCGGCGGCGTCGGCATGCTGCGCGAACTCCTGCTCGGCGCACGCCGGGTTGTCGCGCAGCTTCGCCATTTCGTAGCTGGTCCGCGCCCAGGCGCTTTGCAGCGCGGTGCGCGCCTCGTCGAAGAACACCCGGTCGCCGCGCAGCAGGCGCAGGCGGTCACCTGCATTGGGCTGGCCGATCACATGGAATTCGCCGCGCAGGCCGGCATCCATGAAGACCTGCATCACCGCCGGCGTGTCGTCGCGGCGCACTTGCAGCACCACGCCGGCTTCCTCGTTGAACAGCACATTGAAAATGCGCTGCGAGACATCGCCCGCGCTCGGCGACTCCGGTTCCGGCAGTCCCGCGTCCTCGACCTCGTGGCGGATCTGATCGAGACACAACTCGTCCACGTCCAGATCCACCCCGCAGTGCCCGGCAAACGCCATTTCGGCGAGCGTGACGAACAGGCCGCCGTCGGAACGGTCGTGATAGGCCAGCAGCTTGCCAGCCGCGTTCAGCGCCTGCACGGTGTCGAAGAACGCGATGAGCGCCGCGGCCTCGGGGGCGTCCGGGCAGTTATCGCCCACCTGCTTGAAAGCCTGCGCAAAGCTCGATGCGCCGAGGCGGTTCTTGCCCAGCCCCAGGTCGATCAGGACGAGGTCGGTGTCGCCGGCGTCGGTGCGCAGTTGTGGCGTCAGGTGCCGCGTCGCGTCGGGGGTGTTGGCGAACGCCGAAATCACCAGCGAGATCGGCGAGGTCACCGCCTTCTGCTCGCCGTCGGCCTGCCACACGGTCTTCATGCTCATCGAGTCCTTGCCGACCGGGATGGAGACGCCCAGTGCCTGGCAATACTGCGAGACTGCCGCCACGGTATCGAACAGCGCGGCGTCCTCGCCCGGGTGGCCGGCGGGCGCCATCCAGTTGGCCGACAGCTTGACCTCGCCCAGGTTCTCCACGTGCGCGGCGGCAAGGTTGGCGATCGCCTCGACGATCGCCATGCGCCCCGATGCGGGCGCATCGATCAGCGCCAGCGGCGCCTTCTCGCCGATGGAAAACACCTCGCCATGCGTGGTTCGATAGCCCGCCAGCGTGACGGCACAATCGGCCACAGGAACCTGCCAGGGCCCCACGCACTGGTCGCGCGCGGTAAGGCCGCCGACGCTGCGGTCGCCGATGGAAATCAGGAACATCTTCGACGCCACCCCCGGCATCGCCAGCACGCGGTAGGCGGCATCCTTGAGGTCGATGCCGTCGAGCGCCAGCGGCGTGAGCGCGGCCGCCCGATGCGTGACGTCACGCGTCATCTTCGGCGGTTTGCCGAGGATCACATCCAGACTCACGTCCACCGGCGCGTTCTGGAAATGACTGTCGGCCACCAGCAGGTGGTTGTCCTCGGTGGCTTCACCCAGCACCGCAAACGGACAGCGCTCACGCTCGCAGAGGGTGCGGAATTCGGCCAGCCGCGCAGGCGGGATCGCCAGCACGTAGCGCTCCTGCGCCTCGTTGCACCAGATTTCGCGCGGCGACATGCCGGATTCCTCCGACGGCACGGCGCGCAGTTCGAAGCGGCCGCCGCGGCCGCCGCCGTGCACCAGTTCGGGCAGCGCGTTCGACAGTCCGCCGGCGCCGACGTCGTGAATCGACAGGATCGGATTGGCCTCGCCCAGCTGCCAGCAGCGGTCGATGACTTCCTGCGCGCGCCGTTCCATTTCCGGGTTGCCGCGCTGCACCGAGTCGAAGTCGAGGTCGGCGGCGTTGGCGCCGGTATCCATCGACGACGCCGCGCCGCCGCCCAGGCCGATCAGCATGCCGGGACCGCCGAGCTGGATCAGCAAGGTGCCTACCGGCAGCATTTTCTTGTCCACATGGTCGGCGCGAATGCTGCCGACGCCGCCCGCCAGCATGATCGGCTTGTGGTAGCCGCGCCGCTGCCCGGCGACCGTTTCATCGAAGGTGCGGAAATAACCCGCCAGGTTGGGGCGGCCGAATTCGTTGTTGAACGCCGCCGCGCCGATCGGGCCTTCGAGCATGATCGCAAGCGGGGTGACGATGCGATCCGGCTTGCCGTAGGCGCCGGCTTCCCACGGCTGTTCGAAGCCGGGAATGTTGAGGTTGGACACCGAGAATCCGCACAGGCCGGCCTTGGGTTTCGACCCGATGCCGGTCGCGCCCTCGTCGCGAATTTCGCCGCCGCTGCCGGTGGCCGCGCCTGCGAAGGGCGAAATCGCCGTCGGGTGGTTGTGCGTTTCCACCTTCATCAGCACATGAGTCAGCTCGCTGCCGTAGGCGTAGCTGCCGTCGGCGCGCGGGTAGAAGCGGTCGATGGTCGCGCCTTCGATCACCGACGAATTGTCGGAATACGCCACCACCGTGCCTTCGGGATGGGCAGCGTGGGTGTCGCGGATCATGCCGAACAGCGTTTTCGCCTGCGCCGCGCCGTCGATCACCCACGAGGCGTTGAAAATCTTGTGGCGGCAGTGCTCGGAATTGGCCTGCGCGAACATCATCAGTTCGACGTCGGTGGGGTTGCGCCCGATGCGGACGAAGTTCTCCACCAGGTAATCCAGTTCATCGTCCGACAGCGCGAGGCCGAGCTCGCGGTTGGCGGCCTGCAGCGCCGTGCGGCCGCCACCCAGCACGTCGACGCGGGCCAGCTCGCGCGGCGGCACGTGGCGGAACAGCTGTTCCACGTCGGCCAGCGTCATCACCGCTTCGGTCATGCGGTCGTGCAGGAGCGGCAGCAGGCGCGCCCTCGCCTCGGCCGACAGCGGCCGGCCGGCCGCGTCCAGTGCATGGAAGGCCACCCCGCGCTCGATCCTCCGGAAGCCGGCAAGGCCACAATTTTTCAGGATGTCGGTGGCCTTCGACGACCACGGCGAGATGGTGCCGGGGCGCGGCGTAACGAGGATCAGCGGGTCGTCCGCGGTGGGTGTGGCGGTCGGCGTGCCGTAATCGAGCGCCTGCTCGACCAGCCGCATTTGCGCGGCATCGAGCGCGGCGTCCGCTTCCAGGAAATGCCAGTGGCGCGCAGCCAGCGTGCCCAGGCCCAGTTGCGCGGCCTCGCTGCAGATTTTATCGAGACGGAACGAAGATAGCGCGGCGGCGCCGGGAAGCGGGACAATGACAGACATGTGCGCCTTTGCGGAACGGGCAAAGGCGCTATTTTAGCTGATCGGAGCCCTTCTCCGGACCGGCTTGCCGGCGAATGGCGCCCTGCTTTTGCCAGGCTTCGAGGCAGTCGAGGCCGCAGAAATGATGGACATAGTCCTGTGCATCCGTCACGTTGACCGAATCGGCCGGCACTTCCTTCAGGCAGACCGCACAGCTGAGCACGGTGCAGCCTTCTTCGTCGGAACATTGCGCCACCGGCGCGCCCGCCGGGTTGTGGTGTGGGCTATTCATACGATATTCCTCGAATCACCAGACGTTTCCAGTGTAAGCCAATCGCATGGCTTCAGCCATGGGATTAAGATGTCGGCGACACCGCCGAACCGGATACTCCACTGCATGGTTGACCCTGAACGCCCCGCCCATCCCGCCGCTTGCGCCCCGCTGCCGGTCGCGCCCCGCACCCTCGTCTCCCCGCCGCTGTTCACGGCTGCCGCCATGCGGGAAATCGACCGGCAGTGGGCGGCCCGCCACCCCGCCGCCTCGCTGATGGAGAGGGCGGGCACGGCCGCGGCCGATCTGGCCGGCACGCTGGCCAGCGAATCGGGGGCGCCGGCGCTGGTCCTGGCCGGCCCCGGCAACAACGGCGGCGATGCCCTGGTCGCCGCGCGCCGGCTCACGGCGCAGGGATTCCGCGTCGACGTCGTCAGCCGCGCCGACCCCTCCCGCCTGCCGCCGGATGCCGCCCGCGCGTGGGCCGGCTGGCGTGAAAACGGCGGCACGATCCTGACGAGTATCCCGCCGTTGCGGCGCTACAGCCTTGTCATCGACGGCCTGTTCGGGCTGGGACTGCAGCGCGATATCGGCGGCGAAGACGCGCACTGGATCGAGCAGGCCAACGAAATGGACTGCCCGAAACTCGCGCTCGACGTGCCGAGCGGCCTCGACAGCGACAGCGGCCGCATCCGTGGCATCGCCCTGTGCGCCGACCACACGCTGACCTTCATCGGTCTCAAGCCGGGGTTGTTCACCGCCGACGGCCCGGATTACGTCGGCCAGTTGCACCTCGACATGCTCAGCGTCGATCCGGCCGACCTGCCCGCCGCACCGGGCATCGCGCTGACGCAACTGGAAAGCCGCCACCGCCTGCCCGCGCGCGCCCAGAACAGCCACAAGGGCCTGTTCGGCCATGTCGGCATCATCGGCGGCAGCCACGGCATGGTGGGCGCCTGCCTGCTCACCGGGCGCGCTGCGCTGCGGCAGGGCGCGGGCAGCGTGACGCTGGGCGCGCTGGACGAGCGCGTCGTGGTCGATTACGGCGAACCGCGGCTGATGTTCGCCGTGCCGGAAAATCTGGTTGCCAGGCCTCCGGACGTGCTGGCGGTCGGCCCGGGGCTGGGCCAGGGCGTCCGCGCGCACGCCTTGCTGGAAGCGGCGCTGACGGCGCCCTGCCCGCTGGTGCTGGATGCCGACGCGCTGAACCTGCTGGCCGGCAGCCCGGATCTGGCCAACCGTGCCGCCCGCCGCAGCCACCCCACCCTGCTCACCCCGCATCCAGGCGAAGCCGCGCACCTGCTCGGCGTGAGCGGGACGGACATCCAGACGAACCGCATCGAGACCGCGCTGCGCCTGAGCGCGCACTATCACGCGCATATCGCACTCAAGGGCGCCGGCACCGTCATCGCCCACCCAGACGGCCGTTACGCCATCAACACCCGCGGCGGGCCCTGGCTCGCCCAGGCCGGCTCGGGCGACCGCCTCACCGGCATGGTGGCCGCGCTGCTGGGCCAGGGAATGGCCACGGGCGATGCATTGGAGGCTGCGGTGTGGCTTCACGGCAGCCCGGCCTGAAAATCGCCCGAGGCTTTGCGAACCCGCGCGATTATTAAAGTACGCCGCCCCCCTGCCGATATGAATGCTTCAGGTCACACCCCCCATTCTCACTTATGGGTTTCCGACTGTTGCAGATGCCGAATCAATGAAGAAAAACAGCCGACATCTGGGAATCGGCGTCCGCATTGGGGGCGGTTTTGTCATCGTGCTTGCCCTGATGGTCGCGCTCGGGGCGATCGGTCTGCGTTATGCTGCCGAAGCCAACCAGCGCCTGAAGGACATCGCCCAGACCAATAACGTCAAAATCGAACTCGCGACGGAGATGCACAGTGCGCTGCGCGAGCGCGCGATCTCCATGCACACACTCCCCAGCATCGTCGATGCCTTCGAAAAGGATGACGAGATCCAGCGCTTCAATGCCGAGGCCACTCGCTACGCCAAGGCGCGGACCCGCCTTGAGAGCATGCCGCTCAGCCCGCGAGAACGCGAGATCCTGGCAAAAATCTTCGAAATGACCCGTGAAGCGGGATCCGAGGTGCAAGTGGTCGTGGACAGGTCCGCCTTTATCGACGACCCGGCGGATGTCTTCGAATGGATACGCAACGTGGCGATGCCGCGGCAAAGCGCCATCGCCGGACAGGTCAACCTCATGCTCGAACTGCAGCGCAATCAGACAGCCGCCGCGGTGCAGGATGCGGAGAACTCATTTTCCCGCGTGCGCAACCTGATGCTGGGGCTCGGCACCGCGGCACTGCTGACAGGAATAATGATTGCCGGCTTTGTCAGCCAACGGGTGACGCGCCAGGCCAGGCAACTCGAAACCCAGGCCATGTATGACCTACTGACCGGCTTGCCCAACCGTTCACTGTTGCATGACCGGCTCCAGCATGAGATCGGGTTGTCCAAACGCGAGCATGCGTCGTTTGGCGTGGTACTGATGGATCTGGACCGGTTCAAGGAAGTCAACGATACCCTCGGCCATGGCGTGGGTGACGAAGTCCTGCGCGAAGTCGGGCGCCGCTTGAAGGAAGCGATACGCGCCGAGGATACGGTGGCGCGTTTGGGGGGGGACGAGTATGTCCTGCTGATACACAACCTGGAACCAGAAGACGCCGCATTGATCGCAAACAAGATTTTTGCCGCCCTGAACAAACCCTTTCACTGGCAAAACCAGAGCATCGATCTCGGCGCGAGCCTGGGACTTTCGTTTTATCCTTCGCAGTGCGACGACGCCAGCGGCCTGCTGCGGTGTGCCGACATCGCGATGTATGTGGCGAAGCGCTCCGGCCAGGGCTATGCGCTGTATTCCCCGGATCAGGAGCACACCAGTCGCGACGATCTTTCGCTCAAGAGCGAGTTGCGCGAAGCTCTCCAGTCGAACCAGTTGAGCCTGTACTACCAGCCGAAAATCGATCACCGCAGTCAGCGCGTGTCCGGCCTCGAGGCCCTGGTGCGCTGGAACCATCCATCACGCGGTCTCCTCGCACCCGACCAGTTCATCCCCCTGGCGGAAGATGCGGGGCTGATCGCCCCCCTCACCCATTGGGTGCTGAAGACCGCGCTGGCACAGCTGGTGGGCCTGCAGAACAAGGGCTACGACCTGACCATGGCAGTCAACCTCTCCGTGCGCAACCTGCACGACACGGAACTGCCTGCCAGCATTCTCGCCCTGCTTGCCGAGAGCGGCGTGGTCCCGCAAGACCTCATCCTCGAAATCACGGAGAGTGCGGTGATGGCCAATCCCAGCGACGGCCTGACCATCCTCACCGAGCTGGACCGCATGGGCGTGACGCTCGCCATCGATGACTTCGGCACCGGCTACTCCTCGCTTGCCTATCTCAAGCGCCTGCCGGTGGACGAACTGAAAATCGACAAATCCTTTGTGACGGATATGGAAGAAAACGATAACGACGCCGTGATCGTGCGCTCCACCATCGACCTCGCGCACAACCTGGGCCTCAAGGTCACCGCCGAAGGCGTGGAAACCCGGGGCGCCTGGGACCTGCTCGAGATCCTCGGCTGCGATAACTCACAGGGGTACTTCATGGGCAAACCGATGCCGGCGGAAAAGCTGGAGGCATGGCTGCAGGCGTCGGCGTGGTCCGGGGTTTGGACGAACGCACGTACCGCACGCTGAGCACGGCCGATTTCCCTTATATCCGACAAGCTCCTAGCCCCGCCAAACAGGCGAGTCCCGGGAATTCAGCAAACGTGCTTCTTCAGGTATGCCGCGAAGTCTTCGCTGACCTCGCTGTGCTTCAATGCATATTCAACCGTCGCCTGCAGATAACCCAGCTTGCTGCCGCAGTCGTAGCGGGTGCCAGCGAAGTCATAGGCCAGCACCTGCTGTTCCTTCAGCAGGGCGGCGATGGCGTCGGTCAGTTGCAGTTCGCCGCCGGCGCCGGGCTTGAGGTGCTGGATGTGGTGGAAAATTCGCGGAGTGAGGATGTAGCGCCCAACCACGCCGAGATTGGAAGGCGCGTCTTCGGGCTTGGGTTTTTCGACGATGGCGTTCACCCGCGACACCCGATCCGCCATCGGGCTGGCGTCGACAATTCCGTAGGACGCGGTTTCCGAAGGCGCCACCTGCTGCACCCCGAGCACCGAGCACTGGTAATACTCGTATTGATCGACCATCTGCTTCATTGCCGCTGGACTGCCGTCGATCAGGTCGTCGGCAAGGATGACGGCAAAGGGCTCGTTGCCGATCACCGGTTGCGCGCACAGCACGGCGTGGCCCAGGCCCAGCGCTTCGGCCTGGCGGATGTAGATGAAGTTGACGCCGGCCGGGCGGATCGACTGCACCAGTTCCAGATCGCGATCCTTGCCGCGCGCGGCCAGTTCGGTTTCCAGTTCGTAGGCCTTGTCGAAATGGTCTTCGACGGTGCGCTTGGTGCGGCTGCTGATGAAGATCATGTCGGTGATGCCTGCGGCCATCGCCTCTTCGACCGCGTACTGGATCAGCGGCTTGTCGACGATGGGCAGCATTTCCTTGGGGCTGGCCTTGGTGGCCGGCAGAAAACGGGTGCCCAGACCGGCAACCGGAAATACAGCTTTTTTTACTTGTTGCATGTCTCTTCCCTGTAAGTCCTTGGGTTCAAAAATCTAAAGCATGCTGCCCGGTATTATTGTTTGATGCCAGCAAGGCCAGCAGCCCGGCCTCGTCGAGTATAGTCAAGCTGAGTTCCTGCGCTTTGACCAGCTTGCTGCCGGCTTCCTCGCCAGCCACCACGTAGTCGGTTTTTTTCGATACCGAGCCGGCCACCTTGCCTCCAGCGGCCTCGATTTTTTCCTTCGCGGCATCGCGCGTCAGCGTCGGCAACGTACCGGTCAGCACCAGCGTCTTGCCGGCAAGAATACCTGCCGATTGTTGCAAGCCTTCGGACTCCGGCCAGCGCACGCCGGCGGCACGCAATGTGTTGACCACTTCCAGGTTATGCGGTTCAGCGAAAAACTGGATGATGGACTGCGCCACGACAGGGCCGACATCGCGCACCGCGAGCAGCTCGGCTTCGGTCGCCTCGATCAGCCGGTCCAGCGAACCGCAGTGCTTCGCCAGATCCTTGGCGGTGGTCTCCCCGACATTACGAATGCCGAGCGCGAAAATAAAGCGGGCCAGCGTGGTGGCCTTGCTGGCCTCGATGGCCGCGAGCAGATTGGTTGCCGACTTTTCGGCCATGCGCTCCAGCCCGGCGAGCGCCTCCAGCGTCAGGCCGTATAGATCAGCGGGCGTGCGCACCAGACCGCGATCGACCAGCTGATCGACCAGTTTATCGCCCAGGCCCTCGATATCCATCGTGCGGCGACCGGCGAAATGCAGCAACGCCTGCTTGCGCTGTGCCGGGCAAACCAGGCCGCCGGTACAGCGCACCGCCGCCTCGCCTTCCAGCCGCACCACATGCGAGCCGCATTCGGGGCAGACGGGCCAGGTTTGCAGGATGCTGAAGCGCGGCGGCTCCGGCTGCGGGCGACGCTCCATCACGACGGCAACCACTTCAGGGATGACGTCGCCGGCGCGCCGCACGATCACGGTATCACCGGCGCGAACGTCCTTGCGGTCGATCTCGTCCTGGTTGTGCAGGGTGGCATTGGTCACAGTGACGCCGCCGACGAACACCGGGGCGAGGCGCGCCACCGGCGTCAGCGCGCCGGTGCGTCCCACCTGCACCTCGATGCCGAGCACGGTGGTCAGCTCTTCCTGCGCCGGAAACTTGTGCGCCACCGCCCAGCGTGGTTCGCGCGTGAGAAAGCCCAGCTCGCGCTGCAGGTCGAGACGGTTGACCTTGTACACCACGCCATCGATGTCGAACGGCAACTGGTCGCGGCGTGCGGCGATGTCGTCGTGAAACGCGATCAGTGCCGCAGCCCCCTGGCCGGTGACACGCTCGGCGCACACCGGAACCCCCATGGCGGCCAGCGCGTCGAGCGTCTCGCTGTGGGTAATCGGGGGGGGCCAGCCCTGCACCTCACCGAGGCCATAAGCAAAGAAGGACAGTGGGCGCTGCGCGGCAATCGCCGGATCGAGCTGGCGGATGCTGCCCGCCGCACCATTGCGCGGGTTGACCAGGGTCGGCTTGCCGGCTTCGCGCTGCTTCGCGTTGTAGCGCTCGAAATCGTCGCGCCGCATGAAGACCTCGCCGCGCACTTCCAGTACGGCGGGCGCCGATTCGGCATTCAGGCGCAACGGAATGGCTTTCACGGTACGGATATTCTGGGCGACATCCTCGCCGGTTTCGCCGTCGCCGCGCGTAGCGGCCTGCACCAGCACGCCGTTTTCGTAGCGCAGGTTGATGGCCAGGCCGTCGAATTTCAGCTCGGCGGCGTACTCGACCGCCGGGTCGGCGTCGGACAGTCCAAGCTCCTTGCGCACCCTCGCATCGAAGGCGCGCGCGCCGCTGGCCTCGGTGTCGGTTTCGGTGCGAATCGACAGCATCGGCACCGCGTGGCGCACCTTGGGCAGCGTATCCAGCGGCTTGCCGCCGACGCGCTGGGTCGGCGAGTCGGGGGTGACGAGTTCGGGATGCTCGGCCTCGATGGCCTGCAGTTCGCGGAACAGACGGTCGTATTCCGCATCCGGGATCGTCGGCGCGTCGAGTACGTAGTAGGCGTGGTTGTGGCGCTCGATTTCCCGACGCAGCGCGGTGACGCGCGCCAGGACATCGGTCGACGCCATCAGGAAAACAGACGCAGCGCCCGCCGGGACCCGGATGGCACGCCGCGTGCTTCCATACGTTCATAGATCTGCGAGAGCTGGGTGCGGATTTTCTCGATGCCGCTGTCGGTCAACGGACGCAGGTTATCGTCCACCAGAATGCCACCGACTTCGCTGGCGAGCTTGCGGCCGAACGCCACCATGCCGTCGAACACCTTGATGCCATCCGGCACGCGTGGCACGTCGAATTGCAGGGTGATCCCCTGCGAGGTCTGCCCCTCGATCGCCGTGCCGCTGAACGGCTCGGCATCATGATTGCACAGGGCATAGAGCGGCTCGCCGCGGCTGTCGAGCAACTGGAACACGCCGTCCACGCCCAGCGCCATGCCGCTGCTTTCCGCCTGGTGCACGATGCGTGTCAGGTTCACCGCGCCTTCGCCGCGCGCCACCACATTGAGGCCGATCAGGACGTCGACGTCGACACAGAAGCGATCGATCGCCTGCGCACGCTCGATCGCTTCCGCCACATCGCCACAGGCGATACGCAGACCATGCGTCTGCGCCGTGTTCTGCAGCAGGGCACAGAGGGCCGAGAGCTGATCTTCCTGCACCGCGCCGTTGCGGTCGGCCAGTTGCATGGTAACCACCACCTGCTGATACGCCACTTCGCGCCAGGGCTGGATCTCTTCCCATTCCGTCGCGCCGACCGGCAGTCCCATCCAGTGCACCGCCTTGCCCAGGGTACGCGCGTGGCTGAAGGCATCGGCAAACACGTTCGCCCGCACGCCATCGCTGCCGATGCGGATACGGTATTCGATCAGCTCGTCATAGGGCGCGGCCGCCGGCGACGCGGCAGGGCGCGACGGAGTGGGCGGCGCGACGGAGGATGCCGTACGCAGGGCGGGCGCTGCATCCTCAAGCGATGCGTGCGACGCGGGCGGACGTGCGGGTTCGATCTGCAGGTAGGGCTCACCGGCTTCGGCGACTTCGTCCAGTTCGCCGGCCTCGGGGACGGGCTCATGCAACGCGGGCTCGACCCGCATGTGCGCTTCGCGGGGCGCCGCGCCAGGCTGCATCAGGGCATCGCCCGCCGGCGCCTGAAAAGCCGCGTCGGCCTGTTTCCGGAAGCGACGCTCCTGGGCCCAGTTGAACAGCAGCACCGCCGCCACAATGACCGCGCCAATCACCAGCAAGCCGATTTGCAAATCACTCATTTACTTTTCCAGACTGAACGGATTGGGCGGACACCACGCGGACAAACCATTCGTCCGGCGCAATCATGCCCAGTTCATTGCGCGCACGCTCTTCGACGGCGTCGCGTCCCTGCTTGAGATCGCCGACCTCGGCCAGCAGGCCGGCATTGCGGATTTGCAGACGCTGATTCAACGCCTGCTGGGTGTCGATCTTGTGCGCACGCTCACGCACTTTCAGCCATCCGCCCTCGCCCAGCCACAGCGGATATTGCAGCAACACGATCGCAGCAGCCAGCGACCAGGTCAGCCCCCGGCTGCGTATGCGCGCGATCCATTCAGCCGCGCTGGCGGAAAGCATCGCGTCCGGGGTAGCTCGCCGTGTCGCCGAGCTCTTCCTCGATGCGCAGCAGCTGGTTGTACTTGGCCATGCGGTCGGAACGCGACAGCGAGCCGGTCTTGATCTGGCGCGCGTTGGTGGCCACCGCCAGATCGGCAATCGTGGTGTCCTCGGTCTCGCCCGAACGATGCGAGATCACCGACGTGTAGCCGGCCTGCTTGGCCATCTCGATCGCCAGGAAAGTCTCCGACAGGGTGCCGATCTGGTTGACCTTGATCAGGATCGAGTTGGCGATGCCCTTGTCGATGCCTTCCTTGAGGATTTTCACGTTGGTGACGAAGAGGTCGTCGCCCACCAGCTGCACCCGGCGGCCGAGCTTCTCGGTGTGGATTTTCCAGCCGTCCCAGTCGCCTTCGGCCATGCCGTCCTCGATGCTGACGATAGGGTACTTGTCGCACCAGGCCGCCAGGTAATCGGTAAACGCGGCCGAGGTCAGCTTCAATCCTTCGGACTCGAGGTGGTAGAGGCCGTCCTTGTAGAACTCGGACGCGGCACAATCGACGCCAATGGAGACGTCGATACCGGGCTGCAGGCCGGCTTTTTCGATCGCCTGCACGATCAGCTTGAGCGCCGCCTCGTGCGACTCGAGGTTGGGCGCGAAGCCGCCCTCGTCGCCGACGGTGGTCGCCATGCCGGCGTCGTCGAGCAGCTTTTTCAGCGCATGGAAAACTTCCGCTCCATAGCGCAGGGCCTCGCGGAAGCTCGGCGCACCGACCGGAATGATCATGAATTCCTGCATGTCGATGTTGTTGTTGGCGTGCGCGCCGCCGTTGATGATGTTCATCATCGGCACCGGCAAGGCCATCGGCGCGGCGCCGCCGAGATAGCGGTACAGCGGCAGCCCCGCCTGTTCGGCGGCGGCGCGCGCGCACGCCATCGACACCGCCAGCAGCGCATTGGCGCCGAGGCGCGACTTGTTCTCGGTACCGTCGAGATCGATCATGGTCTGATCGATGAAGGCCTGATCCTCGACGTCGAGGCCGATGATCGCTTCGCAGATTTCGGTGTTGATGTGCTCGACCGCCTTCAGCACGCCCTTTCCGAGGTAGCGCGACTTGTCGCCGTCGCGCAGCTCGATCGCCTCGCGGCTGCCGGTGGACGCGCCCGAGGGCACGGCGGCACGGCCCAGCACGCCGGATTCCAGCAGCACATCGGCTTCAACAGTAGGATTGCCGCGGGAGTCGAGAATTTCACGGGCGATGACATCGATAATGGCGCTCAATTGGTTTCCTTAATTTCCTGTTTCCGTCCGCGAAGGACGCGAAGAAGCGCGAAGTTTTTCTTCGTGATCTTCGCGTCCTTCGCGGATCATGTTTTCATCAATTTGTGTTCAATAAAACCGCGCTGCTTCACCAGCGCGTCGATTTCCTTCAGCGTTTCCAGCAGTTCCTTCAGCATGCCAAGCGGCCAGGCATTGGGGCCGTCGGACAGTGCACATTCCGGATTCGGATGCGTCTCGGCGAACACGCCCGCCACGCCCGCAGCCACTGCTGCGCGTGCCAGCACCGGCACGAATTCGCGCTGGCCGCCGCTGGTCGTGCCCTGCCCGCCCGGCTGCTGCACCGAATGGGTGGCGTCATAGACCACCGGGCACTGCGTAGCACGCATGATCGCCAGGCCGCGCATGTCGGACACCAAGGTGTTGTAGCCGAAGGAAACGCCGCGTTCGCACACCATGATCTGGTCGTTGCCGACCTCGCGTGCCTTGTCGACCACGTTCTGCATGTCCCACGGCGCGAGGAACTGGCCCTTCTTGATGTTGACCGGAAGCCCCTGGCGCGCGACGTTCTGGATGAAATTAGTCTGGCGGCAGAGAAAGGCCGGGGTCTGCAGCACGTCGACCACGGAAGCCACTTCGGCAAGCGGCGTGTCTTCGTGCACGTCGGTCAGCACCGGCACGCCGATCTGCTTCTTGACCTCGGACAGGATGCGCAGGCCCTCCTCGATCCCCGGTCCGCGGAAGGACTGGGTCGACGAGCGGTTGGCCTTGTCGAACGAGGACTTGTAGATGAACGGGATCGCCAGCGCCGCGCACATCTCCTTCAGTGCGCCGGCGGTGTCCATTGCCAGCTGCTCGGATTCGATCACGCAGGGGCCGGAAATCAGGAACAGCGGATGGTCGATGCCGGCTTCGAAATGACAGAGTTTCATGCGGATTCCTGTTGCTGCGCTGGCGCAGTTTTAACCGTGGCCTGATGCGCCAGCGCCGCCTTCACGAACGCAATGAACAGCGGATGGCCGTTGCGCGGGTTGCTGGTGAATTCGGGATGGAACTGGCAGCCGATAAACCAGGGATGAACCGAAGTCGGCAATTCGACGATTTCGCACAGGTCGGTGCCCGGCGCGCGTCCTGCAACGACCAGGCCCTTCGCTTCGAGTTCGGCCAGCAGCGTGTTGTTGACCTCGTAGCGGTGGCGGTGGCGTTCGACGATGCTGGCCGCGCCATACACCTCGCGTGCCAGGGTGCCGTCCTTCAGTTCGCATGGCTGGCCGCCGAGGCGCATGGTGCCGCCCAGATCGGACTGCTCGCTGCGCTTTTCGACCTGGCCGCCGCGGTCCAGCCATTCGGTGATGAGGCCGATCACCGGATGCGTGGTGGCCGGCTCGAACTCGGTGGAGTGGGCGTCCGCCATGCCGGCGACGTCGCGCGCAAACTCGACCACGGCGAGCTGCATACCCAGGCAGATTCCCAGGTACGGCACCTTGTTTTCGCGCGCATAGCGGATGGCGGCAATCTTGCCCTCGACGCCGCGCTTGCCGAAACCGCCGGGAACGAGGATCGCGTCCATCCCCTTAAGGCAGTCGATGCCGGATTTCTCGATCTGCTCGGAATCGGTGTAGTGGACTTTTACCTTGCTGAGGGTATGCATGCCGGCATGGATCATGGCTTCCGACAGCGACTTGTAGGACTCGGTGAGGTCGACATACTTGCCGACGAAGGCGATGTTGACGGTATGTTCGGGGTGCTCCAGCGCGTTAACCAGTTTTTTCCATATCGTAAGGTCGGCCGCACGCGCCAGAATTTTCAGCTTGTGGCAGACAATTTCGTCGAGCATCTGGTCGTGCAACATCGCCGGAATCTTGTAGATCGAATCAGAATCGAGCATCTGGATCACCGCTTCCGAACGCACATTGGTAAACAGCGCAATCTTGCGTCGTTCATCGACCGGGATTTCACGATCCGCGCGGCACAGCAGGATGTCGGGCTGGATGCCGATCTCGCGCAACTCCTTCACCGAATGCTGGGTCGGCTTGGTTTTCAGTTCGCCAGCGGTCGCGATGTAGGGCAGCAGGGTCAGGTGGATAAAGCAGGTGTTTTCGGGGCCGTCTTCAAACCCCATCTGGCGGATGGCCTCAAGAAACGGCAGCGATTCGATGTCGCCCACGGTGCCGCCGATTTCGACCAGCGCGACGTCGGCGCCTTCCGCACCCGCGCGGATGGAACGCTTGATCTCGTCGGTGATGTGCGGGATGACCTGCACCGTGGCACCGAGATAATCGCCATGACGCTCCTTGTCGATCACAGACTTGTAGATCTGGCCGGTGGTGAAGTTGTTGCGCTTGCTCATGCGGGCGCTGGAAAAGCGCTCGTAATGACCCAGATCGAGGTCGGTTTCCGCACCATCGTCGGTCACGAACACCTCGCCGTGCTGGAACGGGCTCATGGTGCCGGGATCGACGTTGATGTACGGATCGAGCTTTAACAGGGTGACACGGATACCGCGCGATTCAAGCAGCGCAGCAAGAGAAGCGGAGGCGATCCCTTTCCCGAGGGAAGAAACCACTCCACCGGTGACAAACACATACTTCGTCATTTTATGAGCGGGGGCGGGTGATGGCGGATTCTACTTCATCCCATCCCGCGGCTCAAATTCGTGACCGGATTTTACTTGCGTCCCATTCAGGGTCGGGGCTGGTCGATCATGATTTTCACGCCGGTCGCGCCCACCTTCACGTTGGCGACGGTGCCCTCCAGATCGCCCGGCTGGGCCATCGGGTTGCCGGATTTGGAAAGACGGGCCACCAGCGTCACCTGCTTATGCTGCGAAAGGGTGTTGCCGGGGTTCATCGCCGTGCTGTCGTCCAGCACGAATTCCAGCGGAAGCTGGCCGGCGCTGGCACGAATCGCGGCAACCGGCGGACCGCCCGGGCCCGAGCGCGCGAACAGAAAAAGCACGTCCGTATCCGCCAGCCCGGACTTGAGCGCCGGGGCGACATCAACGCTGCCGCGGATGGCGGCGCCCGCAGCAATCGGCGCCGTCCTGTCGGCGGCGGGGGGCGAGGCGGACAGCTCGGGCACGCCCGACTGAGCCAGTCGTTCAGCTTCTTGCTGCGCGGCCAGGATGTCCTGGGCATAGGGCGATTCCGGCGGCAGCAAGCCGTACATACGCTTCAGGTAGGCGCTGGACTGGGCAAAATCGCCTTCCCGAAAGGCATTGATTCCGGCCAGTTCCAGCGCCTTTATGTCTTCGGGATCGATCTCCAGCGCCTGCCGCACCAGCTCCATCGGCTTGCCCGTCAACACAAGGTTGCCGGTAATGGCCAGGGCCTCGGCATAGCCGGACAACACCGAGGCTTCCCGCGGCAACAGCCCGGCCGCCTTTTCGTACGCCTGCAGGGCCTTGGGCCATTGCTCCGTCGCCGCGTAAGACTTGGCCAGCATGGTCCACGCCTCGCCGTCATCGGGATTGGCCTGGGTCCGTTCTTCCACTTTCCGGATCATGCTCATGAAGTCGTGCTCACCCGCGGCGCCGGCCATGGCGGGGGCCGTAGCGGATTGCGCATCGGCAACCAGAGACGCGGGGTTGCCCAGCCAGAAGTAGAGGGCGAAAGCGGCAACGGGCAACACGGCGCCCAGGGTATACCCCAGCTTGCGGCTGCCGACGCGGCCGGGTTCGGGGGTGTCGTCCGGAGTCAGGGCATCGTCGGCCAGGCGGGCTTCCAGTTCCCGCTTGGCGCTTTGGTACTGCGCGTCGGAAAGCAGTCCGTTGGCGCGGTCGGCTTCCATTTCCTTCATCTGATCCTGGTAAACAGCGATGTTGACTTCACGCCGGATGGCCTTGCCTGCCCCGCTCCGCGTACGCAACAAGGCAGGCAGCACGAAGGCCATGGCGATGACGACACAGACGACGGCGGCAATCCAGAACAACGAGATGGTCCAGAACGGGTTCATTTTTCTTCCAGAAGTTGGGCGGCAGCGGCGAGTTTTTTCTCGTCCACCGGGGCGACCTGCATGGCGCGGCGACGCCGCAGTGTCATCACCCAGGCGCCGCCACCGATCCCCAGGAACAGCAGAGGGCCGAGCCAAAGCAGATATGTCACCGGCTTGAACGGCGGCCGATACAGCACGAAGTCGCCGTAGCGTTCGGTGAGGTAGGCGATCACCTCGCGGTCGTCCTTGCCGGCCTTCATCTGCGTGCGGATCTCGCGCCGCAGGTCTTCCGCCAGTTCGGCGTGCGAGCCGGCCAGCGATTCGTTCTGGCAGACCAGACAACGCAGGTCTTCCGCCAGATTGACCAGGCGCTGCTCGATGACGGGGTCTTCCGCGTTGGACAGCGCCGCCTTCGGCGCCGCTTCATTGGCGAGCGCAGGCAGGGTAATCGCCAGCAGAAAGGCCAGCAGGACAATCTTGATGCGACCGGATTTCATGCGCCCAGCTCCTTGAGTTTCGGTTCGAACTTGGTCTGCCATACGTCAGGGTCGATCGGGCCGATGTGCTTCAGTCGCACGATGCCCGCCTGATCGATGATATAGGTCTCGGGCGTGCCGGTTACGCCGTAGTCGATGCCGACCTTGCCATCGAGATCCTCCGGCACCGCCACATAGGGGCTGCCGGTGCGTGCGAGCAGCGCTTCCGCCTCGCGCGCCTTGTCCTTCCAGTTGAGGCCGACGATAGGAATGCGGCCACTCTGCGTCAGCTGCATCAGGAAACCGTGCTCCTGGCGGCACGATACGCACCAGGGCGCCCAGATGTTGAGCATCCAGACCCGGCCCTTCATGTCGGCCGGACTGAAGGTGGCGCTCGGGTCCCCCACCAACGGCAGCGTGAAGGCAGGCGCCACGCGGCCGATGAACGGCGAAGGCACTTCGCGCGGGTTGAGGAACAGGCCCTTGGCGAAAAAGCCGACGAGGACGACGAAGAGGACAAGCGGGAGCCAGCGCTTCATGATTCAGGCCCCCTGCGCCGCGAGGTTCTTCGGCACTTCGCTGCGCCTCAGCGCGATGCGGTAGCGCTTGTCGGAGGCCGCCATGAACCCGCCCACCACCATGAACAGGGCGCCGAGCCAGAGCCAGTTGATGAAGGGCTTGTAGAACAGGCGCACGGTCCAGGCGTCGCCCTGGTCGTCGAGCAACTCGCCCATGGCGACATAGATGTCGCGGAAGAGGTTGGGATGCACCGAGGCCTCGGTCATCCCCATGCCGGCTGCGTTATAGGTGCGCTTCTCCGGGTGCAGTGTGGCCACAGCCTTGCCGTTCCGGCTGACCTCCACGGTGCCGCGGGCAGCACGGTAGTTGGGGCCTTCGTGCTCGGTGGTGCCGCGAAAGGTGAAGGTGTAGCCGGCGAGTTCGGCATAGCTTCCCACCTCCATGCGCACGTCGCGCTCGCTCGAATAGTTGGCGACCACGGCGATGCCGGCGACACCGACGGCCATGCCGAAATGCGCCAGCTGCATGCCCCAGAAACCGCGCGGCAGCGTCGCCAGTTTCTGCAGCAGACCGCCCTGGCCATGTTTGAGCCGGTCGATGAACGCCGCGGCCACCGCCAGGGTGATCCAGGCGGCGAGGAAGAAGCCCAGGCTCGCCCAGGCATTGAAACCGTCCAGCGTCAACGGCAACAGCAGGCCGACGGCGAGCGCCACGCCGAGCGCCCACTTCAGGCGGGTGACCATGTCCGGCAGGCTGGCTTCCTTCCACCGCGCCAGCGGACCCACGCCCATGAGGAACAGCGCCGGCGCCATCAGCGGCACGAACACCGCATTGAAATAAGGCGGGCCGACGGAGATCTTGCCCAGCCCCATGGCGTCCATGAACAGCGGATACAGGGTGCCGAGCAGCACCGAGCCCAGGGCCGCGATCAGGATCACGTTGTTGGCGAGCAGGAGCGACTCGCGCGAGAACCAGGTGAAGCCGCTGCCGGTGATCATTTTCGGCGCACGCCAGGCGTACAGCACCAGCGAGCCGCCGATCACCAACGCGAGGAAACCGAGGATGAAGGCGCCGCGCGCCGGGTCGGTGGCGAAGGCGTGCACCGAGGACAGCACGCCGGAACGCACCAGGAAAGTGCCGAGCAGCGACAGCGAGAAGGCGGTCAGCGCCAGCAGAACGGTCCAGGCCTTGAACGCGCCGCGCTTCTCGGTGACCGCGAGCGAATGCATCAGGGCGGTGCCGGCGATCCACGGCATGAACGAGGCGTTCTCGGTGGGATCCCAGAACCACCAGCCGCCCCAGCCCAGCTCGCGGTAGGCCCACCAGCTGCCGAGCACGATGCCGAGGGTGAGGAAGGCCCACGCCACCGTGGTCCACGGCCGAGACCAGCGCGCCCAGGCAACGTCCATCTTGCCCGAAAGCAGCGCGGCAATGGCGAAGGCGAAGGCGACGGCAAAGCCGACGTAGCCCATGTACAGCATCGGCGGGTGGATGATCATGCCCCAGTCCTGCAAGAGCGGATTCATGTCGTTGCCGTCCATGGCTGCGGGCAGCAGCCGCTCGAACGGGTTGGAGGTGGTGAGCAGGAAGGCGAGGAAGCCGACCGAGATCAGCCCCATGACGCCAAGCACGCGCGCCGCCATGTCTTCCGGCAGGTGGCGCGAGAACACCGATACCGCGGTGCTCCAGAAGGCGAGGATCAGCACCCACAGCAGCAGCGAGCCTTCGTGCGAGCCCCAGGTGGCGGTGAGGCGGTAGACCTCGGGCAACTGCGAGAACGAGTTGCGCGCCACGTTCTCGACCGAGAAATCGTTGGTCAGAAACGAATACGCCAGACAGGCAAAGGCGACGGCGGCGAATACGAACTGGCCCTGCGCGGCGGGCCGCGCCACCGCCATCAGCGTGAGGTTGCCGCGCTGCGCGCCGTAGAGCGGCAGGATGGCCTGGATCAACGCCAGCAGCAGCGCGACAATCAGAGCGAAATGACCGAGTTCCGGAATCATGCTTTTTCCTTTTTACTGCCTGAAAATTACTGCCTGAAAAATTGGCGTGCGCCGTGCTCGTTGACCACAGGTCGGCCACTTTGCCGGCAATTGCCCTGAAAATGGTTTAACAGCCTGAATCAAAATTACTCCGCCACCGTCTGCTGCGCCTTCTGCGCCTGCTCGATTGCGCTGGCGGCTTCCGGCGGCATGTAGTTCTCGTCGTGCTTGGCCAGCACCTGGGTCGCGGCAAACAGGCCGTCGGTGCCGAGCCGGCCTTCGGCCACCACGCCTTTTCCTTCCTTGAACAGGTCGGGCAGGATGCCGGTGTAGGTCACCGGCATCGATTTGGCGGTATCGGTGACGACGAAACGCGTGGTGAGCCCGTCCGCCTCGCGCCGGATACTGCCTTCCTCGACCAGGCCGCCGATGCGGAAGGCGCGGCTGGTCGGCGCCTCCCCGTTGGCGACCTGGGTGGGCGAGAAAAAGAACACCAGATTGCTGTTGAAGGCATTGAGCACCAGCGCGACCGCCACCCCAAGGGCGGCGACGACCAGGACGATCAGGGCGAGTTTTCTATGACGTGGTTTCATTGCCATGCTGTTTCCAGAGTACGGATTATTGGATATCCCATGATTTCATGCGCTTGAGCCGGCGCCAGACCTGCAGTCGATGGCGGCGCAGCAGCCCGACTTCAGCCACGACGCAGAGCAGCGTCACGCCGAACGACCCCCAGACATAGAGGCCATAGCCGCCCATGGCCCAGAAGGCCTGCCAGCTTTCCCAGATCATGGCTGTCCCTCCAGCTGGACGCGCACCCATTCGGTCTGCCGCTCGCGTTCGAGAACCAGCGTGCGGGCGCGCACCAAGGCAACGGCGATGGTGTACATCCAGGCGGCGAGCGCCATGATGAGCATGCCCCAGAGCATGGTCTGCGCCATCGAGGGGGCGCGGGTGAGACTGACCGAGGAGCCCTGGTGCAGGGTGTTCCACCATTTGACCGAGAAATAGATGATCGGCACATTGATGACGCCGACCAGATTGAGCAGCGCACCGGCACGGTCGGCGCGGCGCGGGTCGTCGATCGCGGCCTGCAGGGCCATGACGCCGACATAGAGGAACAGCAGGATCAGCTCGGAGGTGAGGCGGGCATCCCACACCCACCAGGCGCCCCACATCGGCTTGCCCCAGAACGCACCGGTCCATAGGGCAACGAAGGTGAACATGGCGCCGGTGGGCGCCAGCGCGCGCGCCATGACGAACGACAATCGGGTGTTCCAGGCCAGGCCGATGGCCGACCAGAAGGCCATGACGACGTAGATGAACATCGACATCCAGGCCGCCGGCACATGGATGAAAATGATGCGATAGCCCTCGCCCTGCTGGAAGTCGGTGGGCGCAACAAAGAAACCGATGTAGAGCCCTGCAATCGTCAGGATGAACGCCAGCGCCGCAAACCATGGGACCAATTTCCCGGCCAGGGGGTAGAAGGTCGACGGCGAAGCGTAGTGGTACAAATTCAAATGCCTACTCCACAGAAACTTTAAGGGCCATTGCGCTCACCCACGGCGCCAGCAACAGCGACATCATCAGAAACGCTCCCAGCAGCGAAAGGTGCGCTTCCGAACCGGTGCCGGAGAGTACGCCCTCCACCGCGCCGGCACCGAAAATCAGGGCCGGCACATAAAGCGGCATGATCAACAGGGTGACCAGCGCACCGCCGCCACGCAAGCCCAGTGTCAACGCGGCGCCGATGCTGCCGAGCAGGGACAGGATGGGCGTGCCGATGGCCAGCGACAGGACGAGCATCCACAGCGCCTCGATCGGCAGATTGAACTGGATCCCCAGCAGCGGCGCAATCAGCAGCAGCGGAATTCCGTTGATGATCCAGTGCGCGATCGCCTTTCCCAAGGTCAGCAGGGCAATAGGACTGGGCGACAGCAGCATTTGTTCCAGGGTGCCGTCGCGATAATCGTCGGCGAACAGACGATCCAGCGACAGCAATGACGCCAGCAGCGCCGCCACCCACACCACCCCCGGCCCGATGGTGCGCAGCATGCCCGGCTCCGGCCCGATGCCGAGCGGAAACATGCTCACCACCATGACGAAGAAGAATTGCGCGGTCAGCCAGTCGCCACGGCGCCGCGCCGCCAGCAACACATCGCGGCGAATGACGGTGAACAGGAATTTCAGCACCGTGGTTGCCCCCGCGAGGGGGAGGCCGTGGTTGTCCCCGCAAGGGGGAGGCCGTGGTTGTAAAGCCGATGAATCGGCAACAACCACGCACTAAAGCCGATGAATCGGCAACAACCACGCACTAAATCCGCTGAAGCGTCAACAACCACGCTCCACCCGCAAGGGGTAGGCCGTGGTTGTAAAGCCGCTGAAGCGTCAACAACCACGCTCATTCGCCGACCGAGAGGGTTTTGGGGGTCAGGCCGTCGAGCGCCAGCGGCTGATGGGTGGTCATGATCGCCAGACCACCCGCCACGATGTGATCGCGGATCATCCGCTCCACCATCGCGACCCCCTCGACGTCGAGCCCGGTCAGCGGTTCGTCGAGAATCCACAGCAGCGCGCCGGCCGTCATCAGCCCCGCCAGCGCAACGCGCCGGCGCTGGCCGAAAGACAGCACGCGGGCAGGGAAATCCATGCAACGCGACAGGCCCACCCGCTCCAGCGCAGCCGTTGCGGTTCCGATATCCAGTTCGCGGCCGTTCAGCGCCGCCGTGATCCGCAAATTCTCCATCGGGGTGAGGTCGTCCTTGATGCCGTTGGCATGGCCGAGATAGGCCATCTCCCGCCCATATTGTTCGTGCGCCTTGCTCAGGGGGTCGCCACGCCAGCGCACAGCGCCGGCAACAGGCGCAGACAGACCGCAGAGGATACGCAGCAGGCTGGTCTTGCCGCGACCATTGCCCCCCACCACCAATAAAGCCTCGCCACGTCCCAACTCGAAACCAAGATTCCTGAACAGTAGGCGCTCGCCGCGTTCGCAGGCCAGTCCATTGGCAGAAAGCATACTTGGCATCATCAATCGTGGAATACATCGTGGAATATCGGCGTAGAGCTTATCTTAAATATGCGACGTTTAACACGATGGTTTCAGACTCCGGGTGTAAACGCAGAATCGACGAGGCCCGGAGGGTTGCCTGCATCACCCCGCGATGCGGATCACGCGGTCGCCATTCGGCTGGGCCGGACCGATGAGACTCAAAAGCCCATCCAGTTCCATCCGGCTATCCGGGGCGGCACGGGCCACACCGTTAAAAACCGTGCCGCGCCGGCGATCCCAACTGCCCAAACCCTGCAGGAACAGCGGCCCCGATTCGGTCGACAGTTTGAATTTCAGGCCGTTTTCCATACCTTCGACGTCCGCGCGGTAGCTGCCGAGTCCTGGCCGCACCCGGCCCGAAACGGCATCCAGCCAGCGGAGGGTGGCAGCGCCTTCGGAGCCGCTCCGGCTGAAGGCGATGCGGTCGGCTTTCAAAACCAGTCGACCGCCCGGTTGCCACAAACCGAGGTCGGGTGACAGTTGCTCCAGCCATTTTGCCGGCAGTTCGACCCGGGCTTCCAGCAGTTCCCCGCTGTTCGCGCCTGCGCGCAACACGCCCTGCGCATCGATGCCCGCGCCTGTTAGTTGCAGCTGGTAACCGAGGCGGCCGGCGAAGAGATCGAGCGGGCGCAACTGCCAGCGAATGCGGCCCAGCTGCAGATCGGGTGACGCCGCACCCTTCACCCGAATCCCCGCGGCCTGGCCGCGCCACACGCTTCCTTCGGCCTGATCGAACGACACCGCCTGCTGGGTGAAGTGCGGCAGCGCCCACGCCAGCAAACTGGCCGGCGCCCACGCCAGCAGCAGCGCCAGGTACACCACCGCAGCCAGCAGGTAATGCGGCCCGCGCAAACGGAAGGGCGTACGATCCGCCATCATCCGCCCACCAGCACGGCGTCGACACTGACTATGCCGGCGGCGGCAGTCGCCTCAATGCGGGCCGATTCCACCCGCACCCCGTGGCTCGTCTGCAACTCGCCGATCCAGACGATCCACGTGTCGAACGCCACCTGCGGCAGCAGCACCCGGACGTGGCCGGCATCCTGCGGCGTGATCGATTCGATACGCTCGCGCAGACCCGTGGCCAGCGCGCGCTGCTCGACTGCTTGTACGAGGCTGCCCGCCTCCCGGATCACCGCGGGCTGCGCCTTGAGGCGGGCGACTTCCTGCGCGTCCTGTTGCAACTGCCGGGCCTGAACGCGCAGCTGCGGTAGCGCCTGCCGCAGCTGCGCCACGTCGCGCTGCATCGGCAGCCAGGCGTAGGCAAACCCCAGGGCCAGCACCAGCAGCGCCGAACCGCCGGCAAGGACGAGGCGTTCGCGCGGCACGCGCGTGCGCCAGAATTGAACCAGCAGGTCTTTCATGGCGTATTCCCCGTAATCGCGATACGCGCCAGCGATTGCGGCGCCGTGCCGCTGACGCTTTGCAGCTGGCCGGCCAGGCCGGCATCGGTCAGGCGCCTCAACAAGTTTTCGGCCGCCGCCTGGTCGGTCACCGTCACGTCCAGACTGAGCTGGCTGGCTTCGTAGCGGATCGCGCGCAGGCTGCCGCGGCTGTCGGCGTCGAGCGCAGGCGCCACGCGCGACAGCAAGGGCATAAAATCAGACGGCGACATTTGGCCCGCCGTGCCGCGCAGTTCGGCCAGATTGCGCTGCATCTGGAGCGGCGCGTCGACGATCACGCGCGCGTCGGGGAAGGCCTCGCGGAAGCTCTCTTCCATCGCCGCCTGCAGGTGTTGCTTTTCACGGCTCAACAGCCACCACTCGGTCGTCGTCGCCCCGACCTGCAGCAAGGCGATCAGCCCGGCCAGAATCAGCGGCAGCCGCAAATTGGGCCACCCGTCCCACCCCGCACCCGATGATGCGAATGCGCCCTGCAGCAGATCGATGCCGCCATGGGTGGCGTCCGGATGCTGCAAGGGCATCCATTCCATCCCCACCTCGACCGCCACGCCCAGCACATGGCTCCAGGCTTCGACATCGGGTGGCAGCGCGCCTTCGCGCAGACGCAACAGCAGGTGATGCGGCAAGGCTGCCGCCGCACGCGCTTCCGCCACGCTCAGCACGAGCGCGGTGGGCGGCTGCGTGGACGTGCCGCTGTCCAGGCTCATGCCCGCATGCTCGCCGCTGCGCAGGAAGCTGCCACGGCCACCCCACACCATCACCCAGCCATCGGCCGGCAACGCCGGCAGCAGGGTTTCCGGCCAGGCGCTGCGCGGCCGCAGGCCGGCTCCGTCCAACCGCGCCAGCACCCGCGCCAGCCAGGCCTTGTCGACCACCGCCAGCGCAGTCTGGCCATCACCCAGCGTGGGGCCGGCGGCCACATGCACCGCATCGGGTTCGGCCACCAGCCGGTCTTCGATCGCGTACGCCAGAAACTGCCGCATTTTCCGCTTGCTGCCGCGCGGCAGGGTGGCACGGGTCAGCAGCACCGCCTCAGCCGGAATCACCAGTTCGCAGGCCTCGGCGCGCGGCAGGTTGGCGAGCGTGGCACTGCCGGCAGCGAGCCGCTCGCCGCGCGTGTCAAGATTGCACCAGGGCAATGGAGCGTCCGGCTCGGAGTCGGGCCAGGAAGAAGGGATATGGATGCGCAGCAGGCTCATGGTCAGGTTTCGATTGGATCAGATATTCTTTTGCCACACCAGCTTCGGCCAGGCGGTCGTTTCACGTTCCAGCAGGCCCTGGCAGCCGACTTTCGCGCGGCCGAAGCGGGCGTGGCCGGTAACCAGGAAATAGCGGCTGCCGACACTCAGCAGGGTCTCATTGACCTGCGTCACCGTCTTCGGCAGCCGCGCACGGAAGTCGGCGATGTCCTTGAAATGCTGCTCCTTGCGCGCCGTCACCAGCGCCTGCGCCTGGTCGAGCGGCAGGTCGGCGATCACCGCCGCCAGCACTTCCGCCGGCGCGGTGTTGACGTTGACCGGCGTCGCTTGCGGCAACGCCGTCACGAGGGGACGCAAGCGCTCCACCGTCACTGCGTCGAAGCCCTTCAAGCGGGCGAGCCCGTCCACCGTCGTCAGCGCACGGTTGCCGGCGCGGTAAGGCGGATCAAGTGCCAGATAATCCATGTCCTCGGCGCCGCCCGGATGCGTCACCACGGCATTGGGGTCGATCCAATCGACCACGGTGGCAGCATGCTCGGGCGGCAATTGCAGCAGCTCCAGCAGCTTGCGAAAAACCGCGAGATCGGTCGCGCTGACCTTGCCCCCACGCACCAGGTTGTTGAGGTTGAACAGCCCCTGCTGGTCGGTCAGTTCGCCGGCCAGCTCGCCCCCCTCCACCGGCAGCGGCGCCAGCGCCTGTGCCCAGCCATCGTCCAGATGATCCACGCTGTTGTTGCGCGCGTCTTGCGCCAGCACCGAACGCGCCCACTGCAGCGCCGCTAGCACCACCACCCTGCTTTGCGCCTGTTCATTGAGGTTTTCCACCTGGCGCACCCACAACTGCTGCTGCCACGCCATGAACGACGCGGCGCTCGCCACCAGCGCGACAACCAGGATGGCCGTGATGACGGCCATGCCACGCTGGCGCCTCATGGCAGGGCAAACACCCGCGTCACGGCGACGCCGCCGTCGAGTTCGAGCACCACCTCCAGCGCCGCCGGCAGCGCCGCCACCCCGGGCAGCGGCCAGCGCGGCTGCCAGTTGCCGCTGCCGTCGAGGTAGCGCAACTCGAAGCGGTTCACCCGCTCCAGCAAGGCATGCACCGCGGGCTCGGTGAGCGGCGCCTGGTCCAGCACCGGCCACACCAGTTGCTCGAGCGTGCCGTTGTTGAGCCGGTAGCCATGGCGCTGAACATCCGCCAGCACGCCGCTCTGCCACGCCATGCCCATACGGCTGAAACTCAGCTGCGCGTCGTTGGCACCAAGGGCCTGCGGGTTGCCAACGAGCGCCGGCAGCGGCAGGTCGCCGCTGTCGCGCACCGGCCGGTCCACCACCATGCTCATGTCCTGCTCCAGTTGCGCCAACGTCAGCGCAATGTCGCGCCAGCGCCGGTTGTCCTCGGTGAGATGCTCGCGCGTCTGCAGCACCGCGGTCAGCCCGCGGTAGGACAGCACCGACATCAGCGCGAAGATCGTCAGCGCCACCAGCATTTCCACCAGGGTGAAGCCGCGCTGCCTCATTTGCTTTCGGCACGTGCCAGATAGCCGGTCAGCCGTGCCAGTGCATGCTCGTCGCGCCCAGCCGCGCCAACACGGATTTCAACGCGGCGGAACGCCCGGTTGGGGGTGGCGCTGACGGTTTCGTGCCACGTCAATTTCAATCCCGCCTGCTCCACCTCGCCTTCACGGGTACCGGCATCGGGCCAGGCGCGCCGCGCCTGCAGTTCGGCCAGACGGTTTTGCGCCACCCAACTGGCCAACAGGCGTTGCCGCAGCTCGGCCGAACTGTTGGCCATCATCGCCGACGCGCGACTGGCGGCGGCCAGCGCAATCGCCAGAATCGCCAGCGCCACCAGCACCTCGATCAGGGTGAAGCCGCGCGCCGTCTGCCTGCTCATTCGGCCATATCCTGCTGCGTCTCGACGCGTACCCGGCCCAGGCTGTCGCCACGGATGCGCGCGTGCGCCGCGTTGAGCGCCAGGTCGGCGGTGAATGGCGCGCTGCTGCCGGACGGCAGGAACAGCAGGCGCTCGCCCGCCTCCAGACTGGCCTGATTCACCCGCAGTGCCAGCAGGCGCACGCCGCTCGCCAGGCTTCGATCCTTCAGCAGATCGTCGCCGCTGCGCGGCACCCATTGGTTGTCCTCGTTCAACGCCCAGAAACGATAGCCCCCCTGCTCCACCGTAAATGCAATCGGCTCGCCCGATACCACCGCCTGGTCGCGCGTCTGTTCCAGCAGCAGCGCCAGCCGCTGCACCTCGTTCGCCAGCACACGGTCGTCGTCCGGCATCAGACGCACGCCCACCAATCCAACCATGATGCCGATGATCACCAGCACCACCAGAACCTCGATCAGGGTGAAGCCGCGCTGGCTTACAGCTCCCACGAACCGATGTCCGCGTTGTTTCCTTCACCGCCTGCCGCGCCGTCCGCGCCCAGGCTGAAAACGTCGATCTCGCCGTGCAGCCCGGGATTCAGATACTGGTAGGGCGCGTTCCAGGGGTCGTTGGGCAGGCGCTCGAGATAGCCGCCGGCTTTCCAGTTGCCGGAAATCGGCCCCGAAGTGGGCTTTTCCACCAGGGCCTGCAGGCCCTGATCGGTGGCCGGATAGCGCGCGTTGTCGAGGCGATACAGGTTCAGCGCCTGCTTGATCGAGGCGATGTCCTGCTTGGCGGCAACGATGCGCGCCTCGTCCGGCCGGCCCATGATCTTCGGCACCACCAGCGCCGCGAGAATGCCGAGAATCGCGACCACCACCATGATCTCGATCAGGGTGAAGCCGCGCGCGGCCAGGCCTGGTTTGTGTGATCCGGATTTCATGTCGATCCTTTCCAATCAAATCAACGGGCGCAAAAAAACAGCCCGCGTTATAAAAAATTGCAGCGCGTACGCAAGGTGATACGGCCGGGTCGCGCGTTCAGCGGATTCGCGCATCGACCGGCGCATCAGCGCACCAACTGGTTCATCTCGAAAATCGGCAGCAGGATCGCCAGCACGATCACCAGCACCACCACCCCCATCACCACGATCAGCAGCGGCTCCAGCAAGCTGGTCAGCCCCATCACGCGGTTTTCCATTTCGCGGCTCTGCTGGGCGGCGGCGCGCTCGAGCATGTGCACCAGGCGGCCGCTTGCCTCGCCGCTGGCGATCATGTGCACCAGCATCGGCGGGAACAGTTTGGCGGCGGCAAGTGCGCGGCTCAGGCTGCCGCCCTCGCGCACCTTGCGCGCTGCCTCCTCCACCGCCTGCCGCATCGGCAGATTATTCACCACCCCGGCGCCGGCCTGCAGCGCCGCCAGCAGCGGCACCCCGCTGCCCACCAGAATGGCCAGCGTGCTCGCCAGCTGTGCGCTGTTGACGCCACGCACCAGCGCGCCCACCAACGGCAGCCGCAGCAGCCAGCGATGAAAACGCAGACGCGTCGGCGGCAGGCGCAGCGCCCGCCGCGCCGCCCAGATCGCCACGGCGATCGCGATCAGCCATAGCCAGCCGCTGGCGCGCAGAAAATCGCTCAGCCCGATCAGTGCGCGGGTCAGCCACGGCAGCGTCTGATTGGTGTTCTGGAACACGCTCACCACCTGCGGCACCACGTAGGTCAAGAGGCCGAGCACCACGGTGCCCGCCACCAGCGTAACGATGGCCGGGTAGATGAAGGCCAGTCCGACCTTCTGCCGCAGCGCCTGATGCGATTCGGTGTAGTCGGCCAGCCGCTCCATCACCTCGCCGAGACGGCCGGACTGCTCGCCGGCCGCGACCAGGGTGACGTACAGCTCGGGGAACACGCGCGGATATTTCTGCAGCGCGCGCGCCAGCGAATGCCCCGCCAGCACCTCGCCGCGCACCCCGGCCAGCACCTGGCGCTGATAGTCGGTATCGGCCTGCTCGATCAGGGCGTTGAGCGTCTGCTCCACCGGCAGGCCGGCGGCCAGCAGGGTGGCGAACTGCCGCGTGACCAGGCTTAGTTGCGTGCCGGACAGACCGCGCCGCCAGTGCCAGCGGCTGCTGCCGCGCGCCATGGTGGCTTCGGACACCGTCGCCACTTCCGCCACCAGCAGCCCCTGTTCGCGCAGCCGGGCACGCAACTGGCGCGCAGTATCGGCTTCCAGCACGCCCTTCTTCAGGCGGCCGGCAGCGTCGTAAGCCTCGTAGCGAAATGCAGCCATGCCGATCCAGCCGTTCAGGCTTCGCGCGTCACGCGCAGCACTTCTTCCAGTGCGGTGTCGCCGGCGCGCACCCAGCGCATGCCGTCCTGGCGCATGCTGGCCATGCCGTGCGCCACGGCGTGGCCGCGCAAGTTCTGTTCGGACACGCCGTCGTGGATCATGCGGCGCAGCGGCTCGTCGACCGTGAGCAATTCATAGATGCCGGTACGGCCACGATAGCCGGTGGAATTGCAGCTCGGGCAGCCGACTGCGCTAAACAACGGCCCGTCCAGCCGAGGCTCCCCGATCGCCGCGCGTTCCTTGTCACTCGCCGCGTGCGGCTGGCGACACAGCGGGCACAGCCGGCGCACCAGGCGCTGGCCGAGCACGCCCAGGAGGCTCGATGCCAGCAGGAAAGGCTCGATCCCCATGTCGATCAGGCGCGTCACCGAGCTGGCAGCATCGTTGGTGTGCAGCGTCGCCAGCACCAGATGGCCGGTGAGCGAAGCCTGCACCGCAATCTGCGCGGTCTCCAGGTCGCGGATTTCGCCGATCATGATGACGTCCGGATCCTGCCGCAGGATGGAGCGCAGCGCGCGCGCAAAAGTCAGCTCGATGCGCGGGTTGGCCTGGGTCTGGCCGATGCCGTCGAGGTCGTACTCGATCGGATCCTCCACCGTCATGATGTTGAGCGTCTTGGCGTCCAGCCTCGAGAGCGCCGCATAGAGCGTGGTGGTTTTGCCGGAGCCGGTCGGCCCGGTCACCAGCACGATGCCGTGGGGGCGGCGGATCAGCTCGTCAAGCCCGGTCAGGGTGTGGTCGCTCATGCCGAGGCGGCCCAGCTCCAAGCGCCCTGCCTGCTTGTCGAGCAGACGCAGCACCACGCGCTCGCCGTGGCCGGTGGGCAGCGTCGACACCCGCACATCCACCGGCCTCCCGGCCAGCCGCAGGGTGATGCGGCCGTCCTGCGGCAGGCGCTTCTCGGCGATGTCGAGCTGTGCCATCACCTTGATACGCGACACGATCGCCGCGTGCAGCGCGCGCTTCGGCTCGATCACGTCGCGCAGTGCGCCGTCCATGCGAAAGCGCACCACCGAGCGCGTCTCGTAGGGTTCGATATGGATATCGGACGCATTCTCGCGCAGCGCCTGCGTCAGCAGCGCATTGATGAGGCGAATGATCGGCGCGTCGTCCTCGCTTTCCAGCAGGTCGGCCACCTCGGGGATGTCCTGCGCCAGCTGCTGCAGGTCCATTCCCTGCGCCATGTCGTCGACCAGGCTGGCCGCCTGGTTTTCGCCACGCGCATAGGCCAGTGTCAGGACGCGCTCAAACTGCTCCGGCGCCAGCACCTGGGTCTGCAGCGGGCACTTGAGGATGCGCCGCACCTCGGCCAGGGTGGCGGGCTCGGCGCCCTCGCGCAGCCACACCTCCATCTCATCGCCGACGCGCCGCGCCACCAGCACCCCGCGGGTGCGCGCAAAGCCGTAGGGCAGCAGTGTGGCGAGCTGCGAATCCGGAACGTAGGTCGCGGGCGTATCCATGACAGGCATCAGGGCGCGGTCAGCGGCGAGTTCTGGGCTGGCTGCGGCGGCTGGTTGACCAGCTGGGGCAGCGGCGGATTCTTCAGCTCGGGCAGCGGCTCCATCTGCATGTCGGGCAGGGCAAAATGCGGCTGCATGCGGAACTCGGCCTGTTTCTGCCGGATGAAGTCATAACGCTCGCCGGTCAGCACGTCCGAACTGCTGGTGTCGCGCAGCACGTACGGTCGCAGGAACACCATCAGGTTTGTTTTCATGCGCTTGCGCTTTTCCGACCTGAACAGATGGCCGACCAGCGGGATGTCCCCCAGCAGCGGCACCCTGTCGACACCGTCCTGCATGGTGTCCTGGATCAGCCCGCCGATCACGATGATGCGGCCATCGTCAACCAGCACCGTGGAATCGATGGAGCGCATGTCGGTGATGATGTCTGCCGCCGTGGTGGTCGGGCGCAGGCTGGAAATCTCCTGATAGATCTGCAGCTTGACCGAGCCGCCTTCCGACACCTGCGGCCGCACCCTCAGCGTCAGCCCGACGTCGCGGCGTTCGATGGTCTGGAACGGGCTCGGCGTGGTGGTGGAGCCGGTCTGCGCATACTGGCCGGTGATGAAGGGCACATTCTGGCCGATCACGATCTTCGCCTCCTCGTTGTCCATGGTCAGCAGGTTGGGCGTCGACAGGATGTTGGCGTTGGCGTCCGATTCCAGCGCCCGCGCCAGCGCGCCGAGGTTGGTCACCACACCGAGGCCGGGGATGTTGATGGTGCCGCTGACGATGCCGATGTTGAGTCCCTGCCCCAAGGTGCCGAGATTGACTGCGGCGTCGAGGATGTTGCTGCCGGTATTGCGGCCGCCGAGGTTGGTGCCGCCGATAAAATTCGTGCCGCTCTTCTCGATGCCGCGCAGATCCTGCCACTGGATGCCGAACTCGGCCGCTTTCTCGGCGGTGATCTCCACCACCAGCGCCTCGACGAACACCTGTGCGCGGCGCGCGTCGAGCTTGTCGATCACCGCGCGCAGTGCGTTGTAGGTCACGTCCGGCGCGCTGATGACAAGTGAGTTGGTCGCCACATCGGCGAGGATCATGCTGCCGCCTGCGGCGCCGGATACGGCGCTGACGCTGGCCGTCTGGCTGGTGGCCGGCGTGGTCGCCGTCGCCAGCCCGCTCGGCGCCTCGCCGGTCAGAACGCCGCGCAGCGTCTCGGCCAGCTTCGCCGCTTCGGCATTGCGCAGGTACACCACATGAATGTTGCCGCCCGCCACGCCCGCCACATCGAGCCCGGCGACCAGGCCGCGCAGCGTCTGGATGCGCGAGGGATTGTCGCTGCGCACCAGCAGCGAATTCGAGCGCACATCCGGCACGATCATCAGCCGCGCACCACCCGGCTGCCCCGCCGCTGCGGCACCGTCGGACATCAGCCGCCCCAGTGACTGCGCCACGTCCACCGCCGACACATGGTTCAGCCGGATCAACGCGGTGTCGTTTGCGCTCGGCTGGTCGACCGCCTCGATGACCGCGTTCAGCCGGCGCACGTTGTCGGCATAATCGGTAATCACCAGCGTGTTGCTGCTGGGCAGCACCGCGATGGCATTGTTGGGGCCGATCAGCGGCCGCAGCACCGGCATCAATTGCGCGGCGGACTCATGCTGCAGCGGATAAACCTGGGTGATGATCCGGTCGCCGCTCTCGTTGATTTGCTTGCCGCGGGTCACGCTGTAATTCTGCTTCGCCTCCGCTTCCGGCACGATCTTCACCACCCCGCGGCCCTCGATCGCCGAGAAGCCCTGCATGCGCAGCGCCGACAGCAGGATCGGATACACCTGGTCGCGCGGCACCGGCCTCGCCGAAGTGATGATCACCGTGCCCTTGACGCGCGGATCGATGATGAAGTTCTTGCCGGTGAGTTCGCCCACCGCCTTGATCACCGAGGGGATATCGGCGTTGACGAAATTGAGAACGACCGGGCCAGTCTGGGTCTGGGTCTGCGCCTGGGTCTGCAACGGCGGCAGCGCCAGCGCCAACAACAGGACGCCCAACGTCAGCCGGCGGGGGAAACCCGATCGTGTTCTTTTCATGTTGTTCATCGTTTCTACTGCAGCCTGTAAGAAAGAGTAAGCGGCTTGCCCTGGCGTTCACCCACCACGGTGATGTTCTGCACCCCCACCGTGCCGGACAACTGCCGCGCAAAGTCCTGCACATTGGCAACCGGCATGCCATTGACCATGCGCAGCGTGTCCCCGCTTTGCAGGCCCAGCCGTGCAGCCAGCCCGTCAGCCGCCACCGTGGTCAGTACCAGGCCAGGCTGCGCGCCACTCCCGGCGCGCGCCTGAACCCCGAGGCTTTGCGGGTTGGCCAAGGCCTGGTTGAATTCATTGCGTGAGACCGGAATGTCGCCGCCGGCCAGCGCCAGCGGCAGCCCCACCGCATCCAGGTCGAGGCGCTCACGCATCCCGCGATTAAGCAAAATCACGTGGTCGGGGGCCACCGAGTCCAGCACCACGCCCGGCACGATTTCATAACCGGTGGCAACGGCCTGGTCCTGCCCGTCAACGCCCAGAATCGCCATCGCCGGCTGGCCGCCCAATGCAGCGAACACCCCGCGCAGCTTCAGGTTGAGCGAGGTCACCGGCTCATCGCGCACATCCGTCTCTCCCTGCGCCGCGCCGAACAACTGCGCCGCACGCAGCGAAGCCAGTTGCGCGCCCGGCTTGATGTCGGCGCGCGCGTCACTTGCCGACAGCGGCGGCACAGGCGCGGCAAAGCGCCAGGTCCAGTGCGCCAGCAAGGCCGCCAGCGCCAGCAGCAACAGCAGATTTAGCGGCGCGCCCAACCAGGAAACGCGGCGCAACGAGACGAAAAGGGGGGCGGGCGACATCGCGTTCAAGCTTCCTATAAAAGGCATGGCGGCGCAACTAGGCGGGCCGCCCAGGCGCCCGGGCGCCACGGCAATTCCGCCGGGCAGCACGTGGCATCAGCCGGGAAGAAACGCGACACGCGCGTTCGATCGACGACATTATTCCTCAATGCCATAGCGCTTGACCTTGCGCCACAACGTCGATTTGTCGATTCCGAGGATTTCCGCCGCCAGCGCACGGTCGCCGTGCGTCTCGCGCAAGGTCTTGCGGATGAAATAGGCCTCCACCTCGTCCAGGCTTTGCGGTGGCAGATAGTCGAGGGCGCGTCCGCGCGGGTCCTTATGTTCGGTCAGCCGCGGCGGCAGCACGTCGGCATCGATATGATCCGACTCGGCAAGAATGATCATGCGCTGGATGATGTTTTCCAGTTCGCGCACGTTGCCGGGCCAGTCATAACGCATCAGCGCGCCGAGCACGGCGGTGCTGACGCCGCTGATGTGCTTGCCGAGGCGCAACGAATGCTTGTTCAGCAAATAGTAGGTCAGCAGCGCGATATCCTCGCGCCGCTCGCGTAGCGGCGGGACGCTGATCTCCATCACCGACAGACGATAGAAGAGGTCTTCGCGAAACTGGCCGCTTTCCACCAGTTCGGGAATCGGCCGGTTGCTGGCGGCGATCACGCGGACATCGACGTGGACGGGTTCGGTGGCGCCGGTCGGGTAGAAACTGCCGTCCTGCAGCACGCGAAGCAGCTTGGCCTGTAGCGCCAGCGGGGCATTGTTGATCTCGTCGAGGAACAGGGTGCCGCCATCGGCAACCTCGAACAGGCCAGGTTTGTTGCGCTCGGCGCCGGTAAAGGAGCCCTTGCGAAAGCCGAACAACTCGCTTTCGATCAGGTTTTCCGGGATCGCCGCGCAGTTGATGGCGACGAAGGACTTGTCGCGGCGCTTGCCGCGCTGGTGGATCTGGCGTGCCACCAACTCTTTGCCGCTGCCGCTTTCACCGAAGATCAACACACTGGAGTCGTAGGCGGCGGCGGCGTCGATCAGGCGGTCGACCCGCTCCTTCGCCTGGGACTGGCCGATGATCTCGCCGCTTTCCTCGTAGGCACGGCTTTGCCGACGCAGGCGCTGATTCTCGGTCGAGAGCAGATAGAAGCCGAGCGCCTTTTCCACCACGCAGCGCAGCTTGATGGTGTCGAACGGCTTCTGGACGTAATCGTAGGCACCTTCCTTGAGAGCGTCGATGGCGGACTCGACGGTGGCATGGCCGGTGACCAGCACGACCTGGGTCTGCGGGTCATGCGATTTCACGAACTTGAGCAGATCGAGGCCGTCGGCGCCCGGCATGCGGAGATCGGAGAGCACAACGGCGGCATCGTTGTTTTCGAGAAAATCCATCGCCTCGTGCGCGTTCTCGGCGCTGGCCACCTTGAACGTCATCGACGACTCGGCCAGCACGGCGAGGATCAGCTCACGCATGTTGCGGTCATCCTCGGTAACCAGAATGGTCGGGATGGCATCGGCCGTGCCGGCATCCTTGTCATTGCCGCGTGGAGCGGAGGCATCCTGTTTCATGATTTTGCTCGTTCCAGGTCGACTGCCGGCAGTTTGACGATGAAGCACGCACCTTCGCCATTCGCGGCATCATAAGCAATAAAGCCGCCACGTTTTGTAACGATTGCCTGGCTGATGGACAGGCCAAGCCCGGAACCCTGCCCGACTTCCTTGGTAGAAAAGAAGGGGTCGAACAAGCGCTTGCGGATATCCGGCGGCACGCCCGGACCATTGTCCGAAATAGCGATGGCGGCATTGGCATCCTCCGCCCAGGTGCGCACGACGATGCGCGGCAATGGTGTTTTGTCGAGCGCGTCGATGGCATTGATCAGCAGGTTGCTCAAAACGATGTCGATCTGGCCGCACCCCCCCTCGACCACCAGCATTTCCGGGCACAGGTCCAGCACGATTTCGATTCGGTAGCGTTTAAGCCTGCAGTTGATGAATGTCTCGATCAACTCTTGTGCCAGCTGGTTCAGATCGCAGGTCTCGCCGCTGCACTTGTCCTTGCGCGCGTAGTCGAGCAATTCCTGCACCACGCGCGAACAGCGCTGCGTCTCGTCGGCGATGATGCGGGCATAGCCCGCCAGTTTTGGATGCTCGGCCGCGCCCCGGTCGAGCAGTTGCGCATAGCCAAGTATATTGCCAAGGGGCGTGTTCAGTTCGTGCGCGACGCCGGCTGCCAGCTGGCCCATCGCCACCAGTTTCTCGCGCGTCGCAACGCTTTCCATCAGTTGGCGATACTCGGTAATGTCCTGCAGGATCAGCACGCCGCCCATGTCGTTTTCCTCATCGCTGTAGAAGGCGAGGTTGAGCGAAAAAAACCGCTTGCCGCCACCGACGTTGAGGGCAATTTCCTGGTTTCGGATCATGTGCTTGTAGAGAAAGGCATCGCGCAGCAGTTCACGGTCGTGCTCGTTGATGTCAAGCAGTTCGAACAGGTTTGCGCCGATCAGCGCACCCGGCCGGACATCGAACAGAGTATCCGCCTGGCGGTTGGCGATGGTGACGCGCAAATCGTCGGCCAGGCTCAGCAGGGCACCCGGCAGGCTTTGCAGAATGGTGTTGCTACGGTTGCGCTCGTTGAGAAAGCGCCCCTGACATTCCTCCACGGTCTGGAACATCATCCGCAGCGTGATGATGGTGGTGTTGTATTCCGGTATCAGGCGACCGACGCTGGTCCATGCGTAGGGTTCGGCCGAGGTCGGCTCCAGCAGACCTTCGCGCGCGTGAAGAATGCCAAGCTCAAGTCGCCTCAGCGCGGCCCGTTCGCCAAGCAGGCGCACGATCAGATAGGCGAACAGGGCGGCCAGCAGGAAACCGGACAGCCAGAGCAGGTGTGATTCGTTCCAGAAAGGACCAAAAAAGGCATACAGCAGGCCGGCCAGCAATGCAATCGCGGCCGGCAACAGGTGGCCGGGAAAGATTGAAATGAAGGGGCGCCGGTTGGCTGTCCCCCGCAAACTCAGCGATTTGATGGCAATACCTCTTGACTACTTGATTGACACAACACGGAAAAAAAACACGGCCGCCAGTCACCGGGCGGCCGTGCAGAACCACTGCAAGAGACAGATCAGAAGACGAACTGCAGGCCGAGCGTGGCCTGATTATAATCCTGCAGCGCCGGGTTGGTCGGGTGTTCGGTATCGAAGGAAATATCCGCGTACTCGAAGCTGACCTTCAACTTCTGTCCGTCCAGATAGTAGTTCGCACCGACGCTGTTCCAGTTTTGGTCGTAATACTCGACACCGCCGTTCTTGACGCCGTAATCGGATTTCTCGTGACGCCCGAAAAACTGCAGGCGACCCTTGCCAACCTTGTTGGGCAGCATATAGCCGGCCTTGACGTAATAGCCCTCGAGATCGCTGCTGACGGGCAGTGCGGGATCGGGGCTCATATTGGTGGCGCCACCGGTGTCGTACTCGAAGACCGCGCCGGACAGCGTGTAGACCCCGCTCGCCGTCGGGTACTCCATGAACGCATCCACCGTCCATGCCTTGTAATCCTTGATGTCGCTACGCGCAACATAGTTGCCGTAGGCGACGCCTTCCTGCATATCGTAGGCGGCGCCAACGGTCAGCACCTTCTTCGTCCCCAGGTAGGTGCCCAGATAGCCGTAGTTGAATTCCGGCTCCCAGAAGCTGTAATGGACGCGGGTAGTCAGGCGCGGATTGTCCTCGGCCACTTCGTTGCCCTCGCGGCCGTCGGCAATCATGACGCGATACTGGAATTTGGCATCCAACAGGTTGCCCCAGACTGCCAGACCGGTATCGCGGCTGCCGCCGAACGGCGTGTAGGAGAGCACCTCGGCACGGTCCATGGTCAGCGGCTCCAGGCACGCCTCCAGGTTCTCCCGCGAGAAGGTGTTCTTGAAGCGGCCGGCAATGAAGCGCACCTCATCGCGATAGTCCAGGGTCACATACGCGTCGCGGTAATAGACGCTCTTGTTGTCCTCGCCGAGCTTGCTATCGTTGCCAGCCTCGATCTGCGCATAAAAACCCACGAAGTCGTTGTACTGGCCGGAAAAGGTCAGACGGTTGCGGCGCAAAAAAGCATCGTTCGACGAACCGTTATCGGTTGCCGAAGTGAATCCTTTGTGCTGCAACCATCCCTGCAGAGCGTAGGTAAAGGTGAGCGAACCCTCTTCGCCGAATTCGATGGTGGGACCAGCCACTGCGCCCAGTGGCAGCAAACCGGCGAGCAGGCCAACAGCACAGGCACGGGACAGCGGGGAAACAGTATTGCGCGGGACGGTCAGAATTTTCATGTTATTTCGCTCCTGGAATGGCGTGATAAGCGCCCTGCACCTTGGTCAGGTCACCCTTATGGCAGCTGCCGCAGGCGTCAGCCGTGTTGTCACGAGGCTTGGCGAGCATCTTCGCGTGCGCCACTTCTTGCTTCATGATTCTCGAATTCCCCTTGTGGCAACCCACGCACGAGTTGTTCACCTTGGAGTGCTGCGCATGCCAGGGCGCCTTGACGGCATCCATTTCTGGCGCTGCTGCGCGCTTGCCGTTGTGGCACTTGAAGCAACTCGAAGCGCCCAGGCCGCAGGCATTGGCGAGAGAAATCGGCGACAGCCGCGCCGCGCCTTCCGCCAGCGCCGCCGTAGCCTCGCTACCCCAACCCGTGGCCGCAAGCCCGGTCGAATCTTCAGCGTGCTTGCCAGCCAGGCTGGTGAGCATTGCGACACCCAGCCCAAACAGCGACAGCATGACACCACCGCGCCAGATTTTTCCCAACAGACTACCCTTACCTTGGTTGCGCTTCATCTACCCTTCTCCTTTGCTCGTCACGAGTTGCGGGAAGCCCGTCCAGATTATCCAGACGGGCACCTTCCGATTGCTTGAACCGATCATCCCATGCCTTGCGTATCTCCGCCTCGCTCGTACTCGAAGCACACGTACACGCCAGCCCACTGCCGCGGTACTTGAGCCTGGGCTGCCCCGGCTCGGTCGCAGCAACGGCCGGTGCCGCCAACAGCAGGACAAGGGCCATCATAGTCACTGTGCCAGTAGATCGCATGGGTTTCCGGTTCACCTCTGTCTTATCGACACTCTCCTAAAGCACAAGCCATGCCAGTGTCAATTATTCTGTTACATCAACATCTTATTACAATACCGCAAGCCCGATTCGATTGCACAATACGTGCCATGAGGTGCGATCTTTCAAATTGCAATCAGTACGGGGATGGCAACAGTTTACAGCGGGATGAATCGCACGTCCCCCAGCAACCTTGCGGGGCCGCTCGAAGCCTGGCTTCTCACGGATCCACGCCCGCCTCAATACGCAACAACTCATAGCGTGCCGCTACCGCCTCGGCGAGCGCGTGCCGCAGCAACGGTACCGCGGCAGCCGGCAACTGATCGGCGCGGCTCAGGCTATCACGGTAGATGCGCTCGTAATGCTCGGCCGGCAGCACCCGCATGACCAGTACCACGCGCCAGTCGCTGCCCGGCGCAGTGAAAGGCTGCCGAAAATCGCGCGCCTCACCGGCGGGGATGCGGGTATCGAAAATCTCGCGCGTAATCGGCGTATCGACATTCCAGCCGATCACTTGGCGCCCCAGTTCGAAGATGCCGCCATCGGCATCGTGGCGGTAAAACGCGAGCTCGACCTTCGGCACCATATAGGTCGGGAAATGATGGCCCGCGCCGCTGTTGCGAACGTTCGCCCGCGCCTCGTAGCGGCCGTCACCAAGCGCATGCAGCTTCAGCGATACATCGATCGCCCGTCGCGTCATCTCCGGATCGTGAATACCGCGCCAGAGGTGCTGGCGATCCGGCATATGGCAGGACTGGCAGGTCTGCTTGCCCCCCCCCTTGGCGTAGGGGCTGGCAAGCCATTGCCGATAGGTGTCTTCCATCAATTTGCCGGCGATGCTTGGGCCATCATCCGGAAACTGGTGGCAATGCGCGCAGAAGCGGCTGTCCCCAAAAGCCGTGGATACGGTAAAGCCGCCATGCGGGATGTCGGCGGCGACCTCGCCGCGCGGTGGCGGCCCGAAACGCTGGTGGCCACGCACGTGGCAGGCCGCGCAAACCAGGCCCTGATGCCCCAGGTTGGCTTCGACATAGTCCGGCGGCGGCTGCTTCGGTGCGTTCGGCCAGCCGTGCTCCAGCGCCAGCAGCGCTTTCTGCTCGGCCAGCGGCGCATGACAGCGCAGGCAACGGTTGCCCTGATCCTGATCCATCAATTTGAGCTGCCAACGCAGGCCGGGGCCCATTGTCTTGCTGTGCAGCGAAGTGCGCCAGGCTGCAAGCTGTTTGGTATGGCACTGCCCGCAGGCCTCAGGACTTAGCGAGGCTTCCAGCGGCGAGAACGTGGCGGGCGGAGCACCCTGCGGCGGCATCGGTTCGGTCCAGTGCTTGCTTAAAAAGGCCTCAACCGCAGGCGCAGGCTTCTCACCGCAACCTGACAGCAGCCCGAGCAGGAGCGGCAGGGTCAGCAGCAGCCACGACTGCCACGTATGAAAAAGGCGGTTCAAATCCAGCTCCATGAAAAAAGGCCCACGAGAGTATCGTGGGCCAGAATAGGAGAAAGCAAGGTTCAGGAGGAAATTAGCCGCCGCACGGGTTGGCGGGCGGGGCGCTGGTGCCGGCGGTCGGGATCACCTCGCCATACTTGTAGGCCTTGTCCGCCTCGATGATGGCGTTGGAGGACTTGGCATACGCATCGGTGATATAGCGCTGGGCCACCAGGGTCGGGCTCGATGCCGCACGATAGAAGGACTTCACGTCGGTGCGCCACGGTGAATCCTCGGGCAGGATCGCATTGCCGGTCGCGTCGGTGATGACGCTTCCCGGGGTCAGCGAACTCCACTCGACCATCGCGCCGTCGTAGAAGCGGGTCGGCTTGCCGAGGATCACCGTGCTGGCGATACCGGTAATCATCGCCCGGAAGGTCGTCTCGCAGTAGGTGTAGACGACATCGCCCGGCTGGTACGCATTGCCGAAGCCGACCTGCTGGTAGCTTCCATCGATGAAGCCCGCGCCGCTGACATTGCCGTCCATATAGGCCTGCAAATCCGCCTTATCCTTGTATCGATAGCCTTCAGAGGCGACGAGCATGTTGGTGAAGTCGAGCTGCAACGCGCCCCACGGATGGCCCTGACGCGCGCCGCCGTTCTGGAAGGTGCTCATGTAGTTCGCGACCGGGGTGATCGTGTTCGCAGTACTGGTTTCGCCGGCACTGTATTGCGAGATGTTGCGCGCATCCCAGATGAAGACGCCGTCGTTCAGGACGTTGGTGTCGTTCGCGGGCAGGACAGCCAGCATGTCGCCCACCGTCGCCTGCAGCATGGTGTTGTCGACCAGCAGGTCCCTGACTGTGGCGTGTCCGTTGTTAGGCGCCGTGCTTGCGGTCGCCTGGAAGTCGGCGGGCAGCAGTTCGCCAGCCAGCCCCCGATCGTCATCCAGCCACTGGTTGCCGCCGTTGAGGATTGCCAGGTTTTTCTTGTCGACGCCCCAGTAGCGCAGGGCATACCAGATGCGACCCTGCGCCATCGCGTTGCCAGTGTTACCTTCGCCCATGGCTGCGACGATCATGTCGTTTTGCGGGTCGATGTTGTATTTCTTCAGCAACGCGTCCATGGCCGCGCCGTCCGGCACCATGCTCGGCGTCTCGATCACGCCATTGCTCCGGGTCTGGATCCATTCGCTACTCGGCGACAGATAGGTAAACACGTTGGTGCCGTTGGGCTTGATGTATTCCCCGCCCGCCGTTGCGCCCGCTGAAACCTGCAGAATCACCAGCTTGCCGGTAATCCCTGCCGGCCGCTGGTTAACCCAGTTGCTCTTCCAGCGCTTGAGGGTCGATTCGGTGATCAGGCCGTTGACGTTGTCATCGTAGCTGGCAGCCGACTCCTGGGCGATCGCCGCCGGCGTGTTCACCGGGATTTGTGTCACCAGCGCTGTCGTGTCCTCGCCGCCGCCGCCGCAACCCTGCAGGCCGAGCGCCATTGCCAGGACGGTCATGCCGGCCCAGCCCCTATTCATCTGCTTGTTCATTGAGAATCCTCCATCCATTATCAAGCCCGCGCCCACCTTGCCAGGCGGCAAGACGGCGCACCCATAGCGGCCGGCCCGCCGGGGCCGACGGTAAAACCGCCCGTCCCAGCCATGCACAACCTCCACCGCGACCATGGCCGCGGGCAAAACCCCTTCAGGCCGCTGGTGTTTTCAGCACCACCGGCATCCAGTCCTGTTCCAGCGCATCGAGCAATGCGCCGTAATCGTCCGTATTCATTTCCCGCACTTGCGCGCCAGCGGCGCGCAAGGCTTCGGCCAGTCCCGGCATCGCCGGTACCGCCGCGGGATCGATCAGCAAAATTCGTTTTTCCGTGCTCATACACAATACACCACGTCATTGTCGAGGATCTGCCGCGCCAGGGCCGCCATGGCGTCACCGGCGGAGTCGAGTTCCACCACGGGCACCTCGGCGAACTCCAGCGCTTCCATTTGTTCCGCCACGTCGGCATTTTCGGGCAGCCTGCCCCAGGCGGCGATGGTGACGGCGTCGTCGAGCAGGGTGAGTCCGCTGGCCATGCGCAGCGCTTCGACCGGTTTCTGCACGGCCACCATCAGAATGTGTTTTTGATCTGCCATATCCCTTCCTCAGAAGACCAGCACCTTGTCGCACTTGCGCACGAGTTCGGCGTCCTGGTATTGGCCGCCGACGACGACGATGTCGGCGATGGTGTTGAGGTCGAACCTGCCGGCGGCGTAATGCTCGGCGCTGTGTTCGCACAGGGTGACGCTGTTCGGGCGCGCCCGGGCACGCTCGACAAACCCTGCATCGGCGAGCAGGTTGACGCCGGTGTCGGTCAGGAAGCTCAGGGTTCCCCAACCGCGCGCAGTCGCCGCGTCGATCAGGCCGTTCGCCTGCGGCAGAAAGCATTCATCGGTGATCACGATACCCAGTTGCATGACTCAGGCCTTCCTGATCTTCCAGGTGAAGGAACCGCTTCCCTCCTGGCGATCGATCAGGTCGTTCCCCTCGGCTTCGCACATGGCCATGATCGATTCGCCCGAGGAGGGGTTGTCGAAAACCAGGCTCAGCACGTCACCGCTTTCCAGCTTCTGCAGCGCTTTCTTGGTGTACATCTGCGGGTGCGGACAGGCGTAGCCGCACACGTTCAACTCCCATTCGCCATCGGCGATCTTGTTGAAACTCATTGCCATAACTTTGCTCCTTAAATAACCAATAACGGATTGCTTGTCTTGAATTTCCGGGCAGCCCTTAGAGGCCGCACTCCGAACCCTTGCGGGCGTCGCTCCAGTCCATGTACCAGGTGAATACCTTCACGCCGACATAGGCTCCGATCACCATGCCGAACAGGAAGACCCAGCCGCTGGGGTCGCCGTTGGTGACAGTGGCGAAGAAGGCGCCGATGTTGCAGCCCATGGCCAGGCGTGCGCCGATGCCCATCAGGGTGCCGCCGACGATGGCGAAGAACGCCGTTTCCCAGCTGGGCAGCTTCCACTTGAACTCGCGGCGCGCCAGCGCCATCACCGCGGCGCCGAGAATGATGCCAATCGACATGAAGCCGGGGGCGTTGAGCAGCGGGTTGGGCAGGCCGTTGTCGAGGCCGAAGAAGATGCTGTCCATGCTGTCGATGCCGAGCTTCTGCATGATCCAGCCGCCCCACTGCGCTTCCTGGGTGGTGATGTACCAGTAGCCCGGGTCGAACACGGTGTCCTGGATCGACAGGCCGTCGGTGTAGCCCATCGCCACCAGCAGTTCGCCGAAGTTGAAGATGCCATAGTGCTCGCGCAGCATGCCGGTCACATACATGTGGAGGCCGGCAAGTACGCCCAGGCCGATGCCGGCGATGGCGGTGTTCTTCGACGAGGTGAACATGGCCCACATGCCGCCGATCTCGTCGCCCAGGGTCGGCGCGGTCTTGCCGGTGCGGCGCAGGTGGCCCTTGCGGTAATAGAAGACATACAGCGCGACGAGAATGATGGCGACCGGCAGGATCGCGGTCAGCATCGTGTTCAGCAGAACGATGCCGGTGGCGGATTCAGCCATGCCGAACATGTCAGCGGTGGTCGCGCCCTTCAAGTTCCAGATGTGACCTGCGGTGAAGATGTCGAACCAGCCTTGCGTGATCGTCAACTCGGCCGGCATGTCCTGGGCCGCGGCGGCGTCGACCCACGACTGCGGCACCAGCGAATCCCACCAGCCGCTCGCGCTGACGACAATGGCCTGGGAGAACGAGATGGCGAGGATCACCAGCATCGAGTTCATGTTGCCCTCGCCCGCCTTGTAGAGCGAGCCGGACGCGCAGCCGCCGGTAAAGACGATGCCGAAGCCGAAGATCGCGGCGCCGATGACAATATGCCATCCCATCGCGTTGGGATGGAATGTGCTGAATCCTGCCAGGGTGACGACGGCGGCGACCACGGCATACAGCGCCACTGCGATCATCATGCCCACCGCCATGCGCGGCACCTTCACCGCGAACAGATCGCGCACCGCCGACGCCATGCAGAAGCGGCCGTATTGCAGCAGGACGCCATAGGCGAGGCCGAACCACACATAGACCAGCATGTAGACGAAGCGCGTGTCCTGCGCCAGGGCCAGCAGCGAACCGGCGACAACGAGCAGGAAGACCCCCATCGCCTGGAGACTGCTTTTGCGAAACATCCAATGCGTTTCAGTTGCGATACTTGCCGACGCTACATTCACTCACACTCTCCTCAGCAAAACCGGCGGACTTGGCAGGCCGCCCCATATATTGCATTTATTGCACTGCCTAAAAAAAACCCCTGCGCAGGTAAACACGCCAGCAATCAGGCTCCCGAACCGTGGCGAGGTGCGTGCAGCCGAGCGTCTGCGCCAGCGCAGGAAACCCCTCGACAGCCGTGGGATTGTCGAGCACCACTTCGATGACCGCACCCGACCCGACTTCGCCCAGCACCTTCATGGTCAGCAACTGCGGCCGCGGGCACATGGCGCCCAGGCAATCGACCGAGCGCACCACATGCACACACCCCAAACCGGGAACATCGATGTCCTTGTTAACCAGGCTAGCCATACCGGCTGGACGGTCATGAAGGCGATCGAACAGACTATTCACTTGCACGCGCATCCTCCGCTTGGCGACCCGCATTAATAAGCACGTTGCGTGCCACATTGATTTGTCTTTTGTAAACATATGGTTATTCCAACTCACTGGTTTCCATCCAATGAAAAATGCAATAGCGGCGGTTTTATGGTTTGGCGCTGGTGTCTTTTGCAACGGGAAAACATCCAGGCTGGCGGCGAGACACTTGAGAGACACCGATCAATTCGTCACGCGGCGACACGGCATACGATTCCACGTGACCTCCGCCCATGGAAAGTCTGAGTAGTCCAGTAATGTCCGCTTGGCCAACACGCTGGATTGCCGCGTTTCGATGGGCGAATCCACGCCATCGGTCAAGGCGCGGTATCAGGCAGTCAGGCGCCGCCAGGTTGCCACCACGGTATCGGGATTGAGCGACATCGAGCCGATTCCCTGCGCCACCAGCCAGTCGGCCAGATCGGGGTGATCGCTCGGCCCCTGGCCGCAGATGCCGATGTACTTGCCTTGCCGCTTGCAGGCGGCGATGGCCTCGACCAGCAGCTTTTTCACCGCCGGATTGCGTTCGTCGAAGCTTTCGGCCACCAGGCCGGAGTCGCGGTCGATGCCCAGCGTCAGTTGGGTGAGGTCGTTGCTGCCGATGGAAAAGCCGTCTACGTGCTGCAAAAAGTCGTCGGCCAGCAGCACGTTTGAGGGAATCTCGCACATCATGATCAGGCGCAGGCCATGATCGCCGCGCTTGAGGCCGTTTGCCTCCAGCAGTTTCACCACCGCCACGCATTCTTCCACCGTGCGAACGAAGGGAATCATCACTTCGACGTTGGAAAAGCCCATCGTTTCGCGCACCTGTTTCAGCGCGCGGCACTCCAACTCGAACGCCGGGCGGAACAGCGCAGACACGTATCGCGCCGCGCCGCGCAGCCCCAGCATGGGGTTTTCCTCCTTCGGCTCGTAGCGGTCGCCACCCACCAGGTTGGCGTATTCGTTGGACTTGAAATCCGACAGCCGCACGATCACCGGCTGCGGCCAGAACGCGGCGGCCAGCGTGGCGATGCCCTCGGCCAGCTTGTCCACATAGAAAGATACCGGGTCGGCATAGCCCGCCGCGCGCGCATCGATCTCGGCGCGGATGTCCGGCGACTGGCCGGCATGGTCGAGCAGCGCCAGCGGGTGTACGCCGATCATGCGCGCGATGATGAACTCCAGCCGCGCGAGACCGATGCCGTGATTCGGGATCTGCGCGAACTCGAAGGCGCGCTCAGGGTTGCCGACGTTCATCATCAGCTTTACCGGCGGCTCGGGCAGGGTTTCACTTTCCAGCGTTTCTACCGAGAACGACAGCTTGCCTGCATACACCATTCCGGTGTCGCCCTCGGCGCACGACACCGTCACCGTCTCGCCGTCCTTCAGCACCGCGGTCGCCTCGCCGGTGCCCACCACGGCGGGAATGCCCAGCTCGCGCGCGACGATGGCGGCATGGCAGGTACGCCCGCCGCGGTTGGTGACGATCGCCGCCGCGCGCTTCATCACCGGCTCCCAGTCGGGGTCGGTCATGTCGGTGACCAGGATATCGCCCGGCTGTACCCGGTTCATTTCGGCCGGGCTGGCGATCAGCCGCACTTCGCCCGCGCCGATTTTCTGGCCGATGGCGCGGCCGCTGATGCGCACCTCGCCGGGCGCTTCCAGCGTGTAGCGCTCCCCGACGCCGTTGGCGCGCGCCTTCACCGTTTCCGGCCGCGCCTGCACGATAAAGAGTTCGCCAGTTTCGCCGTCCTTCGCCCACTCGACGTCCATCGGGCGCTGATAGTGATTTTCGATCGCCACCGCCTGGCGCGCCAGTTCCAGCACCTCGGCGTCGCTCAGCGAATACTGACGCCGCAGCTCCGCCGGCGTGTCCTCGATCACGGTCGCGCCGTCGCGCCACACCATGCGGGTCGCCTTTTCGCCCAGTTCGCGCCGCACCACGGCGGGAAAGCCCTCGGCCAGCTTCGGCTTGTGCACATAGAACTCGTCCGGGTTGACCGAACCCTGCACCACGGTTTCGCCCAGCCCGTAGGCCGCGGTGATGAACACCACATCGCGAAAGCCGGATTCGGTATCCAGCGTGAACAGCACGCCGGAACAGGCGATGTCGGAACGCACCATGCGCTGCACCCCCGCCGACAGTGCCACGTCGGCATGCGCAAAACCATGATGCACGCGGTAGGCAATGGCGCGGTCGTTGTAAAGCGAGGCGAAGACTTTCCGCACGTACGACAGTAAGTCGTCGGCACCGCGCACGTGCAGATAGGTTTCCTGCTGGCCGGCGAACGAGGCATCGGGCAAGTCTTCCGCCGTGGCCGAGGAACGCACTGCTACCGACACTTGGTTGCCGAGTGCGGCATACGCGGTGCGCAGACTGCTTTCCAGCGCGTCAGGCAAGGCGGCGGCCTCGACCCAGGCACGGATTTCCGCTCCCGCCGCGGCAAGCGCCGTCACATCCGCCACGTCGAGCGCCGCCAGCCGCTCATGAATGCGCGCGCGCAAATCGTTGTGGTCGAGAAAATCCCAGAACGCCTGCGCCGTGGTGGCGAAGCCGCCCGGCACCTTGACGCCGGCGCCGGACAGATTGCCGATCATCTCGCCCAGCGACGCGTTCTTGCCACCCACACGCGGCACATCCGCCATCGACAGGCTGTCCAGTGGAACGATATAGTCCGTTGAAGTCTGCATACTCCACTCCATGAAAAGCCACAGCGTTTTCTGCGTATCCGATCACACCGGTGTCACCGTCGAGGCGGTGGCGAAGAGCGTGCTGGCGCAGTTTCCCGCACTTGAGTTTAGCCTGATTGCGCTGCCTTTCATCGACAGCCCGGAAAAGGCGCGGGCCGCCGCGGCGCGGATTGCCACCGCGCCCGGCGCGCTGGTGTTTTCCACCCTGACCGACCCGGCCCTACGCGCCGTCCTGCGCGACAGCCGCGCCAACCTGTTCGATGTCTTCGACCTCGTCGCTCCCGCCGTGGAAGCCGCTCTGGGACTGGCCGCCACCCCCAGCGGCGGGCGCACCCACGGCATGGCGAACGACTACGAATCGCGCATGGATGCGGTGAATTTCAGCCTCGCGCTAGACGACGGCCTGCAGCCGCAGCGGCTCGATCAGGCCGACCTGATCCTGGTCGGCGTCTCGCGCGTCGGCAAAACCCCCACCGCGCTCTACCTCGCCCTGCAATACGGCCTGCGCGTCGCCAACTATCCGCTGACGCCGGACGACCTCGTACAGAACAGCCTGCCCGGCGTCCTGCTCGCCCACTTGCCGCGCCTGCGCGCCCTGACCCTGTCGACGGAACGCCTCGCCGCCATCCGCCAGGCGCGCTACCCCGACAGCCGCTACGCCAGCCTGCAGCAATGCCGCGATGAACTTGCCGCTGCCAAACGGCTATTCGGGCAGCATGGCCTGTCCGTGCTGGACACCACCCGCATGTCGGTAGAGGAAATCGCGGCGCGCCTGCGGCATTCCTGAAGCCGCGCCGTGCGGCCCGCCTATCCTCAAGTCCTCAAGTTTCCCGCTTTCCACCCGTTTGAGCAGACAGCCAGACGTCCGACAGGCGCCTGGGCGCCAATTTGGCCGTGGTCCGAATTCCACTTCATGTTTAATCACCAGGAGTTTCAGATGTCTAGCAGCCTGCCTCGCATATGCCCGTGCTGGATTGGCCGCAGCGCTGCCCGGCAGATCTGCCTCAGCGTAGGCGCAGGGGATTCAGCGACCGTGCCTGCCCGGCGCCCAGCCAGGAAGGCCCAGGTTTGAACGACGCCATGCATGTCGACACCGGCGCCGCCCTTACCGCCATGGCAAGGCGCCCCGCCAACCCCGCAGCCTGGCGACGCACGCTGCTCGCCGGCTTTGTCATCCAGTTGCTGCTGATCGTGTTCGTCACCGCCATGGGGTTGCAGCAGCTACGCACGGCTGCGGATAGCCTCAATGCGGTGGTCGACCTCCACATGCGCAAGCAGAACCTGACCAAGACCATGGAGATTTCCGCACGCCAGCGAACCGTCATCATGCTCATGCTCGCCCAGACTGACGATCCATTCGAGCGCGACGAATTGTTGATGCAGTTTCGCCAGAAAGGTTCGGAGTTTCTTACGGCGCGGCTGGCATTCCTGGATATGCCCCTGAATGACCGGGAGCACAGACTGCTCGCCTTGCAGCGGCAATTTATTGCCCATGCCCAACCGCTTCACGAACAGGCCATCGACCTCATCGGCGCCGATTCCAACCAGGCGGCCATGGATCATGTGCTCAAGAAAACCATTCCGGCGCAAAACAACGTCATAGCCGTTCTCTCGCAACTTGACGCGGAAACCCAGAAGGTTGCGCAAGCTGCCAGCATCAAGGCACGCGAGGGTCACGTGGTGGCACGTTTCTGGCTATATCTGCTGTCCGGCGCCGCATTGCTGGTGGGGCTAGTCGTTGCCGCCGTTGTTCTCCACTACACCCACCGCGTCAACCGCGAACGCGAGCAACTTGCCACCCAGGACACGCTGACCGGCCTGTCCAATCGCATGCTGTTCATGGATCGCCTGGAGCAATCGCTTATCCGTGCAAAACGGCATGAGACGCTGGTAGGCGTAATGTTTATCGACCTTGACCGGTTCAAACGCATCAATGACACCCTCGGACATGCCAGCGGCGACCAGCTCATTTGCGAGGTGTCCGAGCGCCTGCGAGCGGTGGTTCGCGCCGATGACATCGTGGCGCGACTGGGGGGCGACGAGTTTGTCGTGGTTATCAATGAGGTGGTCGCGCTCACGCCCATCCTGCAGGTGGTCGAAAAGATGCTGGTGACGGTGGCCGAACCCTACAATCTCGACGGGCGCGAGATCTTCAGCAGTTGCAGCATCGGCGTCAGCGTTTATCCGAATGACGGCACCGACTCCGGCAGCCTGCTGAAGAACGCCGACACGGCGATGTACCACGCCAAGAACAACGGCAGAAACCGTTTTCAGCTCTACGGCGCAGCGATGAACGCCATGGCCGAGGAAAGGCTGCAGCTCGAAACCGACCTGCACCACGCACAGGCGCGCGGCGAACTGATTTTCCACTACCAGCCGCAGCTCAACCTGGAAACCGGGCACATTCATGCCGTCGAAGCGCTGATGCGCTGGCAGCATCCGGACAAAGGGCTGCTCGCCCCGGCAGCCTTCCTCAACCTGCTGGAAGAAACCGGCGAGATCGTAAACGTCGGGCGCCAGCTTCTGCAGTCTGCCTGCCGCCAGACTGCGCATTGGCATGCCGCCGGGTTCACAAGCCTGAATGTAGCCGTCAACGTATCCGGCAAGGAATTCTGGCACGACACCATGCTTGCGAGCGTTTGCGACGCACTGGAGCAATCCGGCCTGCCTGCGCACGCACTGCAACTCGAACTGACCGAAGGCATTTTCATGGAAGATGTCGATGCTGCCGTGGACAGGATACGGGCCTTGAAAGCGCTGGGGATCGTCATTTCCATCGACGATTTCGGCACCGGCTATTCATCCCTGGCCCACCTCAAGCGATTCCCGATCGACATCCTGAAAATCGACCGCTATTTCGTCGGGGACCTGCCGAATTCCGCGGTCAACAAGGCGCTGATCAGCTCGATTCTCGCCCTGTGCCGGGGACTGCATCTGGGCACGGTCGCCGAGGGAGTGGAAAACCGGGAACAGCTCGAATCGCTGCAAAAACTCGGCTGTCAGACCTTGCAGGGGTACTTCATCAGCCGTCCGGTTCCTGCGGAAGACATTCTTGCGCTGCTGGGCCGCGACTGGCTGCAGGAATTCGACTCCACGCAACACGTTCAACCCGAACTCACTGTCAACTAATGCGCATCGGCACTTCAAGCTGGCCACGAAGCGCTTTCACTCGGGCTTACCCCCGGGCGATACTCCCAGGAAACCATCGTGCTCCAGTGCTTCAGATTTGCCTGAATCTGCCGAAACAACAATATGTACCTACCCCGCAAAAGGAACATGGTTGATGTCCGAAGAAAATCAGGGTCTTACCCGCATGATGGAAAGTAACGATCAATTCGAGCCAACGGTCTGGATTGAGAACCTGGTCTCAATCCTGGCCAGCTTCCTGGCTGATCCACGCTTACGTTATTCACATGGCGTACAACCCAACGTTGTCGATGGAGAGATTTGCCTGGTGGTGGCCGCCTGGCTGGAATCCACCGATCGCGCCACGTATGACCACGTCATGGAGTTTGCCAAATCCAACCAGTTGAAAACCAAACTGGACCGCCGCAGCGGCGAGCGGGCCATGCAAAAGCCGACCTGATGTACCCGCGCTGAAAACCCGAAAATCAGACCAGACGCTGCCGCACGGCTTCGAAAACAGCTATTGCCAATGCCGCCGAGGCATTCAGCGATTCCATTTTTCCCGGCATGGGGATCTGAACCGTTGCGGTTGCCGCGGCACGCACATCGTCCGACAGCCCGGCGCCCTCGTTGCCCACAATGAAGGCAAGCGGGCCCGTCAGATCGCTTGAAAACACACTGTGATCTTCTGCCAGCGCAAGGGCAAGGCTTTGTCCTTTGAATTGCGCGCACCAGGCAGGTACATCCACCCCCCGTTCGATCGGCAACACAAACTGCGCGCCCTGCCCGCCGCGCAGCGCCTTCGGCGACCAGGGATCGTGGCAGCCCTTCGACAGCACCGCCAGGGTGGCGCCCGCCGCTGCCGCGGTACGCAGCATGGAACCCAGATTGCCAGGATCCTGGATGTCTTCCAGCGCAATCACCAGCGGCGTCGCCGCGGAAGGCGTCGGCGCGAGCCAGGCAGCTTCGGCGAGCAGCCCGGTCGGCGTGGCGACGGGGGACAGTTCGGCGAACAACGCATCGGACAGGACGATGACCCTGGCCTGCGAACAACGCTCGGCAAAAAGGGGCAGCCGTGCGGCATCGAACGAGGCGGCCCGCACCAGGGTATGCGGCTGGCCGCCCGCATCGAGATACGCCGCCAGCAAATGCTCGCCGTCGAGCAGGGTCATCTGCGCTTCCCTGCGCGCACGGGCGGACTCGGACAGCTTTTTCAGCCGCTTGAACAGGGGGTTGTCGCGCGAGGAAATGGGCGTTTCGGTCATGCCCGGATTATCCGCGTTTCACTATCGCACGCTACACTCTTACGATGCGCATCGCCCTCATCACCCCCTACGGCCGCGAACACCGCAACGGTAACTGGCACACGGCCGCGCGCTGGGCGCGCTTCCTGCGCGAGGCGGGCCACACGGTGCGGACGCAGGTGGAATGGGATGGCCGCAACACCGACCTGATGCTGGCGCTGCATGCGCGGCGCAGCTTTGCCTCGATCCGCGCCTTTGCCGAGCGCTTCCCGACCCGCCCCCTTTTGCTGGCGCTGACCGGCACCGACCTGTATCGCGACATCCACCAGGACGCCGACGCCCAGCAGGCGCTGGAACTCGCGCACCGGCTGATCGTGCTGCAGGCGCGCGGCGTCGACGAACTGCCGGCGCATCTGGCCGCCAGGACGCGGGTGGTCTACCAGTCGTCGCCCGACATTGCCCGCCTGCCCGCGCCTGCCCATACTTTCGAGGTGCTGGTGATCGGCAACCTGCGCGAAGAAAAGGATCCCTTCCGGGCAGCGCTGGCGACGGCCTATCTACCCGAGCATTCGCAAATCCAGGTGACGCATCTGGGTAGCGCCCTCTCCGGGGAGATGGCCAAAACGGCGGAGATGGCGCAGAGCAAGCTGCCGCGCTGGCACTGGGCCGGGGAGGTGCCGCACCGGACGGTGCTGAAGCGGCTGGCGCGCGCGCACCTGATGGTCATCAGCTCGGTGATGGAAGGCGGCGCCAACGTCATCTGCGAGGCGCTGGCGGCGGATGTGCCGGTGCTGGCCTCGCACATGCCCGGCAATATCGGCATGCTGGGCGAGGACTACCCGGGCTATTTCCCGGTGGGCGACGAACGACAGCTGGCTACGCTCTTATCGAGGGCCGAAACCGACCCCGATTTTTATGCCGATCTGCGCAGCCACGCGCACCAACGTCGCGGGCTGATGCGACCGGAGCAGGAAGCCAGCCGCCTGCGGCAGGTCGTGGCAGAGTTCGAGCAAGGCGCGGTGTGACAACGGCGAGCCGCAGCCAATTGATTCAACCCTCGTCGAACAGGATGCCGAACATACGCGCGCGTTCGACTGCGCTCAAACCGCGCAGCACACGCACCGCCTGACGCGCGACCCGTTCATCGCGCGTGATCGAATATTCGATCGCCAGCGTGCGCCAGACATCGGCCAGCGCCGGGTCGGACGCCTGCAGCTTTTGCAGCGCCTGGGCCACCCCCGCCTGCCCCTTCGTCAGATAGAACGTCAGTCCCAGGTTGTGCCAGGCCTGAATGTAGTCGGGGTCGGTTTCCACGGCTGCGCGATACGCCTGCATCGCCTCGCGGGGACGCCCGCTGTCGCGGTAGGCGTTGCCCAGATTGTTGCGCGCATAGGCATCGCCGGGCGCGAAGCGCAGATTCCGCTGATACGCCGCGATGGCTTCGGCAAACCGCCCCAACTCGCCCAGCGCGCGCCCTTGAACGAACCAGGCCAGCGGATTCTTCGCATCGGCCTGTGCCCAGGTTTGCCCCCACGCCAGCAGCCCCGGCCAGTCGGCGCGTTTTTCAAGCACCTGCGCTTGCCGCACCCACTCGGCCTGCGAATGCGCCGTAAGCACTGTCTGGCTGCCATCCAGACCAAACGTCTGGGCGGCAGCCGCCACCGGGCCGGCAAACGCAAGGGCAAGCAACAACGGGAGCAAAGCGATACGGTCAGGCATGGGCGAATTCACAGATTGCAGCGGCCTCGTTGATGGATCGACACCCGTCATTTTACGCCGCGCTTGACGCATCGATTATGCTGTTGGTTGTTCAAAAAAGAGTCACCCCATGCACGCCACCACCGAAAGCTTCATCCCCGGCAAGGACGCCTCGCTCGAAGCGTCGATCCGCACCCTGCAATCCAAGCTCGAAGCGCTCGATTTCCATATCGAAGAGCGCTCCTGGCTCAATCCGGTGGAGGGCGTGTGGTCGGTACACATCCGCGACCGCGACTGCCCGCTGCTGTTCACCAACGGCAAGGGTGCCTCGGAACTGGCCGCGCGGGCGAGCGCGCTGGGCGAGTATTTCGAGCGACTGTCGACCAATTATTTCTGGACCCACTTCTATCTAGGCGAGACGATCGCCCACCGCAGCTACGTCCACCATCCCGACGAGCGCTGGTTTTCTTCAGACGACGACGCCTGGCCGGCCGAACTGCTCACGCCCGAACTGCACGCCCACTACAACCCCGACGCCGGCGTGCGCGCCGACCAGCTGATCGACCTCAATTCTGGCAACATCGAACGCGGCATCTGCGCCATTCCCTACCAACGTCTGCGTGATGGCGAAACCGTGTACTTCCCGGTCAACCTCATCGGCAACCTCTACGTCAGCAACGGCATGTCGGCCGGCAACACGCTGAAGGAGGCGCGCACCCAGGGGCTGTCCGAAATCTTCGAGCGCCACATCAAATTCCGCATTATCGCGGAGAGCCTGTGCCTGCCCGACGTGCCCGAAGCCGTGATCGAGCGCTATCCGCACATCGCCGCCGGCATCCGCGCGTTGCGCTGCGCCGGCTTCGGCATCCTGGTGAAGGACGCCTCGCTCGGCGGCCGCTATCCGGTGATGAACGTCACCCTGCTGCATCCCCACGACCAGGGCTGCTTCGCCAGCTTTGGCGCGCATCCGCGCTTCGAGGTGGCGCTGGAGCGCGCGCTGACCGAACTGCTGCAGGGCCGCGCGCTCGACTCGCTGGCAGGTTTCCCCGCCCCCGGCTTCGACGAAGCCGAAATCGCCGACCCGCAGAACCTGGAAATCCACTTCGTGGATTCCAGCGGGGTGATTTCCTGGCAATTCCTGCGCGACACCCCCGACTTCGAATTCGTCGACTGGAATTTCGGCACCACGACCGAAGAGGATTACGCGTGGTCGGTCGATGCGCTGCACGCCGAAGGGCACGACCTCTACATCGCCGACTTCACCCACCTCGGCGTCTACGCCTGCCGCATCCTGGTGCCCGGCGTCTCCGAGATCTATCCGGTCGAGGAACTCGAATTCGAGAACAACAGCGTCGGCAACCTGATCCGCCCGGCGCTTGCGCGCCTGCCCGAGCTGACCGACGAGGAATGTGCCGAGCTGTTCGACCTGATCGGCGAACTGGAACTGGCGGACGACCGCCTGGTCACGGTGCTGATCGGCCTCGCGCCGGATGCCGATTCGCCATGGACCGATGTAAGAGTTGGCGAACTGAAGCTGCTGCTCGCGCTCGCCCTCGGCGACGACGACGCGATCCGCGAAGGCTGCGCCTGGATCGCCCAGTACGGCCAGCGCAGTGAAGCGCGCCTCAAGGTCTACCGCTGCATCGCCGACCTCACCCAACTCGGCGACCCCAGCCCCTTCGAGCCTGCGCTGGCCCTGATGTACGGCCGCGAGACGCTGGAACAGGCGTTCGCACTGTTCAATCAGGACGAGCGGTTTTTCGGGTTGACGAAACTGGGCGGAAACTTCGAGGGCAGCACGATCCACCAGCGCTTGCTGGAGGCATATCGCAAGGTGCGCGGCTAGGTTGGGCTGCAAAGCCCAACAGCTTTAGGGACGCGCTGAACAAATCAGCAATTGACCGATGACGAGTCCATTCAACCGAGGGTTTCCGAAGAGAGCGGCAATTCGTGGGCTGATCCGCTCGCCGAGCGTGTCAGAAATGCGCCATTGCACGCTTGGGCGACGGTTTCCACCCGCTTTTGCCATCTCAGGACGCACCTCGGGCTTCAAGGGCAAACAATCGCCGCTTGGCAATCAGCAAATTCGCCAAG
>Ga0209643_1000312_pt1 | contig 105725 bp, 79 predicted proteins | sample AutmiccBRH37_all_FD_187383 | JGI IMG/M metagenome (GOLD analysis project Ga0209643, IMG submission 187383) | Deep subsurface microbial communities from Mt. Terri, Switzerland - Autotrophic microbial communities BRH/37_all (SPAdes) (version 2) | ecosystem: Environmental > Aquatic > Deep...
ATTGTTTTCTGCATGACCTGCCTCCTTGATTTTGGCTCTGAGTTGTTGAATTTGCCTTTTTCAACTTAACCCACGTTGGCAAGGAAGGCAGGTCTATTTTCGCCAACTTGCTAACCATCATATCTAGGAGCCTGTAGGATTATGCCCTTTTTTCCCATCTCTTCGTTAAACTCGAAAAAATTATCCTCGGAATATTAAGTATATGCCTCCGGTAATTTTTTCGAGTTTGCCTCGATCTGAGAAAAAATTGCTATAATCCGACAGACTCCTAATGACAATCATTTTACCTCAATGAGTTCGGCAAATGCAGCCCCGGTCAGGCCGGCCAGATCGGCGGGTTTGAGCTCGATTTCCAGGCCCCGGCGCCCGGCACTGACGAAGATCGTGAGGAAGGTTGTTGCCGAGGTGTCGATGAAGGTCGGCAGCCTTTTTTTCTGGCCCAGGGGGCTGACGCCGCCGAGGACGTACCCGGTAGCTCTCTCCACTGAGCTTTTGTCGGCCATTGCCGCCTTTTTCGCCCCTGCCGCCCTGGCCAGCTGTTTCATGCTGAGCATCGCCGAGACCGGGATGATTCCGACGGTCAGGGCTCCGTTTTCGAGTTCGACGACCAGAGTCTTGAATACCCTTGCCTCATCCAGACCGAGTTTTTCAGCAGCCTCCCTGCCGAAAGATCCGGCGGTGGGATCGTGGACGTATTGATGGACGGTATAGGCGATTTTTGCTTTCTTTGCCGCGTTTATGGCCGGTGTCATGGTACTGTCGATCCTCCGAGTTTATTCCGGGGTCTCATCCTGCGATGATCTTCCGCCGGAAAAGATTTTACCGGGAGAGTCATTGCCGCTATCAAGAAGCACACCTGTGCCGCAGCAATCCGGGCAATCCTCCCAGGTGAGCATGAACCTGCTTTCCCCGGCAAAATAAGAAGTCTGTCCCGATCCGCCGCAACCTGGACAGGGTGTGGCTTTTCTTTTCATGGGATGTTGTTCGTTCATCATGCCGGCATGGTAACGCCCAAGTTCTGGGGGTGCAATGGTTTTTCCATGGAATATACTTTGAGCCGGAGGGAGAAGTTTTTGCAGGATTGCCGGCTTATGATTACGGTGAAGAAAATCCTACGTCGTCTGTAATCATTCTCAATGCCTCAGAGGGGGTGCAAAATGGTCAAGCGAGCAGCAGAAAATCACCTGGTTTTTCTCATTGTTATCGTTTTTATCATGCTTTTTGTCGGCGGCTGTTCCTCTACGTATTACAGCGCCATGGAAAAAGTCGGCAAACATAAGCGGGACATCATGGTCGACCGGGTGGAAGACGCCAGAGACTCCCAGGCTGAAGCTCAAGAGCAGTTTAAATCCGCCCTGGAACGGTTTAATGCAGTTGTAAAGCTGCAGGAGACCGACCTGAAAAAGGCCTATGACAGTCTCAACAGGGAGTACGAGAAGAGTGAGGGAGCGGCTGACGAGGTATCCTCCCGCATCGAAAAGGTGGAATCGGTGGCCGAGGACCTTTTTGCCGAATGGCAGGATGAACTGGAACAGTATCAGAACCGGGAACTCCGCCGGTCCAGCAAAGAAAAGCTGAAGAAAACCCAGAAAAGCTATAAGGAGATGCTGGCCGGCATGCACCAGGCAGAAGCCGGCATGGAACCGGTTCTCAAAATTTTCAGGGACAACGTCCTGTTCCTGAAACACAACCTCAATGCCCAGGCAATCGGTTCCCTGCAGGGCGAGTTTGCCAATCTGAAAGGGGAAATAGACGTGCTGGTAAAGAAGATGAATGCCTCCATCGAGTCTTCGAACAGGTTTATCACCGATATCAGGTAACGGTGCGTGGCTGAACCCCGACCGTTTTCCGGCAAGACTAAAAAGGCCAGATCAGGGGAATCAGCAAGGTCGATGCCACCACCACGAAGGCGTTCAAGGGGATGCCCAGCTTCATGTAATCGGTGAACCTGTAACCGCCGGGACCGTACACCATGAGGTTGGTCTGGTAGCCCATCGGCGTGGCAAAGCAGGCACTGGCACCAAAGCAGATGCCGACAATAAAGGGCTTTGGGTCGACGCCGATGCCCACCGCCGTTGAGATGGCAATGGGCAGCAGCAGAACGGCGGTGGCATTGTTGCTGAGCAACTGCGTACTGAAACTGGTAAGAAAAATAATGGCCCCCAGCACGACAGTCGGCGAAAAGCTGGAAAAAAGGCTAAGGAAGCTCTCGGCATAGAGCTGACTGGCCCCGGTTTTCTGCATGGCTGTGCCGAGAGCGATGGTTCCGGCGATCAGCAGCAATACATCCCCCTGCAGGGACCGATAGGCATCGCGCATCTGCAGACAACCGGTCACGATCATCAGGAAAGCCGCGGTCAGTGCGCAGGTCATGATATCGGCCAGGCCTAAGGTGGCGGTGGTGATCATCCCGATAAAGTTGATGATCGACCACCAGGCCTTGCGGTTGTGGATCAACTCCTCATAGACGTCTTCAATGACGATGTATTCGGTCCCGGAGCGGATCGCCTTCAGCTTACTTTCATGGCACCAGATGAGCAGGATATCGCCGGTCTGCAGACGCACGTCGTGAATTTGCCTTTCAGTCATGTGGAGATTGCTGCGTTTGACGGCGATGATATTGACGTTGGGATCTCTAGCCAGATCGATCCGACTCAGTTGTTGTCCACGTAACGAAGAATGGGGGGAAATGATCAGTTCCACCACAATGGGCGGATCTTTCTGGGCTCCCAGCGTCAGACCTTTTTCCGATGAGGGCAGTTCTACCCCCTCGTTGTGCAGAATTCCCACCAGATCGTTCAGCGACCCTTTCACCAGAAGAATGTCTTCGGCGGAGATGGTGAGCTGTACTCTGTCCGGGCGATAGATGTGTGATTGGTTTATCAGTTCAAGCACAATGATACTGGGATATTTTTCCTTGAAGATCTCGCCGGGACTCCTGCCGACAAGAGTGCTGCCAAGGGGAATCTTCAGTTCTGCAAGGTACTGGCGGTGGGCACTGTCCTGCAGCTGGCAGATCGGATTGGCCAGGGCGGGAAGAACCTTCGGGGCCGCAAAGTACAGAAAGATTATCCCGGTGATGGCGAGCGGCACACCGAGGATGGACAGTTCGAACATGGTCAAACCCTGGTAACCGAAGCTGACGCTGAGATCGCTGATAATGATATTGGTGGAAGTACCGATGAGCGTGCAGGTCCCGGCCAGAATCGAGGTGTAGGAGACCGGTATGAGGAATTTAGACGGGCTGAGGCCGAACTCGCAGCACATGGTCATGATCACCGGGATGAAGAGAATCACTACCGGGGTATTATTAATGAAGGCTGAAGCAAAGGCTACCGAGAACAAAATAATGATCAGGGCGAGCTTGTAGTTGCCCCGGGCCATCTTGATGATCTTGCGGCCTAAAAATTCCACCCCGCCGGTACGCATCAGTCCTTTGGAGACTACAAACAAGGCCGCGACGGTGACGACTGCCGGATTGGCGAAACCGCCGATCGCTTCCTTTGGGCTGAGGATGTTGCTGATCACCAGAAGGACCATGATGCCGATCGCAGTCAAATCGACGGAGATCTTTTCCGTGATAAGCAGGTAGATGGTAATCAGGAGAATCCCGGAAACTGTCCAGATATCCATAAGATGCCGGAGTAGGAGGAAGGTTTTTAACCGCTTCGGCTTCGAGGGTGACGGATTGAGGCCGTTTTCCTCACCTTAGTGGTCATCGGCCGATTTGTCCAGTATGCTGATTTTCAGGAGGAAGAGGAGGAAAAAGGTATTGCTGTCTCCTGGTCTGTGAACTAGGATGATGCCGAATGTTGCCGTATTTTTTTATAGGGCAAATGCATGAGCACCGACTGAGCGAGGAACATTTGGCAAAGCAATTTTTTTCATTTACCCACGGAGAAGATCTTCCGGGCGGCCAAGGTTTTGCAGCGCCGGCCTGGAACCCCCCGAAAATCAAGGTCAAGTTCATGCACCGTGGACTGCGCCGGGGGCGATCCTGTGCCGGATTTCTCCGGCAGTTTCCCGGATCGTATCCCCAGTGGGGCGATTGCCTGTTCGATTTTGATGTCGACTGTCGTGACTATGACTGGCTGGTGGTGTATCAGGATCTGCCTCGGGGTGACACGTTTTTCACGGAGGAAAGACTGAACTGCCCCAGGGAACGGACCATGCTGATCACCGGCGAGCCATCGACCATCACCGTGTTCGGGACCGACTATCTGCGCCAGTTCGGCTGTATTCTCACCTTCCAGGAACCCTGGGCAATGAAACATTCCCAGGTCATCTTTCATCATCCCGGGCTTATCTGGCACTATGGCCTGCCCTTCGGTAAAGGCGAATTCATCACCTGGAATATGATGGCGGCAAGCCCGCCTCCTTTAAAAACCAAAGTAATTTCAACCGTCTGTTCTCAACGAACCGGCAATGTCACCCTGCATTCAACCCGCGTCGATTTCACCTGGCGGCTGAAAGATGCGTTGCCGGAACTGGATATCTACGGCCATGGGGTCAACCCCATGAACGACAAAGCGGAAGCGCTCGATCCTTACCGATTTCATATTGCGGTGGAAAATCATGTCTATGATCATCACCTCACCGAAAAACTGCCTGACGCCTTTCTCGGCTACACCCTGCCGTTCTACCACGGCGCCCCCAACGCCGCCGATTACTTTCCCAAAGAGAGCTTCATTCCCATCGATATCAACGACTATGAGCGATCAAGGGATATCATTAAAAGTCATCTGGCCAATAACGAATACAACGACCGCTTGCCGTATATTATCGAAGCACGGCGCCGGGTACTGGAGGAGCAGAATCTTTTTGCCATAATCAGCAATAAAATCTGCGAGAGGGACCGCGAGATCCGCACGACGACTCTGGGCAAGGTGATCCGCAACCGTTCGACCATGCGCATTAAGAATCCGCTTGCCGGCATTCGCAGTCTGACCCAGAAGGCGGCGACCAAGACGTATCATCGGATCACCTTCAAGACCCGCAATAAAAAGCTTAATCTTTAATTTTAGGTCCGTTGCGTGATCCTGTCATTTAATTCTCACATATCTTCTGTAAGAGTATGAGTCAGATTCCAAAGAACGTAGCCGATTTCCTGGCAGCCCACGGCCTTCATGCCCTTGAATTCGAGCCCGGCTCGACACCTACGGCCGAAACCGCCGCCGAACGTATCGGCGTCCCGGTCGGCCAGATTGCCAAATCGATGTTGTTCAAGGGCAAAGACGGCAATTTTCGGCTGGTGGTGGCCGCCGGCGACAGACGGATCAACAGCGGACTTTTGAAGAAGGCCGCCGGCTGCAAGCACCGTATGGCAACGCATGAGGAGACTCTCGAGGTGACCGGCTTTCGCCCAGGCGGGGTCTGCCCTTTTGGCCTGTCCGGCACTGGAGTGGAGATTCTTGTCGATGTTTCCCTGAACGAATATGAGACGATTTACCCAGCCGCCGGCACCGATGCCACCGGCGTTCCCATGAGTCCGGCGAGACTGGTCGAAGTTACCGGCGGCACAACCGTGCAGGTAACCGGAGTACAGGAAGAGGGTCCGGATTCACTTCATACCTAGGTGGAAAACCTAGCCCCTCTCGGAAAAACTCCCAGTACATAATCAGTCTCCAGCCGATTGCAGAGTGATCGGTCAATCTACTATCCTTGTCGCTACAGGAGCAGGGGATATTCACCCGCTCCTGACAGGAGCAAGTGACATCCCTTCCACGAACAAGGAGATTGCCGTGAAATACGCAAAAGCATATACCAGCAGGTTGATGGCTCCAGGTGAAGCAGTGCAGACAATCAATTCCGGTGACTGGGTAGATTATGCCTGCTTTCTCGCCACCCCCATTACCCTCGACAAGGAACTGGCAAAAAGGGCAGGGGAGGTGGAAAATGTAAAAATTCGAGCCCTGGGTTTCCCCGGCCAGGCGGCAGTCGCCAAGGCGGATCCGGAGGGACGGAGTTTCAGTTACAACAGTTGGCACTTTACCGGGGCCGATCGCAAACTCCATGACAACAAGGTCTGCAACTACATTCCTCTGCTTTATCATGAAGGACCGGGATATTACGAAAAAAACGATATAACCACCGATGTCATGCTCTTGCGCACGACGCCCATGGACAGCAAGGGCTATTTCAATTTCGGGGTCTCCAATTCTTTTACCCGGGCGCAGATTAAAGCCGCCAAAAAGGTCATCGTCGAAGTAAACGAAAAAATGCCGTACTGTTATGGCGGCAATGAAGAGCAGGTCCATATCTCCGAGATCGATGCCATCGTCGAAAGCAATCATGAGGATTTATTCTGCCTGCCGGAACCGAAAATTTCCGATGTCGATCAGCAGATCGCCGAGATAGTCGTTTCCCAGATTGAAAACGGGGCATGTCTGCAGCTCGGCATCGGCGCCATGCCCAATGCCATCGGCAAACTTATTGCTGCCTCCAGCCTGCGGGATCTGGGGGTGCATACCGAAATGCTCTGCGACAGTTTCGTCGATATCTACGAGGCGGGCTGTATTTCCAATCGCAATAAGAAGCACGATGTCGGCAAATTTGTCTATACCTTTGCCCTTGGCTCGAAAAAGCTCTACGACTTCCTCGATCATAACTCCTCCTGCAGCAGTTTTCCGGTGGATTACACCAACCGGCTCGACAGGATCTCCGCCAACGACCGCGCGATCGCCATCAATAACGCCCTGGAGATCGACCTGTTCGGCCAGGTCTCTTCGGAATCGAGCGGTACCCGGCATATCTCGGGGACCGGCGGGCAGCTCGACTACACGTATGGCTGTTACCACTCCCGCGGCGGCAAGGCCCTTATCTGCCTGAGTTCTTCGGTGGTGGAAAAGGATGGCACCAGGCGATCGCGGATAAGGCCGTTTCTCGAGCCGGGAACCATTACCACCCTGCCGCGGGTCATGGTCAACTACGTGGTCACCGAGTACGGTCTGATCAATCTCAAAGGCAAATCGACCTGGGAACGGGCCAATGCCTTGATCTCCATTGCTCATCCGGATTTTCGGGAAGAGCTTACCGAGCATGCCAGGAGAATGAACATTCAGATGTAGGTGATGACCTTTCATCCCTTTTTCTTTGCAGCAAGCGACGAAGTCTTTGCCTCTAACAGGATTTCTGTTAGATTCTTCCCGTATCGGCCCGGGAGTTCGGGGCTTGCTGCAAATCTGTCGGCCTTTTCGGCGGCATGGCTAATCGTTCGAAAGGGGTGGAGAGGATATGTTTGCCTTGACCAGTATTCGCCATAAGCTCCTTTTCTACTATACCCTGCTCTATGCTCTCTCCCTGTCCGTCGGTTTTGCCACCGTCTATGTCATAATCCGCGATTCCTTGCAAAACAATATCGAAAGCGAACTGCAAAACACCACGACGGCGGTCTACAACCTGGTCCAGACCGCGGCCACCGTGTCGATAAAAAACTATCTGCGCGGGGTCGGCGAGAAAAATGTGGAAATCATCGACGCCTTGTATCAAAAGAGCCGGCAGGGCCGTCAGACCGATGCAGAGGCCCGGGAGAAGGCCGCCGAGGTGCTGCTGAGCCAGACCATCGGTGAGTCGGGCTATATCTATTGCCTCGACAGTAACGGCATCGTGGTTGTCCACCCGCAGCAGTCCCTGCTTGGCACGGATGTCTCCGGCTATTCCTTCGTCAAGGATGTCCTCGCCAAAAAGAAGGGATATCTTGAATATGACTGGAAAAATCCGGGGGAGGAGGTCGCCCGGCCCAAGGCATTGTACATGATCCATTTCGAGCCCTGGGACTGGATCATTGCCATTTCCTCCTACCGCGCCGAGTTTAAAGATCTGGTGAACGTCGACGATTTTAAAGAAAGCGTCCTCGACCTCAAGTTCGGCCGGACCGGCTATGCCTTCGTCGTCAACAGCGAAGGCAAGGCGATCATCCATCCCAAACTGGAGGGCATCAACATCCTCGCGGTGGAGGGTTTGCCGAACGAATACCTGGCCGAAATCATCCGCCGGAAAAACGGCCGCATGGTCTATCCCTGGCAGAACCCCGGGGAGGCTAAGCCCCGGCAGAAACTGTGCATATTCAACTCCATTCAAGAGTATGACTGGGTGGTCGGCGCAGCCAGTTATCACGATGAATTCTATCAACCGCTGCGGACCATCGGCACTCTGGTGCTGGCAACTTTTCTGGCGACCATGTTTTTAGTCCTGTCGCTCTCCCTCAAGATCAGCAACTCGATCACCACCCCGCTGCAGAAGTTGATGGACCATTTCAACCGTGCCGGCAAGGGTGATTTCAGCCTTCGGATGGCGGTGACCTCGACCGACGAGATCGGCAGGCTCGCCAGGTTTTTCAACCGCTTTATGGAGCAGCTCGGCCAGTATCACAGCGACCTGAAACAACAGATGCAGGTGCGGCAAGATGCGGAAAACAGTCTCAGGCAGAGTGAACAGCGCTACCGTTCGGTCATGGCCTCCGCTGCCGATCCTATCATTACCTATGATATGGAAGGGAGGGTGACCTATTTCAATCCTGCGTTTCAACAGGTCTTCGGCTGGAGCCTTACGGAATGTCTCGGCCGGAAAATGGATCACTTCGTGCCGCCGGAAAACTGGCCGGAAACATCAGTCATGATCAACGCCATCAAGGAAGGCCGGGTTCTGTCGGCAACCGAGACGAAACGCCTGACCAGGACCGGGGAGATTCGCCATGTCAGCATCAGCGGCGCGGTTCTCAGGGATCATAACCAGCAGCTGGTCGGCAGTGTGGTCATTCTCCGCGATATTACCGAGACGAAAATGCTGACCAAACAACTGATGGATATCGGCGACAACGTTCGCCAGACCATCGGCCAGGACCTCCATGACGACCTGTGTCCGCATCTCATCGGCATAGGTGGCCTCAGTTCGGCGCTGCACGCGACCCTCAAGGAAAACGGCAGTGAAGGAGCTGCTCTCGCGGAAAGGATCGTCGAATTGATCGACGATGCCACCACCAAAGCCCGCGGGCTGTCGAGGGGGCTCTGCCCGGTGCATCTGGTCGCCTATGGTCTGCATTCGGCCCTCACCCATCTTGCCGAACATACCGAAATGACTGCGGGGATCCGCTGCACCTTCACCGGCGACGAATCCCTGAAAATCACCGACAATGCCCTCGCCACCCACCTCTACTATATCGTGCAGGAGGCGGTGAACAATGCAGTCAAACATGCCGGCGCTTCCTCTATCGATATTTCGCTCGGCGAAGAAGACGAGTATCTTCACCTGTTGATCGGCGACGACGGTCATGGTATCGATGAAGATATCGATGAACAGGGCGGCAAAGGCATGGGCATGCAGATCATGAAATACCGGGTGCAGGTTATCGGTGCTTTCCTCGATCTCGTCAGCAGCAGGGAAGAGGGCACGACTCTTCATATCTTTATGAAAAAGTCGGAAATGACCCACCACGAACAGTGAAAAACAGGAGAACCGATGGCTCCGCGGGACAAATATAAAGTACTGATTATCGACGATCATCCCATTTTCTGCCTCGGCATGAGCGAGCTGATCAACAAGGAGCCTGACCTGACGGTCTGCGGTTCCATCGAGTCGATGAAAAAAACGTGTGCGGCAATTGCCGAACTGAGGCCCGACCTGATCATTATCGATATCTCCCTGAAGGACGGCAATGGCCTGGATCTGGTGCAGGAAATCAGGAAAGAGTATGAAGGAATGCCCATGCTGGTGCTGTCGATGTACGACGAATCCCTCTATGCCGAGCGCGCGCTGCTCGCCGGAGCCTTTGGCTACATCATGAAACAGGAGGCGATACCGAAGGTGGTCGAGGCAATCCGCCATGTTTTAAAAGGCGACATCTACGCCAGCAATGCGGTCAAGGAAAAGGTGTTCAAACGGCTGACCAGCCCGCAGAGCGCCGACAGCAAATCCCCGCTCGATATCCTCACCAACCGCGAACTCGAGGTCCTGCGGCTGATCGGCCAGGGCTTTTCCACCAAGGAGATCGCCGACCGCCTCCACCTCAGCATCAAGACCATCGGCACCTACCGCGAGAACCTCAAAGAGAAGCTGAAGCTCAAGCATTTCACCGGCCTGGTAAAGTTTGCCGTGCACTGGTCGGATAAGATCCTGCTGTAATATCCGGCGGCAGCCGTATTCGCAGCACCCGCACCCTTCCGCCTAGGTTCTAAACCTAGGCGGGATCAGCTTTTTCTGCAGAGCGAAATAGGCTTTATGCCGATTGTTAGACCCTTCCGAATCAACTACTCTTCCAGGCAGAATCCTTGCCGCGTGAAGAGCCGGACTTTTCCCATGCCTTCAGGCGGTTTTCGTATCAAACCTTTGCATGGAGCGCAGATCGATGTTCAGGCCGGAGGTAAATCGCGATATCCTCAGTCCGATTTCTTTTCTCAACCGCAGTGCCGATGTCTATCCGGACAAGATTGCGGTAGTCTATGACGACTTGCGCTTTACCTATCGTCAGTTTCAGGCCAGGGTTCACCAGTTGGCAAACGCCCTCCTGGGCAGAGGGATCGGTCACGGTGACAAAGTGGTTTTTATCTGTCCCAACACCCCTCCGATGCTTGAAGCCCACTTTGCCATCCCGATGATCGGTGCCGTTCTGGTCTGTGTCAACACCCAGCTCTCCAGCCGAGAATATCTCTACATTATTGATCATTCCGATGCGAAAGCTGTTTTTGTCGACAATGAGTTCGCCGCTCAGCTCCAGCCGATAGCCGGGGAACTGGCAAAGGTTTCGCTCTTCGTCAATATCTGCGAGTATACCTGTGCGCCTCTCTTGAAAGGGCCTGAGTATGAGACGTTCCTGGCGGGCGGGGCGGCAACGCCGCCGGCAACGAGTGGGGATTGCGATGAAAACAGTCTCATCGCCATCAACTACACCTCGGGCACCACCGGCCGGCCGAAAGGGGTAATGTACAGCCACCGGGCCACCTGCCTGCAGACCCTGGGCGAGATTATCGAATCGGCTCTCAGGCCTGATTCCGTCTATCTCTGGACCCTGCCGATGTTTCACTGCAATGGCTGGAGTTTCCCCTGGGCGGTGACGGCGGTGGGCGCAACGCATGTCTGTCTCAGACGCTGTCTGCCCAAGGAAATGTTTCACCTGATAGAAAAAGAAAGCGTATCGCATCTCTGCGCCTCGCCCAATATCCTGTTGATGATGATCTGTTTCCCCGAGGCACCGGCGGTGAGGCTGCGCCGCCCTCTGCAGGTGCTCACCGCGGGTGCCTCTCCTTCACCGGTGATCATTCAGGGCATGGAAGATATCGGTGCCGATATAACCCACGTCTACGGACTCACCGAACTGCACGGGCCGCACAGTGTCTGCGCCTGGCAGGCCCCCTGGGTCGAGCTCGATCCGGAGAGTGTCGCGAAAATGAAGGCGCGGCAGGGGGTGGCCTCGATCACCAGCCTGCATATGGCGGTTGTCGATTCGCAGTCCATGGAGCCGGTGCCCCATGACGGCCGGACCGTCGGCGAGGTGGTGATGCGCGGGCACAACGTCATGGCCGGTTACTATAAAGATGCAGCGGCTACCGACCTGGCCTTTCGCGGCGGCTGGTTCCATAGCGGCGACCTCGGAGTTATCCATGCCGACGGTTATCTGCAGATAACCGATCGGGCAAGCGACGTGATCGTCAGGGGCGGAGACATGATCTCCTCCATCGAAATCGAGGAAATCATTTACCAGCACCCGGATGTCCTCGAGGTGGCGGTGGTCTCGACTCCCGATCCGGTCTGGGGCGAGGTTCCCAAGGCCTTTGTCGTGCCGAAACGAGGCCGGACCCCGACGGAAGAAGAGATAATCGAATTCTGCCGCAGCCACCACGCCCAGTTCAAGGCCCCGAAAACCGTGGAGTTCGGCCAGTTGCCGAAAACGGCCACCGGCAAAACCATCAAGGCCAAACTGCGCAGCCGGGAATGGTTTGGGATGGAGCGGAAGGTAAGCTGAGGCCTGCAGGTGGCGCGGATTTCAATGTCGACAACCAAGAAAAGGAGTGCCAAAATGAACAAGGTGGTCATTGTCAGTGGGTGCAGGACGGCGGTGGGAGCATTCGGCGGCGGTCTGAAGGATGTTCCGGTGGTTGACCTGGGAGCGACGGTTCTTCGCGAGACTTTGCAGAAGATCGGCCTGCGGCCTGGCCGGGGTGCCGATCATTCGACAACCGTCCCCTGTAAACTTGCCGGGCAGGCCGAGGTTGATTTTGAAAAAAAATATGCCGGATGGTCGGAAGATGCCCGGGAGATCGCCATTGACGAGGTTATCATGGGTAACGTCCTGCAGGCCGGCCAGGGGCAGAATCCGGCCCGCCAGGCGATGATCCGGGCAGGAATCTGCAAGGAGACCCCGGCGTTCACCCTCAACAAGGTGTGCGGCTCGGGCCTGAAAGCGATTGCCCTTGCCGCCCAGTCGATCATGACCGGTCAGGCCGAGGTGGTCCTCGCCGGCGGCCAGGAGAATATGAGCCAGGTGCCGATGGCGCTCCTCAAGGGACGCTGGGGCTACCGCATGGAAGTGACCGGCGTCGGCGAAGTTCACGACCTGATGGTCTATGACGCGCTCTACGAGATTTTTTACGGCTACCACATGGGGGTGACCGCCGAGAACATCGCCAGGATGTACAATATCAGCCGGGACGATCAGGACAGACTGGCCTGTATGAGCCATGCCCGGGCCATGGCGGCAATGGAAAAGGGCTGGTTTGCCGACGAGATCGTGCCGGTGAAGGTGGCCGGCCGCAGGGAAGAGATCATCGTCGACCGCGACGAGCGGCCGATGGTCACCAGCATGGAAAAGCTTGCCCGGCTTCGGCCGGTATTCGCCAAAGACGGCTCCGTCACCGCCGGCAACGCCTCGGGGATCAACGACGGGGCGGCGGCGGTACTCTTGATGAGCGAGGAGAAGGCCAGGCAGCTGGATCTCAAGCCGCTCCTCACCATTGAGAGTTTTGCCTCCGGCGGACTCGATCCGGCTTATATGGGGCTTGGCCCGGTCCCGGCAATCAAGCGGGCGCTGCACCAGGCGAAGATGACCATTGCCGATATCGAACTGATTGAATTGAATGAAGCCTTTGCCTCGCAGGCTATCGGCTGTATGCTGGAGCTGGGCATCGAGGTCGAAAAACCGAACCGGCAGGGCAGCGCCATCTCCATGGGCCATCCCGTCGGCTGCACCGGGGCAAGGCAGATGGTCGCCACCATCAACCAGATGCAGCGCGAAGGCCTCGCCACCGGATTGATCAGCATGTGCATCGGCGGCGGCATGGGAATGGCCATGGTGGTCAGCAGCAATGGTGTCGGCAGCGATGTGTCGGCTCTTTATAACCAGTGACGGGAGAGTATCATGGATGCAAAAACGACAACCTTCGGGGTTATCGGTGCGGGCCAGATGGGCGCGGGCATTGCCCAGGTGGCGGCGGCGAGCGGGATGAACGTCATCCTTCACGATATCTCCGCCGACTTTGTCGACCGGGGTTTAGCGATAATCGCCAAAAACCTGGAGCGGAGTGTTACGAAGGGCAAAATAGCCGAAGACGAGAAAAAGGCCATCCTCGGCCGGATTCAACCCGGCACCGATCTTGTCGGCATGCGGGCAGCCGACTTTGTCGTCGAGGCCGCCTCCGAGGTCGAGGAAATCAAATTCGGGATTTTTGCCCGGCTGGACGAGATCTGTCCGCCGCACACCATCCTCTCCTCCAATACCTCTTCCATTCCGATCGGCCGGATCGCCTCCCGGACGAAACGACCGGACAAGGTGATCGGCATGCACTTCATGAATCCCGTGCCGGTGATGAAGCTGGTCGAGGTGATCCGGGCCCTGGCCACCTCCGAAAAGACCTTTCAGTCCACCGTGGCGCTGGCCGAGCGGATGGGCAAAACCCCTGCGGTGGCAAGCGACTTTCCGGGCTTTATCGCCAATCGCATCCTTTTGCCGATGATCAACGAGGCGATATACTGTCTCTACCAGAGTGTCGGCGACCGGGAGTCGATCGACCGCGTCATGCAGCTCGGCATGAATCATCCGATGGGGCCGCTGGCTTTGGCCGATCTCATCGGACTCGATACCTGTCTTGCAATCCTGAACACTTTGCACCAGGGACTTGGCGATCCGAAGTACCGGCCCTGTCCGCTGCTCCGCCAGTATGTCGAATCGGGCTGGCTGGGCCGGAAAACCGGCAGGGGTTTCTACAGCTACTGAGCGCCGCAGCAGTCTGGCGGCACAAAAACAGGCAACACCAACAGATGAGGAAAACATGAGTGATTCGGCAATCCAGGATCTCTATCCGGAAGAATATGCGCATTGCTACGGCTGCGGCCGAAACAATCCGCATGGCATGCACCTCAAAAGCTACTGGCAGGGCGAGGAGTGTGTCTGCCGCTATACTCCGGGGCCTGACTATACCGGCGGGGTGCCCGGCTTTCTCTACGGCGGCATGACCGCCTCGCTGATCGACTGCCACGGTGCCGCAACCGCTGCCGCTGCAAAGGCGAAAGAGAGCGGCGAGCCGATAGCCCGGTTTGTCACCGCCTCCCTCACCGTCGATTATCTCAAGCCGACGCCGCTTGGCGTGGAGCTCGAGATCCGCGGCAAGGTGGCCGAGATCAAAGGGCGCAAGGTGACCGTCAACCTGCAGCTGCTGGCCGGCGAGACCCTCTGCGCTACAGGGCGAGTCCTCATGATTCAGCTTCCGCCAGACGCCTAGGACAAAAATACGTGCTGAAGAGCGGCATTGCCTGATCCTGTTTCAGGATCGACAGGAAAGTTCCGTCTCTTTTTCAAAATACAACAATGGGAGTAATACCATGAACTTCGAACTGACAGAAGAGCAGAATCTTATTCGCGAAATGGTCCGCAGCTTTGCCGAAACCGAAGTCGCCCCGTCGGCCGCCGCGCGTGATGAAGAGGAGCATTTCGACCGCGAGCTGATGTTTGCAAGACTTGCCGACCTCGGTCTCACCGGCATTGTTTTTCCCGAGGAATACGGCGGCGCGGGTGCCGACTACCTGAGCTACGCGATTGCCGTCGAAGAGTTGTCAAGAGTCTGCGCCTCGACCGGCGTGACGCTCTCCGCCCATCTCTCCCTTGGCTCCAACCCGATCTATCTTTTCGGCAGCGAGGAACAGAAAAAACAGTTCCTCACCCCGCTTGCCCAGGGTGAGGCGATGGGTGCCTTCGGCCTGACCGAGCCCGCGGCAGGCTCCGATGCCGGCGGGACAAGAACCTTTGCGGTACGGCAGGGCGAAGACTGGATTATCAACGGCAGCAAGATCTTTATCACCAATGCCGGCGAGGCGGAGATTTACGTGATTTTTGCCAGGACCGACCGGGCAGCCGAAAAGCATCACGGCATCAGCGCCTTCATTGTCGAGAAGGGCACCCCCGGATTTACCTTCGGCAAAAAAGAAAAAAAGATGGGCATCCGCTCCTCACCGACCATGGAACTGGTCTTCGAGAATTGCCGGGTGCCCCATGCCAACATGCTGGGCGAAGAGGGGAAAGGATTCAAGGTGGCGATGAAGACCCTTGACGGCGGCCGGATCGGCATTGCCTCCCAGGCTCTGGGGATTGCCCAGGGGGCGCTCGACGCAACCAAAACCTATGTCAAGGAGCGTCAGCAGTTCAACAAGCCCTTGAACGCCTTCCAGGGTGTGCAGTTTCAGCTGGCGGATATGGCGACCCAGGTTGAAGCGGCCAGGCTGCTCGTCTACAATGCCGCCTATCGGGCAAGTGCCGGGCTTTCCTATTCCCAGGAGTCGGCGATGGCCAAACTGTTTGCCAGCGAGACGGCGATGCGGGTGACCACCCAGGCGGTCCAGCTGCATGGCGGCTACGGCTACACCCGGGAATTCCCGGTGGAGAGGATGATGCGCGACGCCAAGATCACCGAGATCTACGAAGGCACCAGTGAGATTCAGCGGGTTGTCATCGGCTCGGCACTGACCCGTTAAAAAGGGGTATCTCCCGCCCCTTTCGGTGGAGGATGGCATCGGGGGGTGCCATCTCCCGCTGTTTATTCGCAACAACGTACAAGAGCTTTCCCGGCAATGGAGACAGCGATGGAATTTACCCGTGAAATATACTGGAATATCGGCCATGGTCCGGCAACTGTGGTGCCGATGTATCTGCTCGCCGCAGCGGCCTTCGCCGTTCTGGCTTATGGCTTTCTCCGCCGCCTGAAAACATACCGGCTGGGCAAACCTATGCACCGGACCGACCGGCCCCTTGCCCGGTTCGGCGGGATGTTGCGCACCATGCTCCTGCAGACCAGAGTCCTGCGGGTGAAGGGGCCGGGGGTTGCCCATGCCGTGTTTTTCTGGGGCTTTTTCCTGCTCTTTCTCGGCACCGGGCTGATTGTCGTCCAGGCCGACTTCACCGACCTTTTTTTCGACTATGTCTTTCTCAAGGGCACTTTCTATAAGATTTTCAGCATAACCCTCGATCTTGCCGGCCTCGCGGCGATCCTCATGCTGCTCGGTCTTCTTGTGCGGCGCTGGGTGGTACGGCCGCCGGGGCTCGAAACCAGAATGGACGACTTCGTCATGCACGGCCTGCTGCTGGCCATCCTCCTCACCGGCTTTGTCATCGAAGGGGCGAGGATGGCGGTCACCGAGCTGGGTACCCCGCTTGCCCTCTGGTCGCCGGTGGGGCTGGCGATCGGCCGGAGCCTTGCCGGAACGAGCCCGGAGCTGCTTCTTGCAATGCACAAAGGTTTGTGGTGGTTCCATCTGGTGCTGGCCTTGCTGTTTATCGGTCTCATGCCGTTTACCAAGTTTCGCCATATCCTGACAACGAGCGCGGGCACCTTTCTTGCCGATCGGGGGCCGGTGGGAAAACTCACCACCATCGATCTGGAAAACGAGGAGGCCGAGAGTTTCGGCGCGGCAAAAGTGACCGATCTCACCTGGAAGGATATCTTCGACGCCGATGCCTGCACCCTGTGCAAACGCTGCCAGGACCGATGTCCTGCCCATGCGACCGACAAGCCGCTGTCGCCGATGCAGGTGGTGCAGCGGATCGGCGAGCTTGCCGCCGAAACCCCGCAGACGGATCTCATCGATGCGGTCGGCCGGGATGCTATCTGGTCCTGCACGACCTGCCGGGCCTGCCAGGATATCTGTCCGGCCGGGGTCGAGCATGTCGGCAAGATCGTCGAGATGCGCCGCAACCTCGTTCTCATGGAAGGAGAATTCCCCGGCGAAGAGGTGATGACCGCGATGGAACAGCTGGAGGTCAACGGTAACCCGCTCGGCATGGGCTATGCTTCGCGCGGCGAATGGGCGGAAGGTTTGGGAGTAAAAAGCCTGGCCGAAGATGCCGAGATCGACATCCTCTATTTCGTCGGCTGCTATGCCAGCTTTGACAAGCGCAATATCGCGGTGGCCAGGAGCTTTATCACTCTCTGCCGGGCTGCCGGGATCAAAGTCGGCATTCTCGGCAAGGAGGAGAAATGCTGCGGCGAACCGGCCCGCAAGATGGGCAATGAGTATCTCTACCAAAGTCTTGCCACGGAAAATATCGCGACGCTTCAAGGGCATGGCATTAAAAAGATCGTCACCACCTGTCCGCACTGTTTCAACACCCTGAACAAGGACTATCGCGATCTCGGCCTCGACTGCCGGGTGCAGTCCCATCCCGAATTTCTAGCCGGGCTCGTGGCCGAGGGCAGACTTGCCGTGGACGGCGAACCGTTCGTCTGTACCTACCACGATTCCTGCTATCTCGGCCGTCATAACGGGATGTATGATGCGCCGCGCGAGCTTATCGCCGCGGCAGGCGGCAAGCTTGTCGAAATGACAAAAAACCGCGACCAGGCCTTCTGCTGCAGCGCCGGCGGCGGCCGGATACTTGCCGAAGAAAAGCTCGGCACGAGGATCAACATCAAAAGGGTGGAGATGGCTGCCGCAACCGGCACCGGCCAGCTGCTGGCCAACTGTCCGTTCTGCCTGACCATGTTTGAAGACGGCGTCAAAGGGGCGAATATCGAGGAGAGCATGAAACCGCGCGATATCGCCGAACTGCTGGCGGAGCGCTTACAGTAAATAATTTATTGAAAAGGAGGAAGAAGATGAAACTTCTCGTATGCATAAAACAGGTTCCGGACATGGAATCGAAATTCAAGATCGCTGCCGACGGCCTCTGGTACGACCGCAGCGATCTCGCCTGGCGGATGAACGAATATGATGAGTACGGGGTCGAGCAGGCGGTGCAGCTGAAAGAGCAGACCGGCGGCGACCTGACCGTGCTCTGCATCGGCCCGGAACGGGTCAAGGAGACGATGAAAAAGGCTTTGGCGATGGGCTGCGACCGGGGTGTCCATATCGCCGATGACGCAAGTCATCTGAAAGACCCCTTCGAGATCGCGTCGATCATCGCCGAATTCGCCGGGGGCAAAGACTTCGACCTGATCTTTACCGGCATGCAGTCCCAGGACCGGGGCAGCGTCCAGGTCGGGGTGATGGTCGCCGAACTGCTGAATATTCCAGCGGTAACGACCATAGTTGATTTTGCCTTTGCGGCCGGCAAAGTCACGGTCAAGCGGGAACTTGAGGGCGGCATCAAAGCCAGGGTAGAAACAGATCTGCCGGTCCTCGTCACCTGTCAGCTGGGCCTCAATACCCCGCGCTACCCGACCCTGCCGAATATCATGAAGGCTAAAAAGAAAGAGTTGCTGACTGTCGCCGCAACCGACCTGTACAAGGCGGGCGGCCTGCAGGAAACGGTAAAGATCGAGTTCCCGGTGAAAAAGAGCGGCGGCCTCTTCCTCGAAGGCGAAGTCGAATCCATTGCCGACCGATTGATCGGCATCCTGAGAGAAAAAACCGCCGTACTCGCATAACCAAAAAACATGAAGGAAAGAATCAACACCAACCTTTAAAAAAATAATGGTGTCTTTTGTGGTTATGCGCTGCAATGTCAACAACTTAAAGGTGCATGAAATGCACCCTGCTTCTACCGGAAATTTCGGCAAAATTGTTGAGCTCATACAAGGGTGCATTTCATGCACCATCAACTGCATGTGACCGATAGTCTAAAGCTTAAGTTAATGACATTGGGGTGTACGGTGTGCACCATGTCGCAAAGAGAACACAAAGCGCCCCTACAGAAAAACCGTGCACAATTAAAGGAGTAATCATGAAAATGCTCTTAATTGCAGAATACAGACAGGGACAACTCCTGGACAGTTATACCGAATTGCAGGCCTTTGCCGAAATGATGGGGGCACAAAGCGCCATGTTCCTCACGGCAAGTGGAACGGGCGAGCTGCCGAAATTCCCCGGCAAACTCTATCTCGCCGAAGTCGCCGAATTCGGCGAATACAACCCGGAAGTCCATAAACAACTGCTGCTCGAAGTCGTGGCGAAAGAACAACCGGAGATGATCGTCTTCTGCCACAGCTCCTACGGCTGGGATCTGGCCCCGCGCCTGGCTGTCAGCCTGAAGGCCGCGCAGATCTCCGAGGTGGTGGCGGTGGAGGACGGAGCCCTGGTGGCGCCAGCCTGCAACGGCAAACTGCGCCGGACCCTGAAAAGCAAAGGCAAAATAACGATTGTCACCCTCCAGGCCGGCGCCTTTTCCCTTGCCGAGCCGGCAGCAGACACGCCGACGGTCATCCCGATAACCGGCGATAGCCAGGGCAAAGTCCGCCTGCTCAGCTACGAAAAGGCCGAACAGGGCGGAGTCGATCTGGCCAAAGCCGAGGTCATCGTCAGTGCCGGGCGAGGCGTCGGCAAGCCGGAAAACATCGCCCTGGTGGCCGGTCTTGCCAAGGCCCTCGGTGGCGAATACGGGGCAAGCCGGCCGGTGGTCGATGCGCTGTGGGTCGAACACAACCGCCAGGTGGGCACGACCGGACTTACCGTCTCGCCGAAACTCTACGTCGCCTGCGGAATTTCCGGAGCGGTCCAGCACCTGGCCGGGATGAAGAAATCGGACTTCGTGGTGGCGATCAATACCGATAAAGACGCCCCCATCGGCGATGTCGCCGACGTCTTTGCCGTCGCCGATCTCAAACAGCTTCTGCCGGTCCTGACGGAAAAACTGCAGGCGTTGTGAAAGGATTCCCCTGATGCTATTATCTGCAATGTGACAAGTCACTGTAATGGCATCAGGGTGTTCTCTTGAACGTGCGAACTCAGGGTAATCGCTAAAGAACCCTTTACCTCATCAGCAACGACCAAACCGGGATCTTTGCTTTTCAATACGTTTAAAATTCCCGCCCCATGTCTGAATCCAATTGTTTGCCAGTGTATACTGCAATCTCATGGAATTCGTCAATCTAATGTAGACCTCTGGCCAAAATGGCCTCTTGAATATTGCTTTGACAAATTCTTCCTCTGCTGTTTCAGAATCCTCAAAACCATTTCAGGTTGATAAGATGGAACTTGCTCATGCCCTGTTTCTTTGATATGTGTTTGGGATGAATATGAAGATAATGGTTTGATATTATGTTTTTTTACATTTGTATTGCCCTCAGAATATTTCGTTGAGGGAAAGAGCTTGATCGATTGTTGAGCTTGGGCACCAAATCAAAAAAGAATTGTTGGTATCCAAAATATTAGGCTTTAATAAAAGGCCGACAAACCAAACAAAAACATAAAGATGACCTAATGAGCAGGTTACACCACATTGACTTCATCACAACAAAACTCTCCGCTCTTGCCACGGAAATAACCCTTTGTGGTAAATTGAATTTTCTCGACCGACACCTGCATGCCGAGACCTTTTACGCGTATTTTTTCAATGAGCTGTTCGGTTGGCAGCTCAAGAATATGAATACCATCAAGCCAAACGCAGAAGCTATTGATTTAATAGATTTTAAAAATAAAATCATTGCTCAAGTCTCAGCCACTACCACCAAGCAAAAAGTGGAATTGTCACTTACAAAGGATCTCTCGTCCTATTCCGACTATACCTTTAAGTTCATCTCGATCTCAAATGATGCTAGCGTGTTGCGCAGAAAAAGTTTTATTAATCCGCACAACTTGGCCTTCGATCCCCAAAAAGATATCCATGATCTCGCCTCCACCCTACGGTGTATCAACGGTCTCAGCATTGACGATCTGAGCCGAATAGCCACCTTGATCAAAAAGGAATTGGTGACTGCGATCGATCCAGTCAGGCTTGAGTCAAACCTTGCTGCCATTATCAATATCCTGGCAAAGGAGGATTTGAATCGTGTCGCTTCGGCGGTTGAAACCATCCCCTTCAACATTGATCATAAAATCGACCACAATCAGCTTGATGTAGCGCGCGACATTATTGAAGATTACTCGGCACACCACAGTCGGGTCGCCCGCATCTACGCGGATTATGACAGAGAGGGGAACAACAAAAGTTTATCTGTCCTCACCGCTATCAAACGTGATTATGTGGTCCACAGGGCTCAGTTGAGTGATGACGACCTTTTTTTCAGGATTATTGAGTGTGTGATCGCAAGGGTTCAAGAGGGTGCCAATTTTACCCCTATCCCGGCAGAAGAACTGGAGCTTTGTGTGAATATTCTGGTGGTAGATGCCTTTATCCGCTGCAAGATATTTAAAAATCCGGTAGGTTATGCCCATGCTGCTTCCTGACAACATCCATCCAGAACAGAGTATATATTACAACGGCGCCTTCGTGTTGGAAGCACTTCGCGAGCAATCCGCTTCGGATATACTGGACCTTTATGTGAACACACAAGTTCATCGCCGAATGACCATGCCCGTATTCGTTTTGTGTCTTGATTGGTTGTATTTGTTGGATCTAGTCAACTTGAACGAGCAAGGGGGCGTTGAACTATGTTCCTGAAGTCCCTGACCATATCAAGCCAAACCGAAGTTATCCGAGAGATTCAATTTCACAACGGCATCAATCTGATAGTCGATGAGACTGCGAATGCCCAAGGAACCGAGACCGGCAACAACGTAGGCAAGACAACGGTGCTCATGCTGGTTGACTTCTGTCTGGGCGCCAATGCAAAACAGATCTACACCGATCCGGAACAAAAAAAGGAAGAGTACCGACTGGTCAAGGATTTCCTCTTTGAAAACAAGGTGAGCATTACCTTAGTACTCAAGGAAGATCTGGCCAAAGAAGACTCCCCAGAAATTTACATCGAGCGCAACTTTTTGCCAAGAAAACAGAAACTGCAAAAGATCAATGGCGTTGCCAAAACTACTGATGATGAATTTGAGGAGGCGTTAACCGAACTTCTCTTTCCCGGCCAGTACGGTAAGAAGCCGACATTCAGGCAGATCATCTCTCACAATATCCGCTACAAGGACTTAAGCCTCAACAATACCCTCAAAACCCTCGATCGCTTTACCAGCGACGCCGAGTATGAAACCCTGTATCTCTTTTTATTGGGCTGCGATTTCGACCAGGGGGATGCCAAACAGGAATTGTTGACCCAACTCCGCCTGGAGCAGACCTTTAAAGGCCGGCTGGAAAAGGAACAAACCAAATCAGCCTATGAAACCGCCCTCGCCATTCTGGAGGGGGAGATTGATCTGTTGAATCGGCGTAAGGCAAATTTCAATCTGAATGAAAGCTTTGAGGCTGACTTGGATCAGTTGAACCAGGTCAGGTATCAACTCAATCTGCTGAGTTCGGAGATAGGCAGGCTGAACATCCGGCGCGACTTGATTCTTGAAGCAAGGCGTGATCTTGAGCAAGGGGCCGCCAAGATCGATCAGCGCCAACTGGAACAGATTTACAAGCAGGCTACTGACCGGATAGCGGGCATTCAGAAAACCTTTAAAGAACTCTGCATTTTTCACAACCGAATGATCGCCGAAAAGGTCAGGTACATCGCCAAGGATCTGCCGAGGCTTGAGAACGACATCAAGGCCAAGTCCGAACAGTTGAGCCTCCTCTTGAGGCAAGAGACCGAATTATCTGCTGCGATCTCCCGCAGTGATTCCTTTGCGGAACTGGAAAAGTTAATTTTAGAACTCAACGAGAAGCATCGAAAAAAAGGGGAGTTTGAAAATGTTATCCAGCAGTTGACCGAGATTGACTCGAACCTGAAATCGCTGGATCAACGATTGGATGCAATTGACAATGAACTCTTTTCGGATGATTTTGAACAAAAGATAAAGGGGCAGGTTAACAAGTTCAATCGACACTTTTCCTCGATTTCCCAGGCCCTTTACGGCGAGCAGTATGCCTTGAAGGTCGATCCGACCATGACCACTTCCGGCAAAAACAAAGGGAGACGCCTCTACAAGTTCAGCGCCTTCAACACCAACTTCAGCTCTGGGAAAAAGCAGGGAGAAATTTCCTGTTTTGATATTGCCTACACGCTCTTTGCTGACGAGGAGAACATCCCGTGCCTGCATTTTTTGCTCAATGACAAAAAAGAGTTGATGCACGACAATCAACTCTTGAGAATTGCTAAATTAGTAGACAGCAAAGGCATTCAGTTTGTGGCTTCGATTCTCAAAGACAAGCTGCCTGAAGAGTTGAACCGTGAAGAGTATTTTGTTGTAAAACTCTCTCAAACGGACAAGTTATTCAGGATTGAAAATCATTGATTTCCGTTATTGGGTAATGCTTGCCTTGACATTCTAAGTAGGAAATGTGGGGACGGATTGATATTATCCTGGCGAATTCCGTGGGAAATAATATCGAATTCCGAATATTTTAAAGGAAATGACTCACCCCGAAAATCGGTAAATGGCGGTTTAGAGAGAGCTCAATCGGGGAAGTGGAGGGTCAAATCTTTACCCGTGACAAATTTCATCGGGCACGGGTAAAGATTTTGACCCTGAATCGGAGGGACACCATACCGAATTCCAACTCATAAAATGCACCGGATAGACTGGTGATTATTAGGTTAGGCCTCACAAGATGACACTACCCTCTGACTTCCTCTCAAGCCTTACGTGTCCGCATACCAAGGAGATCTTGGAGGACATGCAGCGGGAAGATCGGCCCAACGGCGGGAAGATTCTGACCCTTCGAAACGAGATCGCGCCGAGTGATTTGTTCTGCTACTTCGCGGCGCGCTTTGGACGCCCGAACGGGATCCAGAATCTTCTGCGCACGGACGATTCAGACAATCTGATTCATTGGGAGTGGGTGTTGCGGAGCAAGGATGGAATGCTCTCGTTCCTCGGGATGAACTTTCGGACAGAAGTGTGGGTGCTAGGAAGCACCGCTTGTGACGGCGACTTCCTGCAAGAGTTGGTCAAACAGATCAAAGCCGACTTCTCCAACCATGGGAAGCTCATGTCCGAGATCCGGAAGTCTCTCGAAGACTGGATCGAATTCGTCAATCCGTATCAACGACTTCGGGCGGCTATCGAAAGGTTGCGTACTGAACTTGACGCCCTCCAACTAAGACCTGAAGACGAAGCTGTCCCTGACCTCACCAGCTCTGATCAGATACCCGATGATCGCTGGGGTGACATATTTGCGAAGTACACTAAGGGGCTCGGGCTCTGTTTCGGTATCCGTTCCATGCTTCCGGTGATGGCGGAGGCGTATGTCAATCTGCTTCTCTTCGTCCTTATGAGGCCCGAACTCAAGGCCGATGAACGCCTTCGCGAGAACACCATTCGTCAGCCGATAGATATTCGTGTGAAGACCTTGCACATGACGTGCGTTGGCTTTGAGAAGCCTGTGGACTACGCTCACGATGCCTGCAAAGCCTACCATTCCCTTGTTAACGAGCGGAACGATCTGCTGCACGGCAACGTGGTCCTCGAGAAGCTCAAATTCAATGAAGTCTTCTTCAATGGTCGGGTGCCAGTGTTCAAAGAGTACCGCTCGCTGTGGGAACGATCTATTGGGGTCGATATCAGGACTGTTGGCCTCCATCGACTCGCCAATGAGCTCAACGTCGTAGACAACTTTATCGACTACCTTCGCAGTCGTCTGTCCGAAAGTCTTCGCGCCCAATTCGAGCGGATATCGATCATGCGCGACCTCGGACTCAACAAAAAGAACGGCCGTATCGGCATCCTCTTTCCGGGTCATCTTGTGGACATGTTTGCTGTCCAGAAGCAGGCTGGAGAGGGCGAGGCCTAACCTCTCCCAACCCCTCCGGAAAAATTGGGACAGCGACCGTTTAATTGAGTGTAAACAAGAAATGAGGAAAGAGAATGATAAACCGGCGACCATCATGTTAGGCAGTGACCGAATCTATTCACACCTGTAAGGAGATTTTCTACATTGGATATTCCACGGATCTTCAACATCACCGAAAGTGCTCATCGCATCCATAATCCTTTCACACCAGAAAAGCTCGCCACTCTCGGTGCCGTGTTGCGTTTGGAACCGGGGACTCGCGTGCTCGACCTAGGCAGTGGTTCGGGCGAGATGCTGTGCACCTGGGCACGCGATTACGGAATCACCGGCGTCGGCATCGACATGAGTCAGTTGTTCAGCAAGCAAGCGAAACTCCGCGCTGAAGAACTTGGCGTCGCCGATCGAGTCGAGTTCATCCATGGCGACGCTACCGGCTACGTAGCCGACGAAAAGTGTGGTGTGGCAGCCTGTGTCGGTGCCACGTGGATCGGTGGGGGAGTCGCCGGCGCCATCGAGCTTCTGACGAAGAGTCTTAGCGCCAACGGAGTCATCCTCATTGGCGAGCCCTACTGGCGGCAGTTACCACCGACGGAAGACGTAGCTAGGGAGTGCTTTGCCAATTCTATCTCCGACTTTCTCATGCTTCCTGAACTTCTCGCGTCTTTCGACGAACTAGGTTACGACGTTGTGGAAATGGTTCTGGCAGACCAGGAAGGCTGGGACAGGTACGCGGCAGCCAAGTGGCTCACCATGCGTCGATGGCTTGAAGCGAATCCCGAGGACGACTTTGCGAAAGAGGTTCGAGCCCAACTGACCACGGCACCAAAACGCCACGCCGCTTACACACGTGAATACCTTGGATGGGGAGTGTTCGCTCTGATGGCGCGGTAATGAGGGAGGGCCGGGCGACTCAGACAGTGGGGAGTATCCAAGTGGCCTAAAAAGGTGCTGCTAGGAAAGGCGCCGGATTTCCTGAAGGTGGACTGGATTCTGCACCAGTTTGCCAAAAATAAAACTGAAGCCCGCAAGGTGTATCGAAAGTTTGTCGCAGATGGTCTACTGAAACAAGAGCAGAGTCCCTGGAATAAACTTGTGGGTCAGATCGTCTTTGGCAGCTCGGATTTTGTGGCGGATATCCAAAGCAGGCTGAGCGAAGCAAAAGAAATTGGCGAAGTGCCGCGAGCTCAAAGATTCACCGGCAGGCCAGCACTTGGGGAACTATTTCCGCAGGGAAAGAGGGATAAAGCAGCTCGAAATAAACAGATAGAGACAGCGCACATACAGTATGGTTACAATATGAAGGAAATTGCGGATCAATTGCATATTCACTATACAACTGTTAGCAAGATCATGAAAAGACTCAAAAAATGATTTTTCAAAACCTGAACCCATACATCGTTTGCCCCCATGCCTCGTTCAATACGGCAGACCTTCACGTTGGATGATGAAAGGAATAGGAATGATTAATCGTTATCAATCAAATTATTCAACCGCATTGATGAGATCCTCTTTATTGATGCCCGCAACCTGGGCCACCTGATCAATCGCCGAACAAAGGAATTCTCGGCGGCAGATATTACTGCGATCTCCGCCACCTATCACAACTGGAGAAATCCGGACGGCGATTAAGAGGATGTAAAGGGCTTCTGTAACTCCGCCTACATCGAAAACGGGTGCGGGAACTGGATTATGTGCTGACCCCGGGCCGATATTTGGGCTTGGCCGATGACGAGGATGATTTTGATTTCAAGGAGAGGTTTTATAAGTTGAAGGCGGAATTTGAGGAGCAGTTGCAGGAGGAAAAGCGGTTGAATGCGCTGATTGCCGAGAATTTGGCGAAGGTGAAGGTCGAAGGATGAACAATTCGTTATCTTTGTTCCATGTCCGATCTTGCCGCACATATCGAGCCAAGAATTTATCCTTTTGTAACCAGGGGAACAATCGAGCATGCAGACATTGTCAGGATGTCGGAGCCACCAAGAACCGAGCGATGGGAGATATTGCATGATGAGTAACCAAGGAGAGCTTGAAAAAGAAGTCTTCCATTTTACCGTTTCTCAGTTGATTGAAGTCTTGCAGACCTTACCCCAGGAATTACCTGTGTTGGTCAGCGGTTATGAAACCGGCTACGAAAATTTTCACCAGCCAACCGTGATAACGCTGAAGCATGAACCTGAAAATATGTATTTCGAAGGTGAATTTCAAACCACCGAAACAGGAGATACGGAGATCTTTGCAGCAGTCGTTCTGGAAAGGGTGCAGAGAAATGACTGAGAAAAATCGAATAATCGACCCTGGTTTTGATGCCTATACCTTTGCCGGCCCGGCGGCGGATCATCCTGGTCGACAACTATGTTGATGAAAGCGTGGAAGAAGGTAAAGAATTAATTCAGTCCTTTTTGCCCATCTAAAAATATCGCTCGCTGTCGGTTCAGCCTGGTAAATTGTTGTTTTATGGTGTTGCTCATGCAGCTATTTGGGCTTTTTACGAGATGGTCGTTTTTGATAAATTGATTCGGAGAAATGAAAGTGACACAGGATACAGTATGGCATATGCCACCCAACAAAGCGCGATCATTAATGTTGGCAAAACGCCAACTCTCTGAGCTGGTTTACGATGCAGTAAATCTAGAAGGCATACCTTTCACCCTGCCGGAAATTCAGACGTTGCTGGATGGCATAACTGTCGGGGGGTATAAAGTTACCGATCAAGAAATAGCCTTGAATCAGGCAAATGCCTGGCGCACTCTTTTTCGATGGGTGGAGCAAGGGGATTTCTCCATATCTGCGCAGAGGGCGTGTGAATTGCACGCAATAGCCGGTAAAAACGAAGCACTTGCCTGGGGCAAGTTTCGCACCGGCTCGGTTACTATTGCCGGAACCGACTATATGCCGCCGAGTTCCGAGGATCTTCCGTTATTGTTTGAGTCTCTCGTCAATGAAGTACAACAAATTGCTGACATTTATGACCGTGCCATCCATGTTTTCCTCACCATGGCAAGAAGTCAATTCTTTTATGATGTCAACAAACGCATGGGACGATTTATGATGAATGGACTTTTGCTAAGCGAAGGATACCCAGTTATCAATCTTCCTGCAAAACGCCAGTTGGAATTTAATAATCTCATGTTGGAATTTTATCAGACAGGTCAACAGAAACCCATGAACAGCTTTTTGCGATCATGCCTCGATGAGAGAACAATCAAAATAATGAAGGAAGACTAAGACAGGTCCGCTAGATTAGGCGTAGATACCGAAATTTTCGGTACCAGATGGGGTCAGACCACGGTAACTATGATTGAGTTCTATCATCAGATAGCTTTAAAGCTCGAGAAGGCATCACTACTCATTTGGTTGGGGCTAATTGCATCATCCGTCTTTTGTGGATATGTGATTTTCTTTGAACAAAGCATAGTGAAATCAGATCAGGAACTTTCAGCAGTGGTTTTGCCGCTTTGGTTTCTGTCCATGATAGCATTGAAGAGTTACTTCGCTGAGATTACACCAAAACCATCAAAGGATATTGGGATATTGAAGCGGGTATGGGGCTACATAAAAAGATCATTCAATTGGTTCATTGCACTTGTGTTTTCAGGTATAACTATTAGCGTATTTTATTTATCGTATAAGGCAGTTATGTTTTCCATTTAGGGTGGGCCGCTAATCGGGTAGCCGGGGGAATCTCTCTCCGGAATTCCTGGGGACATAATGCGTTACGTTTGTCGATGGCAAGACCACTTAGAATAGAATATCCGGGAGCAGTATCTCATGTCACTTTCCGAGGAAACGCACGGGAAAGTATTTTTATGGATGATACTGACCGGCTGGTATTCCTGGAGATACTCGGCAATCTTGTTAATAAATACAATTGGTTGTCCATGCTTTTTGTCTGCTGGATAACCATTGCCACATCCTGGTGGAAACACAGGACCCAAATCTTTCCCTGGGAATGCGACATTTGAATGGCGTGTATACCCAGAGATTCAATCTCCGGCATCATCGGGTCGGCCATTTATTCCAAGGGCGCTACAATGCCATCCTTGTGGAAAAAAATGAGCATTTGCTGGAACTCTGAAGAGATTTCCCATAGGAGTTGATTTTTTTTCGAGCCATATGAAAGGAGGAAATGCATTGAAAATAAAACAGGTAAAACTCATCTATTTTTCACCCACTGGAACCACTCGAAAAGTATTGGAAAGTATTGCTGAAGGTATCGCTGCTGCTGATGTAGAGCAAATTAATCTGACACTTCCGCAAGGAGTTCAAAAAACAGTACCACCATTTTCAGATGAACTCGTCATTATAGGTGCACCTGTTTACGGTGGTCGTCTGCCGGCTGATGCAATCAAAAGGTTCAAACAACTGAAAGCCGGCAAGACCTTGGCGATTCTCATAGTTGTCTATGGGAACCGGGAGTTTGAAGATGCATTGTTGGAGTTAAAAGATCTTGCAATTGAGTTGGGCTTTAACCCGGTTGCCGGTGCTGCATTCATTGGGGAGCACTCTTTTGCAACAAAGGATGTTCCCATTGCAAATGGACGTCCGGATAGCCTGGATGTGCAAAAGGCGATGGCTTTTGGCACAAAAATAAAGGATAAAATCAAAGTGTTACAATCGCCTGACGCCCTCATGGATTTGCAAATTCCCGGCAGGTTTCCATATGAAGGCGGGGTGCGATCTTTGGCCGTTGCACCAGTGACCAAAGAAGACACATGCACGGTTTGCGGTACGTGTGCCGATGTATGTCCAACTGCAGCCATTTCAATGAATGGCAGCGTGGCAACTCAAGTCGAGCTCTGCATTCGCTGTTGTGCTTGTATTAAAAACTGTCCCACAGGTGCAAGGGTCATGGAAGACAGCAAGTGGAAAAATATTGCCAACTGGTTAAATGAGAATTGCAGTACTCGGAAAGAACCGCAAATATTTGGCATAGATGTGTACAAGTAAAGTGTCATTTGTACTGTCAGAGCAGTATTTATCTTGACGGTTCTCAACCATCGGCTATATATACTACCGTAACAGTATATATCTGAGAGAAGACCATGCCGAAAACCATCAAGCCCTTGCCCACTCCTGCCCAACTAGGCCCGCTGGATGCCGTGACCTTGGGTCGTTTCATTCGTGCCCGGCGCACCCAGGCCGGTCTTGGTATCCACGAGGCCGCTGCCTTCTGCGGTGTTGCCGTGGACACCCTGACCCGGCTGGAGACGGCCAAGGGGGACGTCAAACTCTCCAGCGTCCTGGCCGTTTGCCGCATGCTCGGCGTCAATCTCGTTATCGAGCCGTGGGAGGAGTGATGGCCGAGCGTCTGACCATCTTTTTGAACCACGAACTCCTGGGAACAGTGACTCTGCAGGGCAGGGACGACCGCTATCATCTGGAATACGCGCCGTCGTGGCTTGCCAGTCGAGGATACCCGATCTCGCCGCATCTGCAGCCCGGCGTCTGCCAGTCGGAGCAGGTCAAGCGTTTTCTTGCCAACCTGCTCCCCGAGGGGAAATGGCTCGATGAACTTTCCCTCGATCATCAGATATCCAAAAGCAACATTTTCGGGTTGATCGCCTTGCTCGGTGCCGAAACGACGGGGGCTTTGAGCTTTCTCTACGATGGCGAAAAGGGGCTAAAGTGGCCGACTGAATTTCGCCCGGTAAGTCGCGAGGAGTTGACCAAACGCATCGCCTGCCGCCGGGAGATCTCCATTGCCCGCTGGGACGGCAAACCGCGGCTCTCGGTGACCGGCGTGCAGGACAAGCTGCCGATCCTGATCAGGCCGGACGGCGTCATGGGGTTCGGCGAGGGGGAACTGGCCTCGACTCATATCCTCAAATTCGGCAGGCGGCAGGACATGCACATGGTGGTCAACGAGTTCCTCTGCATGGAACTGGCCCGTCTGGCCGGGCTGTCCGTTGCTCAAGTTTCCCTGCAACGGTTCGGAGAGCCGGTGCTGGTGGTAGATCGCTTCGACCGCCGCCGGCACCGGGCTCAGGTCGAGCGATTGCACCTGATCGACGGTTGTCAGATGCTCGACCTGCCGCCGACCTACAAATACGAGCGACCTTTCGGCAAGTCTGGAGAGGGGGCACGTATCCGCACCGGCGCCAGTCTGCCCCAGCTCTTCGCGGCATGCCGGCGCTGCCGCATTCCGGCCAGGGCGATCCGGGATCTGCTCCAGTGGACCTTCTTTCAGCTCCTGATCGACAACAGCGACGCCCACGCTAAAAACCTCTCGTTCTTCGTCGGCAAGCGAGGGATAGATATGGCACCCTGCTACGACTTGCTCAATATCGGCATCTATGACGAGTTCGACCGCGATCTGGCCATGGCGATAGGTGACGAGTTTGTCAGCGAGGAGATCCTGCCCTATCAACTGGCCGAGTTCTGCGACGCCTGCCGGCTGCCGCAGCGGCAGGTGGCTGCCACCCTGAAGTCGCTATGCACAGCCGTCCGGGTCGGTCTGGATAAGTTGGTGCCGGACGTGGGGCTGCACGAGGATGAACAGGCTTTCGCCCGGAAGCTGCTGGCGCGGATCAGGATGAATGTCGAACGCTTTCAGGCGCTGGCCGAGGAGCTGCCGCGGGTCACGCTCTGAGGCATCCTTCCACCGCACGGTTTTCATCCCGGATAGATTTTTCCGGCATCCTCTTCAATCCTGCTTACATTTTTCCTCAAGTCCCTCTCGTTCATCCATTTCCCAAGGAGGATGTCATGGCCTCAGATTCCTTCCCTGCAGCCCTCCCGGCCCATTTGCTGGCATTACAGCGACATTTCATCGATCTGCGCGACGGCAGGCACGGCGACAGTGCAGTTAGCCGGGAGGATAAAGAACGCCTCTTCGCCGAGGCGGTCGGTTTTCTGGACCCCTATGCCCGACAAACCCTCGAGGAGATCAACGAGTCATTGCTTCTGGCCACCGGCACCGTCACGGCAACCTGGCTGCTCCGCTCTGCCAGTGGGGATCTCAATGCGACCTGGACGTTGAGCTGGCCGGAGCAGCTGGAGCGTCGCATTCAGCCTATCACACTGGAGGCCTTTTTCGGCAGTACGTTCCACCACCCACATCTGCGCGGAGCAACGGTCGGTAACTGGCCCCTGAATGTCTTCAGCAGGGATGACGCGGAGGGCGAGCTGCCTATATTGCGGGCGATTGCCAGTGCCGACCTCCATAACCTGGTTTTCCAGAGCGACTATAGGATCATCCCGGCAATAATGATCAACCGTTGAAAATCCGCGATCGGTCCGATTAAACCTCAAGGAGGACGCCATGCCTGTAGAGCTCAACCACACCATCATAAAAGCACACGACAAAGAGGCATCCGCCAGGTTTCTCACCGAGATTCTCGCACTGCCCGACGCTACCCCCTTCGGCCCCTTCCAGGTGGTCAAGACGGCCAACGACGTGAATCTCGACTTTTACGATACCGAAGGCGAAATCGTATCGCAACACTATGCCTTTCTGATCACCGAAAACGAATTCGATGAGATCTTCGCCCGCATCCGCGAACGCCGCCTTGACTACTGGGCCGATCCGTACCAAAGCAGTCCGGGTGAGATTAATCACCGGGACGGCGGTCGCGGGTTGTACTTTGAGGACCCGAACGGGCATCTGCTTGAAATCCTCACCCGGCCCTACGGCAGCGGGGGAAGTTGGGGCAGCGGGGGATGACCCAGCCCGGGAGCCCCCAAGGATGCGAAGTTGTGCCTGCATCCGCCAAATCGGCAGTGCGGTAATCCAGGCGGCGACCTTTTTTAGTGAAGCCAGTCTTTGAGTTGGGGCAATGGATGTGGTCTATAAAATTTCCTACAAGGAGGATCCTATGCATGCAAAACAAAGCACCTTTCGAACATTTCTGACGGGCGTGGCCGCCGGACTGCTGGCCGGAGCTGTTGTGGGCCAGGTGGATAAATATACCGGCAGGATGGTCAGCGAAGAGCAAAAACGCCGCGAAAAACAGGTCCGCGAGGATTCCGCCCATAAAATGGCCGGGCCGCACTTTGCCCGCAAGATTCTGGGCCATGAACTTACCGAAGAGCAGGTGCGCAGGTCACGGGTGGCCTTCGGGGTGGCCTACGGGATCATGTGGGGTCTCATCTATGCCGGGCTCCGACGACAGTTTCCCGCTGTCCGTAAAGCCATGGGGCTCCCCTTTGCCGTGCCGTTTTTCTTTGGCTGCGACGGCGCAATGGCCCCGCTTATGGGGGTGTCGCCGGGAATACAGAAAATTCCCTGGCAGTTAAACGCCAAGGAGCTTGGAAATCATGTCGCCTGGACCCTGACGGCGGAAGCGGTTCACCGGCTGGCGCCGCGTATTGGAAAGATCGCATCGCGGACTGCAACGGGAAGGGAGGAGCGGCTATGAAAAAAAGGTCAAGCCTGCTGGATCGTGAACCCCCGGGGTGGCTGAGCGGTCTTTTGATCGTTGGCACTGCCCTGACAATTTTGTATTTTGAAAACAAGCGCCCCTTAAGAAAACCGCGGCAAGACAAAATCAGGCGCAATGTCCGAAATCTCTTCATGTCGGTCACAACAGCGGCCACCATTCGGGCTTCGGAAAAGCCCTTGACCGGGTATCTCATGAAGGTAGGCGAGCAGCGCAATTTCGGTTTGCTCAGGATGTTTCGCATGCCGGTCTGGCTGGAAGTCTTGTTGTCCGTGGTGCTGCTCGATTACACCCTTTTTGTCTGGCATTATCTGACCCACCGGGTTCCCCTGCTGTGGCGCCTGCATCAGGCCCATCATGTGGACCTTGACCTGGATGCCTCCACTGCGTTGCGGTTTCATCCTGTAGAGATGCTGCTATCGGCCCCGTGGAGAGGCGCCCAGGTCTTCTTTCTGGGAATCTCGCCCCTGGCGCTTTCCACCTGGCAGTTGCTGACGCTGCTCGAAATCATGTTCCATCACTCCAATATCAGGCTTCCGATCGAATTCGAGCGAAAACTGGTGAGGGTCATCGTTACCCCGCGCATGCACGGGATTCATCACTCGATCGTGCAGAAGGAGACCGACTCGAACTGGTCGACCATTTTCACCTGGCCTGATTTACTCCACGGAACGCTGCAGCTCAATATCCCGCAAGAACAAATCACGATCGGGGTGCCGGCCTTCCAGGGTCCCAAAGAGATGACTATCAAAGAGGTCTTGAAAATGCCCGCGACTGCAGACAGGCCGAGCCGGCGCCCTGCGGACAACGGCAAGCACGAAAGAAACCGAAAGGATCTCACGGTTTCCAAAGTCAGGATGGTGGCCTGAACCGGAAAACGCACGGATAAGCGGAAACAGGTGATTCCAGGTGATCCCTGTTTCCGGCCGTGCGTTTCCAACCATAAGGATCAGAAAAAAGCGGTCCTTCTTCATTTGACGGCAGCGACGATCCATGGTTAAGATGAAGGATCTTCCTCTCATTAACCTGAAGCAGACAACGGAATATGATCATCAATCTTGCCGACAACAGCGAAATCGATACCGAGCGCGATCTCAGCTCGGCCGAAAAGCATATCCTGCAGAAACTGCTGTGTTACAAAGTATACGTCGGCTCGGTAGCGGAGTTCCGGCAGAAAAAGGAGACGGCCTTCCGGGTCGGCTGGAACGATTCCGGCCCCGTCCACGAATCGGCAACCATGACAAGGGTGGCCGAACAACTGGAGGCGGAACTGCGTCTTCGGCTCGAGGACCAGGCCGGTCAATAGCCCTCGACCGGCAGTCGATCCCTCTCGAGCTGAAAAGCGGCGGCGTTTATCCCTGCTCTACACCCGAGGCTTCCCGAGCGATGCGGTCCGCTCGGTGTATAGACTGCTGGCACCGCAGGCTTCCTGCTGCCGTCACTGGGGAGACAGCGATCTGGCGGGGCCGCCCAAAATCCCGTTCAGACGCTCATCAGGTCTGTCGGCAATCAGGAATTTGCCGGCAGGATATTCTGATTGACCCTGAAAAGATTCTTCGGATCGTACTTCGCTTTCACCGCCGTTAGACGTTTGTAGTTTTCGCCGTAGGTCGTTTCAATGAGGCCGGCGGCCTCGTCGTCCATCATGAAGTTGACATACGCCCCGCCAAGGTTGAAGGGGTGGACGGCTTTCCAGTATCCTCTCCCCCACGCCTTCAAAGCCTCGGCCTGTTTCGGGTCGGAGTCGATCCCCGCGATAACCATTGACCAGGTTGCATCACGGGCGCTCCATGCAGTCGCATCCTTGGCAATGCGGTGCACCGCCCCATTAATCGGATAGAGATGCATGAGCGACAATGCGCTCGGCGCCTTGGCCGCCTGGGCGATGTGCATGTCGATTGCCTCGTCGGACAGGGATTTCACGAAATCGCCCTTCCAATACCACTGAAGACCCTGCGGGAAGAATGGATCGAAAAGCGTTTGGATCGCCGGGTAAGGCGTCTCACTCATCCAGTTGAAGATGGGCGGAGGCAGGGTTTGCAGCAGTCGTGCCATCTCCTTCTCGCCCTCGGCAGCGGGTCCGTTGTAGCAGGAGATGACGGCGCAGGCGCGTTTACCCCAGAACTCCCCGGGGAATGGTTCCATCGGCGGCACTGTCTTGAGGCCGACGAAGGTACCCAGTTCCTCGGGAACTGTCGGCAGGAACTCGCGATACGCCCGCATTACCGCCTTGGCGTGCGTCGCTTCCCAAAAAATCGGACCGGCGTAAACCATGCTGACCGGATGGGCCCGGAACAGGAAGCTCGTGACGACGCCAAAATTGCCGCCACCCCCGCGAAGAGCCCAGAAGAGATCGGGATGGCTGCTCTCGCCGGCAGTCACAAAACTGCCGTCGGAAAGAACAACGTCTGCCTCGAGCAGGTTATCGATCGTGAGACCGTACTGGCGCGTGAGGTAACCGGTACCCCCGCCGAGAGTAAGGCCCGCGACACCGGTAGACGAGACGAGGCCGAAGGGAACGGCCAGTCCGAAGGGATGGGTGGCGTGATCGACGTCACCCGAAGTACAGCCGGGATCGACCCGAACGGTTCTGGTCGCCGGATCCACACGCACGCTTCTCATTATTGAGAGGTCGACCACCAGACCGTCGTCACAACTCCCGAGACCGGGGCCGTTGTGGCCACCGCCACGGATCGCGATGAGGAGACCTTGGTCACGCCCATAGTTTACTGCGGTGATGATGTCGGCGACGTCGACGCAGCGCGCGATTAAACGCGGCCGCTTGTCGATCATGCCATTGAAAAGAGCACGAGCGGCATCATAGTCTGGATCTTTTTGGCTGATAAGCCGTCCGCGAAAATTTGCCTGTAAGGTCGATGCTATCTGATCAGTCATGATTCCCTCCAAGTCATGAGGGGGTCGGACTCGCCGACCCGGAAGAATGCCAACGTTGGCAGAGGTCGGAAGCTCTGCCGCTCATGCAATGCCAAGGGGCTGTTGTGGGGCGGGAAGCCTTGTGGGTGTAACTGGACAGGTTATGTGCCGGGCATTGCGTCGGTTCGTTGGGTTATGTTGTTACTATAGTATGTCCGAATGCGTCATGCAACACCTGTTGAGAGATAGGCTGCTCCTCCATCTGGAGGGAAACATAAGCAGAATGATGCAGGCGTTGGGGACGCAGATACGTTCAAAGAGGCACTTTCGTGCCATATTCACGCTTTCACACTCGGACCCTTTTTACGACCCCTTTCAGCAGGCAAGCATCTTGCCGAACTCGCGGGCTTTCGCCGCAATCGCGCGATCGTCCACCAGTGTGCCCGGGGCTGCGGTGACATTGGGAAAAAGGCAGGACTCGAAGGAGCAGCCCATCATTTCGGCGGGGATTCTCCACTGCATCTCCAGCAGCTCGAGATTGTTTTCCATCGGTCCGCCAGCGGTGGCGATCAGGGCCAGCTTCCTGCCGGCAAGCGCCATGCGGTACTTCCCGTCTTCGCCGAACTTGCAGAGGGAATACATACGGTCGATGAAGATCTTCAGCTGGGCGGCATAGCTCCACCAGTAGAGCGGGGTCGACAGCACGATTACATCGTAGGCGGGCAGGGTCGCGACCGTCTGGGCCACCTGATCGCCCAGCGAACAGAGAAATTCCTCAGATTTCTGGCATTTGTGACAGCCGAGGCAGCCCGGTACCTTGAAATCCAAGGTGGTGGCGTCGATGTCGACGATTTCGGCCTGCTGCCTGCGGGCGGCGTCCATGGCCAGGGCGGTTACCGCTCGGGTGTTGCCGTTTTTCCGGGGGCCGCCATGGATGCATATGATCTTCTTCATTCTTTTCCTCCCTTGAATGGCATTATTAAATGCTGCTCTCATTGTAAGCGGACATTTTCCTGCCTGCTTGTGCTTGCCGACTCTTTCTTTCAATACACGGGTTGTACAATCGATGGAAACTGCCCCCAAAAACGAATCGCCCAATCCGCTCTCCATGAATCATGTGCCTTTTACACCTGTATGGAAGAAAAGGAAAGTAGGCACCTTTTTGTGGTGGAGTATCCTCAATTATACCTAAAGCGGGCTAACGCCCGCAACCCAAGGGCTGTGATCCCCTCCCACAACAGAGGGGATAAGTACCTTTAGTCAGATTGATTTCTTGTAAAAAAACAAGAAACCAATCTGTAAGGTACTAAAGCGGGCTAACGCCCGCAACCCAAGGGCTGTGATCCCCTCCCACAACAGAGGGGATAAGTACCTTTAGTCAGATTGATTTCTTGTAAAAAACAAGAAACCAATCTGTAAGGTACTAAGAGTCGACTGTCCGGCTGCAAGAGCGGTTTTGAATTTTATCGGCAACGCGTCGTTCGTCGCAACTGATCGGCACGAAGGGCGGGATCTTTCGGACACTCGCCGACCGGCAGAGGCCAGCCTTTGCGAAACTCATCGCAGCCTCGGCACAGTTTCCAGGGCGGTCCGTCTGCGGCAAAGAGGGCTTTTTGCCGGGCAAGATCCAGGGGATCGTGCTCGCAAAGGTTACCTATGCGGGTTTCGCCGGTAAGGTCGTGGCAGCAGGCCAGCAGGTCGCCGTTCCAGGCAACAAAGGCATGCAGGGCAAGAAGCCCGCAGGAACCCGATACGGTCGGCGCCGCCTGGATGAGCGACCGGTCCTGGAGATTTCCGCCGCGGGAATGGCAGGAAAAAACCCGCGTCCGAATTCCATGCGGCTTCCAGAAATTGCGGTACTGTTTAGCCGACTGGGTGGAGTCCGCGGTCTGCAGGCCCACGCAGACCATCGGGGCGATGTTTGCGTGACGCAGTTGCAGAATTCTTCGGATGGCTTCATCAAAATCCGCCCGCGGGCAAAGTCTGGCAAAAAGGGCGGGATCGACATTCGGAAAAGAGATTTCCAGATGGGAAGGCGGATGCTCCGCCAATACTTGCAGGTTCTCGGGCGTGAGGGCTGAAGGATGCAGCACCAGGCCGGCTGGGAGCCCGGCGGCGCGCACCCTTCTCAGGCAATCCGCCCAGCAAGGATGGAGTGTCGGATTGCCGAAACCGGAGAAGGTAACCCGGCTGCGGAATTGCTCCAGGACCTCGAGAACCCGGGAAAAAACCTCCTCGGACATATAACCCTGGGGACGCTGCAGGCTGTCCCGCGGACACATTGCGCAGTTCTCGGCGCAATAATTGGTCAGCTCCACATCGACACTGAGAAAAGTCCACTCACAATCCATGTCGTGCCTCCCGAACGGCTTCAAGCCAGGCGTAACCGAATTTGCTGTCGGGTTCGAGATAATGCCCTTCCGTCCACTCGTTCCACGAGGCTATATGGCAACAGGGAGAGGAGTGGCTGCAGGCGTATTTCAGGGCCTGCCTCAGGGTGTTGCGAAATAAATCGGGTGTACCGCCCGTGACAATGGGCCACCATGGATATTGCCTCGGTTTTTCGCGACCGAATTCGGTCGACCTCGGCGTGGCATCCCAGCCCGGCGATACCGAAGGACAATAGGGCAGGCCGCTCTCCCGCGCATACGAACGCCACTGCTCGGCTCTCAGTGCCGCCGCCGTGGCGTAATCCTGCAGCCAGTCGCCTTTCCATTCCGGCAGAAGGACATAGTGGGTCACACTGTCGAACCCCAGGGACCGGAGCAAGGGTCGATCCTGGGGAACGGGGTCGATGGCGGCGAGATGAAGCGGGCCGAGGCTGTTGGCCGCAAGCCATGCGCGGGCATCGGCGATGGCCTGACGGACGCGTTCGTGACCCAGCTGCCGCAGGAAAAACGTGGTATCGAAGATACTGAGATAGGCCGCATCATCTATGCGAAGGTAACAGGGGTGGACAAAATAGTGTTCGCCCACGTGTTGTATGAACTCGAGGAAATCCTCGGGATCGGTATATACCAGGCGTTGCGGATCGATCAGTGCCGCCTGCGGATCTTTCACCGGCATCACCTTGCGGGGCATGCGGTTGGCCCACATGAGGGCAAAACGAAACGGCGACCCCTGCACCGCCGGCAGGAAACCCCTTTCCAAAGCGCCCTGCAGCAACTGCTTGCCGCGCGACCAATAGAAGGCGAAGGTGAAAAAATCGATCCCATGCTGCCGGGCTGCGGCAATCTTTCCCGCAAATACCGAAGGCATCGACTCGTCCTCCCGGCCCCATAGAGGACGAAGCGGCTGACGATGCAGGGCGAACCGCGGCGTCACCCCCTCAAGCAGATCCCATTCGCTCCATCCTGCGGGAAAGGCGGCATCACGGACCGGGCAGGCATGCCAGCCCGGATAATAGTAGGCTCCAATCTTCACGTATCCCCCGGTGCACATTCAGCCGTTGCGCCGAATGACTGCGCACCAGCGCGCTTCCGAAACAGGTCATGGCTGAAAAATTACTCGCTCTTGACATTTTATTCTGCTTATTACCACGCCCTTTCAAGGATAGCCTATCCCTTCCCTCCTCACCAGTTAAGTTTTCAGATTTTCAGCATCACAAAGATCATTCACAGGGATTCCTTTCTCGTTTGAAACTGCTCCGAAAAATGAGTCTTCCGGATTCACTCTTGGTAAAAAGGATGCTGGAAGATGTATAATGACCTGAATATCGGCATTAGACGTCCGGAACAAAAAATTGCGGGAATCGTCAGAAAAAGTTAGCTTGGAAAAAATCGGAGATCGGGCTCTTTATTATGAAGTTCGAAGAAAGCAAGTACATATCACCCTAAGTGGATGCGCCTGAAACCTGGTATAATACGCATCACTTAATTCACCTTTTCTTTGGATAAACTATGAAATCAAAAGTAAGCATCAATCGGGCTGTTCAGATTATTGCGGGGTTGTGTGTCATGGTCTGTGTCTTTGCGACTCCAGTTCTGGCCGAATTTCAGCGCACCAAAATTGCCGTACTTGATTTTGTGATGATTGGGGAAAAAATGGAACCCGAAGGCATCGGGGCAATTTTGTCCGAATGGTTCATTACCAGCATCGTCCAAAGTGGCCGTTATGATGTTGTCGAACGGGCCATGCTGCAAAAAATAATTGCAGAACAAAACCTTTCCACTACCGGCCTGGTCGATGAAAGCACCGCCAGCCAATTGGGCAAACTTCTCGGAGTCGATGTCATTATCACTGGTTCGATACTCAAAGTCAGGAACACCATGGATATCAACGCTCGGATAATAAGCGTCCAGAGCGGATCGATAATTGCTGCTGAAAGTATCAGCAGCAACAGCGACAAAGATTATCATGAATTAGTGAAACAGCTCACCGCCAAGATTATGCAAAACTTTCCTCTCACCGGATACATCGTGAAAAAGGATAAAAAAACCGCAACAATCGATCTTGGTTCGATGGCCGGACTGGTCTCCGGCACTGATTTCGTCGTCTACAAAGAAGGAGAGGTTATCAAGCACCCGAAAACCGGTGAAGTCCTTGATGTGGAGCAGATTATCACCGGTCGGATTCGAATCACCAAGGTGAGCAAGAAAGTCGCCACCGGCGACATTCTTCATGAAGAAAAAGAAGGCATCGAATACGGTCATCTTGTTAAAAGCGTTCAACAAAATTCAGATAAAAGTGTGTCTCAATCGCAGCATAAAATCTCTGCCGTGCAGCAGGCTTCCGCTCCGGCCACTCAAACTGCCACACCCCCGGCGCGCATCCTCAAGGGGCAGACAAAAAAAGCTCTTGCCGCCGAGCGTCCTCCTGCCAATGCTCAAGAAGCAAAGCCGGCTTCCACCCCTGCACCGGCTTTGATCACTCAGAGCGCTACCCCGCCCCAGTCTCCCAGGGAGCCGAAAACTAACGGAACAGCCGCGGAGCCTGCTCCTGCAGTTGAGAAAACCACTGCACACGGCCAATCATCGGGAGAAGACACAAGACCTGCAGCAAACCAACCGGCGATGCAGGCTCCTCCGAGAAATCATGTCGCTGTTTTCCCTTCAGCCTTTCACATGGAAGCCGATGTCATTGCAGGACTTCTGAACGGGAGAGTACCCGATGTCGTGGAGGAGGTCCTTGAGGGTATCGATAGACGCAGGCAATTTCAGCTCACCAACCTGCTGAAAGACGAGGGTTTGCGGGGATTAGCCTGGAATAAGTATAACCCGAACATGGACGGGATAGTTGATCAGGCAAGGCAGCGGGGGGTCGATTTTGTCGTGCTCTACTTTTTCAGTTTCTGGGAAGGACAAGGTCTTGTCAACGGATGGGGGACGGATTTTCAGAATCCGGACTTCAAGGTTTTTCTGATTGATGTGCAGAATCGCAAAGTTTTACAAGAGGAAGATTCAAGTACCATTGCTCTTGATCAGTTATTCCTCGAACTTAAAGGGATGACCAGAAAGTTGTTTCTGAAAGCGGATTTTCCCGATTGAACTGATTGCTTTTTTTAAACACCTCCCGGCTGTTCAACAATTTTTTCAAGATCCGGCTCGCGACCGGCAAGGCGCTGCCTCTCCCATGGGCAGAGCCGGATCTTTTTTGTCCGTCTCAGTTCACCTTACGCTCACGGCCCTGCCATTCGCGGTCCCGGAGCGTGAACTTGGTAATCTTGCCGGTGGCGGTTTTCGGTAAATCACAGAAAACGACCTCCTTGGGGGCTTTGAACCGGGCGAGATTGGCCTTGCAGAAGTCGATGATTTCCTCAGCAGTCGGATTCGTGCCGGGTTTGGGAGTGACGAAGGCCTTGGGAACTTCCCCCCATTTCGGGTCGGGCGAGGAGACGACGGCCACTTCCTGCACCATGGGATGCCGGTAGATGACGTTTTCCAGCTCGATCGACGAGATGTTCTCGCCGCCGCTGATGATGATATCCTTGCCGCGATCCATGATCTGCACGTAGCCGTCGGGATGGATCACCGCCAGATCGCCGCTGTGGAACCAGCCGCCCCGGAAGGCATCGTCGGTAGCCTTCTGGTCTTTATAGTACCCCAGCATCACGTTATTGCCGCGCATGACGATCTCGCCCATGGTCTTGCCGTCCCGAGGCACGGGCTCCATGGTCACCATGTCCATGACATCCATATACAGGGCCGTGACATAGGCCACCCCCTGCCGTGATTTTATCCTGGCCAGCTCCTCGCGGCCCAGGCTGTCCCAGGATCCTTGCCTGGCGCAGACACTGTGCGGACCGTAGACCTCGGTCAGGCCGTAGACATGGATGATGGTGGCGCCGAGACCCTCGATCTGCTCGATCACCGTCGGTGACGGCGGTGCGCCTGCGGTGAGGATGGTTAAAGGACGATGCAGCTGCAGATGTTTTGCCTCCGGATAGGAGACCATCATGATGAGAATGGTCGGGGCGGCACACAGATGGGAGACCTTTTCCGCCATGATCAACCGGAAGATCGTCCCGGCTTCGACCTGTCGCAGGCATACGTGGGTGCCGCCGACGGCGGTGACCGCCCAGGTGAAACACCAGCCGTTGCAGTGAAACATCGGCAGGGTCCAGAGATAGACGGCGTCGCTGGTCATCGCCGCTTCCTGGATCTCGCCGAGGGCGTTGAGATACGCGCCGCGGTGATGATACATGACGCCCTTGGGCCGGCCGGTGGTGCCGCTGGTATAGTTGATCGTCGCCAGCTGGTACTCATCGTCGACTTCTATCGCCGGGGACGAAGGTGAGCCCTCCGCCAGGAAAGACTCATACTCCCGGCCGGGAAGAGGGAGATCATCGGTCGCATCGCAGATATTGACAAAGAACCTGACCTCTTCCAGTTCGCTGAGAACGGGCAGGATCGAGCTTGCCAGCTGAGTATCGACGAATACCGCTTTTGAATCGGAATGATTGATGATGTAGGAGATTTCGCCGGGTGCAAGACGGACATTGATGCTGACCAGGACCGCCCCGATCATCGGCACTGCATAATGTGCCTCAAGCATCGGCGGGATGTTCGGGCAGAGAAATGCTACTTTATCGCCTTTGACAATGCCCATTGCTTTCAAGCCGTTCGCCAGCCGGTTGACTCGCTCTTGAAACTCGCGGTAGGAAAATCGTTTTTCACCGTGAACGACGGCCACCTTCTCCGGATAGACTGCCGCACTCCGTGAGAGAAACTTGACCGGACTCAAGACGTCGTGACATACATCGGGTACCTTCATCGCATCCTCCATAATGATGTTGTATATCTGACAAACAAGGTAATCAACCCCGAGGGCTATTTAATCAAAGCCCCGAATGTCGGCAGTACCACCCGGCCAAAGATGTTGTTGTTGACGATTGCCGCAACCAGGTAGATGGCAATCCACCCGGCAGCGTAGAGGAGGTAGCCGATTGTCGGTTTAATCCCGGCGCCGAAGGTGCCCATATCCAGCCCGACGATCATCCACAGGACGACGTCAAGGAGCAGAACGATCAGAAACAGGGGGATCGGGCTTTTCAGGTAGGAAGGGGTCACGGCGGTGAGAAAGGCGGCGCCGGCCATCCAGCAGAAGCCTTCGACCATCGATTCGGGCTTTACCGTGCCGATCATTCCCGACAGCATGAGGTACTTGGCGAAAACCGAAAGTGCCGCTCCGAACATGAAGAAGGCGCTGAAAAAGAGAAAGACATTGCCGCCGGTCATGTTGTGATCCTTCAGCTCCATCACCGCCACGGTATACTGGACGATCCCGCCGCCAACCAGCCAGGCGGCAAGAAGGGGGAGACCTCCGAGACCGACCTTGCCGGAAAATACCGCACCAAAGCCAAAACAGGCAACCGCCAGCGCTCCGAGACCTGCCGGTCCCGGGGATACAAAAGTATGTTCCTTTGACATCATACTGCTCCTTCTCTTTAAGGGTTATGAAGTTGTGGAAAGCATCGTCCATTTTGCGCCGTCTCATTATCCTGAGCAAGGAGCGATGGCAGATGCCTTCCTCTGTAAGGGCTGTGGGTGGGAGCCGGAAAAAGTGGCCCACCGGCATATCCTCGACCATGAGAAGGGGAGAAAATGGATTGCCGAAAGAAAAAACAAACTCTGGTCGACTTCTGAAATGCCGACTGTAGGATAGTGTATTGGATTTAGCGGAACAATCGGTTGGGAACTGAAAAATAACCCGGGAATTTACCTGAAGCGGCTAGGTTCTCGACCTAGCCGGCTGCGTTCGATCGGATCGAGCGGCTGATCAAGATATCTGCATTCATCTTGTATATGTTTCGTTGAATTTCCCTATCATTTCCTCTGCCCGGCCGGCCACCCTCTCGACGTTATTGTGATTCAAAAAAGAGCTTTTCCTGGGCAGCCTGGGAAATAGCCACCACCGCGGGATGTCTGATTATCCTTTCCACCGAGATAGCATAGAATTTCTGCCTGATTTTATCGGTACGGCCTATAGCCTGGACCTGATACTGCAGTTCAACTTCTTTTTCGATAACCGTCGGTGCGGCAAAGATGCCATCACCTGCTTGGCCAAAAACCTTCAGCAGGGCATTGTCGTCAAACTCACCAATTATTACGGGGTGAATTCCAATTCTGTCAAACCACTGATCGAGCTTTCCACGAAATGAACTCTTAGCCATCGGCAGCAGCATCGGGGCACCATGAAGAGAATAGGGGAAAATGTGCCGAAGCGGTTGGGCGAGCCGTTCCACTCCCAGAAAAGAAACACCGCATTCACCGAGAAGATGATTGTATGCCTTGATACTTAAGTTCGAACGAAGCGGAGCATCGGTCAGAACCACATCAAGATTGTGCAGAGCCAGTTCGGCAAGCAGTTGCTCTTCTTTTCCTTCGTGACAAATCAGCCGGACCTGTTCGGGTATTTTTCTTGCCGGCGCAAGAAGCTTGCGCGCTATAAGTTTCGGAATCACATCGACCAGACCTACTTTCAGCGAGATGGGTCCGACTGCCGGCCGACCCCGCAGAGAGTCGATCAATTCACTGCCTAAGGAAAAGATCTCGTCCGCATAGCGGTAAACATGATGTCCGGCATCGGTAGGTTTGAGATCCCGACCGACACGCATGAAAAGTTTTATTCCCAGAACTTCCTCGAATTTCGATAACTGGGCGCTCACAGTTGATTGTGCCAGGTTGAGCTTGCTGCAGGCTGCGGTGATGCTCCCTTCTCGCATGACAGTCCAGAAGTAAAACAAATGATGATAGTTAAGCCATTCCATGAATGAATCCTGTGAAGAAAATGATCCGGCGCTGCCGGAAGCGGCTATGATATATTCGTTTTTTACGAACCATTTTACCACATTTATCTATTTGACCTAATGTTTTTTTTTACGTATGTTTGTCGGTAAACTGTACCGAAGAGGTGCTTGAAGGTAATCTGTGCTCAAGACTGCTTTTGTTGCCGTCATGGTCAGGACAGCGTGACCATCGATGACAACTTCATATACAAGTGCCGGTGTATTCCAAAGCAGCATAATGATCACACTAACAATGAGAACTCGAATAATGCCGAAATTGAACCTTTTTGTCTTTACTGCCGCCCTTGCCGCCGTTCTGGGATTCGGGCAGGATGTTTATGCCGCCGGAGCGGGAGATGTCGGGGTAAACCTCAATCTGACCATGCACTGGGGCGGATACCTCGCATTGATTGTCTTTGTCGTGGCGTATGCTTTAGTGATGGTGGAAGAGGTCACCCACATGCGCAAATCCAAACCGGTATTGCTGGCTGCGGGTATCATATGGGGGGTGATCGGTCTGATCTACGCGATGAACGGCATCGATCATGTGGCAGAGGCTGCCATCCGTCATAATATTCTCGAATATGCCGAGCTTTTTCTTTTTTTGCTTGTTGCCATGACCTTTATCAATGCCATGGATGAGCGGCAGGTTTTTGAGGTTCTCAGGGTTAAACTGGTGAATGCCGGCTACTCTTTCAGAAAATTGTTCTGGATTACCGGTCTCCTGGCTTTCTTTATTTCACCGGTTGCCGATAATCTCACCACGGCTCTTCTGATGTGTGCGGTGGTTATGGCTATCGGCAAAGATGATAATAAATTCATCGGGCTGGCATGTATAAACATCGTTGTAGCGGCAAATGCAGGTGGTGCTTTCAGTCCTTTTGGAGATATTACCACCCTGATGGTATGGCAGAAGGGCATTGTCCAGTTTCAGGAATTCTTCGCATTGTTTTTGCCGTCCGTCGTCAACTGGCTGGTTCCCGCCGCCATAATGAGTTTTGCCGTACCTGACAAGCAGCCGGAAACAGGTGTCGAAGATTTGAAGCTGAAGCGTGGGGCGCTGGTGATAATCGGTCTTTTTCTCTGGACCATCGCCACGGCAGTAAGCTTTCATAACTTTTTAAAGCTCCCGCCGATGGTCGGCATGATGGCGGGTTTATCGCTGTTGAAAATGTTCGGGTATTATCTGAACAGAACGCATGTCAGAAACCGTGCGACCTACGACGAGAAAAAAGCGGAGGAAAGAATAGGCCAGATAGTGCCTTTCGATATTTTTGCCAAAGTCGCACGGGCGGAATGGGATACGCTCCTTTTTTTCTACGGCATTATTCTCTGTGTCGGCGGTCTTGGATTCATGGGCTACCTGGGGCTCGTATCACAAGTGATGTACCTTGACTGGGGCCCGACAACCGCAAATATCCTGGTAGGTCTGCTGTCTGCAATTATCGACAATATTCCGGTCATGTTCGCCGTCCTGACGATGATGCCCGACATGTCGCATGGCCAGTGGCTGCTTGTCACGCTGACGGCGGGAGTCGGCGGAAGCCTGCTTTCGATCGGTTCTGCAGCAGGTGTGGCCCTTATGGGTCAGGCCAGAGGCAAGTATACCTTTTTCGGCCACCTCAAGTGGTCTCCGGTAATAGCCCTCGGTTACGCGGCAAGCATCTATACGCATTTTTTAGTAAATGGCTCGTTGATGTAGCGGAAAAAAAGCCTCTACCCACTGGCTTGGCAGATGTATTATCTGCAATCAAGGACATGGGTAGAGCAGGAGATGCACGGGTCATAGGCCCGGACCAGCATCTCCAGCCGGTGAACGATGGTCTCCCGTGGTTCACCGGCGATGACCGGAATGTAAGCCCGCATGTCCGCCTCCAGATTGGCGAGATTCTGGGCGGTGGGGATCACCATGTTGGCGGACAGGCATTTGCCGTCATCATCGTATTCATATTCATGAAAGAGAATCCCCCGAGGGGCTTCGACCGCGCCGACTCCTCTGCCGGCGCGATCCTCGACCCGCTCATGTTCTTTTCCGGATTGAATTCCCTTCTCCAGCAGTGTCTCGAGAATCTTAAGAGCATCCTCCAGGCAATGGACGCATTCCACTATCTGGGCGATGGTGTTCATGAAAGGTTTGTGGCAGGGATGCTTCAGCCCGAGATCGTCTGCGGCGGTTTTGGCGCCATCGGTCAGCTGTCGATAGTTGTTGTTGAATCTGGCCAGGGCGCCGGTCATGTATTCCGGCCGGTTCCACCTGGCATACTTGGCGGTTGAATAGTCGACTACGTATTCCTCGATTACTTCCCGGTAGCGGTCGGGGGATACGGTTTTTTCCAGATCGCTGGAGAGGATATCGCCATCATAAAAAGCGTATCGATCGGGATGAGTGAGGGAGACATATTCGCTTTCCCGCTCCAGGTCGGGAAGATCGATGCCCTGAAGGGTGCGCACGGTCAGGCGCAGATCCTCGAGTCCTTCGTGGATTCGGTCTTTCATCCCCGCCAGTATCTTTGTTTGATGAGTGAAGGTGAAGCCGCCCACTACCATGGAGATCGGATGGGTGTGGCGTCCGGCCACCACGGCGCTGAGGTCGTATCCCAGCTTTTTGAGCCGCATGGCCCTCCTGATCATCTCCCGGTGCTGTTCCACCAGGGGGAAGATGCTGGGAACACCGAAGAAGTCGGGACCGGCCAGAAAATAGATATGCAGAACATGGCTGCTGAGTATTTCCCCATGGTAAGCCAGCCGCCGCAACAACTCGGTCTGCCTGCTGACCGTAACCTCCAGCGCCGTTTCGGTGGCTTTCAGGGCGGCGCATTTGTGGCTGACTGCACAGATTCCGCAGACTCGCGAAGCCATATGGACCACCTCGGCATGATGATGGCCCCGAAGAAAGGCTTCGAAAAATCTGGGAGCCTCCACCACTGAAAAGCGGACCTGCTGGAGGATCCCATCCTTGATTTCGGCAGTGATGTCGCCGTGCCCCTCGAGGCGGGTGACATGGTGAACCCGGATCGTCTTTTGTGATTTATCCGTCGCCATCGGCAGAATCCTCCCTGTTAGCGGAAGTGGCCGTGTCATTATATACGGTTAATTTGGCCATGATTTCTTCGCGGTTCAGCTTATTTTTCCGGGCGGTCTCCGCCATGATGGGATGGAGGTCTTCACCGAATAGGACTCGTGCCGGCGCTTCAATATTGGCTTGGTCGATAAGACCGCGGCAGCCCCGGCAGGCGTCGCCGAAGGCGGTGCAGATTGCATCGCAGCCGCAGCGGGTCACCGGACCCAGGCAGACGATGCCCTTTTCATAGACACAGAGGGTATCGTTCAGTTTGCATTCCACGCAGACCGGCTGATTGGGCGGCTCATAGGCCTGGCCGGTCAGGATCCGCTTGAAGACCGTTTCAAACTCCGAAAGACTCACCGGACAGCCAAGAGTCCGGTAATCGACCTTGACCACATCTGCAATCGGGCGGGCAGGGATGGTGTCGATGTGTCCAGCCGATTCGCCGTAGACCAGTTTTACCACGTCGCTCATGGGCCATTTGTTTTTCAGGGCGTTGTGACAGCCGATGCTCGCGCAGGTTCCTAATGAAACTAAAATTTCAGCCCTGTCGCGGATAGATTCGATCCGCTCGACATCTTCCTGCCGGGTGATGGACCCTTCGCAAAACGCGATGTCGTATTCATCGCTCTTCTCCGACATCACCTCCCGCCAGGCGACCACCTCAACATGGGAAAGCAGTTCAAGAAGTTTTTCTTCCATCTCGAGAACCGCCAGTTGACACCCCTCGCAGCAGGCGAAATCGAAAAAGGCGATCCGTGGTTTATTGGCAAAAGGTTTCATCCGCCCCTACTCTGTTCAGGTTAATCTTGATCCTTCTCCGGAGCCCAGACTTCGACGGCTTCCGTGCGTTTGAGGAGATCGGAATAGCGAAACACCGGGCCGTCCCGGCAGACATACAGATCATTTAGCTGACAATGGCCGCATTTGCCGATCCCGCATTTAAAACGCCGTTCGAGTGAAAAATAGATATGCGCCTCGAGCAAATGTTTTTTCAAGAGTTCCATGGCGATAAACCGAAACATCACCGGAGGGCCACAGGCGGCGGCAATGGTAATGCCGGGGTCGATCTTTATTTCCTTCAGCGCTTCGGTGACCACTCCGGTTCGGCCTTGCCATGATCTGTCCGGCTTATCCACCGTCAGGTACAAATCGAGGCCGGGATTTTCGGCCCATTGCTCCATTTCTTCCCCGAACAGAATATCGGATGGGGATCTGGCGCCGTAGACAACCAGAAGCCGTTCGTACTCTTTCCGATTATCGCAGAGAAAATGGATCAGTCCGCGCAGGGGCGCGATGCCGATGCCGCCCGCCACCAGCAGGATATCTTTGTTCTTCATATGCTCGAGGGGGAAATGACCCCGGCCGTACGGCCCGCGAATACCGACCCATTCGCCGGGGCAAAGAGCGCCGATCACCCGGCTGACATTGCCTTTCGGCTGAACGCAGAGATCGAAGCTCTCCGGCCTGGTGGGCGAGGAGCAGATCGAGATCGGCGCCTCGCCGTAGCCGAAGACCGAAACCTGAACGAACTGGCCCGGCTGATGGTTGAGAGCCCGGCCGTCTTCGAAGGCAATTTCGAGAAATATCGCCGAAGGCTCACGGCGGGCGGTAATCACCCGCGCCCGATCCGGTACGTAAAATACCGCAGTATCGCCCGCCATCTGCCTGCTATCGAGCTTGGACATTCATTCCTCCTTTGCTGCCAACGCTATTAACCGGTTGGTCACATCGACGATATTGATATCGGCGGTGCAGGCGCGGCTGCATCGTCCGCAGCCGGTGCAGTATGGCCTGCCGAACTGACGGTAGAGGTAGAGGAATTTTCTTTGCCACCGGTGCTTGACCCGCTGCCACCTCTCCCCGCGAAAATTGTGGCCGCCGGCGACCACGGCAAAATCGAGGAGCTGGCACGAATCCCAGGTGCGGTATCGAGCGCCGCCGTGAAGATCGGCGTCGATCTCGTCGGTAATTTCGAAGCAGAAGCAGGCCGGGCAGGTGGTATTGCAGGATCCGCAGCTATAGCATCTTTCCGCCGTCTCCTTCCAGACCGGGGTCAGGCCGCCCGCTTCGATAATACCTGCGATGTCTTTGACCGGAGCATCAAACTTCTGAACGATGCTCTGCACTTTTTGTTTGCGCCAGTATTCGGCCGCAGCCAGGTCTTCTTTCTTCGGTTTACGGGTTTTCGCCTTCTTGAGAAGTGTATTGCCTGCCTCGGAATGGACTTCCACCAGATATCCTTCACCAATCGGGGTGAGAAAAAGATCGCAGGGGATTCGGTTCGATTCCGTCCCAAGGGAAGTGCAGAAACAGTAGGAATCGGGCCGGCAGTCAAGACCGATAATGGTCGCCCGATCACGACCTCCGGCCCAGCGGACCTCGGCCGGAGGCTGGCTGTAGGCATGGTCCAGTGCATCGATGCCTGCGAGATCGCAGGGATGGACGCCAAGCAGGACAAATGGAAATGTCTCGAAGTGGCGATTCAGCACCGGGGGCGTATCGAGAGTAAAGGTAAAGAGCTTCTCCTTTAAAGCGGCAAAGGCTTTTTTCGGCGGGATGGTCGTCGTGCCGTATTCGGCCACGAAATCCTCGGCCCGCTCCAGTCGGCCAAAGAGGTAATAGCCCGGCTGGTCCGCCCGTTCGCGAGGGCCGATGACAGGTCTCTCCGCCATCACTGCCTGCAGAAATTGAACGAAGTCCGACGATGAAATAACGAAGGTGGGTTTGGCCTTCATTGTTTCGATATCTCCCGGTGAAGCGATTCCAGCTTTCTTTTATGATCCCGTTCCTGGTCGATCACTTTTTCGATTGCCTCCCGCTCAGATTCCGGCACCAGCTTTTTCATCTCCTGGTAGAAAATGATCGACCGATTCTCGAACTCAAGGCCGTAATCGATCGCCTCGAAGGGATCGGCAACATGCTCTGCTTCCAAGACACCCTTTTCCGCTGTGATAAAGACTTTTTCATTCACAAAGCTTTTCATATAGCTTTCGGTTTCGCCGGCATAACTCTCGGGAAGCCGATAATCCGACAGGTGCTGCCGCATCTCTTCGAAAGTACTGATATGCTCGTGTTCCTGGTCGAGAAGATACTGGAAAACCAACTTCACTCCTGTCGCCGGATCCGCAGCCAGGCATGCCTCATAAAAAATTACCCCCTGGTTTTCAATCCGGATCGCCATATCCAGCACTTCATCGGCCCGAAAGGTCGATTTTGAGGTCGATTCGGCCATGATGAGAGACCCTCCCCTCTGCTATCTGATTTTTCACGAAAAGACGGAGCAAGCACTCTGTCTTGCCATGCAGGACAGGGTTCTTGTTTCATCGGAATACAGGTTTAAAGCCTTGCCTCTGTACAGGGGTATGCTTTTGTACGAAAAATGATGACTGCATACCGTTGCCTGTCCAGGTGGAATTTTAAGATTCTTACTTTTCTTTGTTCGGGAGTTTCAATATCCATGCCACTTCAATATTTGGCCGACCGCATCCGATCGAAGGTGCTGCGTGCGGTGGGTTGCTTGCCTGACAGGGCAGTGGCACAGTGCGCCTGAAAAAATTCTCGAGATGTGCGCAAGGGGCTGATTATAACGGAGGGGTGCCGGGATTTTTTTTACGGCGACACGATTGCTTCGCTGAAGGCGGCGGAGTGGGCGGGGAGACCGTTGCCCGCTTAGAGGTGACAACGATCCTGATCTTTCACCCGCGACATGCCGGGAATAAGGGTCTGGGTGGACAGCACGCCTTTCCACTGCCTGATGGTCGAGAGGATAAACTGGGAGAGGATTTCGGCGTCGGAGGAGAGCAGATCGCGCATCAGGGTGATCTTGGCAATCATATCGATCGACCCGTGAACCGTATGCACTTCGGTGACCTCTTCGAGGGCGAGCAGTTTGTCGAAGATCTGCTGTTCATATTTGCCATCGACATTGAAGAGAATGAAGACTGTAATTTCCCGCTTCATTTCGGGGTATTCCTGTTCTTTATGTTCTGCCATTTTGTGCCGGAAGGCCTCCATGTCTGTGGGGATGAGTTTATCGATGCCGATCCCGTATTTGCGTTTTTTACCTTCTTCCCATTGATGGACTGAGATATACAGATACAGGTCGTCGACTGTTCTGCCCGGGAAAGACTTCACCAGGCCGCTGTTGCCGATGATTGTCGCCAGAGGCCGATAGATGGTGCGGTACCAGTCGACGGCCGCCTGTTTGAAGCTGATCTCCTGTTTTTTCTCCACTTGCAGGGCACGGCGGTGTTCCTCGACCTGCCATTCCAGATGGTCGGTCTGACCCAGTTCGGTGACGTCGATGCTGTCGGTCAGGCCGGCCTTGTCGCGAAAGCTTATCTTTTCGATATAGAGCTTGTTCTCCAAGGTATTGGTGGATGGCAGCAGTTCGACGATGCGGGCGCGGATATGCGAACGTTCCAGTTCTATTGCCGCCCGGAAGCGGTGGTGCCCGTCCAGGATAAAATAGCCTTCCTTAATCTGGTAGAGGGAGATAGGCGGCATATTTTTACCCTCCTTCATCGCGGAGATAATGCTTTTCAGCCGGTCATCGACATGATGGGAAGGGGTCCTGAACTGGTTGTCGAAATCATGATACCTGCCGACGCTGCCGACGATCTTCTCCAGCGGCACCATGAGAGTCCCCCTTTCGATCGCTTCGTAGGCCTCTTCCTGTTCCTGCCGGGTGTTGAAACTGCTCGGATTTTCGCCTTGATCGCTCTTCTCCCGCTCGGTTATTGCCTTTTTCAGGGCCGTGAACGGGTTAAATTTCGAAAACATAGTAACCATAGCTGTTAATGACCGAGGTTGAATTGACCGTGGTGATTCTTTCTTTATCATCGGCAAACATCGTATGGATGTGGCCATGGATAAAGAAGTGAGGCTGGTATTTGTCGATGAACCGGCGGAAGCTGCGAAAGCCGCGGTGGCATTGATCTTCCGCATCATGGACAAACCTTGGCGGGGCATGAGTCAAAACCAGATCGACCCCCTTTTGCCGCCAGAGAGTAAAGCGCAGCCGGCCGATAAAGCCTGCCATCTGTTCCTCGGTATATTGGTTAATGTTGCCATTATACCATCTGGAACCGGAGAAACCGACGATCTTCGTTTTCTCGAACTGAACAATTCGTCTGTCGACCGGGATACAGCGGGAGGGAGGCGACTCGCCATAGCGGACATCGTGATTGCCGAGCACGTAGAGCAGCGGGGTCTCGTAGCGGTTGCGCAAGGCCGCCAGGTATTCCGGCGGCAGATCGCCGCAGGATAAAATGAGTTCGACTCCGTCGATGGCCGGACCGCCGCCAACCGTTTCAAGCAGGTCTTTCTCGACCCTGTCGGCAACGCTCAGGATTTTCATACATCGGCCTTATTCGTCTTTCCGATCGGCAGTCGACTGGCCGATCATCGCTGCGCCTACCGCATTGCCGACCTCGCAGTTTTCCGGGAAAGAAACGTCGGTCCCAAGGCGACCGGCGACTTTCGGGAGAAAATAGCGGGCGGCGGCGCCGAGGCCGATCAGCGGGATCTTGATGGAGAAGTCGACACCGAGGACAGGGTGGTTTTTGCGGGTGGCGATGAAGCCGGCCAGCGAGTTCTGCCAGTAGTGCCGGACGATATAGTCGATGATCATGTTCTCGATCAACTCCTCCGTGCGCCGGAGGACCAGTTCGGCAAACGCCCTGCCGCTCATGCCCATGGCCCGGCCGAGGATCTCGGCCCCCTCTATGGCTGCAGTCCGGTCGCCGAGGTCAATCTCGCCAAGGACATGGAGGGCGTCGGTCGGGGTAAAGCCGCATTCGAAGATCTGTTGCCTGCGGGTCAGCTGTTCCAGCTGCACATCAAGGGGAATGCCGCCGAGGCCGGTGCGTTTTCGGATTATGGCCGGGGTGAGTTTGCCGGTCTCGCGGAGCAGGACCGTCAACTCGTTTTCAGGTACTTCGTCCCTGGCCTCCGGCCGCAGAACGATCAGGCGTGAGCTGTTCGCCGTACCGAGCCAGCTGCCCGGCGGGGGAATCTCACTACCTGCCATGGCAAGCGGGGTTACCCGTGACGGGCCGATGGATATTTGCCCTTTCTCGTCGACATGGACATGGCTGTCCCCGCCGATTCCTGCGGTATGCATATCGACCGCTTCTATATGGGTCTTCCAGAGTCCGATCTGACAGCCGTCCGCGGTAAGAAGAGGCAGGCCGTTTTCAATCATGGCGATATCGGTAGTGGTGCCTCCGACATCGATGACCAGACACTCACCCTCGCCCTGGGCTGCACCGAACCGGGCGGTACAGGCGGGGCCGCTGGCGACCGTCATCGCGGCTTCGGCTATTGCCCGGTCGGCGGAAAGTGCCTTGCAGTTGCCGCCGATAACCACCATAGGGCATGCAAGGCCCTGCTCCGTCATGGCCTTCTGCACCCCTGCGACAAAACCTTCCATGACCGGCATCAGTTGAGCGTGGAGTCCGGCGGTGGCGGCGCGTTCCTGCATTCCGGTAAGCCGGCTGATGCGGTGGGAGCAGAAGACCGGTTTCGGGTCGAGCATGCCGATCGCTTTTTCCGTGACCAGTTCATGGGTCGGGTTCTTCATCGACATTGCCGAACAGACCCCATAGGCATCGACCTCATTTTTTAAGCCTTCGATCAGCGGTACCAGGTATTCGAGGTCGAGAGGCTCTTCTTCTTCGCCTTGGATGGTGTGCCCGCCCTTGACGAAAACTACCGCCTTTACCGGCAGCTTGAAGTGTTTGACATAGCCGATAACGATAACCGCTACCCTGGCCCCTTTGTTTTCCACCACACTGTTGGTGGCGAGCGTTGAAGAAATACAGACCGAATGGATATCTTCAGGCGCGGCACCGCTTATGCGGAGAAGCTCGGTAAGGGCTTCGCCGGTTCCGCGGGCCAGGGCAAAATGGGTGGTAGGTCTCTTGGCTTTCGCCAGAACCTTGCCGGACTGTTTTTCGAGGAGGACTGCATCGGTGTAGGTGCCGCCGGTGTCGATTCCGATTATATATCTCTGCATGGTTGTAATGCCGAACTCTGCTGTTTTCAATGATGAAGGGAGGACCTTATTGACTCTTAACCATATACCGTAAAAAGGCGCTGTACTCAATGTTCTTCTCATGGCAACGGGCGGGCTTTTCCCGTGCTTTCCCTGCGCTATAGGCTGTTGTTTTCCCTGGGACTGGTGTATGGTATCGACTGATGCTGTGGACAAGGGCGAGGAGGGTCGGAGTGATGGGTGAGAGTATTCTTGCCGCCACACGGCGGGACCGTTTCTATTCATTGAATGTAAAGGGTTATGAGTTTTCTTGGGATTGGCAATAAAAGGTTTGTCGTTTTCGGTCTGGCCAACAAAAAGTCCGTTGCCTGTGCAATCGGCCGGGGTCTTGCCGAAGAAGGGGCGGAGGTTATTCATGTGGTGCGCTCGGCCGAGCGGGAGAAAAACGTTCGAAAGCTCTTTCCCGATTCGCCTGTCTTTCTCTGTGATGTGGAAGAGGAAAAAAATATCATTCGGGTGCGCGATCAGATTGCCCGGGCAATCGGCGCCGACCGGGGTAACCGGATTGACGGCATTGTCCATTCGATTGCCTTTGCCAACTACACCGACGGGATGAAACCCTTTCATGCCACCAGAAAGGACGATTTTCTCCAGGCGGTCAATGTCTCCTGCTTTTCCCTTATCAGCATTGCCAACCATTTCAAGGAGCTGCTTGCCGAGGACGGTTCGGTCGTGACCATCTCCATTTCGACTACGCGGATGGCGGCCGAAAACTATGGCTATATGGCGCCGATCAAGGCTGCCCTCGATTCGTCGCTCTGCTTTCTCGCCAAGAGCTTTTCCGAATTTTCCCGGGTGCGGTTCAACGCCGTGGCCCCCGGACTTTTGAAAACCTCGGCTTCCGCCGGCATCCCCGGATATGTCGACAGCTATCTCTTTGCCGAAAAGGCAACGCTCAGAAAGAAGGCCCTTACTACTCAGGAGGCGGCAGATACGGCAGTATTCCTGCTTTCCGCCCGGGCATCCGGCATCAACTGTCAGACCCTGGTCGTCGATGCCGGGATGGAAGTCAACTATTTTGACCGGGAAATTGTCAAAAAAACAGTAGGATAATGTGGAGGAGCGTATGCTCAGATTTGTGGTTGATGTGGAAACCTGCATCGGTTGCGGACAATGTGCCAGTGACTGTCCGGCAATGATTATCGATATGAACAAGGGTATCCCGGGGATTGACGGGGATAAGGAAGGATACTGTATCGGCTGTCTGCACTGTGTAGCCATCTGCAGTGAAGGATCGGTCTCGATTCTCGGACACGGGCCGCAGGATGGCCTGGAATTGCCGGGCAAAATGCCTGATCCCGAGCAGGTGGAGCTGCTGATAAAAGGCCGCAGGTCGGTGCGTAAATATCAGGATAAGAATATAGATCCCGAGCTTATCGACAAGATGCTCGAAGTTGCCTGGCATGCTCCGAGCGGCCATAACGACCGGCAACTGCTCTATACCGTGGTCGATGACAAGGCGCTGGTCGATGCATTGCGGACAGAGGCTTTTGCCGGTCTCGAGAAACTGATTGCCGAGAACCTGCTGCCGGAAGGGATGGAGATGTTTATCGACATCATTGAGGCATGGAAGAGCTCCGGCAGGGATATCCTTTTTCGCGGAGCACCCCATCTGCTCATTGTTTCCGCGCTGGAGGAGAGCGCCTCGCCCCTGCAGGACTGTCTCATTGGCCTGACGACATTTGAGCTGTATGCCCGGAGCTGTGGCGTGGGAACCATCTGGAACGGTCTGGCGACCCTGACCATTACCGATCTGGTACCTTCCCTGCAACAGAGGCTGGGGATTCCCGAGAACCACCGGATAGGCTATGCCATGGGGTTCGGTTACCCGGCAATTCAATACGAGCGCACGATAAATCGGGGCAAGCCGCAGGTCAATCGGGTGCGCTGATCCAGGCAACGGCAGATATAATAAAAAAAGGGGTTATCCATACTTGGACAACCCCTTTTTTGTTGCGGATAAAGTGTATTCTACAGCAGCGCCAGAAGAACACCGGCAGCCACGGCCGAGCCGATAACTCCGGCAACGTTCGGTCCCATGGCATGCATGATCAGATGATTTTGCGGATTGGCTTCCAGGCCGACCTTGTTGACTACCCGGGCGGCCATCGGTACCGCGGAAACTCCGGCTGCGCCGATCAGCGGATTGATCTGGGTTTTCGAGAGCTTATTCATCAGTTTGGCCATCAGCAGACCGCCGGCGGTACCGATGCCGAAAGCGATCATGCCCAGGCAAAGGATGCCCAGGGTCTCGAGATTAAGAAATTTGTCGGCGGACAACTTGCTGCCGACGGCAAGACCTAAAAATACAATAACAGTATACATCAGAGAGTTCTTGATGGTGTCGGAAAGCCGGTCGACTACCCCGCACTCCTTTGCCAGATTTCCGAACATGAACATGCCGATCAGCGGTGCGGCGGATGGCAGCAGAACCGCACAGATGCCAAGCACCATCACGGGAAGGATGATTTTTTCGAGTTTGGAGACATGCCGCAGTTGGACCATCTTGATTTTTCTTTCTTCTTCCGTGGTCAGCCACCTCATGATCGGCGGCTGGATCAGCGGTACCAAGGCCATGTAGGAGTAGGCGGCGATGGCTATCGAACCAAGCAGCCGGGGAGAGAGCTGGCTGGACAGGAAGATCGCCGTCGGGCCGTCGGCACCGCCGATAATCCCGATGGAGGCTGCATCACGCAGGGAAAAATTGATGCCTGGCACGAGATCGGAAAGAAGGAGTGCGCCAAGAAGGGTGACGAAAATGCCCAACTGAGCGGCGCCGCCAAGCAAAATGGTCTTCGGATTGGCAAGCATCGGGCCAAAATCGGTCAAGGCTCCGACACCCATGAAGATAAGGAGCGGGAAGACCCCGGTCCCGATGCCAATATCATAGATGTAGGTGAGAATCCCTCCCGGTTCGGCAATTCCTGCCATCGGGATGTTGGAGAGGATGGCGCCAAAACCGATGGGAACCAGAAGAAGCGGCTCGAAACCTTTGAAGATTCCGAGGATGAGAAGGACGAGGCCGACCGTGATCATCAACACCCGGCCGATACCGACCGTCCAGTCCTGCGTTGTCTGTCCTTTGTAGATACCATAAAAACCCGTCGTTTTTGCAAGATCGACAAGGAGTTCGGAGATAGGCGGCAGTTTTTTGCCGGAGACAACAGTCGGTTGGTCGGCGACGACCTGGGTTACGGCAATGGTCCCGAGCAGTTCGCCTTTATGAACCTTCTGGTAGGGAATCGCCTCTATGCTGGTGATTTTCCCGGCCGAACCAGCTTTGAGAACGATTATGGTACCGTTCTCTTTCTTCAGGGTTGCGATTTCGTCGCCGCTGTAGACAAAGCCATTGAGGTGGGCGAGAACCCGTACGATTTTCGCGTCTGCCGGCGAGACTATTTCTATCGTACCGTCTTCAGCGAGAGCCGTGAAGGACCAGGTACATAGCCATGCCAGCAGGAAAAGCATGAAAATTTTGATTTTCATAATACTTACCCGGTAAGAGCAAAGAAGAAAAGTTTCCCGGTCAAAGACCGGGAAACGGAAAACTTACATCCTGTCAGCCGATGGTGAAAAGCAGGTCGGAGGACTGGACAGTATCACCGGAAGACACATGAATCGCCAGGATCTTGCCTGCACAGGGTGATTTCACCTCGGATTCCATCTTCATCGCCTCCATAACCACAAGAGGCTGATCCTTGGCAACAAGAGTGCCGACTTCAACCAGGATTTTCACGATATTGCCGGGAGTAGGGGCTTCAACATCGGTGCCCGCAACAGCCGGTGCAGCGGGTGCGGTCGGTGCTGCAACGGGTGCTGCCTGGATGCCGCCTGCTTCGGAAACGGAGACATTGTAGGGGCGATTATTGACAGTGATCGTGTAATTGCGCGGGCCGATGGCGACAGGAGCGGCAGCAGGGGCCGGAGCGGCCTTTTTGCCTGCAGCTTTCTTGTCGGGGGCAGGTGCATCGGTGATCTTTCGAACATTGGTGACTGCTTTGCCGAGGAGGTAGTCGAGGCCTTTCTGCTCGCAGCTGGCGATGATGAAGATGTTTTCATCGTTGACCGGCAATTTGTTTTCTTCAAGTATTTTGGTGGCCTTGGGGATTCCCGGCTCGAGAATATCGAGAGGATCGTCGGTGAAGACCGGTTTGCCGAGTTGCTCGGAAGCGATCTTGACGATTTCCGGATCGGGTGGAACCGGGGTGCGGCCGAAGTAACCGAGTACCATATTGCCGTACTGCGGATTGATCTTCTTCCATTTGCCCTGGGTGGCGTTGAGGTAGGCCTGCTGGAAGTAAAACTGGGAAACCGGGGTGACCGAGGTGCCGAAACCGCCGCGCGCAACAACCTCGGACATCTCCTTGATAACCTGTGGATAGAGATGGAGGGTGCCGGTGTCGCGCATCATCATGGTGTTGGCGGTGAGCGCGCCGCCGGGCATCGGCGACAGGGTGACCAGCGGCGAGACCATTTTGGCTTCCGGCGGAAAGAAGTAGTCTTTCATGGCTTCTTCGAACGCATTCATCGCCAGGATGATTTTTTCGTAATCGAGATTCAGAGTGTATTCGGTACCCTTCATCGCGTGCATCATGGAGAGAATGTCCGGCTGGCAGGTACCGCCGCTGACCGGTGATTTTGCAAGGTCGATACCGTCGGCGCCGCCTTCGACCGCTGCCATGTTCTGGGAAATGCCCAGGCCTGCGGTGTCGTGGGTATGGAACCACAGGATGGTATCGTCGGAAACGATCTTTCTCGCCGCCTTCAGGGTTTCATAAACTTTTCTCGGATTGGAGGTACCCGAAGCATCTTTAAAGCAGATGGAGTGGAATGGAATTTTGGCATCGAGGATCTGCTTCAGCCGGTTCATATAGAATTCAGGATCATGGGCACCGCTGCAGCCGGGAGGCAGTTCCATCATCGAAATGACGATCTGATGGTTGAGTCCGTGGTGGGCGATGCGTTCACCGGAATACTCGAGATTGCGGACGTCATTGAGGGCGTCGAAGTTCCGGATGGTGGTCATGCCGTGTTTCTTGAACATCTTGGCATGCAGATCGATTATATCGCGGGGACACTGGCTCAGGGCAACGACGTTGATGCCTCGGGCAAGGGTCTGGAGGGCGACGCTCGGTCCCACTTCCTTGCGGAAACGGTCCATCATGTCAAAGGCGGATTCGCCGCAGTAGAAGAAGAGACTTTGAAAACGTGCACCACCGCCCGCTTCAATATTGGTAATTCCCGCATCTACGGAAGCCTTGACGGCGGGCATAAAGTCATCGGTAAATACCCTTGCACCAAATACAGACTGAAAACCGTCGCGAAAGGACGTGTCCATGAACTGAATAACTTTTTTACTCACCGCTCTTCTCCTCGTATTGTGTTATTGGGTTCTTACAGCTTGGCCTGAATTTTATTTCATTCTAAATGATATCGTGAAATATTAAAAAGTTAAGGCTGCAATCAGGAATCTTCTCCTCTCGCGGGTTCGGATCCGATTGTTATAAAAATGACCTAAAGAAAAAAATTTACCTGCAGGTGAGCTATGCTCGGGCAAAACATTCAGTCTCATACGCTGCAACGGCAGCGGCGATTACCGCGATATCTTCATCGGCATCCCCGACAACCGTTTCTTTGGCTTCCTTGGCTTTCTTTCTGTTCTGTGCCTGGAGCTCCCTCTCGTTTTTGATAGCTTCGACCTCGCGGGAAGCAGCATTCCGCGTCAGAAAGGCAACGACGTTAATGAATAAAATCATGAGAACAAGAAAAAGCATGACGGTTGTCATGCCGACGACCATGAGCTTAACACCTTCAAATATCATTTTTTTGTCTTTGCCTCGGCTCTGTTGAATTGTGGATTGGTATGGTAAAAAACAAAGGACTGCATCCTACACCAAGCGGGTGGTTGAATCAAAACAGTAAAGTAAATAGGAAAGCACAATCTTTCTGATAAATCGTGATTATTTCAACCTGACGCAAAAAGCCTCAAGATAAAAAAAGCGGTTTTAAAAGGGAAAAAACAACCAACTGTACCACAGGGAAGGAGTGTGGTACAGTGAATTTGGCGGGATTATACTGTAGTCGCAGATAAAAAACAACTCGGCTGGAGAAGTGTTGGAAACGCCCCTGGAGCAGTCATTCAAACAATGAGAGATGAGCGCTTCAGGGCATCGCAGGCTACACTTCATAGACTGCGTATTCGGTTTTTTGGCCAAGGAGCCGATCTATTTCACTCTGGATGGCAATACGTTCATCATTGTTCAGCCATGCATTCCAGTCATCGATCGACCGCCATGTGCTGATTACCATGCATTCGTCGTTTTTGTCGACTCGTTTCAAGGTTTCACCATATATGTAGCCGGATTGGTTGAGAGTAAGACTGCGAAGTTTTTTCAGCAGGACGGTCAGGTCGAGTACGTTTGCCGGAGTAACTTTTCTTTTAATAAATATTTTTACAGTCATGGGCATCTCCTTTCTTTTTATCCTGGTTGACCCTTGGCGTCGGAGCCGTTGCAAGTAGCTGACAAGAAAGCGTAAGACAATTTTACTCTTTATGAATCAATTATAGTATGCATAAATATAATTGTAAAGGAAGCCGGTATAAGGGTTGTTTGAGTGATCTTTGATGAACTTGCCAAAGACGACCGAAGCAGGTAAAAGGAAGCGATTGTTCGACCAGAAAAATCGCCATCGGCGAATCAAAATACAGGAAGAAAAATGAGCTATAAAAAAATACCGTTGCAGGAGCGGATAATCGTTGCCCTCGATGTGAGCAGTCCGGAAGAGGCCAAAGCTCTGGTAAAAAAGTGCGAGTCCCACTGCACTTTTTATAAGGTGGGCTTGCAGCTGTTCATGGGCAGCTGGTTCGACACGGTCGACTGGATAGTCGATCGCGGTCACAAGGTCATGCTCGACCTGAAATTTTTCGATATCCCCGAAACCGTCAAACTGGCGGTGCAACAGGTAAATGACCGGGGCGTGACGTTTGCCACCATCCATGGCAACGATCCCATTATTCGGGCGGCGGTCTCCGCACGGGGCGATCTGCAGCTCCTTGCCGTCACCGTGTTGACCAGTTTTGGCGAAGAGGACATGCGGGCCATGGGGATGACCGGTTCGGTTGCCGATCTTGTCTCTTTCCGGGCAAAAAGGGCGCTCGAGCTGGGCTGCGACGGAGTGGTCTCTTCCGGTCTGGAGGCTGAAAAAATACGGCGGGAGCTGGGCGAGAAACTGTTGATCGTTACACCCGGTATCCGGCCCGGAGCAAATATCACAGACAGCGGCGACGATCAGCAGCGCATCGTGACAGCCGGGATGGCACTGAAAAACGGGGCCACTCACGTGGTTGTCGGCCGTCCGATCACCAGAGCCCTGGATCCGATAGCGGTGATTGAACAGATGCAGCGGGAAATTGCCATGTCTGTGGAGGAGGCCGGGCCCGGACGGTCATGATTTTCCTGAAGGGATTTATGGGAGAAATCGATATCGATGGTCTTTTTAGGCCATGACCATTAAAAAATTGACACTCGGGAACCTTGCTGCTAGTTTTCTCACCGAATTCTTCGGTCATGCCGCCTGTGCAGGAGTCAATATCGGCGAATTTCAGACGAGATAAGTATAATTATATTTCACCTGTGTCATAAACCGGGTGTTGAAAAGCGGCAAAACATGAAAGTAGAGGAAGTTCCCCAGGATAAAGGCATGATCGGTGATTATGGTCACGAGGTGTGCTATGCCGTGAACAGTAACGGCAAGTACACCTTGTCGCCGAGCCTTGGCTGGGAGGCCAAAAACGTCGTCAACGACCAGGCCTGGGCACTGATCGCTGTGGAGACGGAAAGAGCGTACCGGTCGGTGAAAAACGGCGAACTGAGCCCTATCGCCTATCATCAGGCGAGACATCAGATGGATATCGGCCTGTTGGCCAGCTACGTCAACATGGCAAGGTGGAGGGTTATACGGCATCGCAAGCCTGCGGTTTTTCGGCGGCTGCCCGAGCGTATCCTGCAGAAATATGCCATGGTCTTCGGAGTCTCCATCGCCGAGTTGCAAACCGTACCGGAAGCCTTTTCCCCGGAATCGCTCCGGCATCGCTGATGGACGCTCTCATCCCTTTTCCCCACCGGCAGTCGGCCCATTGTGAAAGCGGGGTAACCTCGAATCTTCTCCTTTTTCATAATATTGCCTGTTCCGAAGCGCTTGCCTTCGGGATCGGTGAGGGACTTTTTTTCGGCTATCTGCCGTTTATCAAGATAAACAAACTGCCGCTCACCACCTTCCGGTGCAGTGTCGGCAGTATCTTCGGCAAAGTGACCAAGCGGCTTGGCGTAACGGTGGGACGACAGAAATTCCGCTCGCAGGCCAAAGCCATGGCGGCCCTTGACGAAAAACTGGACCAGGGCATTCCCGTCGGCTGTCAGACCGGAGCCTATTGGCTGCCTTATTTCCCGCCGGCCTTCCGCTTCCACTTCAACATGCACAACCTGGTGGTCATCGGCCGCGATAAAGATGAATACCTGATCAGCGATCCGGTCTTTGAAGATGTAGTGCGCTGCCGCAGGGACGATCTGCAGCGGGCCAGGTTTGCCCAGGGGAGTCTCGCGCCGAAAGGAGCGATGTATTATCTGGAGTCGGTGCCAACCAGCCCCGACATGGCGGCTGCGGTCCGACAGGGCCTGGCCGCGGTAAGCAAGACCATGCTGCGGACCCCGGTGCCGTTTCTCGGCACCCGAGGCATTGGCTTTCTTGCCGATCGGCTTGAGAAATGGCCAAAGAAACTGGGCGAGGAACAGGCTCTGCTTTACCTCGGTCAGCTTATCAGGATGCAGGAGGAGATCGGCACCGGCGGGGGAGGCTTTCGCTTCATGTATGCTGCATTTCTGCAGGAAGCGGCCGAACTCACCGGAATTGCTCCGCTTGGCTCTTTGTCCGAGCGGATGACCCTGGTCGGCGATACCTGGCGGCGGTTCGCCGTATCCGGGGCGCGGCTCTGTAAAGGCCGGGCAAAAGCCGGCGACAGCTACGGTGAGCTGGCCGGGATCCTGCGCGAATGTGCCCAAGCCGAGCGGGGAATCTATGCGGATATCCTGCAACTCCTCCATTGAGCGCCGCGATGACCGATAACCCGCCGCTCCTGGACGGCAAGGATCTTTTTCTCACCTACGCCGGATGCGACGCGCCGGCATTAAACGGCATTTCACTCACCCTCTTTCCGGGGGAATTCTGTGGCCTTATCGGTCCGAACGGCGCGGGCAAGACCACTTTAATCTCCGTGTTCACCACCCTTCTCCGTCCGCAGCGGGGATCGCTTTTTATCAGTGGAATCGACACCTGGAACAATCCTGAGGCGGTCCGGAGCAGGATCGGTTTGGTGCCGCAGGACATTGCCCTCTACGACCGCCTGACCGGCTCTGAAAATATCACCTATTTTGGCCGGATGTATGGACTTAAGCGGGACTTGCTGGAGGAAAGGGCCAAGTATTATCTCGACATGTTCGGTCTCTATGACAAGCGGAACCGGCAGGTGGCAGCCTATTCGGGGGGAATGAAACGGCGCATCAACCTGATTATCGGTATCATTCATGAGCCTGAGTTGCTGTTTCTCGACGAACCGACGGTGGGAATCGATGCCCAGTCGCGCCATCTGATCATGGAAAAACTCGCCGCCCTCAATGATGAGCGGATGGCGATGGTCTATACCTCCCATTATCTGGAGGAAGTACAGCGCCTCTGCCGGCGAGTGGTGATCATCGACCTGGGCCGGATTGTCGCCGAAGGGACGCCGGAAAACCTGGTCGCCCAGACGGAAGGATGCGGCGATCTGGCCGAGCTTTTTCTTAAAAAAACCGGCGAACACCTGCGGGAGTAACGGATGATGAACGGCTCGAAACTCCTGGCATCTATAGCCAAGGAACTGCTCCTGCTCATCCGCGACCGGGCGGGATTAGTCCTGCTTTTTGTCATGCCCGCCTTTCTGGTGATCGTCATTACCCTTATCCAGGACAAGGTGACGACCACAAACGTCGATGTTCTTTTTGTCGATAACGATAAAGGAGCGATCGGTGCCGAAGTCCGCAGGCTTTTCGGCCGGATTGATACCATCCGGCTGGTCGAGCAGCTGGAGGGAAATGAGCTTTCCGCCGAAACGGTCCATTCGCTGGTCGCTGCCGGCAGGTATCAGTTTGGCGTGATCCTGCCGAAAGAGCTCAGTGAAAACGCAGTCGAAGGCGCCCGGCAGAAGGTTACGCAGCATCTTTTTCCTGACCGCGCGCCGCCCTCCTCCCCGGTGATCCCCGAGATCCTGGTATGGTTTGATCCGACGGTGCACGGGAGTTTTCGGGCGGCGGTGCGTTCGGCGCTCGACCAGGTGGTCAAAGGCGTGCAGGCCCAACTCTTTGTCGAACACAGTCTGGCGCTTCTTCCCGAAAAGATGAGCGAAGGCATAAACACGCAAATGATGCAGGCCTTCCCCCTGCCGCAGTTGAGCGTGAGGGAGTTGCTGCCGCAGCTGTTCGAGGAGACTGTCCTCATCCCGGTTGAGGAACATTTCACCACGGCGATGGGGTTCACCCGGCAGCCCACCGCCGTTCAGCAGAATGTTCCGGCCTGGGCTATTTTCGGAATTTTCTTTATTGTTGTGCCGCTGGCAGGGTCTCTCATAAAGGAGCGGGAATCCGGTACCCTCCTGCGCCTGCGTGTTCTTCCCGTCAGCTATCTCACCTTCATGTCCGGTAAAATTGCCGCATATGCCTTCGTCTGCCTGATCCAGTTCGCCGTCATTCTTGGCGCCGGCATGTTTATCCTGCCCCTGTTCGGGGTAGCGGCTTTCGATCCGGGCAGTGAGCCGCTGCTCTTTGCCCTGGTACTGCTCAGCATTATCGCCGCCGCCTGCGGCTACGGCATACTTCTTGGAACGGTCGGTCGGACCTACGAGCAGATCGCCGTCTTCGGCCCGGTGTCGATAGTCATCGGCGCGGCAATCGGCGGCATTATGGTGCCGGTTTATGCCTTGCCGGATTTTCTCCGGCCGGTCTGCCTGATTTCGCCCCTTTACTGGGGGCAGAGCGGATTTTACGATCTGCTTCTCCGTGGCGGCGGTCTGCGGGCGATCCTGCCGGAAACCCTGGCGCTCCTGACGTTTTGTCTTGGCACGACAATGATTGCATGGGTATACTCGGCCGGAAAGAGAAAACGACCCTGAAAACCTGAGGAAAACCGGCCCATGAATATCGTGCTCATCAATCCGCCGAACTGCGGGCGTTCCATCCCCGAAGAGGAATTCGGCATCACCTCGCTGAAGATGATCTTTCGCGGCGAGCCGCTGGCCCTCGAGGTGCTGGCCGGCAACCTCGTCGGTCATGAAGTGCGGATCGTCGATCTGAAGGCCGAGCCGGATGGCTTTGCCAAGCTGCTGGCTGAAGGGACTTGCCCGGATATCGTCGGGTTTACGGCGGTCACCTGTGAGGCGAATACGGTCATCAAGCTGGCCGGCGAGATCAAAAAAAGGTTTGTCGGCAAGAGCCCGGTTGTCGTCGTCGGCGGCCACCATGCTTCCTGCGATCCTGTCTACTTTAACCGGGATGGTTTCGATTATGTCGTGGTTGGTCTCGGCAAACTGACGTTCAGGCTGCTGGTCGATGCCCTGACGGAAGGACGGGAGCCGTCAGCCATTCCGGGTGTGGTCCGGGTGCGGCCCGGAGATGTTTTTACCCCCTCAGTCCGAAAATACGATTTTGCCGATCTGGTCGATCACCTGCCGCCGCGCTACGACCTGGTCGAAGCCCATCGCGACAAATATGTCATGAGCGGAGTAGGGGGTAAAGTGGGTTTCGTCGCCACCGCCTTCGGCTGCACCCACTGCTGCTCGTTCTGTTCGATCCCTTCGATGACCGGCGGGCGGTATCTCAGCCACAGTGTCGAGGCGATCATCCGCGACATGAGACTGCTGGGCGACATCCCTCTCATCCGCTTCGTCGACGCCAATACCTTCGGCGATCCGGCGATTGCCAAGGTGCTGGCCGAGCGAATACTTGAACTTGGTATCGAGAAAAAAATCGTCGCCGATGTCAGGGCAGATACCGTGGTCGCCGATCCGGCCCTTATGCGGCTGTGGCATGAGGCGGGCCTTGCCGCGGTGGTCATCGGCTTTGAAGAGATCGACGACTCCAGGCTGCGCCTCATGAACAAGCGCAGCAGTTTGCAGAAGAACATCGCCGCCCTGCAGATTCTTGCTGAAATCGGCATCCGGGTGATCGGCGACTTCATCATTTCTCCCGACTATGGCCATGAAGACTTCGAGCGGCTGAGCAGATTTATCGACAGTTCTTCCATCGCCCTGCCGATTCCGTCGATTCTTACGCCGATTCCGGGGACCGCACTGTACCGCCGGCTGCATAAGGAGTTGGTCATCACCGATCTGGACTATTACACTTTTTCCAATGCGGTACTGCCGACCAATCTTGCCACCCAGGAATTTTACACCCTCTATTCCGACCTCATGAAACAACTGCATCACCATATACAGAAGAGCTGAACATGGATATCTTCATCAACGATTTAGCCTCGTTTCTCCCCAATGCGCCGGTAGATAACGATCACATTGAAGAGGTTCTCGGGCGGATAAACAATCTCCCGTCAAGGACCAAACGCCGGATTCTGAACAATAACAAGATCAATACCAGACACTATGCTCTCGATCCGGCAACCGGCCGGGCAACCCATACCAATGCCCAGCTGACCGCCGAGGCGGTACGACGACTGCGGCCGACCGCTGGTTTCACACCTGCCGACATCGAATGCCTCTGCTGCGGTTCGGCGAGTCCCGACCTTGCAATGCCGGGCCACGGGGTGATGGTTGCCGGTGAGCTGCGGCTGCCGCCCTGCGATGTGGTGACCACGGCGGGCATCTGCGTGGCGGGGGTGACCGCCCTGAAATACGCCTGCATGAATGTCGCCTGCGGGTCCGTGGACAATGCGGTGGCAACCGGCTCGGAAATTGCCTCATCGTATATGAAAGCCGGGTTTTTCAGCGCCGAGTCGGCGCCTGCGGCCGATCTGAAAAAAAAGCCGATCCTGGGCTTTGATGCCGATTTCCTCCGCTGGATGCTCTCCGACGGTGCCGGGGCCGCCTATGTCTCGGGCAAAAAAAACGATGCCGGTCTCTGTTACCGGGTGGAATGGATTGAAAACCGCTCGTACGCCGGCGAACTGGAAACCTGCATGTATGCCGGCGGCAGAAAACAGGCTGACGGTCAGGTGCAGGGCTGGCGGCAGATGAACGGCAGCCTTGCCGCCGCCGAAGAGAACGTATTTGCCGTGCGCCAGGATGTCAAACTCCTCGACGAACATATCGTCAAGACCGCAATGGCCAGGGCGCTTCCGGCAATAGCCGGCAAACGCAAACTTCGTCCCGAGTCCATCGACTGGTATCTGCCTCACTACTCTTCCGATTACTTCCGCGACAGGTTTTACCAGGGCATGAAAGGGGCGGGATTCGAGATTCCCTATGAAAAGTGGTTTACCAACCTGGCCGAAGTCGGCAATATCGGCAGCGCCTCGATCTACCTGCTGATGGAGGGGCTGCTGAAGTCGGGCAACCTCAAGGACGGCGACAGGGTGCTCTGTTTCATCCCGGAATCCGGGCGGTTCTCCCACTGCTTCATGCTGCTCACCGTCGTCGGTGTAAGATAGATTGATTCTGGAAGAGTCCGCCCTCTAATGAGTCCGATACACGTAAGAAAAGAGCCTGCCCTGAAGGTGTTTTCTAACAGGTGATCTTCGAGATGATAGCAGGGAGTGGAACTGACGTCCAATAAGGTGGGCCAATACAGTGCGGGAGATATCCTGATGAAACGAATTTTATTGGCCTGGGAACTGGGAGGAAACTACGGGCATATTGCCAAACTATTGCCGGTAGCGCAGCATCTTCGCCAGTGTGGACATGAACTCCTTTTTGTTATTAAGGATGCGACTGAAGCCGGACCTTTGCTGGAAAGCGCCGGCTTCTGCTATATCCTGACGCCAAAACATGCTGCCGGAAAAAAAAGAGGGACGCCTCCTGCCGGCTTCATCGATATTCTCGACCGAGCCGGATTCGGCAGCGCTGAAATCCTTACCGAGCTGGTGACAGCCTGGCGAAGAATTTATGCATCTTTTCAGCCGGATGTGATTATCGCGCAGTACGCACCTCTGGCGGTTTTTACCGCTCGCCTGGCTGCCATTTCGTGTCTGCAATTGAATACAGGGTTCGAATATCCTCCTGAATGCGCGCCATTTCCATGCTTTCGCCCAAATCTCAGGCGGACCAAAGAGCAATTGCTGGCAAAGGAAGCGGCGCTCCTCGAGAGTGTCAACCTGTTCTGCGCCGGTAACGATCATGCTTCATTCGTCAAAATACAGGATGTGATCAAAGCCGACATCAATCTGCTGGCGACTTTTCCGGAGATGGATCACTACCGGGGACGTCGGGCTGGACATTTCATCGGGCCGATATCCATTGTCGAAGAAGGAATAAACGTATCCTGGACAGGCCGCAAAGCTCATCGAATATTTCTCTATATGAGAAATATCTCCCAACTTGAGTTGATTCTCGAAACGCTGAAAAGAAGCGATGCGGAGGTGATAGCCTGTATTCCTGGAGTCAGTGAAACACTCCTGGCCGCGTTTGCCGGCGGGGCGATTCGTATCTACCCGACCATGGTCCGGCTTGCAGAGATCTTGGCGATGGCGGATCTGGTGATCACCCACGCCGGCCATGGAACGACGGCAAATGCGTTTCTCGCCGGGGTCCCGATGCTCATGATTCCTACCACTATCGAGCAGTGGTTATTGACCCGGCAAATGGAACTGCTGGGCGTTGGCATAGCGGTGCGGAGAGACAGGTTGGTAGCCCAGTTTCCAGCAACTCTTGCCAAACTTCTCGGCGATAAATCCTTTCGCCAAAGGGCGAGAACCATGGCCGGAAGGTATGCCGGATATGATCAGAGACTGGTGATTGAGCGTATCGCAAACACGGTTGATCGATTGCCGGCAAGTCGGTATACGCAATGACGGCGGTGATGATTGTCAATTGTGGTTAAACTTACACAGGAGAGGCCATTTGAACAAGCGCATCATACTCGGTATCGGCAGTGGGCGCTGTGGAACGCTTTCCCTGGCGCATGTGCTCAACCGGCAGCCCGGAGTGCAAGTGTCCCACGAGGAGCGGCCCAGACTACCGTGGAAAAAGCTGCCGGGAGAACAGGTGATCCGCGAGCGGTTCGTGCGGATGCGGCGCTCCCGGGAGGGGAGGGTTCTGGGTGACGTGGCGTCGTTCTACCTGCCGTATGTGGAAGATGCGATTGCCGTCGAGCCCGGAATCAGGATGGTGTGCCTCAGGCGACCTCGGGAAGAAGTCGTCCAGAGTTTCTGCCGCTGGCTCGACCAAGTCCACCCTCTGCCGACCAACCATTGGGCCGTGCGTCCCGCGCTCGGCTGGTATCATGAGCCAGACTGGACACGCATCTTTCCGCAGTACGACACTCAGGACCGGGAGGAAGGCATTCGCCGCTACTGGAACGAATATTATGCGCGAATCGACCAAATGATCCGTTTGTACCCCGAGCACATCCTATTGTACGAGACCGATCAGGCGCTGAACACCGAAGACGGCCTAAGGGACCTGCTCTCGTTCATCGGTATCCCGGCGGACAAACAGGTGATAGCCTTGGGAGTCAATGTTCACGAGACAAAGAAACCGAGCAGTGTGTGTAGTCCTGGTGCCGGTCCTCGGCAACAATGCGCCGACCTGTGAACGGGCACTGAGAAAATTGGAACGGCGGGGCTACGAAGTGCGTCATGTGGAAAACCCGCGGCATCGATCGGGGACGCAATCAGGGTTACCAATGCGTTGATCGACGCTTGATATCGAAACATTCTTGCAATTTTTCCCGGCTTAAAAGGTCAGAAGGAGCGCAAATTGACCGGAGGACTTGATCGCGTTCGCTCGTTTATCAGGTGGCGGACACCGTCACTATCCGTTGATCCACCTGCAACCACTCTTTGCCAATATCTATTCTTTATACACTGCGGCTAATACCTACGTCTGCCCCTTCGACAACACAGTGCTGGTGCGGGCCTCCATGATTGAACGGATATCCTAAGAAAGAAAGCCACGAGTTGATAGAGGATTTCGTACAGGCAATTCGTGATATCAACCACTACAATTCCCTGAACCGGGACGCCTTTCCAAGTAAAATTCACAACTGGTTTACCGTAATCGTTCACCGGTACGCATCAAAAGACTGCATAACCCGGATCTGTAACCGTTCATCCAGTGCTCCAGGTTCGTTCAAGCAGGTCGCCGAGCTATAGTTGGCTATGTGAGGTGGCCTGATCGGACGAAAATGGGGTACTGGTGAACCGTTACGGTTTACCAACGGGGATCCCGAGGATGCCCATTCCGAAGAAACTGTTTGGACCGCTTTTATTTTATCTGTGACCTTGCTAATCAAAATGGAAACTGGACTTTTTTAATAAAGAAAGCTTCGAAACTATGAAATGTAAGAAAATTGTAAGAATCAGAAGATAATTTCGACAGAAAATCAGAAAAATAGACTGGGCAATATCTCTCACAAATTTCCTGTAGCCCTATCACCTATAATGACAACCCAATATTCGAATATTGGGTTGTCTTTAAGAGGAAAACGATCGAAACGATCGAAACGATAGAATGTTACATTGCTTTATAACAAAATTCCGATGCATTACGTCCGGGGAGACTTTCACAATCTTCATAAGTTTATAGACGTGGCCGACGACAGAGCTGTTCGGGGGCTACAAGCGTCGTCGGAAGGGATATGGAAGTGTTTAATGGCGGCATGCGAGAGCCCTTGATGAGGAGAATTGAAAAGGTAAAACTCATATCGGCAACGGAGTATCAGGTGTCGGTTAGCCAGGATCAATTAACGCAATCCAAACATGGGAGAGAAATGCCAAGACGCCCTCGAATCACGATACCCGGTATCCCTGTCCACCTGATCCAGCGTGGGAATAATCGTCAGGCCTGTTTTTATGCCAGGGAAGACTATCGGAACTTTCTGGAGTGGCTAAAAGAATACGCCTATGAATCAGAGTGCGCGGTACATGCTTATGTACTGATGACCAATCATGTTCACCTCCTCGTGACTCCAACCCAAAAAAGCAGTACTGGAATACTAATGAAACGGCTCGGGCAACGGTATGTGCAATATGTCAACCGCTATTATCAGCGCAGCGGAACGCTCTGGGAAGGGCGATACCGTTCCTGCGTAGCACAGCAAGAACGGTATCTGCTCATCTGCCAGAAATACATTGAGCTTAACCCGGTTCGTGCAGGACTTGTTGTACACCCCGGCGATTATCCGTGGTCAAGCTATCGTGCCAATGCGCAAGGGGAGGAATCTGACTACCTGTCCCAACATCCCCTGTTTATGAACTTGGGTCGGACATGTGCGGCAAGACTGGCCGCGTACCGTGCCTTATTTCGAAGTGCATTGGCACCCGGAATAGCAGATGAGATCAGAAATGCCACAAACGGCAATTACGCCCTTGGCGATAAACGTTTCAAAGCGGAAGTGGAAAAGACTTTGGGGCGCCGGATCACTCCAGGAAAACCGGGAAGGCCGCGGAAGTACCTATCAGATAAGGTGTAAGTTTTCTAATAATTTTTCCTCAATTGCCAAGCGAGGTCTGTCCCCATTTTATAGTGATTGACAAGTAGTTAACGGCTGAGATATAAAGCGCACTATTTGGCATTGATATTAAACCGCAGGTAATTTTAGAAATTGAATATATTTCCGTAGTGGTGCTCTTAATCAATAATATTCGCGCGGTTTCAACCTATGATCAATTTTCCGATTAATGCCTTCTTATCTTCTTGTCTGGCCGGTTTGAAACAACAGCTGTTGATCAGAAAACCGTGGTCTGTTCCCGATTTCCTGTCCCCGATTTCCGGCTCTGCCCGAACAGGTGGTTCAGTTATTCATCATGTGCCTGGAGCAGAGCCAATCCAACTGAATATTGTGGCAATAGAGTTAAACGATACGATGTTTGGCAAGAAGGGTTAATGACGCCTTGCCTATATGGAGTGAAAACGTTTTTTTAATGGAACTATTGCAGCCATGGATAGTAAATATTTAAAGATAGTTTTATTTGTTATATTTGTACTTAATACAGGATGTGATTCAACAGGAAAAAAAGATGAGAGAAATATGGAAAATAAAATTAATGATCCATCTGAACTTTTGTTAATGGATCAAATCCACTGGAAAAAGCTCCATGAAATCCAATATTGGTTTATTGAAAATGGGGTGGCAGAATACTATAATACTAGAAATACTGATCATCTTGTTGAATATGTAAAGTCTAACGGCTATTCATTTTCAGTAACTCCCGCGGTAGATAGGGATCACATGCATAAAGGTATTAAACATCACACATGGGCAAGGTTAGTCATACAATCAAAACATATAGAGAGTCAGATGTGGTGTTTTGATCAAATACAGAAGAACAATTGTATATATGAATACTGGGTAATTCAAGAATGGAGCAAGGGAAGGAAATATATGTTTAAGAATTGTGAATTTATAATTTCAAAAGCGCTCTCTGTAGAAGATAAAAGAGAAATAATTCATCGTTCTAATCGATTTTTTAGTAGATTTGTAGTTAACTCAGAATTCACAATATATTTCCCGAAAAGGGAAAGAGATATTCGCCATTTGTCGATCAATGAATTTAAAGAATTTTTTGATAAAGATGATATTTTATCTTTAGCTCTTCAATAATAGGGGGGAAGAATGGATTCAATAAATGGAGTTACGAAAGAGGAACATTATGAAAGAAATACCGTAAGTTTTTAATAATAATATTTCCTTAAATGCCAGGTGAGGTCTGTCCCCATTTTATAGTAATTGACAAGTAGTTAACGGCTGAGATATAAAGCGCTCTATTTGGCATTGATATTAAATCGCAGGTTATTTTTTAGGAATTGAATATATTTTCGTTGTGGTGCTCTTAATCAATAAATTATCTGCGCGGTCTCAACCTATGATTTATTGTGAGATTTCGTGCCTGATTATGTTCTTACTGGCCTTTTCAAAACATCAACTGTTGATCAGAAAACCGTGGTCTGACCCCGATTTCCTGCCGATTTCCCCCCCATTGGTATAATTGGCGGGATTTCAATAAATAAGACCGATTATGTCCGCATCTTGGGCATTCGTATCCCTTTGGCCAACGAGCCTGGAAAAGCTTGTGTTGGCACTGATCCTCAGAACCATATGTCGCGAGAAATCTACTCAAACTGTAACCTTTTTGAAATTGCACTTTGTTTCTTGGCATGTCTGAATCTCCTTTTTATTTGCTTTAGGAGATTATGACACACCAGGGGTGTCATATAGTGACTACCCCCTCATCTTTTTTTAGGCAGCTGAGCTTTAGGGGTAATCAGAAATTAATATAGAGAATAATTTGTCACAGGCTAAATGAAATGGGTTGTATCTATATATTGTATATGAATAATAATTGAAGATTTATTGTCTGGCACATTTCTAGCCAATTTGTCCACTTTTGTCATTCACTCGAATTTTTGCCATGGAGGTATGCAGCATGAAATGGTTAAAAACGTGGCATATGATTGTATTGGCAGGGATTATAGTCCTTCTATTGTTTGCCAAAACATTCTTCCCATTTTTGCTTTGGTTGCCAGCACTGAATATCAACAAGCTCCTCTTCGGATGGTGGCCTGCGAGCTGGAAAGAGGAAGTGTTGCTGCACGATGGAAAAAAAATCATGGTGAAACGGTCTCAAACTAGAGGTGGAAGAGGCGAGGTAGGTCAATCTCCCATTAAACAACACTCGATCACATTTACTCTACCCGAATCAGGTAAGACCATTACCTGGGAAGACAAATTCAGTAAAGATGTAGGACATTCTAACTTTGATTTACTGGCGTTGCACATCTTGAACGATACCCCCTATATCGTAGTTACAACTTACGGCTGTCTAGCTTACAACAAATGGGGCAGACCGAATCCTCCCTACGTATTCTTCAAGTTTGACGGCAATGAGTGGAAACGTATCTCTCTCTCTGAGTTCCCGCGAGAATTTGTTGAAATCAATACGGTCATAAATGCGTCGGCACATGAAAAAAAGCTTGTTAGCCAAGACATTGTATCTGCCGAGATGGTCAAGAAACTGAACAGTAGTTTGAAACAACCTGAATCCAAAGCTATTGCTCGTACACCTTTGGCTGGTAGTGAAGAATGCGGTGAACGTATACACACCGGTAGACATTCTTGGCTGGGTATCGATTGGTTTTCGAGCCAGCCAACGTATGAAGACTGTTTGAAACTATGTGAACGGAAGGGCATTATTGTTCAAGAATGTCCATGTAATCGTTTCTTTCCAAAAGGAGATAAATAATGGCTACTGATATAGAATGTTCATTGATGGCAGGGCGTGCATATCAAACGACACGTAAAAAAATCAATTGGTTGCCAGTTCCTGACGGTTGGTCAGAAATACAGCCTGAATCAAACGATAATAGCGGCTTCGAAGCAGTATCCTTCAAGCGCGGTAACGAAATTGTCATCTCCTTTGCCGGAACATATGATAAAAGTGGACAAGACTTGGTTGCCGATGCCAATTTGGCAATGGGGTTTCCTGATGATCAGTTGATAGAGGCGGCACTTTATTATTTGGAATTACGGCAAACGAATCGAGACGCAAAAATCACCCTTACCGGTCACAGCTTGGGGGGTGGCCTGGCATCATTGATCGGAGTCTTTTTCGATGAAGATGCCGTTACATTCGATCAAGCTCCTTTTCGCACAACAGCCGAATACAGCAGTTCGGATATCGATGCCTACGAATACCTTCTTTTTACTCTTCAAGAGCACAATGAAATAGACCAAAGCCTTCTTCAGCCACTGGTGGAGTATGTAGATTCAATGCGCCAGGGCAATTTCGATGTGTTGGAAGTACGTGAGCAGGATGTTACATGCATCAGTGTGAGTGGTGAATTCCTGACCAACGGTGCATCCAACGCTCTGCGGATAGGTCGATTGCAGTCTCCTATTACACATGGCGGCACGGATGTTTCCGGAACCGATCTGCACTCCATGGCTCTGCTAACTGCCTTTCTGCAAAACGAAGGCTTCCGCCAGGTTACCATTAAAATACCGGACCTGTTGCCGCTCGTGTTCGATAAAGGTTTGTATAGCTTTCCAACTGACAAAACCGACGAAAACTTCATGGAACGCCTTGTGCGTTACGAATTCGGCAATGCACCGGAGGCTTCGGATACTGACATGTTGACCCGTTTCACCCATGACATGGAGAAAATAGCCGGGGCCGATGGAACGGCATCCTCAGATGCAAGCCTGACCAAGACGCTGATCGCCTTTGCCATGCAGGCCTATTACGACAACCGGCTGGAAGCAGATAAAGAGCTCTTCACCACCGACGGCGTAACCGGGGGTATCCGATTCGATCGCAATGATGTCGCGGATTCGCTTAGTACGGCGAAAGGCTACACCAAATACTTCAGCAATTATCTGATAACCTTCCCCGTGATCGAGCGCTCGGCGATTCTGGGACAGCTTCCCGACCTCGACGATTGGTTCATCCAATCGGGTGGTTCGGCCATGACCGCCACCGCCGGCGAGAAAGCGGCCTTCATGCTGGGCGGTACCGATGGCGACACTCTCACCGGCAGCGCGCAGGCGGATCTGCTTGTAGGTGGCGACGGCAACGATACCCTGAAAAGCGGTGGTGGGGACGATACGCTGCTTGGCGGCGAGGGCGATGATGTCTTTGTTTTGGATGGCGGAATGAGTAAGTCAGCCATCGTCTGGGGTGGTAATGGCAACGACACTATCCAGGGGACCGAAGAGTCGGAAAATCTCGATCTTACGAGTGCCAATATTGCGAGTATCGAACAAGTCGAAATGGGAGGCGGTGACGATATGGTCAAGGCCTCTCAATCGGCAGACGGTCCGGAAACATATAAAGGCGGAGCAGGCAGCGACACGCTGGACGGCAAAAGCGCCGGACGTGGTCTGAAACTCTACGGTGAAGGCGGGGAGGACACGCTTTACGGTGGTCGGTATGCCGACACATTGGACGGCGGCGAAGGTGCCGACACCCTGGAAGGAGGAGGTGGCTACGACACTTACATAGCCGGAGACGGCGACACCATCAAAGACTCGGACGGCAGCGGCAGTGTCAATTTCAGCGGTCTCATCCTGACCGGCGGCGAGCAAGAGGAAGAAGGCTCATCAACCTATAACGGCAACAACGGCGAGACCTATACCTGGTCGGGGGGCACCTTGACGGTAAGTAACGGCGGCGGGTCGCTGACCATCAAGGGTTTCTCCAACGATTCTTTGGGCATTCACCTGGAACCCAAAGACGAACCCGACCCGCCGCCACCCCCCGAGCCACCCCCACCACCCAGAGGCGGCGACCCGCTGATACTCGACCTTGGCGGCAACGGCATCATCACCACCGGGCTTGATGCGGGTATCCATTTCGATCATGACGGCGACGGCTTCCGGGAACTCTCCGGCTTCGTCAATTCGGAAGACGGCTTGGTGGTGCTTGACCGCAACAATGACGGCCAGATCAACGACGGCGGCGAACTGTTCGGTGATAGTACCCGCCTGCTGAACGGTGAGATCGCCGTACACGGCTTCGCGGCGCTGAGTGAATTCGACGACGATAAGGACGGGGTGATCGACAAGGATGACGCGATCTTCGACAAGTTGCGCATCTTCCAGGATTTCAACCAGAACGGCAAGGCCGACGACGGCGAACTGTTCAGCCTGGCAGAAAAGAAGATCGCCGGCCTCAACATGACCTACGAGAACTCCGCCTTCATCGATAAATTCGGCAATGCTCACCGGCAGCTGGGCACTTATGTGACCGAATCGGGCGAAACGCGCACCATGACCGACGTGGTGTTTGCCATGAATCGGACTCTCACCGAGACGGAGATGCTGGCGGTACCGGCGGATATCGCCGTGCTGCCCGATGCGGTCGGCTACGGCACGACCTACAGCCTGCATCAGGCGATGGTGCGGGGCGAAAGCGGTCGACTGAAGGAATTGGTGCAAAGTTTCGTTGCCTGCACCGACCGTGCGGAGCGGCAGGCGCTTACCGAAAAGATAGTGTTCGCCTGGACCGGCCAGGACCAGATCATGGCCACCGAGACTGCCAAGAAAATCAACGTTCTCGATTCGTTTATCGGCACCAACCTGGGGGCCAACTGGCTGCGGGCCATGAACCGCTTCGATCAGGTGGTGGACACCGTCTATTATCAGTTGATGCGCGAGTCCCACCTGCAACCGCTGTTTGCCAATATCACCTATTCCATGAACAGTGCGGCCAACACCTACGTCGGCCGTTTTGATAACGTGGTGCCGGTGCTGGCCGTGATGATTGAACAAACGCCAAAGGCAAGCCATGAGCTGGTGCAGGATTTTGTCCGCGCGATTCGCGGTATCAACCCCTATAACTCTTTGAACCGGGATGCCTTTTGCCGGGAGGTCCGGAACTGGCTGGCAAGCCATAATTCGGTCGAGGTGTATTCCGCGGAGACCCTGGGGCTGATGCAGAGCCTGGCCGCCGGCGCCACCGACCAGGACGATACAGTCACCGGCGGCGACCAATCGGAGTTGCTCTACGGTTTCACCGGCAACGACACCATCCGCGGTCTGGCCGGCGACGACATCTTAGTCGGCGGCAAAGGCAACGACCTGCTCCAGGGCGGGGCCGGCAACGATACCTACCGGTTCGAGCGAGGGTTCGGCCGCGACCGGATCGACAATTTTGATACCACCGCCGGGCGCTGCGACGTGATCGAGTTCACCGGCGATATTACTGCAGACGAACTGGTCTTCTCCCGTGCCGGCGACGATCTGATCATCGCTGTTGGCAACACCGGCGACCAGATCCGTATCGCTTCCCATTTTTACCTCGACTCGGCGGGCGGCTATGCCGTGGACGAGATCCGCTTTGCCGATGGCACGATCATGGATATCGGCTCTTCCGGTTTCACCGTGCTCAATACCCTGGTCACCCGCATCACCGAGGCGGGCGACGAACTCCATGGCACTTTCGGCGACGACGTGATCGACGGCCTGGGCGGCAACGATACGATATTCGGTAAGGAAGGCAATGACACCCTGAAAGGCTCGGCGGGCAACGATGTCATCGAAGGCGATGACGGTGACGACATCCTCTATGGCGATGCCGGCAATGACCGGCTTTCCGGCGGCAGGGGCAATGACCGGTTGTTCGGCGGCACCGGAGACGACATCCTGCTTGGCGGCGAGGGGGATAATCTCTTGGTCGGAGGCACCGGCAACGACTATCTGCAGGGCGGCAGCGGCAGCGACATCTTCCGGTACGGCCTGGGGGACGGCTTCGACACCATCAGAACCGGCAACAATGCTGCAACAGTGCAGGATGTCCTGGATCTGACCAATGGCATCAAGGCGGAGAATGTTGCCGCCCGAAGAATCGCAAACGACCTGCTGCTGTTGATTGCCGGCGGCGGGGAGATTCGGGTGGAGAATTATTTCCTGCAGACGCCGCCGCCTATCCGCGAAATCCGTTTTGCCGACACTGTCTGGAATGGTGCCCAGATCGAGGCCTTCGTGCGGACCGGCACCGCCCAGGCGGATCATCTCTATGGCAGCAACGAGCAGGACGTTATCCGCGGCCTGGCCGGCAACGACACCATCTATGGCTACGGCGGCGACGACCAGCTCTACGGCGATGAAGGCAATGACCGTATCGAAGGCGGCAAGGGCGCCGATATCGTCGAGGGTGGCGCCGGGAACGACCGGCTGTTCGGCAACGAGGGCAATGATATCCTCGTCGGCGGCGCGGATGCCGACGTGCTGGATGGCGGCAGCGGCAGCGACACCTACCTCTACGAGAGCGGCTTCGGTCAGGACCTGATTTACAACAACGACAATAGTGCGGGCAGGGTGGATGTAATCGAATTCGGCGCAAGCATCGCTAAAGAGACGGTGGTTGCCGAACGTTCCTCCGATAACCTGATCCTGCGGGTCGCCGGCAGCGACGACTCCATTACAGTCAGCAATTATTTTTACCGGATCGACAACGGCGGAAGTTCGTATATCGACGAAATCCGCTTTGCCGACGGCATGGTGTGGGATGTTGCGGCCATCAAGCAACTGACGACCAAAATGACCGAAGGCGATGACGAAATCCATGGCTACGCGACAAATGACGTTATCGATGCCATGTGTGGGGCGATGCAGGCAAAAGTGCACAAATTTGCCCTTGCAATTACGCTGTAGTTTGATTTTTGAAATGTTATCCATTCAGCATTGGTGATCTTAATCAATGATATATCTGCGCGGTTTCAAGCTATGATTTATTTTCCGATCAATACCTGTTCGATTTCCTTCCGTGGTCTGTCCCCGATTTCCTTTCCATAGAGGTCTGTAGCAATGAGGAAATGGTTAAAGACGTGGCATTTGATTGTCCTGGCATTGATAATAGTCTTTCTATTGTCTGCCAAGACCTTCTTTCCATTTTTGCTCTGGTTGCCAGCGCTGAATATCAACCAATTCCTAGTCGGATGGTGGCCTGCGAGTTGGAAAGAAGAAGTGTTGCTGCACGATGAAAGAAAAATAATAGTGAAACGGTCTCAAACTAGAGGTGGAAGAGGCGAGATAGGCCAATCTCCCATAAAACAACACTCGATCACGTTCACCCTACAGGACTCAGGTAAAACCATAACCTGGGAAGACGAATTCAGTAAAGATGTAGGACATTCTAATTTTGATTTATTAGCATTGCACATCTTGAACGATACCCCCTATATCGTAGTTACAACTTATGGCTGCCTAGCTTACAACAAATGGGGCAGACCGAATCCTCCCTATGTGTTTTTCAAGTTTGATGGCAACGAGTGGAAACGTATTCCTCTATCTGAGTTTCCGCCAGAATTTGTAGAAATCAATACGGTTATCAATGCGTCGGCACATGAAAAAGTACTAGTTGGGCAGGGAGTGGTGTCTGCCGAAATGGTTAAAAAATTGAATAGCAGTCTGAAACAACCAGAGCTTAAAAATATTATTCGAACATTGTTTGAACCAGAAAAATATGGATGCACAGAGATGGTTCGAGCGGTTGATGGTTGGCTTGGTATTACTTGGTTTTCAGAGGAGCCTAATTATGAAAAATGTTTAGAGGTTTGTCGGCGTGAGAAGGTTAGTCCCGAACAATGCCCTTGCTATAAAATTTTTAATAAAAGCGAAAAGGAGAAATAATCATGGCTACCGATATTGAATTGGCAATTATGGCGGGACGCGCTTACCAATCCACTCGTCCAGATATCAACGAGTTTCCTTCTGCACAAGGATGGAAAGAACAAGGACAAGTTGCTAAGGACAACGGTTTTGAAGCAGTATCCTTTATACGAGGCAATGAAATCGTTATTTCTTTTGCTGGGACTTACGATAAAAGTCCACAAGATTTGGCTGCCGATGCCAATTTGTTCGAAGGATTTCCAGATGATCAGTTGATAGAGGCAGCCCTGTACTACCTAAAAATACGCCAACAAAATCCTAGTGCTGAAATTTCTCTCACTGGCCATAGCTTGGGCGGTGGGCTAGCGGCCTTAATCGGGGTTTTCTTTGATGTTGAAGCCGTTACATTCGACGCAGCTCCTTTTCGCACAACAGCCGAATATCAAAGTCCAGATGTCGATGCGTATGAATTCCTGCTCTTTACTCTTCAAGAGCACAACGAAATAGATCAAAGTCTGCTTCAGCCTCTTGAGGAATATGTAAATTCTATGCGTCAAGGAAACACTAATGTACTGAACGAACGTGAACAGGATGTTACGTGCATCAGTGTTGCTGGTGAATTCCTGACTAATCCTATATCCGATGCTCTACGGATAGGCCAAATTCGAACTTCTATTGCGCACGGTGGAACCGATGTCTCTGGAGTCGAACTGCATTCAATGGCTCTTTTAACTGCCTTTCTGCAAAATGAGAATTTCCGGCAGGTAACATTTAAGCTGCCGGATCTGCTCCCGTTGATATTTGACCAAGAATTATTCAGCTTTCCAACAGATAAAGATGATGAAAATTTCATGGAGCGCCTTGTGCGCTATGAATTCGGCAATGCACCAAAGGCAACTGACACGAACATGCTCGAACGTTTTACTCATGACATGGAGAAAATTGCCGATGCCGGTGGAACAGCATCGTTGGATGACAATCTGACCAAGACGCTGATTGCCTTTGCCATGCAAGCATATTACGAAGACAGGCTTGGCTCGGACAGAGAGCTCTTCACCACCGGCGGAGTAAGCGGCGGTATCCGCTTCGACCGTAACGATGTGGCGGATTCGCTTAGTACGGCGAAAGGCTACACCAAATACTTCAGCGATTACCTGACAACCTTCCCCGTGATCGAGCGCTCGGCGATTCTGGGACAGCTTCCCGACCTCGACGATTGGTTCATCCAATCGGGTGGTTCGGCCATGACCGCCACCGCCGGCGAGAAAGCGGCCTTCATGCTGGGCGGTACCGATGGCGACACTCTCACCGGCAGCGCGCAGGCGGATCTGCTTGTAGGTGGCGACGGCAACGATACCCTGAAAAGCGGTGGTGGGGACGATACGCTGCTTGGCGGCGAGGGCGATGATGTCTTTGTTTTGGATGGCGGAATGAGTAAGTCAGCCATCGTCTGGGGTGGTAATGGCAACGACACTATCCAGGGGACCGAAGAGTCGGAAAATCTCGATCTTACGAGTGCCAATATTGCGAGTATCGAACAAGTCGAAATGGGAGGCGGTGACGATATGGTCAAGGCCTCTCAATCGGCAGACGGTCCGGAAACATATAAAGGCGGAGCAGGCAGCGACACGCTGGACGGCAAAAGCGCCGGACGTGGTCTGAAACTCTACGGTGAAGGCGGGGAGGACACGCTTTACGGTGGTCGGTATGCCGACACATTGGACGGCGGCGAAGGTGCCGACACCCTGGAAGGAGGAGGTGGCTACGACACTTACATAGCCGGAGACGGCGACACCATCAAAGACTCGGACGGCAGCGGCAGTGTCAATTTCAGCGGTCTCATCCTGACCGGCGGCGAGCAAGAGGAAGAAGGCTCATCAACCTATAACGGCAACAACGGCGAGACCTATACCTGGTCGGGGGGCACCTTGACGGTAAGTAACGGCGGCGGGTCGCTGACCATCAAGGGTTTCTCCAACGATTCTTTGGGCATTCACCTGGAACCCAAAGACGAACCCGACCCGCCGCCACCCCCCGAGCCACCCCCACCACCCAGAGGCGGCGACCCGCTGATACTCGACCTTGGCGGCAACGGCATCATCACCACCGGGCTTGATGCGGGTATCCATTTCGATCATGACGGCGACGGCTTCCGGGAACTCTCCGGCTTCGTCAATTCGGAAGACGGCTTGGTGGTGCTTGACCGCAACAATGACGGCCAGATCAACGACGGCGGCGAACTGTTCGGTGATAGTACCCGCCTGCTGAACGGTGAGATCGCCGTACACGGCTTCGCGGCGCTGAGTGAATTCGACGACGATAAGGACGGGGTGATCGACAAGGATGACGCGATCTTCGACAAGTTGCGCATCTTCCAGGATTTCAACCAGAACGGCAAGGCCGACGACGGCGAACTGTTCAGCCTGGCAGAAAAGAAGATCGCCGGCCTCAACATGACCTACGAGAACTCCGCCTTCATCGATAAATTCGGCAATGCTCACCGGCAGCTGGGCACTTATGTGACCGAATCGGGCGAAACGCGCACCATGACCGACGTGGTGTTTGCCATGAATCGGACTCTCACCGAGACGGAGATGCTGGCGGTACCGGCGGATATCGCCGTGCTGCCCGATGCGGTCGGCTACGGCACGACCTACAGCCTGCATCAGGCGATGGTGCGGGGCGAAAGCGGTCGACTGAAGGAATTGGTGCAAAGTTTCGTTGCCTGCACCGACCGTGCGGAGCGGCAGGCGCTTACCGAAAAGATAGTGTTCGCCTGGACCGGCCAGGACCAGATCATGGCCACCGAGACTGCCAAGAAAATCAACGTTCTCGATTCGTTTATCGGCACCAACCTGGGGGCCAACTGGCTGCGGGCCATGAACCGCTTCGATCAGGTGGTGGACACCGTCTATTATCAGTTGATGCGCGAGTCCCACCTGCAACCGCTGTTTGCCAATATCACCTATTCCATGAACAGTGCGGCCAACACCTACGTCGGCCGTTTTGATAACGTGGTGCCGGTGCTGGCCGTGATGATTGAACAAACGCCAAAGGCAAGCCATGAGCTGGTGCAGGATTTTGTCCGCGCGATTCGCGGTATCAACCCCTATAACTCTTTGAACCGGGATGCCTTTTGCCGGGAGGTCCGGAACTGGCTGGCAAGCCATAATTCGGTCGAGGTGTATTCCGCGGAGACCCTGGGGCTGATGCAGAGCCTGGCCGCCGGCGCCACCGACCAGGACGATACAGTCACCGGCGGCGACCAATCGGAGTTGCTCTACGGTTTCACCGGCAACGACACCATCCGCGGTCTGGCCGGCGACGACATCTTAGTCGGCGGCAAAGGCAACGACCTGCTCCAGGGCGGGGCCGGCAACGATACCTACCGGTTCGAGCGAGGGTTCGGCCGCGACCGGATCGACAATTTTGATACCACCGCCGGGCGCTGCGACGTGATCGAGTTCACCGGCGATATTACTGCAGACGAACTGGTCTTCTCCCGTGCCGGCGACGATCTGATCATCGCTGTTGGCAACACCGGCGACCAGATCCGTATCGCTTCCCATTTTTACCTCGACTCGGCGGGCGGCTATGCCGTGGACGAGATCCGCTTTGCCGATGGCACGATCATGGATATCGGCTCTTCCGGTTTCACCGTGCTCAATACCCTGGTCACCCGCATCACCGAGGCGGGCGACGAACTCCATGGCACTTTCGGCGACGACGTGATCGACGGCCTGGGCGGCAACGATACGATATTCGGTAAGGAAGGCAATGACACCCTGAAAGGCTCGGCGGGCAACGATGTCATCGAAGGCGATGACGGTGACGACATCCTCTATGGCGATGCCGGCAATGACCGGCTTTCCGGCGGCAGGGGCAATGACCGGTTGTTCGGCGGCACCGGAGACGACATCCTGCTTGGCGGCGAGGGGGATAATCTCTTGGTCGGAGGCACCGGCAACGACTATCTGCAGGGCGGCAGCGGCAGCGACATCTTCCGGTACGGCCTGGGGGACGGCTTCGACACCATCAGAACCGGCAACAATGCTGCAACAGTGCAGGATGTCCTGGATCTGACCAATGGCATCAAGGCGGAGAATGTTGCCGCCCGAAGAATCGCAAACGACCTGCTGCTGTTGATTGCCGGCGGCGGGGAGATTCGGGTGGAGAATTATTTCCTGCAGACGCCGCCGCCTATCCGCGAAATCCGTTTTGCCGACACTGTCTGGAATGGTGCCCAGATCGAGGCCTTCGTGCGGACCGGCACCGCCCAGGCGGATCATCTCTATGGCAGCAACGAGCAGGACGTTATCCGCGGCCTGGCCGGCAACGACACCATCTATGGCTACGGCGGCGACGACCAGCTCTACGGCGATGAAGGCAATGACCGTATCGAAGGCGGCAAGGGCGCCGATATCGTCGAGGGTGGCGCCGGGAACGACCGGCTGTTCGGCAACGAGGGCAATGATATCCTCGTCGGCGGCGCGGATGCCGACGTGCTGGATGGCGGCAGCGGCAGCGACACCTACCTCTACGAGAGCGGCTTCGGTCAGGACCTGATTTACAACAACGACAATAGTGCGGGCAGGGTGGATGTCATCGAATTCGGCGCAAGCATCGCTAAAGAGACGGTGGTTGCCGAACGTTCCTCCGATAACCTGATCCTGCGTGTTGCCGGCGGCAACGATTCCATTACGGTCGTTAGTTACTTTCACCGGATCGACAATGGCGGCAGCTCCTACCTCGACGAAATCCGTTTTGCCGACGGCACGGTCTGGGATGTGGCGGCGATCAAGCAACTGTCGACCAGGATTACCGAAGGCAATGACGAAATCCATGGCTACGCGACGGACGACGTTCTCGATGGCCTGGCGGGCAATGACACGATTCATGGCGCGGGCGGCAATGATCGCTTATCCGGCGGCAGCGGCGACGATATCATCTGGGGTGACGAAGGCGATGACGTCATCTCCGGCGATAGCGGTAATGACGTGCTCTATGGCGGCCTCGGCAATGATGTGCTCACCGGCGGCAGCGGCAACGATGTGCTCTCGGGCTACACAGGCCAGGACACCTATGTCTTCGACCAGGGGTTCGGTCAGGACAGGATCATCCGGAACAGCTATGGCGCAAGCGATTCCGCCACCATTGCCTTTGGGCCGGGTATCTCCGCTACGGTTTTTACCGTCAGAAGGAACGGGACCGCACTGTACCTTACTTCCAAAACGTCCGAAGATTCCCTTACCATAGAAGATTATTTCCGAAACGGCGGGGAACGTTCGGCAGGGTCCGCTTACCGGTTTACCTTCGCCGACGGCACGAGCCTCGGTTTTGCCGACATCGTCGAGCAATCCCTTCTCGCCACACCCGAAGCGGATTATCTCTTCGGCTATGAGGAGGCCAACACGCTTGCCGGTGGTGACGGCAACGACACTATCCTGGGTAACGGCGGCGACGATATCCTTTCCGGGGGGAGCGGTAATGACTCTCTCCAAGGCGGTGCCGGCAATGATATTCTTTCAGGGGGAATTGGTGATGACAGTCTGATTGGCGGCGATGGCGATGACACCATTTTCGGCGATGAAGGGAACGATACGTTATACGGCGGTGCCGGAAAGGACATCATGACCGGCGGGGAAGGAAACGACACAATATACGGCGGAGCGGACGCGGATATTCTTAACGGGGGAGGCGGAAACGACACTCTGTACGGCGACTCCGGGGATGACATCCTGTCCGGCGGGGCCGGCGATGATTACCTGGCCGGCGGGCTGGGCAACGATGTTTATGCTTTCCGGGCCGGCTTCGGCCATGACGTTATCGATAATGTCTACGATCCGAACAATAGTGCCTTCGATGTCATCAGATTCGACGAAACCATTCCTTCCGCAAGTGTCCGGGCTCTACGGAACAACGAGGATCTGCTGCTCGTTGTCCCGGAAACGGGCGACCAGATCAGGGTGAGAAATTATTTTTACAATTTTGCCCGGGGCAACTTTATCGTCAACGAAGTGCAGTTTGCCGACGGCACGGTATGGGATATCCCGACAATAAAGCAACTGGTGTTGAATGCAACGCCCGGCAATGACGAGCTGCGCGGCTATGAAACTGCGGATGTCATTTCAGGTCTGGACGGCAACGACAATATTTACGGCGACCTGGGCGATGACATCCTGTCCGGCGGGGCCGGCAACGATATCATTCGTGGCGGAACGGGCAATGATGTCTTGGATGGCGGGAGCGGCGACGACCTGCTCATCGGCAATATCACCCCTTCCGGGCTGTATGGCAATGCTCCGGGAAATGGCATAACCGACAACGACACCTACCTGTTTGGCAGGGGAGACGGGCACGACACTATTCAGGACTACGACACTCGCGCCGGCAACCTGGATACTCTCCGTTTCAAGGAGGGCCTTGCGCCCGAAGACCTTGCGGTTCGGAGGTCGGGGCTGGATCTTGTCCTGTCAATCAAAGGCACCGATGACCGGATTACCCTGCAAGGTTATTTCCATGAAAGTTATCAAGTACCGGAAAACAACCCCTACCAAATTGAAAAAATTGAGTTCGAGGGCGGCACCACCTGGACAGTGGCCACTATAAAAGAACTCCTCCTCGCCGGTTCGGACAATCCGGAGACGATAATCGGCTACCGTGGCGATGATATCATCATGGGCCAAGGGGGTGACGACCTCATCGAAGGGCGGAGCGGCAATGACCTGCTGTTCGGTGGGGCGGGCAATGATATCATCCGCGGCGGACGAGGCAATGACATTCTCGACGGGGGCGCCGGTGACGACTATCTCGACGGCAACGCCAACGGATCCGGGATGTCCGATGGTCCTCTTGGCGCCGCCACAGAAAACGACACCTACCTGTTCGGTTGGGGAGACGGCCACGATACCATTCACGATTACGACTGGCGGTCCGGCAACCAGGATACGCTCCGATTCAAGGAGGGTGTCGGCAGCAGCGATGTGCGTTTTGAACGCCTTAATAATTACAGCGCGGATCTGCTGGTTGTCCTGGGTGATGGTGCGGACACCGTCACGGTCAAGAACTGGTTTGGATATAATGTCGACTATTTCAAGATCGAACGTTTCGAGTTCGCCGACGGCACCGTGCTTGATCCGGCATATGTCGACACCCACCTGACCAAGGTCGGCACCATAGGGGACGATATTCTCCGGGGCAGCAGCAGTGGAGAGACCCTCTTGGGGAATGCCGGCAACGATACCCTTTTCGGGGGGGCGGGAGACGATATTCTCGATGGCGGAGCGGGCGACGATATCCTGGAAGGTGGTGCCGGCAACGACATTTACCTGTTCGGTAGAGGTTCGGGGCGCGACACCATAATCGATTACGATCGGAACTCTACCAATTCCGACACCATTGCCATGGGACCTGATATCCTCGCTGCCGATATCATTGTCCGTCGCTCGGGCAGAGATATGGTTCTCTCGATCAACGGGACGGATGACCGGCTGATAGTCAAGGAAGGATTGAGTGAATATTCTCCGGCGAACCGAATCGAGCAGGTGCGGTTTGCAGATGGCCAAACTTGGGATTATGCCGCCTTGCAGGCACGAGCGATGCTGGCCACAACCGGAGACGACGTGATTGAGGGGACATCGGGTGCCGATATTCTTGATGGTCTTGGCGGAGATGACACTCTAAACGGGGCTCGCGGCTCTGACACCTATCGATTCGGTCTCGGTTATGGCCGGGATGTGATTGCAGAGGGTTGGAATTACGGAGTGGACAAAGTCGAATTTCTTGCTGGTATCAAGGCTAACGATCTCAGTTATGCAATGGATTATGGTGATTTACTGATCACCATCAAGGGAACCGAAGATAGCCTGCGAATTAAGAAGGGTACTAGTGTCATAGAACGCTTCACCTTTGCCGACGGCACAATCATAACTTCTGCCGATATCAATAAAATCGTAACCATCCCGCCAAGCACGGAGACCCTGATCGGTACTGCGGCGGCGGATGTGCTGGTCGGCAGCGATCTTGACAGTGTTCTTCTTGGCCTGGAAGGGGACGACACATTGATCGGTTCCGGCGGAGAGGATCGCCTTGAAGGCAGGGAGGGCAACGATCTGCTCATCGGTGGTACCGGACGGGATACCTTGATCGGTGGTGCCGGCAGCAACATTTACCGATTTGAAAGGGGCACGGGCCTTGATTACGTCGAATCCAGAACAGCGGACGGGTCGGACGATAGCGTCGAATTCGGCCCTGGCATTACCGCAGCCGATCTCCAGGTGCAGCTCGGTGGTTGGGCTTATGACATTTCCCCAGGGGACACCGGTTATTCGAGGCTGATAGTCGGTATTGGCGGCGATGACGCCTTTCAAATATCAGTTGATGGCGGGAAAGATATCGCTCGCTCCTCGGTGCGTCGCTTTCGGTTTTCCGATGGTACGGAACTGACCCTGGCCGAGGTCCTGGCGCGAAACGACGGCGGTGTGGCCGGTTATCAGGATGGATCTTCTTCCGCAGACAGTCTGATCGGCAGTAACGACGATGACGAAATATGGGGATACGACGGCAGCGACAGAATCAGAGGTCGAGGTAACAACGATTCCCTCTATGGCGGTAACGGGGATGATATTTTTAGCGGTGACAGCGGCGATGATTACCTCATTGGCGGAAATGGCAGCGATATCATGGCCGGAGGCACCGGGGATGATGTGCTGAGAGGCGATAGCGGCAACGATGTCTATCTCTTCAACCGGGGGGATGGCAATGACGTAATCGAAACTTCCTGGTACGCCCGGGGCAATGGCACTCTTTCGTTTGGTGTCGGTATCGATGTAATCGATATCTCAGCATTTATTGACGACAGCGGGAATCTGGTTCTCCAGGTTGACGGCGGGTCCGGCGGCAGCATAAGCTGTCCCTGGTTCGACGGGTCAAGTTTGGCTGAAATTCAGTCGTTGCCTCTTCACAATGTGCAGTTTATCGGGGCAGACGGCCAGACCCGGATCTTCGATCTGGCCGGGCTGGTACGGGATTCGCTCGCATCGCTGAGCAATTCCGACGATCTCCATCCGGTGGAGCTGTTTGCGAACGCCGAGCGATTCGATATTACCTTTACAACTCTTCCGGCTGGCGGCGACAATGCCGTCTCCTATGCGCAAAACGGCGACATGTTCGGCGCGCCGTTCTATGCAACAGCCAATTCCGGGACGGCAGGGGACGATATCATCTTCGGCACGCCGGCGGCGGATAGCCTTGCCGGTGGAAATGGCAATGATCTGCTCTACGGCATGGATAGCGACGACTACCTCGAAGGCGGGGCCGGCCGGGATCGGCTCGACGGCGGTAACGACAATGATACGATCTTTGGCGGTACCGGTGACGATGCCCTTTTCGGCGGTGCCGGCGATGACCTGCTCTCGGCCGGACCGGGCAATGACATTGCCTGGGGAGGTTTGGGCAACGACACGTTCTTCTTCAATGCCGGTGACGGCAATCTGACTATAGAGGATAGTTATCTGGAAGAGGGTGCAACAGACGATTATGGCGGCGACTACGGCGGCGACTATGGCGGTGGACTGCCACAATTAGCAAGAGCTGCCATCATTGACTACGGTGGTGACTATGGTGGCGACTACGGCGGTGATTACGGCGGAATAGTCACTGCTGTCAATGTACTTCAATTCGGCGCTGGTATCGATGCCGGCGATCTCAGGTTTTCGGAAAAAGATGGCTATCTGGTAATCGATATCGCCAAAACGGGGGACCAGCTCAGGCTTGCGGGTTACGATCCGGAGCGCCCGACCTACTCCGGAGCGGTCGATATCTTCCGTTTTGCCGATGGCAGCGAAGTCAATAATGAGGAACCTCTGATTCAGGGGATTAGCCGGGAAGGAACTGAGGGCGACGATACTCTTCAGGGATCGTCCGGCAATGACATCCTGGCGGGAGGCGGTGGTGATGACAGCTATATCTTCAATCTCGGAGATGGAGTCGATACCATCATAGACTTCAGTACTCCGGGTATGGAGAACAGTATCACCTTCGGCGATGAAATTTCGGCGGACGACATCCGGGCTGTAGTTGAGGATGGTACTTTGGTCCTGCTGGTAGGCGATGGCGGCGATGCAATCAGATTCGAAGGATATAATCCCGACATTCCCGGAATGCCGACTCCGGTGGGCCGCTGCTATTTCGGAGACGGTTCAAGTTTTGGTTTTGACGAACTGGTGAGCAGCAATTATGGAATCGTCGGAACGCCGGAGCAGGATGTGCTTACAGGTACCTCCGGCAACGACCGGATACGCGGCCTGGCCGGCAATGACCTTCTCGCCGGTGGAGCCGGTGACGACACCTACATCTTTGATGCAGGTGACGGTGTCGATACCATTGACGATATCGCCGGGCCGGGGGAGGACAATATCTTGATTTTGCCGGACGGATCCGCTCCCGACCATATCCGCCTCAGCCATGATCCCGCCTCGCACACTTTGATTCTGCGGGAGATGGAAACGGACAATGAGATGAGGTTGACCGGCTTTGATCGCCTTGATCCTATGGGAGGGAGGGCGGTGCAGTCTTTCCTCTTCGGCAACAATGGAACCCTTCTTTCTTATGAGGAACTCCTGGCCAGGGGCTTTGATATTGAAGGTGATGAAAATAACGACAGCCTGTTATTGGGGACCGCGATCACCGACCGCATTCATGGCGGTAACGGTAACGATATCCTGGCGGGAGGAACCGGCAACGACTTTCTCTTTGGCGGCAGCGGCAACGACACCTACATCTTCAATAAGGGCGACGGCATCGTCACCATCAAGGATACGGTGGAGTTCGGCGCCGGTAATGTTCTTCGCTTCGGCCCGGAGATTACGGCGGAGGACCTGCGCCGTAATTACTCTTTCGAGCCCCCGGCGAACGGCAGCGAGGGGATGCTGATCATTGCCTTCGATAACGGCGACGAATTGCGGCTTACCGGTTTTAACCCTGACGATGTGTTCAATAGCCCCCGCTCGGTTGATGCCTTCCAGTTCGCCGACGGCGCGATTCTTTCCTTTGCCGAGCTGTTTGCCAACCATGCCCCGGAGGTGGGCGAGGCGATTTTGGCGCCCTTAACCATCGCTGAGAATCAGCCTTTCATCTTCCAATTACCGGAGAATACCTTCAGCGATGCCGACGGCGATCCGCTGCTCTATAAAGCAGAGGTCGCGGGTTTTACAATAATGCCGGCCTGGCTGCAGTTCGATCCGGCGACCCGGACCTTCAGCGGCACGCCGGACAACGACGATGTGGACTCGTTCGTGCTTACAGTCACTGCCACCGATCCATCTGGAACCAGTGCCTCGCGGTCGTTCGCCGTTTCAGTGGCAAACACCAACGATGCCCCGGAAGTACATCTTCCCTTGTCGGCTCAAACGGCAACCGAAGATCAGCCTTTCACCTTCCAGGTGCCGGTCGATACCTTCCGTGATATCGATGCCGGTGACGATCTCATTTTGTCGGCCGCGCTGCCGGACGGCAATCCTCTTCCCACCTGGCTCACCTTTGATGCCGCATCCGGCACCTTCTCCGGCACCCCCGGCAACGATCAGGTGGGCACCACCGCGGTCAGAGTGATCGCCACCGATTTGGCGGGGGCCACGGCAACCACCGATATGACGATCGAGGTGATCAATGTCAACGATGTCCCGGAAGTGGTCGGGCAGCAGAGCATTATCCTTCAGGATGTCCGGGAGATAAGCGGGCGGATTGCGGCAACCGATGTCGATGGTGATATCCTCAACTATTTCCTGGACAGCGGGCCTGCCAACGGCAGCTTGGTTATGGATGGGCAGGGCGGCTGGCAATACCTCCCCAATGCCCTGTTCATCGGCACCGACACTGCAGTGGTGACGGTCGACGACGGCAACGGCGGGGTATCGTCGACCACCCTTGAATTCTCCGTTCGAGTCTCGGCACCGGTTGTTGCCGATCAAGAGATCTCTCTCGATGAGGATGGCAGTATTGCCGATGCTCTGTCTGTCGACAATCCCGTAGGCGGCACCCTCAACTACCTGGTGATTGGCGATGCCGGTCATGGCGCCTTCACCTTGGATGAAAGCGGCAATTGGCGCTACGTGCCCGTTGAAAATTATCACGGCGAAGATACCACCCGGATTCGGGTGACCAACGAATATGGCTTAAGTAGCGACGTCACCCTGACCATAACGGTCGCCTCGGTCAACGATGTCCCGGTGGTGGTACCCTCGGAAGAGCGGTTTGTCATGCTCGGCATTCCGGTACTTACCGGGCGGATCGAGGCGACCGATGTCGACGGTGACAGCCTTCTATACGACGTCGGCACCGCACCAAGTCACGGCTCACTCACCGTGGATGGCAACGGCCAGTGGCAGTATCGACCGGCAAGCGGCTATTACGGTGAGGATCACGCCGAAGTGGCCATCTCCGACGGGGCGGGCGGCGTTGCCACAACCACACTTTCCTTCCTGGTCAATACCTATGAGAGCGGTAATTTGAGCCTGCCGGAAGAAACGGCGGATACCCTGTCTCTCAGCGGTATCCGTAAGTCGGATCTGAATTTCGGCAAGGATGGCAATACCCTGGTGATCGATATCCGGGCGAAAGGCTCCATCCGGGTGAACGGTTATTTCTCCGCGCCGGAAAATGGGATTAAATCTCTGCAGACGCTGGACGGCCCGGTCAACCTCGAAAAGGAATATATCGTCGATGCGCAAAACTGGTGCTCGATACTGAACGGCGCCATCCATGGCCTCTTGGGCGAGAAGTTGCTGGTTTATGGAACCCAACGTGCCGACTTTCTGCTCGGTGCAGTCGATAACGATGTGCTCTTTGGTGCCGGCAGTAACGATCATATCATGGGGCTCTGGGGCGATGACCTGATCGTCGGTGGCCTTGGCAATGATCACCTGTACGGCAACGATGGTAATGATACCGTCTACGGCGATGAGGGCAATGACAAGCTGTCAGGTAACTGTGGCGACGATTTCCTCATCGGCGGAGCAGGCAATGATCAGCTCGATGGCGGCTCCGGCAACGATCATCTGGCAGGTGGCGAAGGTAACGATAAAATGACCGGCGGCTGCGGTAACGACACCTTTATCTTCGACACAGTTCTGGATAAGAAAAAGAATAAAGATATCATCAGTGATTTCGTCTCGGGACAGGATAAAATCCAGCTGGACGGATCCATCTTCGCCGCCCTCCCTGCCGAAGGAACGCTTGCCTCGCATTTCCTGGCAAATACCACCGGCAAAGCAGCCGACGACAACGACTACATCCTCTACAACACCACCTCCGGCGCCCTGCTCTACGACGCCGACGGCAACGGCCAGGGCGTGGCAATCGAATTTGCCACCCTCGTGGGCAAACCGGCAATCAAGGCCGAGGATTTTCTCATCGCCTCTTGATGAAGGGGTAAAGAGCCTGAAGAAGGTCTAATCTCAGACGCAGATGGCGATCCAAATATTATTTATTCGGATCGAAGTCTGCGTCTTTCTCTTGTTTGGACGGCACCGGATGAAAATACAACCGTTTGTTTTATGAAAATGGCGGGAGTGGTACAAAAGAACGGACAAATGTAGGAAAAATGTCAGAAAGCTTGGGTAGAAATAGGACAAGTTGCACGGAGGTTGAAGTCGACAGTCGATTGAAAAAACTGACCAGTTTGCCGGATGAAAGGCTGTTCTCTTGAAGCGTAAATCGACAGATATTTTTTACTAGAACAGCTATCGGCAAAAAGGGTTCATGACCAAGAATATAGAAGCGCAAACATCTGACCACCAGGCAGGTCTCCTGGCCTGTTGCCGCCATCTGGCGATACTGACAAGCCAGGAGGCTTTCGCCGCAGAGCTCTCGGCGCTGACGGAAAGGCCCGGACCGGAGGGCAGAAAAGAAACTCTCGAAAGCATTATGCGGGCCGGGCGGACGGCAGGCCTTTCAACCACCATTATCAGGCTGCAGCAAGACCGGTTTGCCGCCCTCAACGAGCAATTGCCGGCGGTGGCAGAACTGCGCGACGGCCGGTATCTGATCGTCGCCGAGATTACAGGCGGTCGGGGGGAGCAGCAGGAGGCCACCGTCAGCCTTCTGGCACCTTTGCCGGACGGCCAAGTGCGACAAGAAAAGCTCTCCAGTCAGGCTTTCCTGCGGCTTGCCGCCGGCGGCATGCTTCGTTTTGCCGGGATCAACACCGCGCTCGTCTGTTTTTCCTTGATCGCCCGGGAACATAAAATCGAACTGACCCAGGATCGCCTTCTCCATGAATATAATCTCGGCGACAAAGAGATTCCCAAGAACACCCTGCTGCGGATGGCGAAAGAATTGGGGTTGAAGGCGAGACTCCTGTCGCTGTCCTGGAACAACCTCTTGAATCTGAAAAAAGCCTATCCTGCCATTGCTGTTTTAAATAACGGCCGCCATCTGGTGTTGGCCGGGGTCGCCGAGCGGGAAGAAAGCGGCCAAAAGGAAACGGTCGTCGCCTGCTATGATCCTCTCGCAGGCTCCGGCGGGGCACATCTTCGGCTGAACCGTCAGGAGTTCGAGGCGATCTGGGCCGGCAAGGTCTATGTCCTCAAACGCCCCTACAAACTCACCGACGAGACGCAACCATTCTCACTGCGCTGGTTTATTCCCGAGATCCTCCGCCAGAAACTGACCTTTATCGATATTGCCCTGGCGGTGCTGTTTATCAATGCCATTTCTCTGGTCACTCCGATATTTTTCCAGATCGTTATCGACAAGGTTCTGGTCAATCAGGCCTACACCACCCTGCATGTGCTGGGCTTCAGCATGGCCGCGGCTCTGGCGGTAAACGCCGGACTCGACTTTCTCCGCGACTATCTTTTGCTGCACGCTACCAACAAGATCGATCTCCGGGTGACCGGCCGGACCTTTCGCCATCTGCTCAATCTGCCCCTCGATTTCTTTGAACATATGGCAGCCGGTGTTTTGACCCAGCATATGCAGCAGACCTCGAAAATCCGCAATTTTCTCACCGGCAACGTCTTTCTCACCATGCTCGAGGCTACCTCGCTTTTTGTTTTTCTGCCCTTTCTCTTCTTCTACAGCCTGCGGCTCACCGGCATCGTCCTGGTCTTCACCCTGACAATCGCCATGGTCATCGGGCTGTTGATCGTGCCCTTCAAACGGAGGCTGAACGCCCTCTATGAAGCGGAAGGCAGCCGCCAGGCCATGCTGGTCGAGACCATCAACGGCATGGCCACGGTCAAGGCGATGGCCATCGAACCCCTGCTCCGCAAACAGTGGGAGAATAAGGTGGCTAAAGCCGTCAGCATGCAGTTTCGGGTGGGCAAGATTTCGATCACCGCCAAATCCATCACCCAGTTCCTCGAGCGGCTGATGACGGTGATTCTGATCTGGATGGGTGCCGAGCAGGTATTCGACGGGACGCTGACGGTCGGTGCCCTGATCGCCTTTCAGATGCTGGCCGGCCGGGTGACTTCGCCGCTGGTGCGGCTGGTCGGCCTTATTCATCAGTATCAGGAGGCGGCACTGTCGGTGGAAAAACTCGGTTTGGTCATGAATGCCAGGCAGGAGTGGGGCGCGGATCGGCATGGGACCCGGACCAGCCTCAAAGGCGATATTGTTTTTGACCGGGTGAGTTTTCGCTATGCCCCCGATCTGCCCAATGTGCTGAAAGAAATCTCACTGGTCATCCCGACCGGCAGCACTCTGGGCATTGTCGGCCCGAGCGGTTCGGGCAAGACGACGCTGACCCGCATGCTGCAGAAGGTTTATTTCCCTTCGACCGGTACGATCAGGATCAACAACTGTTATCTCAACGAGTTGGACACCGCCCACCTTCGGCAGAATATGGGCGTGGTACTGCAGGAGAATTTTCTCTTTCATGCAACCGTTGCCGAAAATATCCGGGCCGGTCAGGCCGCCGCTTCTCGGGAACAGATCATCCAGGCCTCTCTTCTGGCTGGGGCCGACGAGTTTATTGTCAAGTTGCCCCAGGGCTACGACACCATGCTGGAAGAGGGCGCAAAAAACCTGTCGGGAGGCCAGCGGCAGCGGCTGGCTATCGCCCGGGCGCTGCTCACCCAGCCGGAGATTCTTATCCTCGACGAGGCGACCAGTGCCCTCGATCCGGAAAGTGAGCGGATAGTGCGGGAGAATCTGGCGAAAATCGCCAAGAACCGCACGGTGATCATCGTCTCGCACCGTCTGTCCATGCTGAAAGACGCCGACAGCATAATCGTCCTCGAGAACGGCGAACGGGTAGGGCACGGCGCCCATGCCCAACTTCTGCAGACCTGCAAACTCTACCGGCATCTCTGGCAACAGCAAATGGAACTGTAATAATGAAGACGGAAAAGAAAAAACTTGCGCAGGATATCCTAGAGTACCAGCCGGATGCGGTCGAGATCGAAGAGCGGCCGGTGCCGGGCAAGATCCGCTGGGTGCTCTATTTGATCCTCGGCTCGCTTGTTGCCACGGTGATCGGGGCGATCGTTTTCAAAGTCGACCGCATCGTCGTCGCCCAAGGGATGCTTATCACCACTTCCCCTACCATCATCGTCCAGCCGCTTAGCACCGCAATGGTCCGTTCCATCCACGTCCAGATTGGCGATACCGTGGAAAAAGATCAGGTTCTGGTGACGCTTGACCCGACCTTTGCCAGTGCCGACCTGAGTCAGTTGACTAAACAAAACTTGATTCTCGGCGTACAGATCCGGCGAATAAAGGCTGAACTGAAAAACGCCTCGTTTTTTCCCCAGCCCGAAGAAGGGGAAGACGGAGCCCTGCAGGAGCAGATTTTTCGCCAGCGAAAAATTATCTTCGCCAAAAATAAACAAATGACCGAGGACAAGGTTGCAGCGCTGGAGGCAAAACTTGCTCTCAATGCGGTTCAGCGTCAGGGCCAGGAACAGCAGGCGAAACTCCTCCGTGATGTAGAAGGCACAACTGCCAGGCTTCCGCAAAAAGATGAGGAATACCGGCTCCGCTTGTTGGAGGCGCAAAAAGCACGCTGTCAGGCGGTTAATGCCATCGACAGCCTGCATGCTGAAGAGCAGGTAACCCGGAATGAATTAAAGCAAATCCACTCCGAATGGCAGCGCTTTGTTGAAGAACGGAATGGCGAGTTGATGGAACAGGAGGTACAGCTGCGCAATGAGCTGGAAAAGGTGCTGGAAGAACTGCATAAGGCCAAGCGCCTGCACGACCTGGTTTCGCTCAGGGCACCCGAAAAAGGCATTGTCCTGAAGATGGCGAAACGCTCGGTCGGCTCGATTATTCAACAGGCGGAACCTTTCATTACCCTCGTGCCGTGCGACAGCACGATCGAGGTGGAAGTGGATATCGAGACCAAGGATATCGGCCGGATTCGTACCGGCGATGCGGCCCGGGTCAAGCTCGATGCTTTTCCTTTCCAGCGCCACGATACTCTGCCCGGGAAAGTCAGGGTCATAAGCGAAGACGCCTATCAAAAAAACAATGCTGAAGCCTTGCTTGATCCATCGCCCGACGAGCAAGCTGACGCGGCTTTCTACCGGACAAGGATCGGCCTTCTTTCAACCACCTTGCGCAATGTGCCGGAAGGTTTTCGTCTCATGCCCGGCATGAAGGTAAGGGCGGAGATAAAAGTCGGTCGACGAAGCGTTATTTCTTATTTTCTCTACCCGATCATCAGATCATTTGATGAGAGTCTGCGGGAACCGTAATCCTTGTTATCTAAATGTAGATAACTCACTAATTAAAAAAGCGAAAAGAACATTACTATGAATTTACTTCAGAAGGTACGGATAGGGGGATTGCTCTGTCTATTGCTTTGGACCGGCGGTTGCGGGGCCTTGACCGGTCTGCCGGGCCATGGTGGCGGCAAGCGCTTTGCGGTCGAGCAGGAGCTGGTTGCTGCCGCAACCAGAGGTGCTATCAAACAGCTCGATTTATCCGTTTTGCGGGGCAAAAAAATTAATCTCTTTGTCAATTCGATCGGCGATACCGGGGCCGGCAACCTCCTTGGCGGCCGATATTCAGTGGTGTCCCAATTGCGCGGCGATTATATTCATTCGCCTCCCACCGTGGAAAATTCAAAATTCCCCCGGTACACATCCACCACCTCGTCGACGACATCGTCATCAACTTCCGGTGACAGTTCCAGCGATACCGACGGCGATTCCGTCACCAGCACCGGTTCGAACGATCAGACATTTACAACTTCCTCTTCCGACACATCCACTTCTTCCGACTCGACAACAACCTCGACAAGTGAGAGCACCACGGACAGTGTTTTGCCCTATCCTGAACGAAAAACAACAAAGCAGAAAGGAAGCGGTTCAGTTGCCCAGGTCGGGATGGAATATAAAGGCCTTGGAGCCTATCAGAATTCTGAAGAGATCACTTCCAATGACCTGCAATACCTTTCAGCCCTGCTGCAGACTTATTTGTTCCTGCGCGGAGTTTATGTGGTTCCGCCGTCGGAGGCGGAGATCGATGTTTATGTGACGGTCGATGTGTTTGGTACGGTTCGGACTCGGGTGGAATGGTTCATTGCCAATAATGAAATACTCCGTGCTAAAACTTCGATGGAGATTCTGGCCGTCGATCATCTGAGCGGTAGAGTGATCATGGCTCCGCAATCCGCCGGGGCTGAATCGGAATACAACGAACAATATATCCTTTGGGCAGGACCGATCATCATCAAAGAGACATTGATGAAATCGCAGCCATTGCTGAGTGATTTCACTAACTTGCAAGAAGATGGTGAAGGAGTGGAGTTGGCGGAACAGGATGTAACAATTCCGTACCCTTTTAAACTCCAGATGGAGAAGATCAATAAATAATTGAGCAATTTAATAAAGAATAATAGATTGATTATTGCTCGGATTCGATCTGTTTCCGGAATCGCCGCAGAAGCTCATCCTTGATCGAAGGAAGATCAAGGTGATAAATATCCTTTGGGAAAAGCAGGTTGGCCACGCCGGTATCGAACAACCGGTTGACCTCATATTCGCTATGGGCAACGCCACGCTGGTAGGTGTAGTTCAGGAAGCTCTTGTTGGTATGGATGATGAATTCCACCCGCATGCCTCCCATGCGGGCAAAAAACTTCAGCATGGGGGTGTTGGCCGAGCTGCCGATATTGCCGTTCTGGAAGAGTCCTCCCTCCAGTGAATCCGACACATCTTCCAGGGTAAGAAAAGAGCCCGCCCTGAAGGCGCTTTCGAACAGGTGCTTCTGAAAAATTCTCACATCCACGATCTTATCGAGAACCCCCATGAGGCCGAGTTCGTCGGCTACGGCAATGTCGGGGTTTTCCTCTCCCTTTCGCAACAGTTTCAGAACCTTGGCGACGGGTTCTTTCTTTCTGACAATAACATAGATGGGAACCTTTTTATTGTCGGAATAAAACCAGAGCCGTTTGATAAGGGTTCTCTTCAGGCCGGGCTGAAGGTGCCGGTTGGGTTCTTCGGCGGCCCTGTCCCAGGCTTGTACCGACACTTCGTTACAGGCAAAGTCCTCCGGAGAGTGACGGCTCAGTAACACGGCAGGCTCCTGTTCACCGATTTTTGCCTCCGTGCTCCAGACATGGTTATTCAAAAAATCAAGAAAGCCGGCAAATTTCTTTTCTATTCCTGTTTCCCGTTCACGCTGTTCGATGGCCGCTGCCAGTTGCATGAGCACCAGCTTGCGCTTGGCTTCAAAACGGGCTTTCTTGTGGTACCGGTCATCAAAATGGATGAGCAGAAGTTCCACCGGGTCAAATATCGTGTCGACCTTGTTGTCCATGTCCAGATATGAGGAATAGGGCGAAAGTACGGCTCTTTTTAGATAACGAATGACTCCGTCGGCGGTTCTGGCATAGTTTTTTATGGCGATGAGACATTCGTTTTCATTGCCTGCAATGCCGAACATCCTGGAGAGAAGGCTGTATGCTCGAAGGCTGGCTGCCTTCCGGCACTCTTCATCATGGATAAGTTTTTCGATCTCGGCAAAAGAACCGACATTGAGGAATTCGAAGATCTGGTTCCTGGTAATGCGGTATCTGCTGCAGAGGTTTTCCTTTTTCAGGCAGACGACCTGATTCCTTATCAGGGGAGAAAACATGTGCCGGTTCGGAACGGTCTCTTTAACAGCAAAGGGACCATCCTGATCCAGCAGTTTAAATATTGTGTCTTTGCGCGTCACGTTCATCATAGAGGTAAATCCTGAGCGGTAAGCATGGATGAGTTATTATGCCGGTAGCGAGCTGAGTTGCCCGGTTATTCTTGGGCCTCCTGTGGACCTCTTCCCCATTAAACAGTGGAGTCAAATTATTCTTTCCTAACGAATTGCGCAAGTGTTTTTGCACCGATTGTTTACCAGGTAGGGGTGGTCCTGTGCTGGAATTCATGAGTAATTTCAATGGGAAAATTTCTAATTATTCGACAACAAGATCAAAACCGGGGGTTTACAACACCTGAATATCTATGGCCAGTTCTTAAAAATAAGGGTGCAATTCTAACACGACAAAAGGTACTGCCACCCCCACAAGGGGTATAACCGCCGCAGGATCTTTGAGCGGGAATTTCGGAATCACACAAAGCAGCAGGCGAAATGTAGGAAAAATGTCGGAAAGCTGTTGTAATAATCCGGGACGAGTTGAAAAGAAATTGATGACAGCGGTAGATCGAACTCAGGTTTGTACGATTTTGTTGATTGTTGACATGGAGTTAATGCCCGTGTTATGGAAAGCTCTTGTAATCCCGTCAAGAAAGCTCGGTCTCAACCTATGATTTACTTTCGTATGCGTTTTAATTCTATGAGAGGAGTATGCACCAAATGAAAAGGAAAGGATCTACCGCGCTGGGCTTATGTCTCACCCTGGCTCTTACACCTTCGGCATTCGCCACCACCACAGATCCTCAGGGACCGGTGACAACAACGGAAAATGTAGCAAAGTGTACCATTTCCATAGGGACGGAAATACTTGATGGCGATACTACCTATAGAATAGGTTACCCCGTGACAATGGACGGGACTACCTATCAGGGTTATTTCCCTTTCAGTGAACTGAAATGGCCTCTTGATGTGGTCTTGGCCAGACTGGATGGGTCGGCGACCTTTAGCGGCGGCTGGAGAATTAAAGGATATTTAAAGAAAAACCTGACTGACCCAAATGGCAACATGGAGGACTCCGACTGGATTACCGATTCAAACCCAAGTCAGCTTGATGTCTATTCAGAATCCAATATCTCCAGCTTCGATGCATTTATTGTAGATATCGACGTCGAATATACTTTTGCCGAAGTCAAAAATTTCTCGTTTTATGGCGGGATCGGCTATCAGTATCAGAACTTCAGTTTTGACGCAAACCTCATCAACCAATATTCTCCTTCGGGGCTTGCCGGGTTTGATTATACCGGTGACGGCACTGTGGGCATTACCTATGAAATAACCTATCAGATGCCGTATGTTCTGCTGGGAACCGATCTCCAGGTGGCCGACAATTTTTCATTAACGTCATCCATTGCCTTTTCTCCCTTCGTAAAGGCCAGTGACGAGGACCATCATTTGAAGCGGGAGTATGGCGGCAAGGTCACCAAAAGTGATATGGACGGAACCGGAATTATGTTCAATCTCTCCGGTAAGTATAATTTCACTCCTGTCTGGTACAGCGAATTGGGCTTTCAAGCCATCAAAATAGACGTTGACGGAAACATGAGCCAAAGCTATGTCTGGTACGGGTATTTCGGGTCAAATAAAGTGGAATCTGAAAGCACACAGATTTCCGGTTTTATTAACGTCGGTGCCAATTTCTAGTCTTCTAGACCTTTCCCGTCAGACGTGCTGGCTCTGACGGGAAGGTCTCAACGCGTGTTCATCTTTTGCCCGCCCCACAACAAATTCGCAGAAATATGCTATGAGGCATAATAATAAACAGAGCGGCAAAATGTAGGAAAAATGTCAGAAAGCTCTGACCCTCTCGCCGGAAGCGGTGGGGGGCATCTCCGCCTGACCCGGCAGGAGTTCGAGACGATCTGGGCCGGCAAGGTCTATGTCCTCAAACGCCCCTACAAACTCACCGACGAATCGCAGCCGTTTTCCCTGCGCTGGTTTATTCCCGAGATTCTCCGCCAGAAACTGACCTTTATCGATATTGCCCTGGCGGTCCTCTTTATCAACGCCATTTCTTTAGTCACTCCAATATTTTTCCAGATCGTCATCGACAAGGTTCTGGTCAATCAGGCCTACACCACCGCTATCTGGCCGGCAACTATGTTGTAGCAAAGACCAGTGAAGCTTGGGACTATTATCTTGGTCCGAACTACGAATCAAAATATTCATTAACTGATAAATCACTGACACCATAGACGGCAAGTTCAGCGATGCGTTGCGGAATTATTGGGATGGAGTCGAGGTGAAGGATGAGGCAGGGAAGGTTGTAAGACGTTTTGAAGAACTCTCAGGATGGACCTTGCAGCATGCTCTGAAGAACAACGAGAAGCTGGTGTTCGAATTTGAAAAAGATAACAATAAACTTATTATCACCGATGCTCCTGGAGACAATCTCCGGGATATGTATAAGAGCAACAAGGAAAATAAGACAACAATCGATCTGATCCTGGAACTCCATGGCAAGGATTTTGGCGCATCGATCAAGGGCCAAAAAGGTAATGGTTTTTCAAGAAACATCGATATTTACCCTCAAAATATCATACAGTTATTTGTTGCTCGAAGTTTCGCTTATTGCTAGATTCGCGGAGTTATACTACAAAACCAGCAAATGTAACCCCTCCCCCGCTTATAACTATCATGACAGATATTCGACATAACAAAGAAAGTTTTAATGAAGAGTACCTCAATGACAACAAAATATTTCCCCATATCCATATGAAAAAACGTGGTCGTCTGTCCTTGGTCTGTCCCTCAACTGTTGATGAGAAAGTGGTCTGTCCCAGATTTCGCCGTTTTCGTTGCTGGCTATCCGCATCCGGCATATTCATCGGTTTTTGGTTGCTCGTTTACTATTTTACATGGATTTATAATCCTTTGCCGAGTGATGAGTCGATGATCAAAAATTTTAAAGAGCATCGAGCGGATTTTGTCGAGGCTGTTCGACGTTATAGGGAATATCCTAGGCCAAACGATAAGGATACTTCTCTTTGGTTTGAGGAAGGCGATACACTGGAAGTATACCGAAGGGCTGGGATAAGTCGTATTACAAATAATGCTGGAGTTTGGCTACATGATCCATATTCGCAAGAAACTGATAAAAAGATAAATTATGAGATTACTGTAAAACATAACCACGCATTGCTTCATCAGTTCGGGACATTAAAGATCGTTCCATCAACGCCACAAACAAAACAAGGTGCGCGTTGGGATTGGACAGATAATCGTGCTTTTCGCAAGGGCAAGATAATCTATGGAGTGATTTGGAAGGATTATAATTTTTTCCCAGAACCGCCGCGTATTGAAGACGGTATGTTGCTTTGGCCTTCAAAGAAAAAAAGCTGGGTACTGGCTTCGCTAAATCAGATCCCAAAAGATTGGAAGGATTTTGAATGCGTCTATCGACAGATTGAACCGCAATGGTATCTGCGTTTATGTAATGGACATTAAATAAATTTTGGAGAAAAATTGTGGCAAACATAACTTATCTGAGAAGTGCTACCGACGAAAATTATCAGACATTTCTGGTTTAAAAGGGGAGTATTCAAAATTCTGTGTCACGGTTCATAATTCTCAATCAACCACTGAAGGTAGCGGAAGCTGAAACCAGCTCCGAGAATGGGCCCTCAGATATGCTCGTCGGAGGAGCTGGTTTCAGCTGGA
>Ga0209643_1000313_pt1 | contig 105392 bp, 103 predicted proteins | sample AutmiccBRH37_all_FD_187383 | JGI IMG/M metagenome (GOLD analysis project Ga0209643, IMG submission 187383) | Deep subsurface microbial communities from Mt. Terri, Switzerland - Autotrophic microbial communities BRH/37_all (SPAdes) (version 2) | ecosystem: Environmental > Aquatic > Deep...
CCGGCGGGCGCTTCGCGTTTCCGGGCCCCGCATCGGCCCACTAGAGGAGCGACACGAGCATGGGCGGACTCTTCTCAAGCCCCAAGATCCCCGACCCGGAGCCGATTCCCGACACCGCCGCAGAGAACGAGCAGCGCGAGCGCGAACGCCTGCTGCTGCGCCGGCTGCGCGGCCGCGCCGGCCTGATCGAGACGGGGCCGCGCGGACTGCTGCGCACCGAGGACACCGCGCCCGGCCGGCGCAGCCTGCTGGGCCAGTGACATGGCGTCCGAACCGGACTCCGACACGACACGGGCCGACGCGCTGATCCGGCGCTTCGCCACGGCCCGCGACCGGCGCTGCCAGTGGGAATCGCACTGGCGCGACTGTTTCGAACAGGTGATGCCGCACCACACGCGCCTGGAGGGTCCCGGCGCCAAGTCGGCCGACCGCCTGTTCGACGGCACTGCGCCCGACGCGGTCGAGCAGCTGGCGGCCAGCCTGGTGGCGGAACTGACGCCGCCCTGGTCGCGCTGGTTCGGCCTGGCCCCCGGTCCCGACCTGACGCAGGAGGAGGCCGCCGCGGTGGCGGCACCGCTCGACCGCGCGGCGGAGACGCTGCAACGACATTTCGACCGGTCGAACTTCGCGACCGAGATGCAGCAGGCCTATCTCGACCTGGTCACGGCCGGCACAGCCTCGCTGCTGTTCGAAGAGGCGCAGCCGGGCGAGCCCTCCGCCTTCCGCTTCACGGCGGTGCCGATCGAGGACGTCGTCCTGGAGGAAGGACCGTCCGGTGCGCTCGACCGGACCTTCCGGCGCGCCGAACTGACCGCCGCACAGATTCGCGCACGCTTCCCCAGTGCCGACCTGCCCGATCCCGAAGAGGGCGACGCCGCCGATGCGCGGCACGCCCTGCTGGAAACGGTCGAACCCGAGAAGGGCGGCTACCTCTGGTCGGCCGTGCTCGAAGCCTCCGCCGACGGCGAGGCTCGGCTCCTCGGCGAGGGGCGCTTCACCGCCTCGCCTTTCCTCAACTTCCGCTGGCTGAAGGCGCCGGGCGAGGTCTACGGCCGCTCGCCGGTGATGAAGGCGCTGCCGGACATCAAGACCGCCAACAAGGTCGTCGAGCTGATCCTGAAGAACGCCTCGATCGCCGTCACCGGCATCTGGCAGGCCGATGACGACGGCGTGCTCAACCCGGCGACGGTGCGCCTCGTCCCCGGCGCCATCATCCCGAAGGCGCAGGGCTCGGCCGGCCTGACCCCGCTCGCGGCACCCGGCCGGTTCGACGTGTCGCAGCTGGTGCTCGACGACCTGCGCGCCCGCATTCGCCACGCCCTGCTGGTCGACCGGCTGGGACCGGTGGACGCGCCGCGCATGACGGCGACCGAGGTGCTCCAGCGCTCCGCCGAAATGGCGCGGGTACTGGGCGCCACCTACGGCCGGCTGCAGTCGGAACTGCTGTCGCCGCTGGTGACGCGCGGCCTGGCATTGCTGCGCCGGCGCGGCGAGGTGCCCGACATCGTCATCGACGGCCGCACGGTGACGCTCGAATACCGCTCGCCGCTGGCGATGATCCAGGCCGAGGCGGAGGTGCGGGCGACGCTGATGTGGCTGGAAGCGACGGCGACGCTCGGACCGGACGCCGCATCGGTCGTCGACGGCGCGGCCACCGCGCGCTGGATCGGCCGCCGCCTCGGGGTGCCGGCGGAACTGATGCGCGAAGCCGGTTCGCCGGACGAAGCGGCACCGGACGAAGCCGCACCGGGCGCCGCCGTACAATTGCCGGCGGAACTGCTGGCGGGGATGGCCGATGTCCTCGGATGAGGTGGCGCGGGCCTTCGCCCGCACCTTCGCCGGGCCGCACGGCGCGACCGCCCTCGCCCATCTGCGCGCCGTCACCATCGACCGCCGCCTCGGCCCCGAGGCGAGCGAAGCCCTGCTGCGCTTCGTCGAGGGCCAGCGCGCCCTCGTCGCCACCATCGAGGCGCTGATCGCCCGGGGCCGCGGGTAGGCCAACGCTCGACGCCCGCGCTCCGACCTTCTCGAAAGGACCACCATGAACGAAAGCAGCTTCGAACCGGCGCCTGCGGCGCCGGAATACACCCACACGCCCGCCAACGCGCCCATGGACGCGCCCGCAGCCCCTGCACGGCCGGAGCACGTTCCCGAACCCTTCTGGGACGCTCAGGCCGGCCAGGTGCGGGTCGACGACCTCGCCCGCGCCTATGCCGAGCTGGCCGGGGCCGAACGGCCGCCGGCCTCCGCCGACGCCTACGACTTCGCCGTGCCGGAAGCGCTCGGCGCCGGAGATCCGGAGGTGAACCGCCGCCTGCACGCCGCCGGTTTCACCAACGCCCAGGCGAAGCTGGTCTACGACCTCGCCGCCGAGGTGCTGGTGCCGCTGGTCGGCGGCGACGCGGCCGAGCGCGAGGCGCAGCGCGACACCGAGCGCCTGGCCCAGGCCTTCGGCGGCGAGACGCGCTGGCGCGAGGCGTCGCGCCAGATGCTGGCCTGGGGCAAGGCGCACCTGAAACCGGAACTGCTCCAGGCGCTGTCGACGACCTACGAGGGCGTGATGGCGCTGAAGCAGATGATGGCGACGGGCGAACCCGGCGTCCTCGGCGGCGGTGCGACCCAGCCGCCCGAGGACGAGGACGCGCTGCGGTCCCTGATGCACGACCCGCGCTACTGGCGCGACCGCGACCCGAAACTGGTCAACCACGTCGAAGAGGGCTTCCGCCGGCTGTTCGGCGACGCGCGCTGACGGGCCTCGGCGTACAAGAGAACAAAAGGAGATCAAACCGCATGTCGACCTCGATCGATCAGGCGTTCGTCAAGCATTTCCAGGCGGACGTTCACATGGCCTATCAGCGGATGGGCTCGAAGCTGCGCCAGACCGTGCGCTCGAAGGGCAACATCAAGGGCAGTTCGACCACCTTCCAGCGCGTCGGCGCCGGCACCGCCGCCACCAAGTCGCGCCACGGCCAGATCCCGGTGATGAACCTGAACCACACGCCGGTGGAGTGCTTCCTCTACGACTATTACGCCGGCGACTGGGTCGACCGGCTGGACGACATCAAGGTGAAGTCCGACGAGCGCCAGGTCATCGCCAACGCCGGCGCCTACGCCCTCGGCCGCAAGACCGACGAACTCATCATCCGCCAACTGGACACATCGACGAACTATGCCGGCGGTGCGGCGGACGGCCTGACCAAGGCGAAGGTGCTGGCGGCGTTCGAGGCGCTGGGCGGCGCCGACGTGCCGGACGACGGCCAGCGCTACGCCGTCATCGGCTGGAAGCAGTGGAGCCAACTGCTCGACATCGAGGAGTTCGCCAATGCCGACTATGTCGGCGCCGACGAACTGCCCTGGCGCAGCACCCAGGCGAAGCGCTGGCTCGGCACGCTGTGGATGCCGCATTCCGGGCTGACGCTGACCGGCTCGGTCCGCTCCTGCCACTGGTACCACAAGACCGCGATCGGCCACGCCTCGGGCGCCGACGTGAAGAGCGACATCACCTGGCACGGCGACCGCGCCGCCTGGTTCGTCGCCAACTCGATGAGCCAGGGCGCCGTGATCGTCGACCCCGCGGGCGTCGTGACGCTGCGCTGCCTGGAGAGCTGAGGGCTCTTTCCGCTCCCCGTGCTTCGAGACGCGCCCTGTCGGGCGCTCCTCAGCACGAGGGCCTGCCAAACCCACCAGACCAGTAGGACCGCCTCATGCTGAGGAGCGGCGCGCAGCGACGCGTCTCGAAGCACGGGGCGGTCCGGCCCCACGGCCGCAGGCGGGGCGAGCCCCGCCCCTACGCACGCACCACCAAAAGGAACTTCCCATGGCCTTCCAGTCCAGGAACCTCTCGGTCATCGCCTACGCCAACGGCTTCACCCTCTGGCAGTACGGCAGCGGCGCCGATGCGCTCGCGGCGATCACCGCCTCCGGCTACTTCAACGAGGCTGCCCCCATGCTGCGCGTCGCCGACCTGATCGTCATCGCCGACAGCGCCGGCTCGGCCGGCATCCGCCGGGTCGCGACGAACGCCGGCGGCACGGTGACCGTCGCGGCGACGGCCTGACGCATTCCCCTCCCCGACAGGAGCATCCGATGGCCCTGACCGCGCTCGCACTCTGCTCGCGCGCGCTGCTGAAGCTCGGCGCGGCGCCGATCGCCTCCTTCGAGGAGGGGACCGCCGAGGCCGAGGTGGCGGCGAACCTGTATCCGTCGACGCGCGACGCGCTGCTGTCCGTCCATCCGTGGGGCTTCGCCACGGGACAGGTGCGGCTGCCGCGCCTCGCCGCGTCGCCGGTCGCCGACTACGGCCACGCCTTCCAGCTGCCGGCCGACTTCCTGCGCGGCATCTCGACCGGTGGCGTGCCCTACCGCATCGCCGAGCGGCGCCTGCACGCCTCGACCGACGAGATCGTGCTGACCTACATCTTCCGCCCGGCCGAGGCCGACTTCCCGCCCTTCTTCGACCAGGCGCTGATCGCGCGGCTGGCGGCGGAGTTCTGCACGCCGATCACCGAGAGCACGGCCCGCGCGCAGCTGCTCTTCAAGCTCGCCGACGACGAGATGCGCCGCGCCCGCCTGATCGACACCCAGCAGGAGACCGCCCAGGCGCTCGACCGCTTCCCGCTGGTGGAGGCGCGCGGATGAGCCGGCTCGACCATCTGAAGACCAGTTTCACCGCGGGCGAGCTGTCGCCCGACCTGCTCGGCCGGGGCGAGCTGTCCGCCTACACAAACGGCGCGGCGCGGCTGCGCAACGTCTTCATCCGGCCGACGGGCGGCGTGGCGCGGCGGGCCGGGACACGCTTCGTCGCCACGGCGCGCGGCCCCGGCCGCCTCGCCGCCTTCGAGTTCAACACCGAGCAGACCTACCTGCTGGTGCTGACTGACGGCTGGATCGACGTCCTGCGCGAGGGCGAGCCGGTGGCGTCCGTCGCCTCGCCCTGGACGGCAGCCCACCTGCCGCAGCTGGTCTGGACCCAGTCCGCCGACACGCTGCTGGTGGTGCATCCGGACCTGGCGCCGCGCCGCGTCAGCCGCACGTCGGAGAGCGCGTGGACCGTCGCCCCCTGGACCTTCGTCGAGGAGGACGGGCTGCTGCGCGTGCCGTTCCAGCACTTCGCCGCCGACGCGATCACCCTGACGCCCAGCGGCACGACCGGCACCGTCACCCTGACGGCGTCGGCCGACCATTTCGTCGCCGATCATGTCGGCCTGCGCTTCCGGCTGAAGCGCAGGCAGGTCGAGATCGACACGGTCGTCTCGCCCACCCAGGCGACGGCGACGGTGAAGGAGGACCTGGAAGACACCGCCGCCACCACGGACTGGGACGAGGCCGCCTTCTCCGCCGTCCGCGGCTGGCCGGCCTCGGTGTGCTTCCACCAGGACCGGCTCGTCCTCGGCGGCAGCCGCGACCAGCCGAACCGGCTGTGGCTGTCGAAATCGGGAGAGTTCTTCAACTTCGACCTGGGCACCGGGCTCGACGACGAGGCGATCGAATTCCCGATCCTGTCGGACCAGGTGAACGCGATCCGTGCCGTCTTCTCCGGCCGTCACCTGCAGGTCTTCACCTCGGGCGCCGAGTGGATGGTCACCGGCGAGCCGCTGACCCCGGCGGCGCTGCAGGTCCGCCGGCAGACGCGCGTCGGTTCGGTCGTCGCCCGACAGGTGCCGCCGCGCGACGTCGACGGTGCCACCCTGTTCGCGGCGCGCAGCGGGCGCGAGCTGCGCGAGTTCCTGTTCGCCGACATCGAGCAGGCCTATCAGGCGACCGACCTGGCGCTGCTCGCCCGGCACGCCTTCCGCGATCCCGTCGACCAGGATTACGACCCGGGCCGGCGCCTCTTCCATGTCGTGCTGGGCGACGGCAGCCTCGCGACGCTCACCGTCTACCGCGCCGAGCAGGTGACGGCCTGGACCTTCCAGTCGACGGCCGGCGCCATCCGCGCCGCAGCCTGCACCGGCGGCGACGTGTGGCTGCTGGTCGAGCGCGACGGCACCTTCCTGATCGAGACGTTCGACGACGACCTGCTGACCGACAGCGCCCTGACCGGCGAGGCCGAGGATCCCACCGATACCTGGAGCGGCCTCGACCATCTGGAGGGCCGCACGGTGCGGATCGTCGCCGACGGCACCCTGCGCCCCGACGCGCTTGTGACCGACGGCACGATCCATCTCGACGCACCGGCGCGCAGCGTCGCCGCCGGGCTCGCCTATACCCACGAGATCGAACCGCTGCCGCCGGCCTTCGGCGAAAGCTCGGTGCAGGGCCGGACCTGGCGGCCGGTGGAGATCACCTTCCGCCTGCTGGAGACCGGGGCGCTGCGGCTCGACATCGGCCGCGGCTTCGCCGACCTCGCCTTCCGGCGCATCGGCCCGGCTGGGGTCCTCGACGGGCCGGCCCCGCGCTTCACCGGTGACCGGCGCGTGCGCGCCATCGGCTGGCGGCGCGGCGACCTCGGCCCGGCAGCCGCACCGGTCTGGCGCGTGGCGCAGGACGCGCCGCTGCCCTGCACGATCCTTTCCGTCAACACGCGACTACAGGTGAACGACTGATGGGCTCTTCGATTCCCGTGGCCGCACTCGCGCTGAGCGGGCTCGGCACCATGGACCTGCTGATGCGCAGTCAGCAGCTGTCCCTCGCCAACCAACAGCGCAAGGCCGAGGCCAAGGCGCAGATCGCCCAGATCGAGGCAGACCGCGAGACCGAGGAGCGCCGCCGCGCCCGGGCCCTCGCCGCCGCCAGCGCCACCGCCCGCGCCCGGCTGGGCGCCGGTGCCGGCGGAACGGCCGGCGGCTCCGGCGAGGCGCTGCTCGCCGGCCTGATCGACGAGAGCGAAACCGAGACGCTGGACGCCTTCGCCCGGCGTCAGCGCCAGATCGACGCGATCCGCGCGGGCATCGCTTTCGACAAGCGCCGCAACCTGCTCGACCAGGCACAGCTGGTGAGCAGCTACATCCGCTGACACGGCCTTGCGGCGGGCTCGCCCGCGGACCATCCACCCGAAAGGCACCGATATGACCACCGATCACATCCGGATCGGCGACGTCTCGCCGCGCGTGCAGTATGCCGCGGACGGCATCCAGACCGGCTTCGTCTATCCCTTCCCGATCTTCGCCGCCGACGATCTCGGCGTCTGGCTCGACGACGAGCGCCAGGTCGCGGGCTTCACGGTCGCCGGCGCCGGCGACGACGCCGGCGGCACGGTCACCTTCGACCCGGCCCCGCAGGCCGGTGTCCGGGTGACGCTGCTGCGCGACCTCGTCATCGCCCGCACCACAGATTTCCAGGAGGGCGGCGCCTTCCGCGCCCGCACCCTCAACGACGAACTCGACTACCAGACGGCGGCCCTGCAGCAGCTGGACGTCGACCGCGCCCGCACCCTGCGCCTCGCCCCGGCGGACGAGGACATCGACGCGACCCTGCCGCCGCGCGCCCAGCGGGCCGGCCGGCTGCTCGGCTTCGACGGCTTCGGCGCACCCACCGCCGTCGACCTTGCCGCGGCACCGGCAGACGCCGCCGGCAGCATCGTCGTCGCGACCGGGTCCGCGGCACCGCGCACCCTGGCCGTACGCTTCGCCGACCGCGCCAACATCCTGGACTTCGGCGCGAAGCGCGACGGCACGACCAACGACCTGCCGGCCTTCCAGGCCGCCCGCGCCGCGGCCGGAGCGCAGGGCGCGGTGTGGCTGCCCGGGCCCGGCAACTACCGCTTCGCCGGCAGCCGGCCCGACCTCTCGGGCTGCGTCGTCGAGGCGGATCCGGGCGTCGTGGTGACGGTCGACGAGAACCCGAACACGCGCGACATGGCGCTCGCCACGCCCCTGACGGTGCAGAACCCGGTGCACCAGACGCAGCACCTGAAGCCGGCCAACCACGCCGTCCCGCTCGCCCTGCACGGCATCGGCACGGCGGCGGCCGCGGCGCTCGCCTGCGACCAGAGGATCGAGGCGCTGAACTTCGACGACGGCTGGACCGCCGCCTCGATCACCGGGACGGCGACCAAGGGCGCCTTCACCGGCACGCTCGCCGCCGACAGCGTGTCCTGGGAGGAGGCCTTCGCCAGCGGCCAGGAGGGCGTCTTCCTGAACCGTCCGCCGGTCGTCGGCGAGCAGTACGAGGTCACGTTCCGCGACACCGGGGCCGCCGCGGTCGATGGCGGCTTCGTCTCCGCCGTCCTGATCACCGACCTGAAGCGCTACGACTTCGCCCTCTTCTCCGGCCTGCCGCAGATGCAGGTGATCGAGACGCCGGGCGGCGTCGTGAAGGTGCTGGTCACGCCGAACGGCGGCGCCTATGCGCTGGCGCCCGCCGGCGCCTCGGTGACGCTCGGCCTGCGGCTGGTCGATGCGGGCACGGTGGAGGTCTACGTCAACGACTGGCTGATCCACCGGCACCCGATCGCCAACTTCATTGCCGACATCGGCTTCACCGCCAGCTGGCACGTCTCCGGCACGGTGACACTGCTCGATCCGGTGCGGACCACGCGGCATCTGCCGCAGAGCCCGCGCCCGCTCTCCATCGCCGTCATCGGCGACAGCATCAGCTACGGCGCCTGGGCCTCGCTGCCCTGGCCGGCGCTGCTGCAGGCCGCCGCGGTGAACCTGCCCGGGATCGGCCCGCTGAACGTCGCCAACCACGCTGTCAGTTCGACCGACAGCGCCTACTGGGCGGCGGCGGTCGACGACCTCGACCTCTCCGGCCACAGCCACGTCCTGGTCATGGTCGGCACCAACGACGTCCAGGCGCAGACGCCGCTCGCGACGTTCCGGGCGAACCTCGCCACCATCGCCGACGCGATCGTCGCGGCGGGGGCGGTACCGATCTTCGGCGTCTTCCCGGTGTTCACCCGCAACGACATCTCCGGCGTCGTCGGCGTCGGTGCCGCCCATTACGAGAAGGGCGGCGCCTACCGCGCGGCGGTGAAGCGCTTCTGCGCGCAGAACGGCCACGGGATGGCAAACGTCGCCGACGCCTTCGGCACCTGCCTCGGCTGGTACAACGACAATATCCATCCCACCGTCGAGGGGCAGGTCGCCGTCGCCAAGGCGTTCGCCGCAGCACTCTGCCGCGCCGTCCGGCCACGTCCCGTAGCCGGCAACGGCAACTGGATCCGGCCGACGCTGCTGAACGGCTGGACCGGCTTCAGCCCGACGCACCAGGAGCCGCAGTTCCGCCGCCGCCCCGACGGCATGGTCGAACTGCGCGGCAGCGTGAAGGGCGGCACCGTCGCCACCACCGCGCCGATCTTCGAGCTGCCGCCGGGCTTCCGGCCGAACGTGATCCGACCCTTCGGCGTCACCACCGGCGACCCGACCGCCAGTGCCGGCGAGCTCTTCGTCTTCCCCGCCGGCTCGAACGGCGGCGTAGCGCTCGGCAAGGGCAGCAACACGAAGCTCAACCTGAACGGCATCGTCTTCGAAGCCGAGGCCTGACCGGCCCCTACCCCCCACAGGAGCACCCGCATGACCACCAACCGCGGCCCGGGAGGGCACGATGGATGAGCCCGCGCGCCCGGACGACGACTCTTCCGCCGGACCTGGAAGCCCATTCGATGGAAACCCGTGCGATCGAGATCGCGACGGCGACGGAACGGGCGCTGCGTGCGCACGAGGCGACCTGCCGCGAGCGCGAGGAGCGGCGGCACGACCGCGCGGCGGAGTTCCGCGACGAGATCCGCCAGGCGCTGGCCGAACTGCGGACCGGCCTGCGCGAGGTCGGCCTGACGATCGAGCGCCTGCAGTGGCGGATCATGACGACCCTGCTGTCCGCCGTGGTCAGCCTGCTCGGCCTGAGCGGCTGGCTGGCGACGAAGCTGCTGGGCTGGTGACGGCGGGAGCGCTCGCCGAGCAGGCGGCGAAGATCGAGGCGGCCCTGCCCGGCCTGGTCCGGACCGTCTTCGACCAGTACCGCACCGCGGCCGACACCGATCCGGCGGCGGCACGCGGCGCCCTCGCCCACCTGCAGGGCCTGCTGCGCCTCGGCCGGCTCGCCCGCGCCGCGGCGGCGGAAGCCGCGGCGACGGAAGCAGGGGGGCCGGATCCGATGGTCGACCTCGTGGCGCTGCTGCGCGACATGCCGCCCGAACTGGAGGTGCAACCGGATGACTGAGCCCGCGCCGACCGGCTTGCGCTTCCCGCAATTCGTGTGGCTGTGGAATCGGAACCAGGGCCGCGACACGCCGGCACTGCACGGGCGCATCGCGCGCTGGCTCGACGCGCGCTGGAGCCGGGGCGACCGCCGCCTGCTGCTGCTCGCCTTCCGCAACAGCGGCAAGTCCACCCTGCTCGGCCTGTTCGCGATCTGGCTGCTGCATCGCGAGCCGATGCTGCGGGTGCTGGTGCTGTCGGCCGACGCGCCGCTGGCGGCCAAGCTGGTGCGCGTCGCCCGGCGCACCGTCGAGCTGCATCCGGCGACGCGCGGCCTGCTGCCGGCGCGCCGGACCGAGTGGGCCGCCGACCGCTTCACCGTGGCGCGGCCGCACGCGGCGCGCGATCCGTCGCTGCTGGCGCGCGGCCTGTCCGGCAACATCACCGGCAGCCATGCCGACGTCGTGGTCTGCGACGATGTCGAGGTGCCGCGCACATCCGACACGGCGGGCAAGCGCGCCACGCTGCGCGAGCGCCTGGGCGAGATCGACTACGTGCTCGAGCCGGGCGGCCTGCTGCTCTACGCCGGCACGCCGCACAGCTTCTACTCGATCTACGCCGCCGAGCCGCGGCGCGACGCCGGCGAGGAGCGCGCCTTCCTCGACGGCTTCGTCCGCCTGGAGGTGCCGCTGGTCGGGGCGGACGGCGTCAGCCCCTGGCCGGAACGCTTCCCGCCCGAGGCGGTGGAGCGCATCCGCGCCAGCACCGGCCCGGCACGCTTCGCCAGCCAGATGCTGCTCCAGCCCATGAGCGCCGAGGACGGACGGCTCGACCCCGACCGCATCACCCTCTACCGCGAGGAACTGGAATACCGCGAGGTCCAGGGCCGCGCCGAGCTGCGGCTCGACGGCCGCCGCATGGTCGCCGCCGGCTGCTGGTGGGACCCGGCCTACGGCGCGCCGGAGCGCGGCGACGGCAGCGTCGTCGCCGCCGTCTTCGTCGACGAAAACGACCGGCGCTACCTGCACCGCATCGCCTGGCTGACCCACGACCCTGCCTCGGCGGAGCCGGAGGCCGACCAGCTCTGCCGCCAGGTGGCGGACTTCGCCGCGGACCTGCACCTGCCGCGCGTCGTGGTCGAGCAGAACGGCCTCGGCCGCTTCCTGCCCGGCATGCTGCGCAAGGCGATGGGCGCCCGGAAGGTCGGCTGCACCGTCGTCGAGGTGGCCAGCCACCGCGCCAAGGACCGGCGCATCCTCGACGCGCTCGACCCGCTGCTGGCCGCGAACCGGCTCTGGGCGCACGCGAGCGTGTGGGACACGCCGTTCCCGTCGGAGATGCGCGAATGGCGGCCCGGCCGCCGCGGCCGCGACGACGGCCTGGACGCGGTCGCCGGCGCCGTGCTCGCCGAACCGGTGCGCATCGGCCCCGTGCCCGTCCTGCCCCGCCGCGACTGGCGCCCCGGCGGCCCGGAGTGGCACGCGGACACCCGGTTCGCCGTATAGCCACCTCCCCGGCCGCAGGGGCGCAGCCCCGAAGAGCCGGGGCCCAGGGGGAGACGCGCCGGCTCCTGGGCCCCGGCTCTCCGCTTCGCTCCGGCCGGGGAGGCCGGAAATCTGTCGAACAGCACTGACGCTACAGAAGGAGATACTCAATGCGTCCACGCCTCATCCCCATCAGGGAACAAATCACGAACGATCCCGTCGACCTGCTCGCCCGCACGATCTGGGGCGAGGCGCGGGGCGAGCCGGTGCGCGGCATGGAGGCGGTGGCCGCCGTCGTCATGAACCGCGTCGCCCGCCCCGGCTGGTGGGGCCGCACCGTCGCCTCGGTCTGCACCAAGGCCTACCAGTTTTCCTGCTGGAACGAGGACGATCCGAACCGCGCCAAGCTGCTCGCGGTGACCGACGCCGACCCGATCTTCGCCATCGCCAGGCGCATCGCGCGCCGCGCGGTCGCCGGCACCCTGGACGATCCGACGGGCGGCGCCACGCACTATCACAGCGTCGACGTCCACCCCCGCTGGGCCGCGGGCAAGACCCCCCACGCCCGCATCGGCCGCCACCTGTTCTACGCCGACGTGGACTGAGGCCCGCCTGCCCCGCCCGGAGCGCGGCCGTCCCGGCCGCCCTTCCGCTCCGCCCATTCTCCGGGAGACGAACATGCTCCGCCTGCCCCTGCGCGGCGAGGTCGGCCGCGACCGCGACAACGACACTGCCGACGTCCTCGCCGCCAAGCACGCCCTGGCGCGCCTCGGCTACTACACCGCGCCCGACTACGGCTTCGACGGCTACTCCGACAGGCCGTTCGAGGACGGCCTGCGCGCCTATCAGGCCGAACGCGGCCTGCGCCAGGACGGCTGGGCCGCCCCCGGCGGCGAGACCCACCGCAACATCGAACTCGACCTGTCGGGCGAGAAGCGCCCCTTCGGCCACGACCTGCCCCGCGACGCCCGCTTCACCGGCAGCGTCGGCGTGAACGGCGACAACGAACGCCCCGACGTCCAACTCGCCCAGCGCCTCCTCGGCGCCCTCGGCCTCTATCGCTACGACCGCACCGCCGAACCGCACGGCTTCATGGACGACGCCGTCGAGGAGGCGATCTACCGGGCACAGCGCCAGAGGGGGCTGCCGGAGACGGGGCGGTTGGAGCCGGATGAGGGTCACCATATCCTGCTGCTCAGCGATCCACCCAAGGTCGCGCGGGTCGGCCCCGACGGCCAGTACATCATAGAGGGTGTGATCGACCACAGGCCGCTGCTGAGCGACGCAGCCGGCCGCCGGTCGCTGCTCATCCCAGCCGCGCACGCCGCGACCGTCGGAAGTTCCGCCGCGGACCGCCCGGAGGAAGAAGGCTCCAACCCCGGTCCCGGTGTCCCGCCGGCGTCGACCCCGCCGATGCCCCGGACGTCCGTGCGGGTGCCTTTGTCCGTGATCTTAGGGGGCGCGTTTCCGTTTCTACAAAGGCAACTGCTCGGTGTGGACGATGCTCCCCCGCCTGGAGAGGGATGGACTCCTCCCGAGCAGCATCAGTTGCCTGGTGGCCGACAAGGTGCGATCGGCAACCCGGTCCTCACCGATCCCAAGCCGGAAATCCTGCAGCCACCGCAGGGCACACCGGCCCAGGCGCCCGATCATCAGCAGTTGCCCGGATCTGTGCCGGAGCTGCAGGAAAAGATCGTCAGCATCATCCTCGAGAATCGGCGCGGCAACGACTTCACCAAAGCGCAACTGGACGAAATCCGCGACTACGCCAAGCGCCTCGCGGCCTCCCTTGGCAATGTGGCGAAGGACATAAAGCACAGGTTCGGCGGAAGGGATGAGGATGGCAATCCTTTGAAAGAGCTCTTTCTCAAAAACAAGCTGACGAAGGGTAGATTCGGTGGCTCGTATGGAGATCTCACATTTGAGAACACGATCACAAAACGCCGCCTTCACATCGAGACTGTCGACATTGACCCGCGGACCGGCGAGATGACGAAGCGAGAAACCGAACGGGATGCCCGCCTCCGGCAAAACGTGCGAGAGGGCGACATCATCATCAACATCCCAAAATCGAAGGACGGATCCACACCAGACCTCGACTCCTACTCGGACGCGATCAAGAATGCATTCGAGGAGATATCTCGTATGCCATAGGTTGCATTTGCCGCGATGCCCTACGAACGGAACAAGACCCGTTACGTCGTCCTCTTCCCGGAGGACGAAGCGGACATATCCCGGGCGATCATCGCTCACTTCCCGGGCGCACTGTTCGTGCAATGGGATGATCGGGAAATGATCCCGGTCAAGAGCCGCGACGGCCTATCGGACTGCCCCGACACCAACGTCAACATCTGGGTGCCGCCGACGGGCTGGGAGCCTCGCCTCAGTCCGAAGTCGGGCTTGATCTTGCGGCCTCCGCTCGAAGTCCTCTACCAGCGTGGCGGCTGGATCCGCAGGCCCGATCCCCCCGATTCCACCTACGACCTCCCGACGCCGGACGAGGGCCGATTCACCGCGGCCTTCGATCCGGACGACGCCGAGCAGCGCCGCTTTCTCCGCCGCATCTGGAAGATCCTGGAGGCCCACACCACCAACAAGATGGACAGCTACGACGCCGCCACCCTTCAACCGATCGGCTTCAGTCCGAACGAAATCTGGGTGGGATTTCACGCTGTCCGCTGGTGCGTGGCCCGACCGAAGCGGACGTTGTGCTGCATCGTCCGGCCGAAGCCCGAGGCCGTCGCGCGCGCCGAGGCGGCCCTCGCCGGCCGACCCGTGCCGGAAACGCCCGACAACGGCAGCGCCTATCCACGCCCGCACGATGCGCCACGGTAGGTCATGCTCTGGCGGAAGGTGACGGTCTTCACGGATCTCGACGATGCGATGCTGTCGCTCGCCCTGCGCGACGCCTGGCCCGGGGTGCGGTTCGTCGACGACACCGCCGAGAGCGGTGGCGATATGCTCGCTTTCAGACCCTCGATCGCCGACTGCCGGCGCAGCCTCGTCAGCATCCGGTTCGCCGAGGAAGGCTGGAGGCCGGTTTTCGGCGCCGACCGGCACGGTACCGGCCGCAGGCTGCTCAACCCGCCACGCCATACCCTCTTCTACCAGCGTTCCGCATGGTTCCACGGCCAGCCCGGCGGGCTGCAGGCCTGGGCGTTCGATCTGCCGGCGCTGTCGGAAGGGTCGATGGCGATCCATATCGACGGCGAGAGCGAAGAGGACCGCGGCTTCGTCCGGTCCGTCTGGCGCATCGTCCGCGGCCTGTCGACCGACCGGCTGAAATCCGCCTACGACAGGGATGTCACGGTGAACCGGCGGGATGTGCGGCCGCTGCGGCTGCGCGCCGGCTTCGCCGCCCTGGAATGGTGCCGGGCGGGTCCGCGGCGGGCGATCGCCGGGGGCAGCCTGCCCTGCGACGACTGGCAGCCGCCCCGCACGCCCGCCTATGCCGACCTGCGCCGCCGCGCCCTGGATCTGCTCGGCGGCAAGGCCGCGACGGGAACCGAGGGGTGAGGCCGACGCGGCCCCACCGCCCCCTCTACCGTTCCCGGCCCGACTACCGGTCCAGCCAGAGGTCCTCGAACCGCCAACCGTTGTAGATGCTGTTGGTCTGGATCGTGTAGTTCTTCACCTGCGGATGCCAGCAGCCGGCCGCCACGTTGTGGAAGAAGACGGGCCGCGCGACCTCCTCCTGCAGGGTGCGGTCGATCTGCCAGACGATCTCCTTGCGCTTCTGCGCGTCGGGCTCCAGCGACTGCTTGTCGAACAGCTTCTCCAGGTCGCGGTTGCAGTAGTTGGTGTAGTTGCGGACCGAATCGCAGGCATAGTTCTCGAACAGATGGGTGTCCGGGTCGTCCACCGGCGTGCCCGTCTGGTTCAGGCCGACGGCGAATTTCTTCTGGGTGAGCGTGTTGTACCAGACGCCGGTCTCGATGATCTTCAGCTCGCCGTCCATGTAGATGTGGCTGATCTGATCGAGGAAGAGGACGGCCGAATCGCGATAGGTCTGGGCGTTGCGCGTGATGACCTGGACCTTCAGGCGGTTGTCCGGCCCGTAGCCCAGCTTCTCCATGATGGCGCGGGCCTCCTCGCGGTTCTTCTCGATGTCCTTGCCGAAGCCGGGCAGCCCCTCCTGCTGCTCGGGCGGCAGGCCCCACTGGCCATCGGGCGGCGGCAGCAGGGCGCCGCCGATGCCGCCCTTGCCCTCGTTGATGATCTCGTTGACGGCGTTGCGGTCGAGCGTCAGCGCCATGGCGCGGCGCAGCTCCGGATTGTCGAACGGCGGCGCGTCGCGATTGACCAGCAGGTTGTTGCTGACGTTCAGCCGCCGCACCGTGCACTGCGCGTTCGGCGCCTGGGTCCGGATGTCCTTCAGCAGCGGCATCGACACGTCGGTCGGGAAGGTCATGTCGTCCTCCCCGGCGATGAAGGAGAGCTGCCGCGTCGCGGTGCTGGAGATGATCCGGTAGGTGATGCCGTCGAGGTACGGCCGGTCCTTCTTCCAGTAGTTCTCGTTCTTCTTCAGGTAGATGCCTTCGTTCTGCCGGTAGTCGGCGAACGTGAAGGGACCCGTGCCGACCGGCTTGGTGCGCATCTGCGCCGGGTCGACATGGCACGGATAGACCGGCGAGACGCCGGCCGCCAGCATCGCCAGGAAGGCCGGCTGCGGCCGCGACAGCCTGAAGGTCACCTCATGGTCGCCGTTGACGGTGACCTCCTCCAGGTTGCGGTACCAGATCTGACGGGGATTGCGCCGCAGCTTCGTGTCGGACTTGCCGGACAGCATGTCCCAGGTGCACTTGACGTCGGCCGCGGTGAACGGCTTGCCGTCGTGCCACTTGACGCCCTCGTGCAGCTTGAAGGTCAGCTGCGTCCGGTCGTCGCTCCAGCGCCATTCGGTGGCGAGTTCCGGGCGGATCGACTCCAGGCTGGTCGTCGGCACGTGCTGGTCGTAGATCACGAGGTTGTTGAACACCGGCATCATCGGCACGACCGTCCCGACCGTCGCCTCCTCGTGGATCGAGAGCGACGGCGGATTGCCGTAGTTCTGGGTCTTCAGGGTGCCGCCGAACTTCTGCGCCTGCGCCGCCCCCGGCATCGCCAACGCCAGCAGGGCACCGGCCCCGAGGCAGAGTCCGAGCCCGCGAATTCTGGGCATTCCATCCTCCAAGGTTTCTTGTCTGATTATGGAGGTGTCATCGTATGGACCGCGGCAGACGGTCGCAACGGGGCCACGGCGCACCTGTCCGGACAGATGCCCGGCCTGTGCCTAACGTCCCAGCGGTCGCGCGAAGCTCAGTTCGTGGCCGTCGGGGTCGGTGATGTGGAAATAGCGCTCGCCCCAGCTGGCGTCGCGCGGCCGGGTCGAGGCCTCGTAGCCGGCGTCGAGGGCGCGGCGGTGGGTGGCGTCGACGTCGTCGACGTGGAAGATGGCGCGGCCCCACCAGACCCACCGCTTCTCCGCCGGCTGGGCGGTGATGTTGAGGAAGCTCGCCCCGGCGAAGAAGCTGGTGAAGGCGGCATCCTCGCCGCCGTATTTCAGTTCGAACCCCAGTGCGCGGTAGAAGCGCACCGAGGCCGCCATGTCGTGGGTGGCGAGGGTGATGGCGCTGACGGCTTCGATCATCGCTGCCTCATCCGTCCTGCGGGCGATTGACCCACTTGGTCAGCAGGACCCGCGGCTCCTGCACATAGCCCAGGCCCTCGTAGAAACCGACGACCCGGGTGTTCGTCTCGCGCACCAGCAGCATCACCTTGGGCACGCCGCGTGCCGCGTGCCACGCCTCGGCCGCAGCCATCATCGCCGCCCCCAGGCCGTGGCCCTGGCGCTCCGGGTCGACGGCGACGTAGTAGACCCAGCCGCGGTGGCCCTCGTCGCCGACCATGGCCGTGGCCACCACCGCGCCGTCAACCTCGCCGACCAGAATGTCGCTCGCCGGGCCGCCCGCGGCGCGGGCGATGTCGGCGTCCGGGTCGTTCCACGGCATGACGAGGCCGCAGGCCGTCCAGAGGGTCACGACGGCGTCGCGATCCTCCGGCCCGTAGCTGCGGGTGGCGAGGGCCACGGCGACGTCAGAGCCGGCAGCCGAGCTGCTCGGCGAGGTCGATGAAGCTTTCGGCGACATAGTCGAAATCGTGCTCCGCCTTCTGGTCGCGCGTCTCGTTCAGCCCGTATTCGGTGGCGCGCCGGACGAAGGCGGTGCGCATGCCGGTCTTCTTCGCCGCGACCAGGTCGCCATTGTGCGCGGCAACCAGCATGACCTGCGCCGGCTTCAGGCCGAGCGCCTCGCAGGTACGCTGATAGGCCTCCGGCTGCGGCTTGTAGGCGCGCGCCACCTCGGCACCCAGGATCGTGTCCCACGGCAGCTTCGAATGCTTCGCCATGTTCACCATCAGGGCGATGTTGCCGTTCGACAGCGTCGCCAGGATGTATTTCCGCTTCAGCCGCGCGAGGCCGCCCACGGTGTCCGGCCAGGGCTCCAGCCTGTGCCAGGCCCGGTTCAGATTGTCCTTCTCGGCATCCGACAGGTTGGTGATGCCGAATTCGGTCAGCACCTCCTCCAGGTTCTCGCGGTGCAGGTCGTCGAGCTTGATCCACGGCCGCTCGCCGCTGCGCACCTTCTCCATCGCCGGCTGGTACTTCGACCGCCAACTGAGCGCGAACGCGTTCCAGTCGTGGTCGCCGCCCTTGGCCCCGAGCAGCGCCTTGGCCTCGGCGGCGATGCTCTCGCGCCAGTTCACCACCGTGCCGAACACGTCGAAGGTCAGCGCCTTCACCTCGTCCGCGACCGCCATGCGATCCTCCCTTTCCAGTTGGCGGCAACCATACGCGGCGAACGCGCCGCGGTCACCGGGGCGGCGTTCGAAACCACCGCCTGGCGATGAGAAGAGCCGTGGCTGGCGAAAGCCGCCGCCTGCCTCTACGATCCGCCGCCCGGCCAAGAAGCGAGACCGTCCATGCCCTCCACCGTCATCGATTCCGCCCTCTTCCGCGACATGTTCGGCACCGCCGCGATGCGCGACGTGTTCGCCGACGAGGCGCTGGTGCAGCGCTATCTCGACGTCGAGGCGGCGCTGGCGCGGGTGCAGGCGCGGCTCGGGATCATCCCGCAGGCGGCCGCCGACGCGATCACCGCCAAGGCCGACGTCGCGACCATCGACATGGCGCAGATGCAGCGCGAGACGGAGATCGTGGGCTACCCGATCCTTCCCCTCGTCCACCAGATCGCCCACACCGTCGAGGGCGGTGCCGGCCAGTACGCCCACTGGGGCGCCACCACCCAGGACATCATGGACAGCGCCACGGCGCTGCAGATCCGCGCCGCCCTCGATCTCGTCGGCGCCGACCTCGACGCGGTGGCCGGTATCCTGGCCGACCTGGCGGCGAAGCACCGCGACGACGCCATGCCGGGCCGCACCCACCTGCAGCACGCCCTGCCGGTCACTTTCGGCTACAAGTGCGCCGTCTGGCTGTCATCGATCGAGCGCCACCGCGAGCGCCTCGCCGAGTTGCGGCCGCGCGTCCTGGTCGGCAGCTTCGCCGGTGCGGCCGGCACGCTCGCCTCGCTCGGCGACCAGGGCCTCGCTGTGTCCGACGCGCTCGCCGCGGAACTGGGCCTGGGCCGCGCCTCGATGCCCTGGCATGTGGCGCGCGACGGCATCGCCGAGGCGATCTGCTTCCTCGGCCTCGTCACCGGCACGCTCGGCAAGATCGCCACCGACGTCATGCTGATGATGGCGACCGAGACGCAGGAGGCGTACGAGCCCTTCGTGAAGGGCCGCGGCGGCAGCAGCACCATGCCGCAGAAGCGCAACCCGATCTCCTGCGAACTGATGCTGGCCGCCGCCAAGGTCGTGCGCCAGCACGCCGCCCTGGGCCTGGACGCGATGGTCACCGACTTCGAGCGCGCCACCGGCCCGTGGCACGTCGAGTGGCTGGTGGTGCCGGAGGCCTTCATCCTGACCGCCGGCGCCCTCAACCAGGCGCGCTTCATGCTGGCGGGGCTGGAGGTGAACACGGCGCGCATGCGCCAGAACCTCGACATGACCTCCGGCCTTATCGTCTCGGAGGCGGTGATGATGGGCCTCGCCCCGGCCCTCGGCCGCCAGAACGCCCACGACGTGGTCTATGACGCCTGCCGCATCGCGGCGAAGGACGGGCGCCCCCTCTACGACGTGCTGCGCGAAACGCCGGATCTCCAGGGCAAGCTCACCGACGAAGACCTGCGCCGCCTGACCGACCCCGCCAACTATCTCGGCGAGGCGCCGCGCATGATCGACCGCTTCCTGGCGTCGCGGCGGGGGTGAGCGCCTCTTCGCGATCGCCCAACGGCCACCTCCGGCGGCCGACCTCCACGAATTGTCATTGCCGGAGCGAGCGCTCGGGATGCGGCCCTGGGTGCCCGGATCAAGTCCGGGCATGACAGTGAAGAGAGACGGGAATGCTCCAGGACGCTGTCGTGGAAACCCGGCGGAATGGAAGAGCGCCCGCGATCACTCCTATTGAGCCGCGCCCCCGCGTCCTCTAAGAAGCCGCGAACGCGTCCCAATTCCGTCACCGAACAGGGCTCCCATGTCGATCATGCCCGACCGATGGATCCGCGAGATGGCGGTCAACCACCAGATGATCGACCCGTTCGAGGACCGTCAGCGCCGTGAGGGGATGATCTCCTACGGCGTGTCGTCCTATGGCTACGACGCCCGCGTCTCGCGCGAGTTCAGGATCTTCACCAACATCGACACGGCGATCGTCGATCCGAAGAATTTCTCGGACAAGAGCTTCGTCGAGCGCGACACCGACGTCTGCATCATCCCGCCGAACAGCTTCGCGCTGGCCAGCACGGTGGAGTATTTCCGCATCCCGCGCGACGTGATGGTCATCTGCCTCGGCAAGTCGACCTATGCGCGCTGCGGCATCATCGTGAACGTGACGCCCCTGGAACCCGAGTGGGAGGGGCACGTTACCCTGGAATTCTCGAACACCACGCCGCTGCCGGCGAAGATCTATGCGAACGAGGGCGCGTGCCAGTTCCTGTTCCTGAAGGCGGACGAGCCCTGCGAGGTGTCGTATGCCGACCGCGCCGGCAAATATATGGGTCAGCGCGGCGTGACCCTGCCCCGACTCTGAGGACCTGAATGGACCGGATGCGCATCGTCGGCGGCACGCCCCTCCGCGGCCGGATCGCGATCGGCGGCGCCAAGAACGCCGCCCTGCCGCTGATGGCGGCCTGCCTGCTGAGCGAGGAGACGCTCGTCCTCGAGAACGTGCCGCGGCTGGCAGACATCGCGACGATGAAGCGGCTACTGGCGCAGCACGGCGTCGAGGTCGACGCCAGCGACGAGCCCGGTGCGGCCGGCGAGCAGACGCTGCACCTGAACGCCGCGAAGATCGGCAGCACCACCGCGCCCTACGACCTGGTGCGCAAGATGCGCGCCTCCGTGCTGGTGCTCGGCCCACTCGTCGCGCGCTTCGGCGAGGCGCGCGTGTCCCTGCCCGGCGGCTGCGCCATCGGCGACCGTCCGGTCGACCTGCATCTCGCCGGCCTCGCCGCCCTGGGTGCCGAGATCGAGCTGACCGAGGGCTATATCGGCGCCAGGGCACCGAACGGCCTGAAGGGCGCACGCTTCGTCTTCCCCAAGGTGTCCGTCGGCGCCACCGAGAACCTGCTGATGGCGGCGGCGCTGGCCGAGGGCGAGACGGTCCTGGTCAACGTGGCGCGCGAGCCGGAGATCGGCGACCTCGCCCGCTGCCTGATCGCCATGGGCGCTGAGATCGAGGGCATCGGCACCGAGCGGCTCGTGATCCGGGGCAAGCCGGCGCTGCACGGCGGCCGGCACCGGGTCCTGCCCGACCGGATCGAGATGGGGACCTATGCCATGGCCGCGGCGATCACCGGCGGCGACGTCGAACTGGTGGGCGGCGACATCGACCTGCTGCCGGCCGTCTTCCCGGTCCTGGCCGAGGCGGGAATCGCCGCGGAGAATACGGCCGGCGGGGTGCGCGTATACCGGCCGAACGGGCACATCACCGGCGTCGACGTGATGACCGAGCCCTTCCCGGGCTTCCCGACCGACCTTCAGGCGCAGATGATGGTGCTGATGTCGGTCGCCGAGGGTGCCGCGATGATCACCGAGACGATCTTCGAAAACCGCTTCATGCACGTGCCGGAGCTGCGCCGCATGGGCGCCAACATCAACGTGCACGGCGCCTCGGCGATGGTGCGCGGCGTGCGCGCGCTGAAGGGTGCGCCCGTCATGGCGACCGACCTGCGCGCGTCGGTCTCCCTGGTGCTGGCCGGCCTCGCCGCCCAGGGCGAGACGATCGTCAACCGCATCTATCATCTCGACCGGGGCTACGAGCGACTGGAGGAGAAGCTTTCCGCCTGCGGTGCCGTCATCGAGCGGATGCCCGATGCCGCCTGATGCGGAGGACGGAACGCCCGGCCTGAAGCTGCGGGCGCGCGACGAGCAGGACCTCCAGGTCCTCGCCGCCTGCCTGCAGGACGCGCTCGTGCCGCTCGCCGACATGCTGTACGAGCCGTCGCTCGGCCGCTTCGCGATGGTGGTCAACCGTTTCATGTGGGAAGCGCCGCCTCGGCCCGGCGAGCGGGGAGCCCCCGTCCACGCCCGCGTGCACGGCGTCCTGGCGATCCACGAGGTGACCGGCGTCCAGGTCCGCGACATCGACCGGACGAACCCGGACGTGCCCCTGTCGCTGCTGACGCTGCGGCTGGAGGATGGCGGCCTGTACCTGGAATTCGCCGGGGGCGGCACGATCCGTATCGCCATCGCCGACATCCATCTCTATCTGGAGGATGTCGGCGAGCCGTGGCCGACGGCCTGGCGGCCCGAGCATCCCGCCGACTGATTTCCCTCCCTCGGACACGGTCCGCGGTCGCCGCCGAGCGCATATCGGCGTAGCGGCGGCTGGCAACGGGCACCGGTTCGGTATAGATAGCGCGCCATGTCGAAGCTGAACGAACCGCTGGTCATCGCCCTGCCGAAGGGCCGCATCCTGGACGAGGCCATGCCGCTGGTCCGGCGCACGGGCATCGAGCCGGAAGCCGCCTTCGACGACCCCAGTTCGCGCCAGCTGAAGTTCGCGACGCACGACCCGAACATCTTCATCGTGCGCGTGCGCAGCTTCGACGTCGCGACCTTCGTCGCCTTCGGCGGCGCCCATATCGGCATCGCCGGCTACGACGTGCTGATGGAGTTCGACTTCCAGGAGGTCTACGCGCCGCTCGACCTCGGCATCGGCAAGTGCCGCCTGTCGGTCGCCGAGCCGGCCGAACTGGTCGCGCGCGACGATCCCCGCCACTGGAGCCACATCCGCGTGGCGACAAAGTACCCGCACGTCACCCGCAACCACTTCGCCGCGCGCGGCGTGCAGGCGGAGTGCATCAAGCTGAACGGCGCCATGGAGCTGGCGCCCAGCCTGGGCCTGTGCCGGCGAATCGTCGACCTCGTCTCCACCGGATCGACCCTGCGCGCCAACGGCTTGGTGGAGATCGAGCACATCGCCCACATCACCTCGCGGCTGATCGTGAACCGTACCGCACTCAAGACGCGCCCCGCCGAGATCGGCGGCTGGATCGAACGCTTCCGGGGAGCGACCCTTGCCGCGGCGGCTTGACGCCCGCGAGGCCGGCTTCGACGCGGCGTTCGCGGCCTTCCTCGAGGAGAAGCGCGGCGCCGAGGACGCGGCCGACGTCGAGGCTGTCGCGGCCCGGATCCTGGCCGACGTGCGCCGGCGCGGCGACGCGGCCGTGATCGAGCACACCGCCCGCTTCGACCGGCTGGAACTCTCGCCGGAAACGCTGCGCATTCCGGCCGAGGAACTGGCCGCGGCCGAGGCGGCCTGCGATCCGAGCGCGCTGGAAGCGCTGCGGCTGGCGGCGCATCGCATCGCGGCCTTCCACGAACAGCAGGTGCCGCAGGACTTCGAGTATGTCGACGAGCTCGGCATCCGGCTCGGCCTGCGCTGGACGCCGATCGAGGCGGCCGGCCTCTACGTCCCGGGCGGCCTCGCCTCCTACCCCAGTTCCGTCCTGATGAACGCCGTCCCGGCCAAGGTCGCCGGGGTCGAGCGGCTGGTCATGGTGGTGCCGACGCCGGACGGACAGATCAACCCGCTGGTCCTCGCCGCGGCGCGCATGGCCGGCGTCGACGAGGTCTTCCGGATCGGCGGCGCCCAGGCGATCGGCGCCTTGGCCTACGGCACCGAGACCATCCGTCCGGTCGACAAGATCGTCGGCCCCGGCAACGCCTGGGTCACGGCCGCGAAGCGGCAGGTCTTCGGCATCGTCGGCATCGACCTGATCGCCGGCCCGTCCGAGATCCTGGTGGTCGCCGACGGCGGCAACGACCCGGCCTGGGTCGCCGCCGACCTGCTGTCGCAGGCGGAGCATTCGCCGGACGCGCAGTCGATCCTGATCACCGACGACCCGCACTTCGCCGACGCGGTGGATCGCGCCGTCGAAGGCTTCCTGCGCACCCTGCCGCGCGAGGCGGTGGCGCGCGAGAGTTGGGAGCGGTTCGGCGCGATCATCCTGATCCCGCACATCGACGACGCACCGACCTATGTCGACCGCATCGCGCCCGAGCATCTGGAACTGGCGGTGCCGGACCCGGACCGGCTGGCGCGCTTCATCCGCCATGCCGGCGCGATCTTCCTCGGCCGACACACGCCCGAGGCGATCGGCGACTATGTCGGCGGTCCGAACCACGTCCTGCCGACCTCGCGCAGCGCCCGCTTCTCGTCGGGGCTGGGCGTGCTCGACTTCATGAAGCGCACGACCCTGCTCGGCTGCGACGCCGACGGCCTGCGCGCCCTGGGTCCGGCGGCGGTCAGGCTCGCGCGCGCCGAAGGACTGGACGCGCACGCCCTGTCGGTGTCGGTACGCCTGAACCTGCCCCCGGAGACATGACGGACCGGCCCGAACGCAGCGCCACCGACCGCATTGCCACCGACCGCATCGCGAAGGTGACGCTGGACGAACGGCTGGTCGTCCGCCGCAGTCCGGAGATCGAGCACGAGCGGGCCGTGGCGATCTACGACCTGGTCGAGGAGAACCGCTTCGCCCTCGCCGACGGTACCCCCGGGCCCTACCATCTGCTGCTCGCGATCGAGGACAACCGGCTCGTGTTCGACGTGCGCGACACCGAGGAACGTCCGCTCCATCGGATCGGGCTGGCGATGAAGCCGTTCAGCCGGGTCATCAAGGACTATTTCACGATCTGCGAGAGCTATTACGACGCGATCAAGACGGCCAGCCCGTCGCGCATAGAGGCGATCGACATGGGCCGCCGCGGCCTGCACAACGAGGGTTCGGACCTGCTGCGCCGCCGGCTCGAGGGCAAGATCGAGATCGACAACGATACGGCGCGCCGGCTCTTCACCCTGCTCTGCGTTCTGCACATACGGGGATGACCGGCGCCGCCTCCCACCGCCGGGCGCCGTCGAGCGTGCTCTTCGCCTGCACGACCAACACCGTGCGTTCGCCGATGGCGGCGGCGATCCTGCGGCACCTGCACGGCCAGCGCATCTACGTCGAGTCGGTCGGCGTGCGCGCCGGCGAATCGGACGCCTTCGCCCAGGCGATCATGGACGAGGCCGGCCTCGACATCTCGCGCCACCGGCCGCGCAGCTTCGACGACCTGGAGGACACCTCGTTCGACCTCGTCGTCTCGCTCTCGCCGGAGGCGCAGCACCGCGCCGTCGAGTTGACGCGCACCATGGCGATCGACATCGAATACTGGCACACCTTCGATCCCACCGCCATCTGGGGCAGCCGAGAGCAGATGATCGCCGCCTATCGGGAGACCCGCGACGGGCTGATGTGGCGGATCAAGGAGAGGTTCCCCCCCGCCGGCAGCCCCGGCAGTTGAGCCGGATGCGGGTGAAATACGGGGCGCCGATCCCCACATGACTTGACGGTGCCAAGCTTTGGCCGCATTCCGGCCTCTGCACACAATGATTTCACAGACGATGCCACGGAGAGCCGATGTCGAAGGAAGAAGCGCTGGAGTTCCAGGGAACGGTTACGGAGCTGCTGCCGAATGCGATGTTCCGGGTCCGCCTGGAGAACGAGCATGAGATCCTCGCCCACACCTCGGGCAAGATGCGCAAGAATCGCATCCGCGTTCTCGCGGGCGACCGCGTCAGCGTCGAGATGACGCCGTATGACCTGACGAAGGGCCGCATCACCTTCCGGTTCAAGTAGCAGCCGCGTCTTGAGCCCAGCAGAGGGGGCGCCCGCCCGCGCGCGCCTGATCCTGGCTTCCGCCTCGCCCCGCCGCGTCGACCTGCTGGCCCAGGTCGGTATCGTCCCGGACGCGGTCGATCCCGCCGACATCGACGAGACGCCCCTGCCCCGCGAGCTGCCGCGCCAGCACGCGGAACGGCTGGCGGCGGCGAAGGCGCATGCCGTTGCCGCACGTCATCCCGGCGCCTTCGTCCTGGCGGCGGATACGGTCGTCGGCGTCGGCCGCCGGATCCTGCCGAAAGCGGAGGACGAGGCCACGGCGCGCGCATGCCTGGACCTGCTGTCGGGCCGGCGTCACCGCGTCTATGGTGGCATCGCCCTCGTCTGTCCCGACGGAACGCTGCGCCGGCGCACCGTCATGACCATGGTCGCCTTCAAGCGCCTGTCCCGTGCCGAAACCGACGCCTACCTCGCCGGCGGCGAATGGCGCGGCAAGGCGGGCGGCTATGCCGTCCAGGGCGCCGCGGCCGCGTTCGTGCCGGCGATCAACGGCTCCTATTCCAACGTCGTCGGGCTCGCCCTCTGCGAGACGGTGGGCCTGCTCCACGGCAACGGCTTCGTCGCGGCGCCGGGATGAGCCGCGGCGGCTTCCACCTGCCGCCGGTCGACACGGTCGTCGTCTCCGTCTCGCCCGGCGAAATCCGCGCCGCGGCGGTGCGCGACGGCAGCCCCTGGGATCTGCTGATCGCGCGCGACCACCGCCCCGATCGCACCGGCAGCATCTATCTGGGCCGAGTCCGGCGCGTCGAACCGGCGCTGGCCGCCGCCTTCGTCGACATCGGCGAGGGCGAGGCCTTCCTGCCGCTCCGCGGCGGCGCCGTCCACGAAGGCCAGGCGATCCCCGTCCAGATCGTCCGCGAGGCCATCGCCGAGAAGGTCGCCGAGGCCTCGATGCGGCTCACCTTTCCCGGTCGGCGCCTCGTCCTGACACCTGGGCGGCCGGGTGTCGCCGCATCGCGCCGCATCGCCGACAAGGCGGAGCGCGCGCGACTCCAGGCCATCGTCAAGCGCCTCGCCACGCCTGCCGAGGGGGTGATCGTGCGTGCCGCGGCCGCCGGATGCGAGGAAGACGGCCTCGCGACCGAGCTTCGGCATCTGCGCGACCTGCTGACGGCCGTCCAGGGCGCCGCCGGACGGGCCGCGGCGCCGTGCCGCCTGCATCGCGACCTGCCGCCGCTGCTGCGCTGGCTGCGCGACGAGGTCCCGGCCGGCGTCGAGCGCATCGTCGTGGACGATGGGACAACCCTGTCGGCGCTGCGGGCCGAGGCAGGTCGCCTGGGGCTGCCCGCGCCCGAGCGCCACGCCGGGGCCGCGGCACTGTTCGAGACGCACGGCGTCGAGGCGGAAATCGACAGTGCGGCGCCCGGCGAGGCGGCACCGCTGCCGTCGGGCGGCCGCATCTGGATGGACCGGACCCGCGCCCTCACCGCCATCGACGTCGATACCGGAGCCGGCACGCATCACGGTCGTCAGGCGGATGCGCTGGCGGCGGCGAACGCGGAGGCAGCGGTGGAAGTGGCGCGGCTGGTCCGCTTCCGCGGCATCTCCGGCCTGATCGTCGCCGACTTCGCCGGCGCGCCTGCAGGGGCTGCGGCCGAGCATCTCCACGCCACCCTGTCCGCCGGCTTCGCCGACGACCCGGCCCAGGTCCGCATCCTCCCCGTCTCCCAGCTCGGCCTCGTCGAGATGAGCCGCGAACGGCTGCGCACCGCCCTGCCCGATCTTCTGGGCGCGGAGGCGACCGCCCTCGCCGCCCTGCGCGCCGTCGTCCGCGCCGGGTCGATCAAGCCGGTGCTGACGGTGTCGCCGGCGGTCGCCGCGTTGTTGGGCGGTGCGCTCGCTACGGCACGCGGGGATGCGGAGCGAAAATTGGGCGGGTCGCTCGGCATCCGGTCGACCACGAATATCGCGCCGGACCGCTTCACGATTTCGAACGGCGAAATCTGACGGCGTCGCCGCGATCGGCGGAGACCGGCTTGATAATTTGCGCAGATTACGTAAATTCCACACTGGGAAAGTGAGGATCTATGCGCGAAGTGTCCGCGAGCGAGTTTGCTCGCAATTTCGGCCAGTATCGTGATATCGCCCAGCGCGAGCCGGTCGCCGTGACCAGCCATGGTCGCGCCACGGGCTACTTCGTGTCGGCCGTCGAGTATGAAGAACTGCAGCGCTGTAAAGAACTCGTACGGCGTTCGTTTGCGACCAAGGATCTCTCCGCCGAACGGATCGCGGCGATCGCCAGCGGCCGGATGTCGTCTGAGCACGATCATCTCGACGCTCTGCTGGAGAACGAGTGACCTGACCCGGCACGGCGTTTCCGCCCCCGCAGCTCGGCCTCGTTCTTTCCTACGCCTACCTCTGGCATCACGAGCATCAGGCAGGACTGGAAGAAGGCCGCAAGGATCGCCCCTGCGTGATCGTGCTGGCAGTCACCCGCGAGGATGACCGAACCATGGTTACGGTCGTCCCCATTACGCATCGGCCTCCCTCCGACCCGTCGCAAGCCGTCGAGTTGCCACCACCCGTGAAGCGGCATCTGGGGCTCGATGACGAGCGCTCGTGGGTGATGGTTCACGAGGGAACGAATTTGCGTGGCCCGGATTCGATCTGCGGCCCATAGGAGGCGACAAACGGCGCTACGACTATGGTTTCCTGCCTCCGAAGCTGTTTCGCCAGATCGTCACACGCTTGCAGGTGCTCTGGGCCGCCGACCGGGGAAGGACCATTTCCCGGGATTAGACGGATCCACACCCCTCAATGCGCGTCGGCGACCGCCTGCTTCGGCTTGCGGATCAGGGGCATCAGCAGCAGGGCCCCGAAGAAGACCATCGACATCAGCAGCAGCGCGTCGTTGAAGGTCATCACCGTCGCCTGCTGGTTGACCATGCCGCCGATCGTCTTCATCGCCGCGGCGGTGGCACCGCCGGCGATGCTGCCGTCGAAGCGGCCCGCGAGGCTCTCGATGTAGGCGGTCACCTCCGGCCGCGCGCCGTTCACGCTCTCGACCAGCCGCGCCCAGTGCAGCGCCATGCGGTCGGTGATGATCGTGTTGATCACCGCGATGCCGACCGCGCCGCCCAGGTTGCGCATCAGGTTGTAGAGGCCGCTGGCGTTCTTGATCCGCTCCGGCGGCAGCGTGCCGAGCGCCAGCATGTTGATCGGCATGAAGCACAGCATCAGGCTGACGCCGCGGATCGCCTGGGGCGCGAACAGCTCCCAATAGCCCCATTCCGCGGTCATCGCGGTGCTGAGATAGACGCCGGTGCCGAACAGGCTGAGCCCGAGCGCCAGCATGATCCGCGGATCCATGCGCCGCATCATGACACCCGCGATCGGCGCCGACATGAACTGGAAGATGCCGGTCACCATCATGACCAGCCCGATCTCCAGGCTGTCGTAGCCGCGCACGCGCGCCAGGAACAGCGGCACGATGTAGACGGCGCCGTAGAGGCCGATGCCGAGGATGAAGCTGTAGAGGCAGCCGACGCTGAAGTTCCGGTCGGCGAAGGCCCGCAGGTCGACGATCGGGTTCTTCACGCGGAAGGCGCGCCACAGGAAGACCGGCCCCGCGACCGCCGCCGTCATCGCCAGCAGCGTGATCGTCCGGTCGTCGAACCAATCGTCGCGCGGCCCCTCTTCCAGCACGAACTCCAGGCTGCCGAGGAAGAGGGCGAGCAGGCCGAGGCCGGCGAAGTCGAAGCCGCGCAGCAGCGACCAGTCCGGCTTGTCGAAATCCGCGAGGACAAAGACCGCAACCGCGACCAGGACCCCGGGCACCAGGTTGATCAGGAACAGCCAGTGCCACGAGAACATCTGCGTCAGCCAGCCGCCGAGCGTCGGCCCGATGGTCGGCGCCATCGTCGCGACCAGACCGATCAGGACCGAGGCGCTCGCCCGGCGCTTGCCGGGGAACAGGATGAAGCTGGTCGCGAACACCGTCGGGATCATCGCGCCGCCCAGGAAGCCCTGCAGCGCGCGGAAGACGATCATCGACGGCACGTTCCAGGCGATGGCGCAGGCGAAGCTCATCGCGGTGAAGCCCACCGCCGAGACGACGAACAGAATGCGGGTGGACAGCAGGCGCGCCAGGTAGCCCGACACCGGGATCATCACGACCTCGGCGATCAGGTACGAGGTCTGCACCCAGCTGATCTCGTCGGCACTGGCGCCGAGGCCTGCCTGGATCTCGGTCAGCGAGCTCGCGACGATCTGGATGTCCAGGATCGCCATGAACATGCCGAACACCATCGCCAGGAAGCCGGCGAGTTCGCGCGCGGACAGCGGCCGCTCCGCCTCCGCAGCCGCGGCAGACGCTCCGGGCATCAGCGTGCGTCCGCGGCATACGCCTTGGCGAACGGCGACAGCGAGGCCGTGCCCGTCGGCGTCATCGCCATGCCCTCGGCGCGGGTGTCGACCGACACGACGACCGAGAGGCCCGGCCGCAGCATCCCGGCCAGCGGGTCGCCGTTCTCGATGCGGATGCGCACGGGAACGCGCTGCACGATCTTGGTGAAGTTGCCGGTGGCGTTCTCCGGCGGCAGCAGGCTGAACTGCGACCCGCTCGCCGGCGCGAAGCTCTCGATCCGGCCGCGCAGGGCGTGGTCGGGGAAGGCGTCGACGTCCACCTCGACCGGCTGCCCGGGGCGCATGTGGCCGATCTGCGTTTCCTTGAAGTTCGCGACCACATAGACGTCGGACAGCGGCACCACGGACATCAGCTGCGTGCCGGCCCGCACATACTGTCCGAGCTGTGCCCCGCGATTGCCGACGACGCCGTCCACCGGCGCGCGGACCACGGTGTTGTCGAGGTCGGTCTGCGCCAGCGCCACCGCGGCGCGCGCCCGCTCGATCTGCGCCTCGGCCTCCTTGCGCTGGGTCCGCAGCACGGCGATCTGGTCGTGCGAGGCCGTCGCCGCCGCCAGTGCCGACTTCAGCGCCGCGTCCGCCTTCTGGCGGTCGGCGTTCGCCGCCTCGAAACGCTGACGCGTGACGTAGCCGCGGTCGATCAGCTTGCCGTAGCGCGCGACATCGCCCGCTGTGCGCGTCAGCTCCGCGCGGGCGCTGCCGACGCTCGCCTCGGCCTGCTCGATCATCGCCCTCTGCAACTCGATCTGGCTGTCGATGCGGGCGACCGCGGCCTGCTGCGCCACGACGTTCGCCTGGGCCTCCTCGACCTTCTGGCGGAATTCCGTCGGGTCGATCACCGCCAGGACCGTACCCGCCCGAACCTGCTCGTTTTCGGCAACGGGCAGGTCCTTCAGATAGCCCGCGACCTTCGGACTGATCACCGAGATGTCGCTCTGCACGTAGGCGTCGTCGGTGCTCTCGTGCCAGCGGCCCTCGGTCCACCAGTACCAGCCGCCGCCGACTGCCGCGAGGAGCGCGATCATCGCGACCATGCCGACCATTATCCGCTTGCGCATGACTTCCGTCCCGACCATCTCGATCCTGAACTAAACTGAACGGTTTAGTTCAGATGCCAGACATTGGGCATTGCCCGCCACGGCGTCAACGCCCAACATGCCGGTCCCCGGAGGATTGATGCAGACCGTCGCGAGCCCAGCCATCCAGCGCAGCCCGAAGGCCGAACAGGTCCTCGACGCCGCCGCCACGGTGTTTCTCGAGCAGGGATTCGGCGCGGCGAGCATGGATGCCGTGGCGCAGGCGGCCGGAGTCTCGAAGGCGACGGTCTATGCCCACTTCGCCGGCAAGGACGCCCTGTTCGCCGCGATCGTCGAGCGCGCCTGCCGGCGCTACGCCGAGATCCTGGGCAGCCCCGACATGGGCGAAGCGGATGTCGGGGCAGTGCTCCGATCCGTCGGGAGCAACTTTCTCGGCCTGCTGCTGAGGCCACAGACCCTGGCCATCTTCCGCGTCGTGGTCGCCGAAACCCCGCGCTTTCCGACCCTCGGCCGGGTCTTCTTCGAGTCCGGGCCGCGCCGCGTGCTCGAGCGGGTGGAGGATTTCATCCGTACGGCGTCCGACAAGGGGCAGCTGAGCGTGGCGGACCCGCACCGCGCCGCCGAGCATTTCCTTGGCCTCTTGAAAGGCGAGTTGCACATGAAGATGGTGCTCGGACTCACCGAAGAGGTCTCACCGCGGGAATTCGACGCGACCGTGGATGCGGCCGTGTCGACGTTCCTGCGGGCCTACGCCCCGAGAGCCGAAGCGTAGGCCAGCGGCAGGGTTATTCGGCCGTCTGGTAGCGGCTGAGGTCCGCTTCCTCCGCCCGCTCGATCGCCGCGGCATCGATATCGGCGATGAGCAGCGGCTGCCCCCTCGCCACGGTGATGTCGGACCAGGGGACGACGATCAGCTTGCCGAACATGCCCAGGAAGCCGGAGAAGCGGACGAGCACCACGTCGATATCGCCCGTCTCCGGCGACAGCACGACGCCTTCCACCACGCCCTCTGCGTCGCGGCCGCGGCTGACGACGCTCATGTCCTCCAGCTCCTCGGCGGTCAGCGCGGCGGGCCTCACCGCACCGTCGGCCGGCGGCTGCCCCTCCGCGCGCGGCCGCTGGTCGGGACGTACCGCGGTCGTGGTCCGGGACTCAGGGACATAGGTGTAGACCTTGACGGGGCGACGGTCCGTGGGCGCCGGCTGCGCCGTCTCTTTCGGCTGAGCCGAGGACTGCCCCTGGGCCGACCCGCCTTCGTCGCGGGCCGGCGTCGTCTCCGGCCGCGGCGCACCGGCCGCACCCGTTGCAGCGTCGGCGACCGCATCCTGTATCTCGAGCGCGTTCACCGGCAGCAGCACCGCGTCGATGGTATGGACGACGCCGTTGTCAGCCTTCAGGTCTCCCCGCACCACGCGGGCCGCCTCGCCGGCCGGCGGCAACGGTCCGCTGAAGATCGTCAGGCTGTTCCGCTCCCAGGTGACCTGCAGTTCGCCACCCGCCGCCGTCTTCAGCGTCTTCGGAATGTCGTCGGACGGCAGGACCTTGCCGCGGATGACATGCTGGCGGACGATCGGCCGGAGCGCCTCCCGCTGCACGTCGGCCAGACGCTGCCGCGTCTCCGGGGGCATCCGGTCAAAGGCGGCGTCGCTCGGCATGAAGACGGTGTAGGGACCGCCGCCGCTCAACTCGCCAGCGAGGCCGGCGCGTTCCACCAGGGCGACGAACCGGCTGTGGCCGGACTCCTGTCGCGCGACCTGCATGAGATCGGCCGCAGTTGCGGCACTCGGCGCGACGGCGATCAAGGCGATTGCTGTTCGCCACATGTGAACCCTCCCGTTACTGGTTGAGAGACGCAACAGGATCCGCAGCAGTCCGTTCCCGGAATCGACGCATGCCACAACGATGTCCGTGCCATTCCCGGCTGTGACACACGGCATATCGGCCCCCGCGGTTTCGGCGTAGGCTGATCGCGGTTGCGTCACTGGGGAGCAATCGGCCGTGGCTGTTCGTCCGCACTGGCTCTGCATCGTCTTTGCCGCCGCCGCGCTGGCGGCCTGCAGCACGACGGCCGACCGTGGCGCCGCCCTCGGGCTCGCCGAAGCGGGCGTGACGGCGGCGGTCGCGATGAGCGAGGAGGCCGCCGCCAGCCGCACCGCCTTCCTCGACGACGGCCGCCGCGCCGACCTGCTCTTCTATCTCGGACGCGCGGCGGCACCGCCCGCGGCGGTCCCGACCGGCGAGATCGCCCGCACATCGCCGGCGCGGGCGGCGAACGAGGAGACGCGCCGCAGGATTGCGCTCGTTCTGCTCCAGCGCGAGCAGGCGATGGACGCGCTGGCACGGGCCTATGCCGAACTGGGCGCCCTCGCCGCCGCCGACCCCGGCGCCGACGTGCGGACCGCCGTCGGCACCTTCACCGAACGCGCGAACGTCTTCATCGCGGCCGTCGGCGCCCTTCCCGGCGTCGGTGCGCTGCCCCTGATCGGGTCGCTCGGCGCGACCGCCGCGGGCGAAGGCCTGGCGCTGGTCGCCGAACGGCGGCAGCGAGAGGAGGTGAAGCGCACCAGCGCCGAGATCCGGAGCGCACTGCTGGCGGTTGCCGCCGCCGTCGAGGCCGAGCGCGACCATGCCGCAGCGATCCGGCAGGGCACCATCGGCACCAAGGCCAGCCTGCGCGCCGCGCTGATCGAGGCCGGACTCGCCGACCATGCGGCCACGGTCGCGACGGTCGCCGACCTCTCCGGCAGTGCGCCGCGCGAGGATGCCGTCGAACGGCTCGAAGGACCGCGGGGCGAACGGCTGCGCGCCGCGCTCGACGGCTACCAGAAGACCGAACAGGCGCGCGACGCCGCCGTCGTCGCCGCGGCGTACGAGACGCTGATCGCCGCCCTGCGCGCCCTGGTCGACGAGCACCGTAAACTGGAGGCCGACGCGCCGGTCGACGCGACGCTGATCCGCCTCTGGGCCGCCCGCGTCGAGGAGATCGCGGGCCGGCTCCGCGCCGCCGGCCATGCCGGCGGCTGACCGTCACCGCACCAGCCCGGAGGCCGCGCGATGCCGAGCGACAGGACGCCTCAGACCCCAGCGCCCCCTTCTGCCGCACCCACCACGCCGAAGCAGCGCATCGACGCCGTGACGCACTACTGGCTCGACGTCATGGGCAACTACTACCGGGACATGGCCGCGACGACGACGCCGGCCGAGGCGCGCGCCGTGGAGGACAACTACAACGCCGCCGAACGCCTCTATCTCGACGCCATCGAGTGCGGCCTAAAGGGCACCGACCCGGCGGCCGACGACGCCTGCGCCGCCCTCCACGAGGCGGCCCGCGGCCTCGCCGAGGCCCGTGCCCGCGTCGACGCGATCAGCGTGATCCTGGCCAGCCTCACCCTCTGCACCGAGGCTGCCACCAGTCTCGTCAGGTCGGCCGCATGAGCGCGGCCGTCCTGCTGGCGGGCGTCTTCGCCGTCTTCATCCCTGCCCTGCTGCTGCCGGGACCGGACTTCATCGCCGTGGTGCGATCCGCGATGACGCGGGGCAGCCGGGCGGGGCTGCTGACCGCCCTCGGCGTGTCCTGCGGCCTCGCGCTCTACGCCACGCTCAGCCTGCTCGGCCTGTCGGTGGTGCTGGCGCAGTATCAGTGGCTCGCCTGGGCGGTGCGCATCGGCGGCGGCGCCTATCTCATCTATCTCGGCATCCGGCTCCTGACCGCTCCGTCCCGGCCCGTGGATCTCGCCGAGGCGGGCACCGCGCCGCCCGGCCGCGCGCTCGTGTTCGGCTTCGTCGTCACCCTGACCAACCCGAAGGCCATCGTACTCTTCGCCAGCGTCTTCGCCACCGCGACGGCCGCGCAGACGCCGGTGTGGCTGATGGCGGTGATGGCGGTCTGGTGTTCCTGAGTTCGCTTCTCTGGTACACGGCCGTGGCCCTCTTCATGTCCTCGCCGCCGGTCATGCGGCGCGTCCGAGACGCGCGGCACCTGATCGAGCGCGCGGCCGGCCTGTGCTTCGTGCTGATCGGGGGCCGCATCGTCGCCGGCGCACGATCGCTCTGATGGCGTTGGCGCACGATCACGCCTCGACGGCCGCGAGGAGCCTGCGGAGCAGTGCCGCGAGCGCTTTCATCTCCTCGGCCGAGCACCCTTGCGACAGCAGCGCGGTGTCCGAGGCGAGCACGTCGGTCATCGCCCGCTCGGCCATGGTGCGGCCGGGCTCGGTCAAACGCACCAGACGACTGCGCCGGTCGGCTGCGTGAAGGGTCCGCGCTACCAGGCCCCGGCCTTCCAGGCCGCGCAGGATCTTCGTCAGCCCGCCCGAGGACACAAGGATCGCGCCGTAGAGCGCCGTCGGCGACAGTTCGTGCGGCGGGTCGGCGCTGCGCAGGGCGGCCAGCACCTCGAATTCGCTGAAGGTCAGGTTCCGGCGCGCCAGTGCCCGGCACGCATTGTCCTGGACGAGGCCACCGAGGCGGTAGACGCGGATCATGGCCTCGCTGGTCGGCGTGACCGCCTCCGGCCAGTTGCGCCGCATGCGCGCCAGCAATCCCTCGGCGGTCTGCTTCTCGGGCACTCGACGCTCCCATTCGCCCCCGGTCAGAAATCGCTTTCATCAACCATAGCAGCTTCATATTTCTTTCCAGAAAGATATCAGCCGGGCCGGTCGGGGGAGACGGCGGGCCGAAGCTGAGGCCAGGACAGGCCGGGACAGGCAATGAGACGACCGATCAGGTGGAGCGGGCGCAACACGTCTGCGAAGCCACTCCCCCGCGCCGCAGCGGGCATCGCCCTGGCGATGCTCTGCGGATGCGCCGCCGTAGGGCCGGACTACCAGCCGCCGACGGTCCAGGGTCCCGCCCAGTGGACCGTCGTCTCGGAGAGCCGCGCGGCGGATCCCGCCGTCCTGGCGCAATGGTGGCGGGAGTTCGACGACCCTGTTCTGAACGGCCTGGTGGCCGACGCGCTCGCCGCCAATCTCGACCTCGCGACGGCACGGGCGCAACTGCGCGAAGCGCGCGCCCAGCGCATGCTGGCCGGCGCGCAGTTCGGGCCCTCGGTCGAGGCCTCGACCTCCGGCAGCCGCAACAAGTCGAGCCGACAGGCCGGGCTCGGCACCACCACCGAACTCTACAGCGCCGGCTTCGACGCCAGTTGGGAGGCCGATGTCTTCGGCGGACTGCGCCGCGGCGTCGAGGCGGCCGAGGCGGACGTCGGCGCCAGCGTCGAGGACCTGCGCGACGCGCGGGTCTCGCTCGTCGCCGAGGTGGTGATCAATTATGTCGACCTGCGCACGGCCGAGCGGCGCCTCGCCATCGCCCGGGACAGTCTCGCCTCGCTCGGCGAGATCTATGACCTGGCACGCTGGCGCCAGCAGGCGGGGCTGGTGTCGGAACTCGACGTCGCCCAGGCGCTGACCGAACTGGAGAGCACCCGTGCCGCACTGCCGGCGCTGCGGACGGCAGCCGTCGAGCCGCGGAACCGCCTCGCCGTCCTGCTCGACGCCAGCCCGGAAGCGATGCAGTCGCGGCTCACCGCGACCGGCGCCATCCCTCTGCTGGGTCGCGAAGCCGCCGTGGGCATTCCCGCCGACACGCTGCGCCGGCGCCCCGACGTGCGATCGGCCGAACGCAGCCTCGCGGCGCAGACGGCGCGGCTGGGCGAAGCGGAAGCGGCGCGCTATCCGAGCTTCGGCCTGTCCGGGTCGATCGGGCTGGAGGCGCTGACGCTCTCGACCCTCGGGGGCGGCGGCAGCGGGCTCTATTCGCTGGTCGCCTCGCTCACCGCGCCCGTGTTCGACTCGGGCCGAATCGCCGCGAACATCGAGACCCAGGACGCGCGGCTGGAGCAGGCGCGGCTCGCCTACCGCGCGACGCTCCTGACCGCCGTCGAGGATGTGGAGAACGCCCTGACCGCCGTCGCCAACACGGCCGAGCGGCGCGAACAGCTCGGCCGGGCGGCGGCGACGGCGCGCGCGACGCTGGACCTCGCCGACCAGCGCTATGCCGGCGGGCTCGTCGACTTCCTGACCGTGCTCGACAGCCAGCGCACCCTGCAGGACCTGGAAGACCAGCAGGCCGTCAGCACCGGCGAACTCGCCCAGGCCCAGGCCCAGCTCTACAAGGCGCTCGGCGGCGGCTGGACGCCCGACACCGACCCCCAGACGCCGAGGACCGGCTCGTGACCGGCAGCACCAGGACCGATGCCGGCGCCGACGCCGGCCTCGCCGCACTCGTCGCCCAGCACGGCAGGCGCCGCGGGCGCCAGCGCTGGATGACGGCGGCGGTCGTTCTCCTCGCCGCACTCGCCGCCGGCTATTTCCTGTTCGGCCGGAACGGCGCCGAAGAAGGGCCCGGCTACGTCACGCAGCCAGCCGCCCGCGGGCGTCTGGTGGTGACGGTGACCGCGACGGGCAACCTGGAGCCGACCAACCAGGTGAGCGTCGGCAGCGAGCTCTCCGGCACCGTGACGGCCGTCCATGTCGACGACGACGACCGCGTGACCAAGGGGCAGGTACTCGCCGAACTCGATCTCTCCACCTTCGAGGACACCGTGGCCAAGTCGCGCGCCACGGTCGCCGTCGCCGAGGCCGGCCTGCAGCAGGCCAAGGCCACCGTCGCCGAGGCACGGGCGAAGCTCAACCGCTATCGGCAGGTCGCCAAGCTGTCGAACAACAAGGTCCCCTCCAAGACCGAGATGGACACGGCCGAGGCCGAACTGGCCCGTGCCGTGGCGACCGTGGCGAGCGCCGAAGCGAGCATCATCGAGGCCAAGGCGACGCTGCGCAGCGACGAAACCAAGCTCGGCAAGGCGAGGATCCGCTCGCCCATCGACGGCGTAGTGCTGGAGCGCTCGGTCGATCCCGGACAGGCGGTCGCGGCGTCCCTCCAGGCGGTGACGCTGTTCACCCTGGCCGAAGACCTGTCGAAAATGGAGCTGAAGGTCGACATCGACGAGGCGGACGTCGGACAGGTGAAGGCCGGCCTGCCGGTCAGCTTCACGGTGGATGCCTGGCCCGACCGCAGGTTCGAGGCGGTGATCACGCGGGTCGGCTTCAACGCGACCGACAGCGACGGCGTTATTTCCTACCCGGCCGTCCTTCAGGTAGACAACAGCGACCTCAGCCTGCGTCCCGGCATGACCGGTACGGCCGAGATCACGACGGTGACGCGGGACGACGCCCTCCTGATCCCGAACGCGGCCCTGCGTTTCGAGCCGCCCGCGGAGCCGGCGGCAGCCGCTGGCGGGCGCGGCGTGATCGGTTCCCTCATGCCGCGCCCGCCGGCCGCCACGCGCCGTTCCCAGGTCACGGCGGCCGAGGACGGCAGCAAGCGTGTCTGGGTGCTGCGCAGCGGCGTGGCAGAGCCGGTACAGGTGCGGACGGGCGCCAGCGACGGCCGGTCGACCGAGATCGTCGGCGGCGATCTCCAGGCCGGCGACAGCGTCATCACCGAGCAGGCCGGCGGCCGATGACGGGCGGCCACCCGATCATCCGGCTCAGCGGCATCACGAAGACCTATGGCCAGGGCCAGGCCGCCTTCCAGGCGCTGAAGGGCATCGACCTGGAGGTGGCGCAGGGTGAGTTCATCGCCGTCATGGGGCCGAGCGGATCGGGCAAGTCGACGGCGATGAACATCATCGGCTGCCTGGATACGCCGAGCACCGGCACCTACGAGTTCCAGGGCATCCGCGTCGAGACACTGACGCGCGACCAGCGCGCGCTGCTGCGCCGCCACCTCCTGGGATTCGTGTTCCAGGGCTTCAACCTGCTCGCCCGCACCAGCGCCATCGAGAATGTCGAACTGCCGCTGATCTATCGCAGCGCGCCGAGCGCCGCACGGAAGGCCGCGGCGCGCGCCGCGCTGGCGCAGGTCGGGCTGGCGGGCTGGGAGCATCATACGCCGGCCGAACTGTCCGGCGGGCAGCAGCAGCGCGTCGCCATCGCCCGCGCCATCGTCACGGAGCCGACGGTGCTGCTCGCCGACGAGCCGACCGGCAATCTCGATTCGCAGACGAGCCGCGAGATCATGGAACTGATCACCGCGCTCAATCGCGACCGGGGGATCACCGTGCTCATGGTCACGCACGAGTCCGACATGGCGGAATATGCGAAGCGCATCATCCGCTTCGTCGACGGCCGGGTCGAAAGCGACCGCTCCCGCGCGGACGCCGCCCGATGATCTGGAACGCCCTCCTGCTCGCCCTGCGCGCCATCCGGCGCAACCTGATGCGGTCGTTCCTGACCGTGCTCGGCGTGGTGATCGGCGTGGCGGCGGTCGTGACGATGGTCACGCTGGGCAACGGCGCCACCCGCTCCGTATCCGACCAGATCTCCAGCATGGGCAGCAACCTGCTGATCGCCCTGCCCGGCCAGCGGTTCGGTCCCGGATCGGACAGCGCCGCGAAGTTCAAGGATGCGGACGTCGAGGCGATCCGCGATCAGATCCCCGCGGTCACGGCCGTGGCCCCCGTCGTGACCACCACGGCCACGGCGGTCTATCAGGCGGCGAACTGGTCGACGATCGTCAGCGGCAGCAACGACGACTATTTCACCGCCGGCAACTGGCAGCTGGCCGCCGGCCGGCCGTTCAACGACGCCGAGGAACGCTCCGGCCGCGCGGTCTGCGTGATCGGCGAGACCGTGCGCAGCAAGCTCTTCGGCCGGCAGAACCCCGTCGGCGCCGACATCCGGATCAAGCAGTTCACCTGCGAGGTCATCGGCCTGCTGAAGTCCAAGGGCCAGTCCGCGATGGGCTCGGACCAGGACGACACCGTGATCATGCCGCTGCGAACGGTGCAGCGCCGCCTCGCCGGCAGCCAGGACGTCAACCGCATCATGGTCTCGGTGCGCGACGACGCCTCGATCGACGGCGCCAAGGCCGGGATGACCAGCCTTCTGCGCGAACGGCGCAAGATCGGCGAGACCGAGGACGACGACTTCCAGGTCATGGACACGCGCCAGATCTCGGAGACGCTGACCGGCACCACCCGGATCCTGACGGCGCTGCTCGGCGCGGTGGCGGCCGTCAGCCTGCTCGTCGGGGGCGTCGGCATCATGAACATCATGCTGGTGTCGGTCACCGAGCGCACGCGCGAGATCGGCACCCGGCTGGCGATCGGCGCCCTGGAGCGCGAGGTCCTGCTGCAGTTCCTGATCGAAGCCGTCGTGCTGTCCAGCTTCGGCGGCGTGACCGGTATCCTCCTCGCCACCGCCGCCTCCATCGGCCTGTCGAGCCTGATGGGCATTCCCTACGTGTTCGACCCAGGCATCAACCTGCTGGCCTTCCTGTTCTCGGCCGCGATCGGCGTCATCTTCGGCTTTTTCCCCGCCCGCCGCGCCGCCCGCCTCGACCCTATCGTGGCGCTCCGGCACGAGTAGCGGCGGCACGCACGAAACCGGCCGCGGCGGCGGCCGAGATCGTCACGGCGCCCGGCGTCGGCCGCGCAGCCGCCGCACCAGACGCTCGCAGGCGTGCTCGCAGTGGAGCCGGCAGAGCGCCCCCACCTCCTCGGCGTCGCCCCGGCGGAAGGCCTCGAAGATTGCGACATGCTCGTTCTGGACCTGGTCGACGCTGCCGGTGACGAGTGCGCCGACGCGGATGTAACGCTCGACGTTGTTTCGCAGAACGACCATCATCCGAAGCAGGTGGGCGCGGCCGCAGGGCTGGAAGAGCCGGTCGTGGAACGCCCGGTTTCGCTCGGCGAAACTGTCGATGTCGGCGGTCGAGGCGATCGCCATGCCGTCCATCCGATGCAGCAGCGCTTCCAGTTCCGCGACGTCCTGCGCGGTGCGCCGTTGTGTCGCCAGGAAGCCTGCCCGATGCTCCAGCATGCGGCGCAGGTCGAAGATCTCCTCGATTTCGTCCGGATCGAGCGAGGCGACCACGTATCCTCGCCGCGGGCGCTGCACCACCAGACCCTCGACCTCGAGCCGGCGCAGCGCTTCGCGCACCGGCACCCTGCTCACGCCCAGTGTCGCCGCCAGGCTTTCCTGGCGCAGTGCCTGCCCCTCCTCCATCGCTCCGCCGAGGATTTCGTCGCGGAGCCACGCGTATGCCACGTCTGGCATCGTGGGCACGTCGGCGGGGGTACGGGGGAGGGCTCGCATGAGTGAAATATGAGGCTGGCCGTAGCGTCCGGTCAAGAATTGCATATTGTATCCAATTCGCGTTACCGTCCGCACGCTCCGGTCGCACCGGCTCGCACATCACCCGGCGGGAGCCGAGACGCCCACAATCGCTCGCAAGGGAGGCTAAGCATGTCCCAGAAGATCCCCGGCAGACCCGTGGACGAAGCGCTCATGAAGGAAGTGTCGGCGGCGTTCAACAGCCGCGATGCCGACCGGATCGCCAGCTACTTCGCCGACGACGCCGTATTCTACCTGTCCCGCGGGCCGGAGCCCGTCGGCCGCGCCCTGCGCGGCAAGGAGACCATCCGCAAGGCGATGGCGGACCGGTTCAAGGTGATCCCCGACATGCGCTGGGAGCACAAGGAGTACATCTACGCTGGCGACTGTGCGATCTCGATCTGGACCGTGAAGGGCAAGAGCGCCGACGGCGACGACCTGAACTGCCAGGGCTGCGACATCTATCGCTTCAAGGACGGCCTGATCGTCGAGAAGGACACCTACTGGAAGATGGTCGAGCAGAAGGACCGCCTGTAGGGCGGCCGCTCCCAACCGGGACGGCGGAGGATCGCGAGGCGCAGATCCTCCGCCTTTTTCCCGCTCCGGCCGAGAGCGCCGTCGGGCGACCCGCTCGTCACCGTCGCCGCGCGGGCTGCCTCGACCCTATCGTGGCGCCGAGGCACGAGTAACACGGGACCGCGCCGGGGAAGCGCGACCCGCACTACCATGCCCGGTGCAGGCGCCTCAACGGCCGCGCATCTTCCGCGCCGGCCTTCCCGATCCATGCATGAAGCCCTGCATCTCCTCCATCGTCAGACTGCCGTCGTCGTCGCCGTCGGCAGCGTTGAAGATGCGTTCGTGCGCCGCCTGAAACTCCTGCTTCGACAGCGCCCCGTCGCCGTCCGCGTCCATCAGGGCGAACATGAGGTGCATCATGTTCGGGCCGCGCATGCCGCCATCTCGGGGCCCCATCCCCGCGCCGGGGCCGCGACCGCCCATCATGCCGCCCTGACCCATGCCGGGACCCATACCCTGGCCCATCCCTTGGCCCATCATCGGGCATCCCTGCCCCATGGCCTCGCCCATCGGGCACCCCTGGCCCATCATGCCACGGCCCATCATGGCGCCCTGGCCCGTGGATGCGTCGTTCGGCGCCTCGGCCGCGGGCGCCGCAGTCTGTGCGCGGGCGGCCGTCGGCACACCGGCCAGGGTGGCCGTCAGGGCCAGGGTCGCTGCGCCGAGCATCAGATTCCTGAGCATCACATGCATCTCCTCACTCCTTCAGTTTAGCGGGCCGTGGCCGAACCGGCGGAAACGTGCCGCCCGGAAATCCGGGCGGCCCTGCGGCGGCGATCGTTGCGGGACAGGATCGGGCCGGCATGAGCCCCCGCCCCGCGTCACCCTCACTGCTCCAGCCCGATCCGGCGGCCGGGTGCGCGAGCGTCGGCGGTCTGGTCGCGGCACCAGAACTCTATAGCACTGCCGAAGTTCCGATCTCTTGATCTCGGTCAAGTCGGGCGAAGCTGCGGGGGGTGCGGACGGGATCGTCGCGCGGCGAGCAGCCTCAGCGGCGCCGCGACGGCCGCATCTCGTCCAGCGTCACCGGCCGGAAGTTCCAGCAGTCGACGCCGACGTCGATCTGCCGCGGCAGGCCCTTCAGGCGACCGTGGCTGTGGCCGTGCAGGTTGACGACGCCCTTGTGCATGCCGTTCCACGACCGGAACGGGTAGTGGCACAGGACCAGCCGCGCCTCGTCCACGGTGATCTCGGCATAGGGGGTGACGCTGGTCCAGCCGCGCAGGCGCAGCGCCTCGTCCTTGTCGTTGTTGCCGACGACCAGATGCTTGATGCCGTTGAGGCGCGCCAGCAGCGCCTCCATCTCCGGCGCCGGTACCCGCACGGCGAAGTCGCCCAGATGCCAGACCTCGTCGTTCGGTCCGACCGTCTCGTTCCAGCCTTCGACCATCGCGGCGTCCATCTCCGGCACGCTCGCAAACGGCCGCTTGAACAGGCTACGCGCGCCGGCATGGCCGAAGTGGGTGTCCGCGGTGAAGAAGACCGTCACCGGGCTACCGGGCCGGGTTCAGGCCCATCTCCCAGAAGGCGATTTCCGCGACCGTCGCCTGCCGGAAGGTGCGGGCCAGCAGGTCGAAGCGGCCCTCGCCGCCGCGGATCGCCAGCAGCCGGTCGAGCTGTTCGGCGGCACCGCGCGCCACCTCCTGATAGTCCTCGCCCGCATACATCTCGATCCACGGCAGGTAGGGATTGCCCTCCCGCCGGGTCTGCGGATCGGCCGCGAGCCAGGCGCCGATCTCGGCGTAGCCGATGACGCACGGCACCAGCGCCGTGTGCAGGTCGAGCAGGTCGCCCGCCATGCCGCGCTCCAGGACGAAGCGCGTATAGGCGATGGTCGCCGGATCCTCCGGCAGCGCGGCCATCTCGGCCTCGGTCATGCCCCAGCCGGCGCAGAAGCGCACGTGCAGGCTCATCTCGGTGTCGAGCAGCACGGAGACCGACCGCGCCGCCCGCCGCATGTCCTCCAGCGTGTCCGCCTTGTAGACCGCGAGCGCATAGGCACGGGCGAAGTGGATCAGGAACAGGTAATCCTGGCCCAGATAGTGCCGGAAGCACGCCTGGGGCAGCGTGCCGGCGCCCAGTTCGCGGACGAAGCGGTGACGCGTATACGCCGCCCACTCCGCCGGGCAGGACGCCTTCAGTCGCTCGAACAGTCCGTCGCCGGCCACCGGCTCAGCCCATCGCGCTGCGGGTCTCGGACGGCAGGCTGACGACGAGCCCGTCGAGATCGTCGGTCACGGTGATCTGGCACCCGAGACGCGAGGTCGGCGTCAGGCCGAAGGCGAGGTCGAGCATGTCCTCCTCGTCCTCGCTCGGCTCGTCGAGCCGCTCCGACCATTCGGGATCCACGATGACGTGGCAGGTCGAGCAGGCGAGCGAGCCCTCGCAGGCGCCCTCGATGTCGATGTCGAACTTGCGCGCGATCTCCAGGATCGTCAGGCCGGACTGCGGTTCGACGTCACGCTTGCGCCCATCCGGGTAGATGAAAGTGACTTTCGGCATGGTTCCTCGCTGGCTGGCCGACACGTCATAGCGTCGCAGGGGCCCGCCGGAAAGCCCCGAACATAAGCCCCGAGCGCACCCCAAGGCGGGTGGATACCGGCCGGATGCGGGCTATGTAGCGATGCAGCGCCGGAGAACACACCGGCAGCAGCCCCCTTTTCCCGATTTTTCCGTCGATTGCCGTTTGACCGACACCCGACCCGGACGCCGGCCACGGATCCTCGCCGCCACGCTCTTCGCGATCGTCGTCGCGGCGGCAGTGACCTGGCCCTACTGGCCGACCGTGCCGCCGCGCTGGCTGCCCTGGACGCCGCTCGACATCGCCGATGCGCCGAACATGCTGACCGGCATCAAGCTGGCGCGGCTCGGCAGCGACGGCGTCGCCTGCCGTGCCGTGCTGCATACCGCCGGAATCGGCTTCGAACCGGTGCCCGACCGCAGCACTGGGCCGGGCTGCGGCTTCGAGAATGCCGGACGCGCCGGCCGCGGCCTGACGATCTCCGGCAGCGTGACCGCCACCTGCCCGCTCGTCGTCTCCTGGGCCCTGTTCGAGCGGCACGCGCTGCAGCCTGCGGCGGAGCGGCATTTCGGCAGCCGCGTCAGCACCGCGCGCCACTACGGGACCTACGCCTGCCGCAACGTCTACGGCCGGAACTCGGGACGCCGCAGCCAGCACGCCACGGCGAACGCGATCGACATCGCCGGCTTCACCCTCGACGACGGTACGACCGTCTCTTTGCAGCGTGACTGGAACGGCCCCGATGGCGACAAGGCGGCGTTCCTGGCCGATGTCCGTGACGGCGCCTGCCGCTTCTTCCGCGGTGTGCTGGGTCCCGACTACAACGCGGCGCACCGCGACCACTTCCACTTCGACCGCGGCCGCTGGAACGCCTGCCGCTGAGGCCGGTGGCCCGGGAGGCGCCGGCACCCGGTCCCGAACCGGGGTCGCCGCCCAGCGTTATGTCCCTGTTCCCTTTTCCCCGGAGTGACCAGCCACGTGAATCCACGCGATCCCCGGACGGCCGAGGCGGCACCGCCCCCGCTGGACGCATGGCGCACCGAGACGGCGACCCGGGCGACGGTCCTGCGCGACGCCGCCACCTATTTCGGCGTGCTGCGCAAGGCGCTGCTGGCGGCGGAGCGGGAGGTGGCGATCGTCGGCTGGGACATCGACAGCCGCACCCCGCTGGTCGGCGAGAGCGGCGAGCCCGACGACGCCCTGCCGCGCGAGTTGGGAGCGTTCCTCAGTGCGCTGGTGGAGCGCCGGCCGAAGCTGAGGGTCCGCCTGCTGCTGTGGGACTATTCGGTGCTGTTCACGGCCGAGCGCGAGGCGATGGCGAGCTACACGCTGGGCTGGAGCACGCCGCGCCAGATCACCTTCTGCTTCGACGACTGCGTGCCGCTCGGCGCGTCGCATCACCAGAAGATCGTCCTGATCGACGACGCGGTCGCGTTCAGCGGCGGCATCGACCTCGCCATCCGTCGCTGGGACACGCCGGCGCACCGGGTGAAGGAGCCGCGCCGCGTCGATCCGGCCGGCAAGCCCTACCGCCCGTTTCACGACGTCCAGATGATGGTCGAGGGGCCGGCCGCACGCGCGATCGGCGATCTCGTCCGCAAACGCTGGCGCGCCGCCCGCTGCGAGACCCTGCAGGCACAGCCCGCCCCCGCGACGTCGCCCTGGCCCGCGGACGTGGCGCCGGATTTCCGAGACTGCCAGGTCTCGATCGCCCGCACCCTGCCGGCCTTCCAGGGCGAGAGCGAGGTCCGCGAGGTCGAGCGGTGGTTCCTCGGCATGATCGCGCGGGCGGAACGCACGCTCTACATCGAGAACCAGTTCGTCACCGCGCCGAAACTGGCGAAGGCGATCGCGGCGCGGATCCGGGAGCGCCCCGAACTGGAAGTGCTCATCGTCGCCCCCCAGCAGTATCAGTCTTGGCTGGAATCGAAGACGATGCGCACGGGACGGATCGGCTTCGTCCAGGTGCTCGAGCGCGCCGGCGTGTCGGACCGCATCCGGCTGCTCACCCCGCTGGTCGAGGAAGACGGCGAACGCGCCGCCGTCATGGTCCACGCCAAGATCATGATCGTCGACGACACCTTCCTGCGGGTGGGCTCGGCCAACCTCAACAACCGCTCCCTCGGCACCGACACGGAATGCGACCTGATCGTCCACGGCACGGAGGAGCGACATCGCAAGGCGATCCGGGACGTGCGCGACGCACTGCTCGGCGAGCATCTGGGCGCCGAGGGCGCCACGGTGACGCAGGCGGTGGCCGATACGGGGTCCCTTTTCGGCGCGATCGACCGCCTCAACGGCGGGCCGCACCGCCTCGCCCCCGTGGAGGACGGCGAGATCGAGGATCGCGACGCCGCCGCGGCCATGGCGGCGGTCGCCGATCCCGAACGCCCCATCGACCCGGAAGTCTTCGTCGACATGATGGCCGAACGGCGCCCGGTACGGCGCAACCTTTCGGGCATCGCCCGGCTCACCCTGATCGCCGCGGCGGTCGCTGCCCTGGTCCTGGTCTGGCAGGTGACGCCGCTCCGCGAATATGCCGATTTCGCGACGGTCGAGCGCGCCGTCGCCACGATCGCGTCCGATCCGCTGGCGCCGGCCTACGTGATTCTCGGCTTCGTCGTCTCCGGCCTGGTCGCGTTTCCGGTCATGATCGCGATCGCCGTCACCGCCGTGACCTTCGGTGCATGGCTGGGGCTCGCCTATGCGGCGACCGGCGCGCTCGCCAGCGCCCTCGTCACCTACGGCGTGGGCGCGCTCGTCGGTGCGGGGCTCATCGAAAGCCTCCTCGGCCGCCGCTTCACCCGCATCAGCCGGCGCATCAAGGACAAGGGCATCCTGGCCGTCGCCGCGATCCGAATGGTTCCGATCGCTCCCTTCACGGTGATCAACCTGCTGGCCGGCGCCAGCCGCATCCGGCTGCGCGATTACACGATCGGCACGATGCTCGGCCTCACGCCGGGGCTCCTCGTCATCGCGCCGCTCGGACGGCAGGCGTACGAGGTGCTGACCGACCCGTCGATCGAGGACACGCTGATGCTCCTCGGACTGGCGCTCGTCTGGCTGACCGTGTCCTTTGGTCTGCAGCGCGTCGTCTCCCGCTACGAGAGATCGAATCGTTGACGGACAAGGGTTTGCGTACGATCCGGCTGATGAGCTGGAACATCCACGGCTGCGCGGGATCGGACGGGCTGCGGGACGCCGACAGGATCGTCGCACTGATCGACGAGATCGGGCCGGACGTGCTCGCGGTGCAGGAGGTCGACACGCGCTGCACCGGCGCCGGCGGCGAGGCACTCGTGGCGCTTCTCGCCGACGCGGTGGGCGAGCACCGGGCCGAAGCCTATACCCTGGTCGAGCCCGACGGCGAGTACGGGCAGGCACTGTTCAGCCGCCTGCCGCTGTTCGAGCACACGACCCACGACGTCTCGTGGCGCCGGCGCGAGCCGCGCCGCGTCATCGACGTGACCGTGGCAGCCGCCGGCTCGCGACTGCGCGTGCTGGCCACGCATCTTGGCCTGTCCCTGCGCGAGCGGCGCTTTCAGGCGGAACGCCTGGATCAGGCACTCGGGCCGCGGGTGGACGTGCCCACCGTCGTGCTCGGCGACTTCAACGACTGGCTGCCCTACGGGACGGTGTACCGGCGGCTGATCCCCAGGCTGCCGGTGGTGACGGACATCCGCACGTTTCCGGCCCGTCTGCCGCTGCTGACGCTCGACAGGATCTACGCCTCGGGCGAGCTGCAGCTGCTCGCCCCCCGGACGCTCCGCCATGCGAGGCGCGCTTCGGACCACCTGCCGGTGATCGCCGACCTCGTGCTGCCGGAGGCCCGGGACAGGGGCGCGGACCTCAGTGCATCATCAGGACCGGAATGGGCGACTGCGCCATCACCGTCCGCGTCGCACCGGCGATGACCATCTGGCGGATGCGCATGTGCGTAAAGGCGCCCATCACCAGCAGGCCGGCCCCCTGCTCCTTGCAGGTCTCGAGGATGAGCGAGCCGGTGGGGTCGTCGAACAGGCCGCCCGACTCGGACTTGACCGTCAGGGCCTCGGCCGACAGGCCGTGCGCGGCGAGATAGTCGCGCACCCCGACCGGCTCGCCCTCGCCGACGGCGAGAATGATCGTCCGCTGCGCGCCGCGCAGGAACGGCATCGCCGCCTTCAGCGCCCGCGCCGCCTCCGGGCTGTCGTTCCACGCGACGATCACCGTGCCGCGGTGCTCGGGCTTCGTCGCCGTCTCGGGCGGCACGAGATAGACGGGCCGGCCGGATTCGAACAGCACCGCCTCGATGTCGCGCTCGGTGGAGGAGGAGACGCCCTCGCCCGGCCGGGGGAACAGGACCAGGTCGGCGAGCCGTGCCCGCGCCGCGAGAATGTCGGCCTCCGAGCCGGTGGTCACGTCGAGGGTCGCATCGCTGCGGCCGGCCGCGACCTCGTCGAACAGGGCGCGCGCGCGCCGCTCGCGCTCCTGCGCCTCCGCCTCGGCCGCCTCGAGGATCATCTCCATGCCGGCGCCGGATCCGGCGCCGGCGGCGCCCGCCCCGGCATAGGCGATCGACATGGTGGGGTCTTGGTGGATGTGCGCGACCGCGAGCGACGCCTCAAACTGCGTCGCGAGATCGAGCCCCGCGACCAGCACGTCGCGCGACGGCACCTGCCCCGTCAGCGGAACCAGTATCTTCTTGATGCTCATCGCGTCCTCATCCGATCAGTGCACTGAACCGAAACGTATCCTCGCCTGCCGCGTTCCGGGCAATCCGGCGGCTACCGGCGTCCCCGCCTGCGCCCGTCGATCCGCGTCTCCCGCCGCAGCCAGCCCTTGCGCCAGAACACGAGGAGGAAAGCGAACGCGACCGCCGTCATGAGGCCGAGCGCGAAGGGATAACCAAAGTACCACCGCAACTCCGGCATGTTCCAGGGCGACTCGGAGGTCTCGAAGTTCATGCCGTAGACGCTGGCGATGAAGCCGAGCGGGATGAAGATCGTCGCGATGATGGTCAGGACCTTCATCACCTCGTTCATCCGGTTGCTCACCGCCATCATGTGCAGGTCGAACAGGCTGCTGCTGACCTCGCGATAGACCTCGGTCATGTCGATCAGCTGGACGAGATGGTCGTAGCAGTCGCGCAGGTAGACCCGCGTCTGTGCCGTCACCGGCGGCATCTCGTCGCGCAGCAGCGCACCGACCATCTCGCGTTGCGGCCAGAGGGTGCGGCGCACCAGCAGCAGGTCGCGCTTGACTGCATGCACTTCCCCAACGATCTCGCCCGACGGCTCGCGTATCGCGCGGTCTTCGAGCGCCTCGACGACCTCGCCGTGGGTCTCCAGCACGGGAAAGAACCCGTCGATCATCGCGTCGAGCAGCGCATAGGCCAGATAGTCCGCGCCGTTCGCCCGAAAACGGCCGGAACTGCCCTGGATGCGCTGGCGGATCGGGTCGAAGCAGTCGCCCGGCCGTTCCTGGAACGAGAGCACGAAGCCTGTGCCCAGGAAGAGCGACAATTGCTCAGCGACGAAAGGCCGGACCGTCTCCGCCATCTGCGTGACGATGAACAGGTGGTCGCCGTAGCTTTCCACCTTCGGCCGCTGGTGCGTGCTCAGCACGTCCTCCAGCGCCAGCGGATGCAGCCCGAACTCGGCTCCGAGCCGGCGCAGCAGCGCCACATCGCCCAGGCCGTCGACGTCGACCCAGATCACCGGCCATTGCGCGCGCAGCGCTGCGATCTCGTCGGGATCGGCATGCTCGCGGTCGATCACGCCGTCGGGCCCGTAGGCGATGATCCGGATCGCAGGGGGGCGCGCGTCCGGCGCGGCGGCGAGCGTTCCGGGCGCCGAGCCGGGGATGCTCCGCCGTCGGTGGAATAGGCGTCCGGTCCTAGAGGCTTGTCCCCGGCTCATCGCGCTCCATCTCCCCAAAGTCGCAAACACCCGGAACCGGGCATGTTGATGTGGTGTTGCCCCCGGGAACGGTCCGGCAGATTCTCGTCTCCGGCGATCCTACGGGAAGTCGCAAGTTGAAGGTGAGACGAGGTGGTTGCATGAGAAAGGCCGGCGGAGCCGGAAACGCGCCGGACCTGGAACCGGGCACGGTACGGGGAAGGTGGATCTCGGTCGCCCGGGCCGTTGCCGTCTCGTCCCTCGTCGTCTCCGGCTGCAGCACCGGTGCCGACGAACCGCCCCCGTCGGCCGCCGCCTCGGTCCAGGAGCCCGCGGGACGGGCGATCCCGTACGACGTGGACATCGACGGCGTGGAAGGCGATCTGGACGGGCTCCTGCGGGAGTCCGCCGAGTTGATCACCCTGAAGGACAATCCGCCCCTCACCATGGCCCGGCTGCGCGCGCGCGCCGAGGGCGACGTCGCGACCTTCGAGCGCGTGCTGCGCTCGCGCGGGTACTACGCGTCGAAGATCGCCATCGACATCGACGACAAGGCGAGGCCCGTCGACATCGACATCGACGTGACGCCGGGCCCGCAGTACCGGCTGGACCGCTACGCCCTGGACTACAAGGGAGGCGCGCCGGACGGCGTGCCGAAGGAACCGGCGGACATCGGAATCGAATTGGGCACGCCGGCGGAGTCGTCCAAGGTGGTGGACGCCCAGGCGCGACTGCTCACGCGGCTCGGCGAGACCGGCTACCCGCTCGCAGAGGTCACCGACCGCGAGGCCATCGTCGACCACGACAAGAAGGCGTTGCTGGTCACCCTGAAGATCGATCCGGGCACCCGGGCGAGCTACGGCCAGGTCAAGGTCCAGGGACTGGACCGCACCGAGGAGGGCTATGTCCAGCGCCTCGTCGACCTGCGCAGGGGCTCGACCTGGGACCAGCGCCAGGTCGAGACGGCGCGCACGCGCCTCGCCGGCACCGGCCTGTTCGAGAGCGTCGCCATCGATCGCGCGGACGAGGCCGGTCCGGACGGGCAGCTGCCGCTGACGGTGCGGCTGAGCGAACGCGCGCCGCGGACGATCGGCGGCAGCCTGACCTATGGATCGTCCGAGGGCGCCGCGGCCGAGGTGTATTGGGAGCACCGCAACCTCTCCGGCCGCAACGAGAAGCTCCGCTTCACCGGCACGGTCGCGGAGCTGGAACAGGGGGTGGCTGCCTCCTTCCGCAAGCCGAACTGGCGGCGGCTCGACCAGGATCTGCTCGCCGACGCCGAGGCGAAGCGGACGACCTACGACGCCTATGACGAGATGACGATCAACAGCTCGATCGGCGCCAGCCGGAAGTGGGGCGGCGTCTGGACGGGCACGGTGGCGACCGGCCTCGAATACTCGATCATCGACGACGACGGCGAGAAGGAGAAGTTCCTGCTCGCCAGCCTGCCCGCCAGCCTCGCCCGCGACACCACGGACAGCCTGCTCGACCCGACCCGCGGCTCCAGGCTCGCCTTCACCGTGACGCCCTATGTCGGGACCGGCGAGCGCGACCTCGCCTTCCTGGCCGCGACGATCGGCGGCTCGAGCTATTACCGCATCGACGAGGAGGGCCGCTTCGTCGCCGCCGGCCGCGCCAAGCTGGGCAGCCTCGTCGGCGCCGGCACCGAGGACATCCCCGCGACCAAGCGCTTCTATGCGGGTGGCGGCGGCTCGGTGCGCGGCTACGCGTTCCAGGCCGCGGGTCCGCTCGACGACGACGACGATCCGGTGGGCGGCCGCTCGCTGATCGAGATCGGCGCCGAGATGCGCATCAAGATCACCGAGAGCATCGGCATCGTCCCCTTCATCGACGGCGGCTCCGTCTTCGACGACCCCTATCCGACCAATTTCAGCGACCTGCTCTGGGCCGCCGGCCTGGGCGGGCGCTACTACACGGCGCTGGGGCCGATCCGACTCGACGTGGCCTTCCCGCTGAACGGCCGCGATTCCGACGATTTCTTCCAGTTCTACGTGAGCATCGGACAGGCCTTCTGATCGGTATGCGCAAAGCCGTACGCGTCATCCTCTACACGCTGGGCGGGTTCCTCGCGCTCGTCGTCGTCGCCGTGCTCGCGGTCTTCGCCGTGCTCCGCACCGAGGCCGGCCGCGACTGGCTGGCCGCGACGATCAGCGACGCCGCCTCGACGCCCGGCCAGATGGAACTGCGCATCGGCGCCATCGACGGTCCGCTGCCCGGCAGCATCGGGGTCCGCGACCTCCAGGTCGCCGATGCCGACGGCGTGTGGCTCACGCTGGAGCGTGCGCGGCTGGACTGGGACCCGTTGGCGCTGTTCGCCGGCCGGGTCGCGGTCGACCTGATCGATGTGGACGGGGTGCATGTGCGCCGTCTCCCCGCCGGCGGCCCGCCGCCCGCCGAGGAGCAGCCGACCGATTTCACGCTGCCCTCGGTGCCGGTCGACATCGTCGTGCGCCGGCTCGAGGTCGACGACGTCCGCCTCGACGAGCCGGTGGCGGGGATGCCCGTGACGCTGCGCGCCGAAGGCCAGCTGGCGGCGGCCGAGGCCGGCGAGATCCGCACCGACCTGGTCGTGGAACGCACCGACGGCAGCGCCGGCAAGCTCGTGCTGAACGCCACGATGGAGCCCGGTGACCGGACCATCGACCTGGAAGCGGTGCTGACCGAACCGGAGGGCGGCCTAATCGCCCGCACGCTGGCCGTGCCCGGCCTGCCGCCGGTCACCGTTCGCCTCACCGGCGGCGGTCCGATCGAGCAGGTCGCGGGTACGCTGACCGCCGCCATGGGCGACGACCTGGGCGCCGATCTGGAATATCGCGTCGCCTATTCCCCCGAGAACACCGGCTTCGCCCTGACCGGCAAGGCGCGTGTCGCCCCGTTGGTGCCGGAACCGCATCGCGCAGCCGTTTCGGGCGGCTTCGGAATCGATCTCGCCGCCGCCCTCGCAGGCCAGACGGTGACGCTGCAGCGCCTGTCGGCCGCGTCCGATGCGGTCTCCCTGACGGCCGAGGGAACGGCGGTCCTCGACGCCGGGACGCTGGACATGCAGGTCGGCGTCGGGCTGAAGCAGCCCGAACTGATCGCGCTCTATGCGCCGGAGGTGTCGGCCGAAGAGGTCGCCCTGCAGGCTCACGTCACCGGCAGCTTCGATCGTCCGCGCCTTCATCTGGAGGCCGAGGCGGGGCGGGTGACGCTTCCCGCCGCGACGGTCGAGGGCCTGACCGCCACGATCGAGGCGGAACCGCAGAAGCCGCTGAGCGACGGCCTCGCCGTCTCCTTCCGCGCCGTGGCGCTCGCGACCCGGCTGGTTCCCGCCCAGGCGCCCGAGGCTGCCGGTCCGATGTTCCTCAACGTCGCCGGCACGGCCGACATGGAGGCGAGCCGGGTCACCATCGAGCGGCTGGCGCTGTCCCACGCGCTGGCCAAGGCTGAGGGATCGGCCGTCGCAACGCTCGAACCCCTCGGCCTCGAGGCGAAGCTGGCGCTCGACGCGCCCAGCCTGGCGCCTCTGTCGGTGCTCGCCGGCATGCCGGTCGCCGGTGCGGCGCAGGTGACGGTCGATGCGACGGTGGCCGCCGGCGGGCAGTCGGTCGACGCCACGGTCGACGGCACCGTGCGAAACCTCCAGCTGCCGACGGTCCCGGCGGCCGCGGCGCTCGCGGGCGAAACCGCAACCCTGCAGGCGAAGGTGCAGACGGCCGCCGACAGCAACCATCGCGTCGACGCGACGCTGGCCACGGCGGCGGCCGAGGTGAAGGTCGAAGGCGCGATCGCGTCGGCGTTCGACACGCTCGACATCGGCTATCGGGTCGCCGTGCCGCAACTGGCGGCGCTGACCCCCATCACCGGCACCGACCTCGCCGGTACGGCGGAACTGACCGGCCGCGCGACCGGCCCCGTCGCCAGTCCGACGGTCATCGCCACGCTGGACGGCAAGAATGTCGGCGTCGCCGGGCAGGGGCTGGGCGCGGTGCGCGCGGAGGTTCGTGCCGAAGACGTCGCGGGCGCCGCAAAGGGCAGCCTCTCCTTCCGCGCGGCGCCGCCCCAGGGCGCCGTGACCCTCGCGACCGACTTCGCCAAGAGCGACACCGCGGTGAGGCTGGACAATCTCAGGATCGGCGCGCCGGGCGGCAGCCTGTCGGGCCAGGTGACCGCACCGCTGAACGGCGCGCCGGCACAGGGCACCATCGCGGGCCGCTTTCAGGACATCGCGCCGCTGCTCGCCATCGGCGGCATGGACGGATCGGGCGCCCTGAACCTCTCGCTCAAGCTTTCGGGCGAGAACGGCGCGCAGGCGGCCGACGCCGACGTCGAACTGTCGCGGTTCCGGCTCCAGGGCGGCGGCGAACCGCTGCAGATCGCCAGCGCCGACCTGGAGGCCAAGGCGGTTCTGGCCGAGACGCCCCGGGGCAACATGACGCTGACGCTGTCCGGGCTGAACGCCGGCGGCAGCAGGGTCGACCGCCTGACCCTGCGTGCCCGCGGCGCGCAGTCGGGCGCCGACTTCGAACTCGCCACCAACGGCGAGGCGACCGTGCCCTTCCGCATCGAGGCCGCCGGCAACGCGGGATATGCGGAGGGCGCCGCGACCGTCCGGCTCGATCGCCTGACGGGCACGCTGCGCAACGAGCGCCTGCGCCTGCGTCGGCCCGCACGCATCGTCGCGGGACCGGGCGGCATCGAAGTCGACGACCTGAACCTCGCGCTCGCTTCAGGCTCGCTCACCGCCGATGCGACGATGCGGGCCGACCGATTCGAGGGCACCCTGCAGGTAAACGCCCTGCCGCTCGCGCTCGCCCGCCTCGCCTCCCCCGATACCGACGTGCAGGGCCGGGTCTCGGGCCGTGTCAGCCTGTCCGGCTCGGCCGCCGCACCGCGCGGCACCGCCGCGTTCGACTTCACGGACGTGCGCTACGGCGGTGCGAACGAGCTGCCGCCGATCGACGCGCGCATCGAGGCCGACTGGCGCGACGGCACGCTGGACACGACGGCGCGCATCAGCGGCTTCGACGGACCGCCCATCGCGATCACGGCGGCGGTGCCGCTGCGCATGGACGCGCAGGCGATGGTGCCCTTCGTTCCGCAGGACGGACCGCTGCAGGCTTCCCTGCGGTGGAACGGCCAGATCGCGCCGCTCTTCCTGCTGCTGCCGCTCGACGGGCACCAGTTACGCGGTCGTGCCGACATCGATCTTGGCGTGACGGGAACCGTCGGCGCACCGCGCGCCGCCGGCACGGTGAGCCTGCGGGACGGGGAGTACGAGAACCTCATGACCGGCACCCTGCTCGACAATCTGTCGCTGCGGGCGGAGGCGCGGGGCGACCGGATCACCATCAGCGAACTGTCCGCGACGGACGGTGCCGGCGGCCGGATCTCCGGATCCGGCTATGCCATGACCGACGGCTCCAACATCGACGTCAGGCTCCAGGCGAACGATGCGGTCGTCGTCCGACGCGACGACGTCACCGCCGCGATCGATGCCGACCTCACCTTCCGCCGAACGCCGGACAGTGCCCGGGCCGCCGGCACGATCACCACGGACACCGTCGAGATCCGACTGGTCGACAACCTCCCGCCCAGCGTCGTCGACCTGGAGGTCACCGAGCGCGGCGGCGGCCGAAAGCCTCCGGAGCCCGACCTCGAGCCGCAGACGCCCGGCGTCGACGCACCGGACGTGCAGCTCGACATCGCGGTGTCGATGCCGCGGCGCGTGTTCGTGCGCGGCCGCGGGCTGGACTCCGAATGGTCCGGCTCGGTGAAGATCGGCGGCACGGCGAGCCAGCCGGTCATCCGCGGCGAGATCAACTCCGTGCGCGGCAATCTGGACTTCCTCACCCGGGACTTCACGCTGCAGCCGAGCTCGATCGGGATCACCCAGGACACCCGCAACCAGATCGTCGCCAACCTCGACGTGAGCGCGGCGGCGGAGATCGAGGACCTGCAGGCGATCGTCAAGGTCGGCGGCACGGCGGCATCGCCGGAGATCCAGTTCACCTCCAACCCGCCGCGGCCGCAGGACGAGGTCCTGGCGCTGATCCTGTTCGGCAAGACCACCGCGCAGCTGACGGCGTTCGAGGCGGTCCAGCTGGCCGGCGCCGTGGCGCAGCTCACGAGCGGCGGCGGCGGGGGCATCATGGACTTCGCGCGGTCCGCGCTCGGCGTCGACGTGCTGCGCGTCGGCGGCACCGGGGAGGGCGGACCGACGATCCAGGCCGGCCGCTACATCGCCAAGGACGTCTTCGTCGGCGTCGAACAGGGCACGACCGCCGGCTCCAGTGCGGTGTCGGTCGAGGCCGAGATCTTTCCGAACGTGTCCGTGGAGAGCAAGGTCACCCCGGACGGCAACAGCAATGTCGGCCTGAAGATGGAGTGGGACTACTGACGGCGACGCCCGCCGCCTGAACGGCTATCTTTTCGGCAAACGACTACTCGACGCGCAAAAGCCCGTCCGCGGGTCATGGGGATCGTCGGCTGAGCAGCCTTTTGCCTCTATCGTAGTCATGGCGCACGGCTTGCTACACTGGGGCATCGATACGCCCTCGAAGGAGTCTCCCGCCTCATGTTCCGCACCGTCCTCGCCGCCGCCGTCTCGACGGCGCTGCTGGCCGCCCCGGCCCTCGCGGCGGACAAGATCAAGCTCAACGTCGCCGGCAACCTGCTCGCCACCGGCCTCATCCAGAAGAACAAGGAACAGCCGTTCTTCGAGAAGCTGGAAGCGACGACCGGCCTGCCGATCGCCGTCGACTACAAGCCGATGGACGTCACCGGCATCAAGGACGCCGAGGGCCTGCGTGTCCTGAAGGCGGGCCTGTTCGACATCGTCTCGCTGCGCGTCGCCGCCGTCTCGCGCGACGAGCCGTTCTTCCTGGGCGCCGACCTCGTCGGCCTGAACCCGAACTACGACACCGCCGAGAAGGTCTACGAGCGCTACAAGGACGCTTTCGACGCGCGCCTGCAGGAGCGGTTCAACGCCAAGCTGCTCGGCCTCTGGCCGTTCGGCCCGCAGGTGCTGTTCTGCAAGCCCGAGATCTCCGGCCTCGCCGACCTGAAGGGCAAGAAGGTCCGCGTCTACGACCAGAGCCTCGCCCAGTTCATCGAGTCGATCGGCGGCACACCCGTACCCCTCGGCTTCGGCGAAGTGCAGCAGGCGCTGTCGCGCGGCGTCGTCGACTGCGCCATCACCGGCCCCAGCTCGGCCAATTCCGCCGGCTGGCCGGAGGTCACCGCCTACTTCATGCCGATCGGCTTCCAGGTCGCCTTCAACGCCTACGGCATCAATCTGGACACCTGGAAGAAGTTCACGCCAGAGCAGCAGGCGAAGCTGCAGGGCGCCTTCGACGGCCTGATCAAGGAGATCTGGACCTATTCCGAGGAGCTGTTCGACGACGCGGTGCGCTGCAACGTCGGCGAGGATCCCTGCACCACCGTCAAGAAATTCGACATGAAGAAGGTCCCGGTGACCGAGGCCGACCTGAAGCTCGTGCAGTCGGCAGTGCCGACCATCTCCTATCCCGCATGGTCCACCGTCTGCGACCAGAGCTATCCGGGCTGCGGCGACAAGTGGAAGTCGCTGATCGGCGACGTCGTCGGGATGAAGTGACGGCATGACCCCTCCGGGAGCGTCACGGCGCTCCCGGTCCCTCCCGCGGCCGTTCCGGTGAACGGCCGCTCCTCCTTAAAGCGGCGCCCGCGGGCGCCGGGCATGACAGGCAGATGAAAAGCGTCACCAACGCGATCGGCGTGCTGTTCGGGCTGATGCTCGTCGGGCTCGCCTTCCTGGTCGCGACCGAGACCGTCACCCGCAAGCTGTTCAACTTCTCCTTCCAGGGCGCCGACGAGCTCGGCGGCTACACCCTGGCCATCGGTTCCGCCCTCGCCTTCTCCGTGGCGCTCGTCGGCCGCGCGCACATCCGCATCGACCTCGTGCACATGCGCCTGCCGGCCGCCGTCCAGGCGGTCCTCAACTGGGCCGCCGCCATGCTGCTCGCCGCGTTCGGCCTGCTGCTCGTCTATGTCTGCTGGACGGTCGTCGCCGACACGATGGAATACAACAGCACCGCCGCGACGCCCTGGGCGACGCCGCTCGTCTATCCGCAGGGCGCCTGGTACGCCGCCCTCGCCGCCTTCGCCCTGCTCGCCGTCGCGATGGCGCTGCGGGCGACCGTCCTGCTGCTGCGCGGCCGCATCGCGGCGGTCAACCGCGAGTTCGGCCCCCACACCGTCGAAGACGAGCTCCGCGAGGAACTCGACGACCTGAAGCAGCGCTGAGCGGGCACGATCATGGGCATTACCGAAGTCACCATCGCCTTCCTCGCCATGCTCGGCCTGCTGGTTCTCGGCATGCCGGTCGCGGTCGTCATGGTGCTGATCGGCGTCGCCGGCGGCATGATGGCCTTCGGCTGGCCGATCATCGCCTCGGCCGGCCCCGTCGTCTGGGGCGCGCAGAACGAGAACATCCTGACCGCCATCCCGCTCTTCATCCTGATGGGCGAGCTGCTGCTGCGCGGCGGCATCGCCGACCGCATGTACGGCGCGCTCGCCGTCTGGCTGAACCGGCTGCCGGGCGGCCTGATCCACACCAACATCGGCGCCTGCGCCATGTTCGCCGCCACCTCGGGATCGTCGGTCGCGACGGCGGCCACCATCGGCACCGTGGCCCTGCCGGCCCTCGACGCGCGCGGCTACCCGAAGCCGCAGGCCCTCGGCTCCCTCGCCGCCGGCGGCACGCTCGGCATCCTGATCCCGCCCAGCGTGGCGCTGCTGGTCTACGGCTCGATCACCAACAACTCGATCGGCCAGCTCTTCATCGCCGGCATCGTGCCGGGCGTCCTGCTGACCCTGTCCTTCATGGTCTACATCCTCGTCTCGAACATGCTGAGCCACGGCACGCCGGTCGAGGTGGACGTGCCGCTGCGCGAGAAGCTGGCCCAGCTGCGCTTCCTGATCCCGCCGATGATCATCTTCGGCGTCGTCATGGGCAGCATCTATTTCGGCATCGCCACGCCGACGGAATCGGCCGCCCTCGGCGTCGTCGCCGCCCTGTTCTTCGCCGCCGCCGGCCGCCGCCTCAGCTGGACGATCCTGGCCCACGCCTTCATCCGCACCGCCGAGTTGACCGGCATGATCATCCTGATCATCGTCGGCTCCTTCATCCTGAACGTGACGCTCAGCCTGCTGGGCGTGGCGCAGATCATGACCCAGTGGATCGGCGGGCTCGGCATCTCGGCGACCGAACTGCTGCTCGCCATGGTGGTCTTCTACCTGATCCTCGGCTGCTTCATGGAAGTGCTGTCGATGCAGGTGGCGACGATTCCGATCGCCTACCCGATCGTGACCCACATGGGCATCGATCCGCTCTGGTTCGGCATCTTCGTCGTGCTGATGAGCGAGATCGCCATGATCACGCCGCCGGTCGGCATGAACCTCTACGTCGTCCAGGGCGTGCGCCAGGATCGCGGCGCCATCGGCGACGTGATCCGCGGGGTCGTGCCCTATGTCGCGATCATGCTGGTCTTCACCGGCCTGCTGATCGCCTTCCCGGGGCTGGCCACCTGGCTGCCCTCGCACATGTGACGGAACTGCTTGCCATGACCTCCAGCGCCGAACCCTGGCGCCTGACCGCCGCCGAAGCCTCCGCGCTTCTGACCCGCCGCGAACTGTCCCCCGTCGACCTCGTCGACTCCGTGCTGGCCCGCATCGAGGCGGTCAATCCGGCCCTCAACGCCATCGTCGCCCTCGATGCGGACGGTGCGCGCGCCGCGGCGGCGGCCAGCGCGGCACGCCATGCCGCCGGTGCGCCGTTGGGCCCGCTCGACGGCATCCCCCTGACGGTAAAGGACAACATCCTGGCCGCCGGCCTGCCCGCCGTCTGGGGCAGCAACCTGTACCGCGACCACGTGCCCGAAGCGGACGAACTGCCCGTCGCACGCCTGCGCGCCGCCGGCATGGTGGTGCTCGGCAAGACCAACGTCCCCGAATTCACGCTCCAGGGCTACACCGACAACCGCGTCTTCGGCCCGACACGCAATCCCTGGAACACCGACCTCACCCCCGGCGGCTCCAGCGGCGGTGGGGTCGCAGCGGTGGCGTCCGGCATGGGACCGGTGGCGCTCGGCACCGACGGCGGCGGCTCGATCCGCCGCCCCGCCTCGCACACCGGCCTCGTCGGCCTGAAGCCGAGCATCGGCCTCGTCGCGCGCTGCGACAGCCTCCCGCAGATCCTGCTCGATTGCGAGGTGATCGGTCCGCTGACCCGCACGGTGGCCGACGCTGCCCTGCTCACCGCGCACATGTCGGGCGCGGACGTCCGCGACCCGCTGTCGCGCTGGGCCGCGCCGCTGGCGCCCGTCGATCTCTCGCCGCCGCCTCCCCTGCGGATCCTCTATGTGCCGCGGTTCGGCGACAATCCGGTCGATCCCGCGATCGCCGCCGCCTGCGCCGCGGCCGCCGCGCGCTTCGCCGCCCTCGGCCACGCCGTCGAGGAAGGCCCGGTGCCGTTCGACGTCGACAGCCTCACGGAACTGTGGGGCGTCATCGGCCAGGCGGCGGTGGCCTGGCTGCTGGACGCCCATCCCGGCCGAGAGGCCGAGGTCGGGGAGAGCTATCCGCCGATGGCCGAGGCCGGCCGCGCCACCGGCGCCGCACGCTACCTGGACATGATGCTCCGCATCGCCGCCTTCCGGCGCCACACCGCCGAACTGTTCGAGCGGGTCGACGTCGTGATGACGCCCTCGGCCGCCGCCCTTCCCTGGCCGGCAGCGACGCCGTTCCCGCCGGAGATCGACGGCCGCCCTGTCGGGCCGCGCGGCCATGCCGTGTTCACCAACTGGGTCAACATCGCCGGCCATCCCGGCCTGAACCTGCCGGCCGATCCCGATCCGGCGACCGGCCTGCCCATCGGCTTCCAACTCGTCGGAGGCTTCGGCCGCGACGGCCTGCTGCTGCGGCTGGGTGCCCAGTACGAAGCGGCGCACCCCTTCGCACAGCGCCGCCCACCGATCTGACGGGGGATCAGAGGATCGAGACGTGCCACCCCTGGCGCTCGCGGTAGATCTCCAGCGGCGTCGCGTTCTGCCGGGCCGGCTCGTCGACGATGGCACCGAGGGCCGCCACGATCACGCGCAGCACGCCGCCGTGCGACACGATCAGCGGCGGCTCGTCGTGCGTCTCCGCGGCGCAAACGATCTCCGCCACGCCGCGCTTGGTGCGGTCGATGAAGCCCTGGAACGTCTCGCCCTCGGGCGGATCGTAGAGCCAGTCCAGCGTCGTCGAGGTCGTGCCGATCAGGCTGCCGAAGAAGCGCTCGCGCAGGTCGGGCATGAAGGTGATCGGCTTGCCCGTCAGCCGCGCGATGGTCTCGCCCGTCTCCTGAGCGCGCCGCATGTCGCTGCAGAAGATGTGGCGGAACGCCACCCCCTTCAGCTTCTCGCCGGCCGCCTCGGCCTGGGCGCGGCCGGTCTCGTTCAGCTCGATGTCCGGTCCCTGGATGATCCGGCTGAAATTGCCCGCCGTCTGCCCGTGGCGGCAGAACAGGAACCGGTCGATCTTCGGTTCGATCGGCGGGATGGCGGCGAGTGTAAAGGCTTCGCCTTCGGCTTCCGACGTCATGGGTGGTCCGTCCTCCTCGTCTCGTTGATCTAGAGTCGCGACAATATTTCTTCCGCCAATGCTGCGATCTCGCGGGCCGCGGCACCCCGCGGCTCGGTCTCGGCCGCCGCCCGCCCCTCCGCCAGTGCCGAGGCTAGCACCACCCTGTTGCCGATCCGCGTCGCCGCGATGGGCGCCCCCAGTTCGGCGATGCGGGCGTGCATCGTCTCGGTCAGCTTCGCGCGCGGCGGCACCCGGTTCATGACCAGCAGGGCCGCGGTTCCCTCGGCGGCAGCCAGTTCCAAGGTCTGTTTCGTGGCCCAGACGTCCATTGGACTGGGCTGCACGGGAACGACGACGATCCGCCCGGCGCGGATGGCGATCCGCGCCTCCGTCTCGTCGTGCGGTGGGCTGTCGATCAGCACGATGTCGTAGCGCTTGGCCAGCGCGTCCGCCTCGTTGCGGACCCGGTAGCCCGGCACGCTTCCGACCGACAGCACGTTGGCGAGGCCCTGCTCGGCGCGGATCTCGTTCCAGAGGGTGAGCGAGCGCTGCGGATCGATGTCGATGGCGGCCACGCTGCGGCCGGCCATGGACCACGCCACCGCCAGATTGGCGGCCAGCGTCGTCTTGCCCGATCCGCCCTTGCGCTGGGCGACGGTCACTATCCTGCCTGGCACATCGATCTCCCTTCGGCGGGCGCAGGATAGCGATGCTGCAAGGTCGAAGCCACCGCCCAGCGCACCCGCTCAGCCCGCGCGCCGCGTCCCGTGGTCAGGTTCGAGGAACACGCGGAACGCGGCGAGGCCGTCGGGCGTGAAGGTGACGGCACGGCTGCCGACCTCACGCCGCGCCCAGCCGCGTGCGAGAATCGTCTGTGCCAATGCAGCACCCAGGCTGCCGGCGAGGTGATGCCGCCGCTCGCTCCAGTCTAGACAGGCGCGGCAGACCGGCCGCGGCTTCGCCTCCAGCGCACCGATGTCGATGCCTTCCGCCGCGAAGCGGGCACGCCCCGCCGCCGTCACCCCCACCCCGTCCGCGGTCGCGGCGATCAGGCCCTGTGCCGCCAGCGCCTCGTAGAGCAGCGTCCCCATCTCGCCGGCGAGATGGTCGTAGCAGATGCGGGCGCGCCGCAGCGCGGGGTCCTTCGGCCCGGGCCTGGTTCGTGTGCGGCCCAGGTTGGCCGCCAGCCCCATGATCGCCTCGACCGCCTCCGCCACCTCAGGCCCGGCGATCCGGAAATAGCGGTGCCGGCCCTGGATCTCGACGACCAGCAGCCGCGCCTCGACCAGCCGCGACAGATGGCTGCTCGCCGTCTGCGGCATCACGCCCGCCTCGCGCGCCAGTTCGCCCGCCGTCAGCGCCCGCCCCGCCATCAGCGCCGCCAGCATGTTCGCCCGCGCGGGGTCGCCCAGCAGCGTCGCCAGCGCCGCGATGTCCGGTCCTTCCTTCATGGCCGCCACCATAGCAGGTCGCCGACGGCGACGCTTCGGAGCGTATCGAAACGACCGGCCCGGCAGCGGCCATAGGGTCGACGCCACGCCGGCCGCAGGGGCCGGTGCGAAGCGGGACCGCTCCTCGATGACCATGCGCGATCACCCTCTCCCCTTCTTCGGCTGGCGGGTCGTCGCCGCCGCCTTCGTCATGGCGACGTTCGGCTGGGGCGTCGGCTTCTACGGCCCGCCGATCTTCCTGCACGCGGTGCACGCCGAGCGGGGCTGGTCGCTGCCGACCGTCTCGGCCGCCGTCACCGTGCATTTCCTGGTCGGTGCCGCCGTGGTCGCAGGCCTGCCGGCGCTCCATAAGCGCTTCGGGCTGTCCCGGGTGACCACGGCCGGAGCGGTCGCGCTGGCCTCCGGCGTGCTCGGCTGGTCGCTCGCCCGGGAGCCCTGGCAGCTCTTCCTCGCGACCCTCTTCAGCGGCGGCGGCTGGGTGACGATGGGTGCCGCCGCGGTCAACGCGACCGTGGCACCCTGGTTCGTGGCCGACCGGCCGAAGGCGCTCTCCGCCGCCTACAACGGCGCCAGCGTCGGCGGCATCCTGTTCGCGCCGCTCTGGGTCGCGGGCATCGCGGCGCTGGGCTTCCAGCTCGCGGCGGCGCTGATCGGGATCGCCATGGTCGCGGTGATCGGCATCCTCGCCGCCCGCGTCTTCGCGATCCAGCCCGTCGACCTGGGACAGCTCCCGGACGGCCGCACCCCGGGCACAGGGTCCGCCAAGGCCGGCGCCGGCGCCCTACACCCGATCGCGGCGCCGCTCGCGCTGCGACCGTGGCGCGACAGACGCTTCCTGACGCTCTCCGGCGGCATGGCGCTCGGCCTCTTCGCCCAGATCGGGCTGCTCGCCCACCTGTTCTCGCTGATCGTGCCGGCCCTCGGCGTGCAGGGCGCCGGACTCGCCATGAGTCTCGCCACCGGTGCGGCCATCGCCGGGCGCACGGCGTTCGGCTGGCTCATGCCGGCCGGGGCGGACCGCCGCCGCGTCGCCGCCGCGAGCTACCTCGTCCAGCTTGTCGGCTCCGTCCTGCTGCTCGTGGCGGGCATGCAGGACCCGATGATCGTCCTGGCCGGGATCGTCCTGTTCGGGTTCGGCATCGGCAACGCCACCTCGCTGCCGCCGCTGATCGCCCAGGTGGAATTCGCCAGGGACGACGTCGCCCGCGTGGTGGCACTGATCGTCGCCGTCGGCCAGGCCGGCTACGCCTTCGCACCGGCCGCCTTCGGGGCGCTGCGTGCGCTCTCCGAGCCGGCCGGCGGCGGCACCGCCGTCTTCGCCGCGACCGCCGCGATCCAGGCGCTCGCCATCGCCGTCTTTCTCGCCGGCCGCCGCCGCAAGCCTGTCCGACTTTCCGCGCAAACGCCTTGAACCCGCCGCCGTCACGGACTCCAATGCCGCCCGAACACCACCCGACCCGAGACGCGGACCAGCCTTGGCCTCCAGCAGCACATCACCCGACAAGCCGCCGCGCGCCTGGCAGCGCATGCTTTCCGGCCGGCGGCTCGACATCCTCGACCCCTCGCCGCTCGACGTGGAGATCGAGGACGTGGCGCTCGGCCTGTCGCGCGTCGCGCGCTGGAACGGCCAGACGGTGGGCGACCACGCCTTCACCGTGGCGCAGCACTCCATCCTCGTGCTCGACCTGCTCGAGGCGGCGAACCGCGACGCGCCGCGCAAGCTGCGCCTGGCGACCCTGCTGCACGACGCCAGCGAATATGTGACCTCCGACCTGATCACCCCGTTCAAGGCGGCGCTCGGCCCGGGCTACAAGGGCGTCGAGAACGGCGTCGGCCGCGCGGTCAACCTGCGCTTCGGCCTGCCGGGCGACCTTCCCGACGCCTGGGCCGCCGAGATCAAGCGCGCCGACAAGACCGCCGCCTTCCTGGAGGCCGTCGAGGTCGCCGGCTTCGCCCCCGCCGAGGCACGCAAGGTCCTCGCCTATCGCCGCCGCGCGCCCGACATGCGCCTGGAGGCGTGGCCGGCCGAGCGGGCGCGCGCCGCCTACCTGGACCGCTTCCGCACCCTCGCTCTCTGAGAGTGCATCACGACGCGCGACGCTGACGGCCGAGCATATCGGCGGCGTCAGCGATTGGGTGAACCGCACATTCCCAGGCTCAGTCCGGCCACGACTGCGCCAGATATCGCCAGATATACTGTAGTTATACATATCCCGTTATGTTAAGCGGTGACGCTGGCGCTACGGGCCGCCGAAAATGCTGACGGTTTCTTGCACGATGCCCGGCCACGACGAGGCATTTATCATTCGTTAACATTCTTCAGCTACCCGTGGCGCCGAAAGGGGGGGGATTAGTACCACCGGATGAAGGGGCGAACCGTGGCGGGAAAAAAAATCGAACTCACGGACAAGACGGATTACGCCAAAGGAACTGCAGACGCCGACGTATTCACCACCTGGATGAGCAAGCTGAGCTCGAAGGACAAGGTGGTTGCCGGCGAGGGCGTCGACACATTCAAGATTATCAACGGCAAATTCACCTTGAAGACGGCGGATCTGCCGCTATTCACCGGCATCGATGCGATCGATGTGACCGCGGGTTCGCAATCCAAGCTGACGATTGATCAAAAGTTCGTCGACCAGTCCGACAGAGGAACGATCACGATCAAGCATGGGGGGATCGCGTTTCTCGACACCTCGGGTGTCGGCGACGCATCGGACGTGATCGTTCGGGGCGGCAACGGCGTCACCCTCGCCAACGGCGTGGACAACCTCGTCACCATCGGGAGCGGCGGCGGGAAGGTCTACGGCGGGTCCGGCGACGACGTCATCGTCGGGGGCAGCGGCGCGGATCTCCTCGTCGGTGGCGGCGGGGCGGACGTGCTGACCGGTGGCCGCGGCGGTGACACGATGCGCGGCGGCAGCGACGCCGATCTCTTCGTCGTTGAAGCCGGCGCGAAGTCACTGTTGATCGAGGACTTCAGCACCGACAGCGCCATCGAAAAGGTCGACCTGACGGCGCTCGGTCTCGGCGGTTTCAAGGACCTCAAGATCAAGAGTTACAGCGGCGGCACGAACGTCGACGCGGGCGGCGTCCAGATCCAACTCGCCGGCGTGGACAGCAAGGCGCTCGACGCGAGCGACTTCATCTTCTCGCAAGCGGACAAGAACACCAGCCATTTCCGGTTCGAGGCCGGTGCGTCCGCAGCCGAGATTCAGGCTTCCTTGCGTCATGCGCCCGCTGGGGCGGTGATCGAACTTGGCGCCGGCGAGTTTCACTTCGACAGTACCCTTTATATCGACCGGCCGGACATCGAACTCCGGGGCGCCGGCTCCTCGCAGACCAAGATCATCTTCGATCTGGCCGGCGGCAGCGAAAAGAACGGGATCGTCGTAGGCGACCAGGTTCATCTCAAGGCCTATAACGCCGTCGCCTTCACGGCGAATGCCAAAGCCGGTGCGACAGCGATCTCGGTAAAGGACGCGAGCAAGTTCAAGGCCGGAGACTTCGTCTACTACAGCCAAGCCAACGATCAGGAATTCTTTTCCAAGGAAGGGTATACGAAGGTCAGTTGGAAGGGGACCGATCCGTTGCGGGAAGGGCTCGCACAGGTCGAAAAGGTTTCCGGTAGCACGCTTACGCTCGACCGACCGCTGAACTTCGACCTGGCCTCCGGCAAGGCCACCGTGACGCCCTTCGACATGCTCGAAGGCATCAAGATTCACGGCTTGGAAATCGGGTTCGACCTCGGCGCTGCCGATCCCTACAACTTTTCGAACACGAAGATGCCGTTCGAAAGCGCAGGTGCGCTGAAGATCCAGAACACCTTCGGAGCGAGCGTCTCCGACATCAGCGTCGTCGACGCGCCGAGCAACGCCATCTGGTTCAGTCGCGCCCTCGACCTGAAGGCCGACCAGCTCCGCACCGAAGGCGCCCACAACAAAGGTGGCGAAGGCAACGGTTACGGCGTGATTCTCGACGAGGTCTCGGACAGCTCGATCAGCAACATAACCGCTCTGGAGATGCGGCACAGCGTGCTGTTCGGTGCCTGGAACTCGGAATTCGGCAATGACATCCATGTCAAGCTGACCGATCGCGACATCAATTTCCATGGCGGTCCCGACGCCGGGAACACAGTGGTCGTCGACAAGTCGATTGCCAACTACACCGACAAGAACTGGACGATCGTCAGCCAGGGCGGCGAGCTCATCCATCCGCCCACCGATCTTGACAAGAATGCAGTCTTCTTCCGTGAAGCCGTAGCCGGTGATCTGAACGACTGGATGCGCGGCCACGACGGTGGGTCACGGCTTTCCGGCGGCGACGGCAACGACACGATCACGGGTGGGAAGGGCCGCGACGTGATCGCCGGCGATGCCGGCGACGACAGGCTGGAAGGTGGCGCCGGGGCCGACCGTTTCGTGTTCGAAACCGGCGATGGCATGGACACGATCTACGGCTTCAACCGGGCCGAAGGCGACGTTCTCGAACTGCGCAACTTCGCCATCGACAATCTGGCGGATGCCGGCTTCAGGACGAGCGGATCCGATCTGATCCTCGATCTGGGCAGTTCGAATGGGATCGTTCTCAAAGGTATGGCGAAAACCGCCGTCAAGGACGTGCCGGTCGCGTTCACGACGGAGGGCGACACTGGGGTGACTCTAAAGTCATCGATCAGCGCGAAGATCCTGATGGGGTCGCATGCCGACGACCTGTTCAACGTCTATATCAGCAATATCAATTCTTCCTCGAAGATCATTGGCGGCGACGGGACGGATACCATCAATTTTCTGAGCGGCTCTTTCACCTTCGATAGCCGCAAGTTCGGCGGCATCGAAGGCATCGAGGTCATCGACCTCTCTGGAACGTCCAAACCCAAGCTTTTCATAGACACGAAGCTCGTCGATGCCTCCGACAGCGACCAGCTGTTGCTGCGCGTCGGTTCCAAGGGGATCGAGAGTCTCGAAACCGCCGACCTGCCCAGCAAGATGAAGGTCGTGATCGACGGATCGGGCCAGGTGAAGCTCGCGGCCGCTGGTGCCGAGGTCGAACTGTCCGACAGCGGCAAGCACTATGTGACCGGCAACAAGGGCAACGACTTCGTCCGATCCGGAAAAGGGAGCGATCGCATCGAACTCGGTGCCGGGAAGGATACGATCATCGCCGGTGGCGGCAACGACACCCTGGCCGGCGGTTCCGGTGCGGACAAGTTCGTCTTCGGGCCCGGCAGCGGAGACAATGTGATCAAGGACTGGAGTTCGGAGGACCTGCTGGTTCTCGAGGACTTCAAGGCTGGATCCACCGTGCATCAGAAGGTGGTTTCCGAAGGCCTCCTGCTGACGCTCCCCGACGATTCCTCCGTGCTGCTGTCCGGGATCAAGTCGAAGGTTGCGAGTTCCGACATCGACTGGGCGTAGTTCCGCTCCACCGGTACCCGACCGCGCCTCCCGCGGTCGGGTACCGCCTGCTGCGGAGACATCCCCGGCGGAGCCGCTATCGAACGCTCGGTGAGGAACCTGAGGCCGGTGCGGCCGCTTCCTCGTGCGCATGTCCCGTTGCACGGCGAGGCGAAGGATGACCGACCGACCGCAGAGCGTTCCGCCACAGGAACAACCCCGTCAGCCCGGCCGCGAGGCGCCGATGACGCCGCGGCCGCAGGACGAGATGCGCGCGTACAAGTCCGGCGGCAGGCTCGCCCGCAGGCGCGCCCTCGTCACCGGCGGCGACAGCGGGATCGGCCGGGCCGTCGCCATCGGCTTCGCGAAGGAGGGCGCCGACGTCGCCGTGGCCTATCTGGACGAGCACGACGATGCCGCCCGCACCAAGCGGCTGGTCGAGGCGGAGGGCCAGCGCTGCATCCTGCTGCCCGGCGACCTCTCGGACGAAGCGTTCTGCTCCTCCATGGTCGCCGAGGCGGCACGCGACCTCGGTGGACTGGACATTCTCGTCAACAACATCGCGGTCCAGTATCCGCAGGACGACCTGTCGGCAATCTCCGGCGAACAGCTGCGCCGCACCTTCGCCGTGAACGTCTTCTCGATGTTCTACGTCACGCGCGCGGCACTGCTGCATCTCGACCGCGGCGACGCCATCGTGAACACCACCTCCGTCACCGCCTATCGCGGCAGCGGCCACCTGATCGACTATGCGTCGACCAAGGCCGCCATCGTCGGCTTCACCCGTTCCATGGCGGCGAACCTCGCCGACAAGGGCATCCGCATGAATGCCGTGGCACCAGGTCCGGTCTGGACGCCGCTGATCCCGAGTTCCTTCGATGCCGGCCACGTCGGCGAATTCGGACAGAGCGCCCCCCTCGGCCGCCCGGGGCAGCCGGACGAGATCGCGCCCAGCTACGTCTTCCTCGCAAGCGAGGACGCCGCCTACATGACCGGGCAGGTGCTCCACCCGAACGGCGGCACCATCATCGGCGGCTGAATGGCGACTGAATCGGGTGCCGTCGCCGTGCCGAAGGAACGCGAATCCGGATCGGACGTTAGAGGCGCATGGCTCCGCGCGCATATTGGACCGGGCATCTCCGGCTCTCCCTGGTGTCTCTGCCGGTCCGCCTCTATACGGCGACCAGCGGCGCCCATCGCATCGCCCTGCACCAGATTCACCGGGAGACCGGCGAGCGGGTGCGCCAGCAGCTGATCGTGCCGGATCACGGCCCGGTCGAGCGCAGCGACATCGCGAAGGGCTACGAGTATGAGCGCGGCCGCTACGTCATGCTCGAGCCGGAGGAAATCGAGGACCTGAAGGTCGAGTCGAAGAAGACGATCGAGGTCGTCCAGTTCGTCGACACCGACGAGATCGACCCGATCTACTACGAGAAGCCCTATTTCGTGACACCCGACGGCGACCTCGCCAACGAGGCTTTCGTCGTGGTGCGCGATGCGCTGCGCGCCGCCAGGAAGGTGGGTCTCGGTCAGATCGTCATCGCCGGCCGCGAGAACATTGCCGCCATCCGCCCCTGCGGGCGGGGACTGCTGATGGAGACGCTGCGCTACGCCGACGAGGTGCGCGATTCCGACCTGTACTTCCAGGACATCAAGGACCTGAAAGCCGACGAGGAACAGCTCGACCTCGCCAAGGAACTGATCCGTCGCAAGTCCTCGCCTTTCGACCCGGATCGTTTCGAAGACCATTACCAGGCCGCCTTGAAGGAACTGGTGAAGGCCAAGATCGAGAAGCGCCCGGCCGACGAACCGGAGGATGCGCCGCGCCGCACCGGCAATGTGGTCAACCTGATGGACGCCCTGAAGCGCAGCCTGAAGACCGACGACAAGGAGCCGGCGGAGAAACCGAAAGCGGCGGCCGGCGCGAAGAAGAAGGGCGAGGACGAGCCGACCAAGGCAAAGGCGACCGCGAAAAAGCCGGCGAAGACCGCGTCATCGAAATCGGCGCCGAAGAAGACCGAGGCGAAACCCGCGCCGCGCAAGCGCAAGACCGCCTGAGGCGGGTCCGGCGATGGCACGCAAGCCGGCGGAATCGTCCGACCTCGCGGAATATCGCCGCAAGCGCGACTTCGAGAAGACGCGCGAACCGTCAGGCGCGAAGGCCGCGGCCGCCGCGGGAAACAGTTTCGTCGTCCAGAAGCACGCCGCCCGCCGCCTGCACTACGATTTCCGCCTCGAGCTGGACGGCGTGCTGAAGAGCTGGGCGGTGACCAAGGGGCCCAGCCTCGATCCTGCCGACCGGCGCCTCGCGGTCCATACGGAGGACCATCCCCTCGACTACGGCACGTTCGAGGGCGTCATCCCGCAGGGCCAGTATGGCGGCGGCACGGTGATGCTCTGGGACCGCGGCACCTGGAAGCCCCTCGGCGATCCGCACAAGGACTATCAGGCGGGCAAGCTGAAGTTCGAGCTCCACGGGACGCGCATGAAGGGCGCCTGGATGCTGGTCCGGATGGGCGGCAAGGCGGGCCGGGAGAAGCGCGACAACTGGCTGCTGATCAAGGAGCGCGACGACGAGGCGAGACCCGGTGCGGGGACGTCGCTGATCGACGAGGCCATGACCAGCGTCGCATCCGACCGGACGATGGAGGCGATCGCCGCCGATGTCGACCGGGTCTGGCATTCCGACCGGCCCGCGGACGACCAACCGGACGCGGCACCCCGCAAGCCGGCCGCCGAGATCGAAGGCGCCCGGCCGGCGAAGCTGCCGAAGGCGCCGAAGCCGCAGCTCGCCACCCTGGTCGACCGCGCGCCCGGCGGCGCCGGCTGGATCCACGAGATCAAGTTCGACGGCTACCGGGCGCTGGCGATCGTCCATGACGGCAAGGCCAAGATGCTCACCCGCTCCGGCCTCGACTGGACGGAAAAGTTCAAGCCGCTCGCCGCGGCGCTGGCTGCCCTCCCCGCGAAGGATGCCGTGATCGACGGCGAGGTGGTCGTCCTGGACGATCAGGGGGTCTCCAGCTTCCGCCTGCTCCAGGAGGCGCTGAGCGAGGGTGCCGCCGACCGCATGGGCTTCCAGGCCTTCGACCTGCTGCACCTCGACGGCCGCGACCTGACCCCGGTGCCCCTGGTCGAGCGGAAGGCCGCGCTTCGCAGCCTGCTCGCCGCCCTGCCCGAGGGCTCTCCCCTCGCCTACAGCGACCATTGGGACGGCAGCGGCGACCGCTTCTTCCAGCAGGCCTGCAGCATGGAACTGGAGGGCATCGTCTCGAAGCGCGCCGACGCGCCCTACCGGCCCGGCCGCGGCCGCGACTGGGTGAAGAGCAAATGCTCGTCCCGCCAGGAGATGGTGATCGGCGGCTTCACCCCCTCCGAGGCGCGTCCCGGCGCCGTGGCGAGCCTGCTCGTCGGCTATTGGGAGGGCGACCGGCTGGTCTATGCCGGGAAGGTCGGGACCGGGATGACCGACGCCCTCGCCACCGACCTGCGCAAGCGGCTGGAGAATCTCACCCGCAAGACGATGCCGTTCGCCGACGTGCCGAAGGTGGCGGCGAAGGGCGCGCGCTGGGCGGAGCCCGAGCTGGTCTGCGAGGTCGAGTTCCGCACCTGGACCGGTAGCGGCGTCATGCGCCACGCCTCGTTCCAGGGGCTGCGCGAGGACAAGGAGGCCAGGACCGTGGTGCGCGAACAGGCAGCTCCGACGCCTTCGTCGAGACCGGCGAAAGCGTCGACGAAGGCCCCTTCCAAGGCGAAAGCCGCCGACGGCCCGAAATCGGCCGGGGACGACGGGCCCGATCTGGAGCATCTCGGCGTGCGACTCACCAGTCCCGACAAGGTGCTCTACAAGGACACGGGCCTGACCAAGCGCGACCTCGCCGAATATTATCTCGCGGTCGCGGACTACATGCTGCCGCACGTCGCGGGCCGGCCGCTCAGCCTCGTGCGCTGCCCCGAGGGCAGCGACAGCGAATGCTTCTACCAGCGCCACCCCACCCGCGGACTTTCCGAGCACATCCATGCCGTGGCGGTGCGGGAGAAGGGCAAGACCGTGGAAAGCCTGGCGATCGAGGACGTGAAGGGTCTGGTCGCCCTGGTGCAGATGGGCGCACTGGAGATCCACCCCTGGGGCTCGCGCATCGACGACCCCGAGAAGCCCGACCGGCTGATCCTCGACCTCGACCCCGATACCGAGATCCCGTTCAGCCGCGTGGTCGAGGCGGCGCACGCTATGCGCGGCTTCCTTCGGGACCTCGGCCTAGAGAGCTTCGTGAAGACGACGGGCGGCAAGGGCCTGCATCTCTACGTGCCGATCCAGCGCCGGCACGACTGGGCCGAGGCCAAGGCCTTCACCAAGGCGATCGCGTCGGCCGTCAGCCGCGCCGCTCCCGACGAATACACCGACAACATGGCCAAGACGCGCCGCACCGGGCGCATCTACGTCGACTATCTGCGCAACGACCGGGGCGCCACCGCCGTCGCCGCCTGGTCCACCCGCTCCCGTCCCGGCGCCACCGTCTCGATGCCGCTCGACTGGTCCGAACTGACCGCCGACCTGGACCCGAAGCGGTTCGCCGTGGCGACGATCGGGGAGCGCCTGAAGGTCCTGAAGGCGGACCCCTGGCAGGAGATGGCGAACATCCGGCAATCCATCACCGCCAAGGCGAAGCGGGAGATCGGCATGAAGTGATCCGGACGAAGAAAAAGCCCGCCGCCTTTCGGCGACGGGCCCGCTGTGCGCGCTTCGATCAATCCCAGACCGGCTTGCCCAGATCGACGTCGTCCTCGTCCGTCAGTGCGCCGGTTGCCGCGCCGGCGGCGCCGCCAAGCGCGGCGCCGGTCCCGACGCCCATGCCCGTCACGGCTCCGGTCGCCGCGCCGACACCCGCGCCGATACCGCCGCCGGAGAGGGCGCGATCGCCGGTCGAAGAACCGCAGGCAGCCAATCCGACGCCGAGTGCAGCCATAATAGCCATAGTACTGATCTTGTTCATCACGAAGTTCATGACGACGCTCCTTAAGTCGTTGGTACGCTGGCGGCGAACATGTATTCGGCGCGGTCCGCCATCCGGCGCGTCATGTGTTGGGTTTTCCAACAGTTGGTCCCAACGATGGTTCCCCGGCGCCGCCCGATAAAAATGCTGGCGCCGAAACCTTCGGGTTCCGAAATCTGTATCTTCAATCAGATCAGGCGCGTGCGATGCAGCAGCCGGAAAACGGCCGTTCCGACATTCAGAAGATCGAAGCGAAACTGCCGCAGCCGCTGGCCCGCTTCATGCGCAGGATGCGCCAGCCCGGGGCGCGCTGGATCCGCCTTCCGGTGGCGGTCCTCCTCATCGTCGGCGGCGTGCTCGGCTTCCTGCCGATCCTCGGCTTCTGGATGCTGCCGCTCGGCCTGCTCCTGCTGGCCGAGGACTATCCGCCGGCACAGCGGTGGATACGGTCGATGATGGTCGGCGCGCGCCGGCTGTGGCTCCGCCAGAAACGGCGCTTCACCGGTGCGCGCGACTCGTCATAGGCGCTACGGCTCCAGCAGCAGGCGGCCGGCGTGCGGCGCCAGGCGCGCGTTCGAGTGGCCGATGTCCGGCACCGTCGCCAGCCGCCAGTCGAACGGCGCCCCCAGTGCCGCGGCCGTCTCGCGCGCATGGCGGAAATAGTAGCGTCCGCGCGCCAGCCGGTGCGGCCCCTGGCGCATCGCTTCGGGCGACTTCAGCAGCTGGCCGTGGTCTGGATCGTCGTCCCGCTCGCCGAGCAGGATGGTAAGCCGCCGCGCGAAGGCGGATCGCAGATCGGCCTCCACCGCCATGTCGCCCAGCCCGTAGGGAAACCGCTCGTCCGGCCACGGCATCGTGTAGCAGCCGGCATTGGCGGCGACGGCCGCGCCGATGCGCGCCTCAGGCATGAACGTGACCATCCGGTGCACGAACTGTCCCCCGGCCGAGTGGCCGTAGAGCAGGTAGGCGTCGGTTGCGAGGCCTAGTGCGTCTCGGGCTTGGTCGAACAGTCTCTCGATCGCATGATACGTCCAGACCGGCCGCGGCAGCGCACGCCGCTCGGCGTCGCGCATGCCGCCCACCTCGAACTCCCGCGGCGTGGGATAGGACTCCCGCGAGAAGTGCGGCGCCAGCAGCAGGGCGCCCAGGGCGCGGGCAGTCTCGATCCACGCGTCGCGGTAGGTGCGGGCATTGCGCGCCACGCCGTGAACCACCACGAAGACCGGCGCATCCGCCGAGAGGCCGGGCGGTCGATAGCTGAAAACGTCCAGCGGGATCGGCCCGCCACTGCGCTCGACGGCGATCGTGAAACGTCCGCTACCCTCCGGAATCAAAAACTGCTCTCCCACATCGCGGAAGAGCAGTCTAGGCGACGAGTGTACGGTCGGCTATCGCCGCCGCATCACGCGTGCGTGCGGTGCCGTCAGCGCTTCTCGTCGTCATCCTGCGGCGCCGCCGTGCCCGGCGACCAGGACGGGGGGTCACTGGCCGGAAACGACTCGTCGATCGTCTCGTCGATCTCGCTTTGCCGTTTCTTATCCTGCGACGCCCTATCCTGCGACGCCTTGTCCTGCGGCTTCGTCTTGTCGGCTGTACCCTGTCGAGCCATCGTGCTCTCCTTTCGAAGGCCTCGACAGATCAACGCGTGACGCGCTCGGTGCGTTCCAGGGCCGTCTGCCGCGGTTCAGCTGTCGTGCCGCGGCAGCCAGGGGATGCCGAACACCTCGACGCCTTCCTCGCGCAGGGTCTTGGCCTCCTCGCTCGAGGCCTCGCCGTAGATGTCGCGGCGCTCGACCTCGCCATAATGCATCTTCCGCGCCTCCTCGGCGAACCTGTCGCCGACATAGTCGCAGTTCGACTCCACATGGCGCCGCAGTTCCCGCAACGCCTCGACCAGTTCGCGCCGTTCGGCGATCTGCGGGTCGTTGGTGAGCTGCCCGCCGGCGGGCTTTCCCCCCGCGGGCGGCATTACCGCCGGTGCCGCAGGGGACTTGTTCAGCCGCGGCGCCATCAGCGCCTTCGTAACCGAGGTCGTGCCGCAGTGGGGGCAGACCACGCGTTTCGCCTCGATCTGCTCGTCCGCGGCCCCGCTGTCGCGGAACCAGGCTTCGAACTCGTGGTCCTTCTTGCAGCAGAGCTTGTAAACGATCATTGCGCGCCGGGTGCCGGTAGTCGGAATGTCGATGTTACAGTGTTCCTACAGCGGCGGTGCACAAAGTGCCAGAGATCACGCAGCCTAAGCCGCACGCGGGCGCCGAATCGGGCTGGGTGCTGCGCTTCGCCGGCCTGGTTTCGCCCGGCGGGCCGGTGCTCGACCTCGCCTGCGGCGGCGGCCGACATACGCGTCTGTTCCTCGGCCTCGGCCATCCCGTCACGGCCGTCGACCGCGACCTCGCCGGCGTGGCGGACCTGACGGGCACGGGCGGGCTCGAGCCGGTGCGCGCCGACCTGGAGGACGGAAGTCCCTGGCCCCTTCCCGGGCGCCGTTTCGCCGCCGTCGTCGTGACCAACTATCTCCATCGCCCGCTGCTGCCGCAGCTGCCCGGCCTGCTGCAGCCCGGCGGCCTGCTGCTCTACGAGACGTTCGCGGTGGGCAACGCGGCCTACGGTCGGCCGGCCGACCCGGACTATCTCCTGCGCCCCGGCGAACTGCTCGACGTGCTGCGCCCGGCGCTCGACATCGTCGCCTATGAACACGGCCTCATCCGGCGCGCCACGCCCGCGGTCGTCCAGCGGATCTGCGCGGTGCGGCCACACCCGACCGATACGGAGATGCGGCCCCTGCCGCTCGCCGAAGCCTAGCCCCGGATCCGCTCGCCTTTCGGGTCGTACCAGGGGGCGAGTTGGACGCGGGCGGGGTGGCGGGACCAGGCGACCTCGACCTCCCACGTCCCCGCCTCCAGCCAGTCGCGCGATACGCCCTCCGGACAGGCGACGTAGCCCATGCCGAGCGAGCGACCGATACGGTGGCCCCACATGCCGGAGGTGGTCGCGCCGACCGGTACGCCGTCGCGCAGGATCGGCTCGTCGCGATAGAGCAGCGGCGCGGTGACGCCGGCGTCCTCCATCGCGATCTGCACGAGGCGGCGGCGCGGCGTCCCTTCCGCACGCCGCCGAAGCAGGGCGTCGCGGCCGACGAAGTGGCCGAGCGGCCCCTCGGGCTTCTCCCAGGCGACGGCGAAGCCGAGGCCCGCCTGGACCGGATCGTCCTCCTCGCCGATGTCGTGGCCCCAGTGGCGGTAGCCCTTCTCCAGCCGCAGCGCGTTCATCGCGTGATAGCCGGCGAAACCGAGGCCGAGCCCCTGCCCCGCATCGACCAGCGTCTCGAAGACGTGGGCGGCGAACTCGGCCGGCAGGTAGAGCTCCCAGCCCAGCTCGCCGACATAGGTGAGGCGCGTGGCGCGCACCCTGGCATAGCCGATCTCCACCTCGCGGCTGGCACCGAAGGGGAAGGCCGCGTTCGAGAAGTCGTCGGGCGACACGGCCGATAGGAGGTCGCGCGACCGCGGCCCCATGACGCCCAGCATCGGCAGGCCGGAAGTCACGTCCGTCACGGTGCAGTGCGCGCCGTCGGGGACGTGGCGCCGCAGCCAGGCGAGGTCGCGCACCTGTCCCACCGCAGTCGTCACGACGAGAAATTCCATCTCCGCCAGCCTCGTGACCGTCAGGTCCGCCTCGATGCCGCCGCGGGCGTTGAGCCACTGGGTGTAGACGGCGCGGCCCGGCGCCACGTCGATGCGGTTCGCCGAGACGCGCTCCAGCACGGCGAGCGCGTCGCGTCCCTGGACGAGGTATTTCGCGAAGGACGACTGGTCGAACAGCGCGACGGCGTCGCGGGTGCGGCGGCATTCGGCGCCGCAGGCGTCGAACCAGTTCTGTCGGCCGTAGGAATAGACGTATTCGGGCGTCTCGCCGTCGCGGGCATACCAGTTCGGCCGCTCCCAGCCAGCCGTCTCGCCCATGCAGGCGCCGGCGGCGACCAGCCGGTCGTGGAACGGCGAGCGCCGCGCGCCGCGCGCCGTGGCGTACTGCCGGAATGGCCAGTGCATGTCGTAGAGCAGGCCCAGCGTCTCCGACACGCGCGCGCGCAGATAGCGCCGGTTCGACTGGAACGGCATCATCCGCCGCGCGTCGACGTCGGCCAGTTCGATCGGCGGGTGGCGGTCGCGGATCCATTCGGCCAGCACCTTGCCGACGCCGCCGGACGACTGGATGCCGATCGAGTTGAAGCCGCAGGCGAGGAACAGGTTCGGCAGTTCCGGCGCCTCGCCCAGCAGGTAGCGGTCGTCCGGCGTGAAGCTCTCCGGCCCGTTGAAGAAGGTGCGGATCCCGGCACTGGCCAGCAGCGGCAGGCGGTGCGTCGCCTGTTCCAGGATCGGCTCGAAGTGGCCGACATCCTCGGGCAGCGCGTCGAAGGCGAAGTCCGCCGGGATGCCGTCCATCCCCCAGGGCTTGGCGACCGGCTCGAAGCAGCCGAGCAGGATCTTGCCGGCATCCTCCTTGTAGTAGGTGCACTCGTCGGGCACGCGCAGCACCGGCAGGCCGGCGGGCAGGTCGGCGATCGCCTCGGTCACGACGTAGAAATGCTCGCAGGCGTGCAGCGGCACGTTCACGCCCACGGCCGATCCCAGTTCGCGCGACCACATGCCGGCGGCCAGTACCACTGTGTCGGCGCGCACCGGGCCCTCGGCCGTCATCACCCCCACGGCCCGACCGTTCTCGACCAGGATGCGTTCCACCGCCGCGTTCTCGACGATGCGCGCGCCGCGCATCCGCGCGCCCCTCGCCAGCGCCTGGGTCGTGTCGATCGGGTTCGTCTGGCCGTCCTTGGCCAGGAAGACGCCGCCCTTCACGTCGCGCGTCTCCAGGATCGGATAGCGCGCGGCGATGTCGGCCGCCCCGATCACCTCCACCTCCAGGCCGAAACTGCGCGCCATCGAGGCGCCGCGCTTCAGCTCCTCCAGGCGCGCGTCGTTCAAGGCGACGGCGATCGAGCCGTTCTGCCGGAAGCCGGTCGCCTGCCCCGTCTCCGCCTCCAGCGTCGCGAACAGGTCGGACGTGTACTTCGCCAGCTCCGTCATGCGGCGCGTGGCGCGCAGCTGCCCGACGAGGCCCGCCGCGTGCCAGGTCGTCCCGCAGGTGAGCTGGCGCCGCTCCAGCAGCAGCACGTCGGTGATGCCGAGCTTCGTCAGGTGATAGGCGATCGAGCAGCCGGCGACGCCGCCGCCGACGATGACGACGGAAACCCGGTCGGGAAGCGGCTGGGACATGCGGCGGGACCTCGGGCGAGCGTGGGTGGGTCGATCGACGGGCGCATTGTGGCCGCTTCGGCCGCCCGCGTTAACAGCCGACGCTCTTGCACCGCAGCAAAGCGCGGCACATGCTCCCCGTTCCTGCGCCGGGGGCGGTCGGGGTCCCTGCCCGTTGGGGGGCGGGGGCGGAAGGAGAGCGGGATGACGATGATCGGACTGGGCGGGCCGGGCGCGCACCTGCGCGCGGCACAGGGACAGCGGCACATGATCGCGGCGGGGCACAGCGCGGCCACGCAGGCGGGCTTCGCCATCCTCGAGGCGGGCGGCAACGCCGTGGATGCCGGGGTCGCCGCCGGCATCGCGCTGGGCGTCGTCGTGCCGGACGTGGTGAACGTCGCGGGCGTCGCACCCATCATGATCCGCATGGCGGAGACCGGCGAAACGGTCACCATCGCCGGCCTCGGCGGCTGGCCGAAGGCGGCGAAGCCCGAGATCTTCCTGCGCGACCATGACGGCCACATCCCCGACGGCCTGCTGCGCACCGTCATCCCGGCGGCACCCGAGGCGTGGATCACGGCGCTGGAGCGCTACGGCACCATGACCTTCGGCGAGGTCGCGTCGGGTGCCATCCGACTGGCGGCGGAGGGCTTCCCGACCAGTTCGCTGCTGGCGACCTTCATCGCCTCGCACGAAGCGGAATATCGCCGCTGGCCGTCGAACGCGGCGATCTTCCTGAAGGACGGACGCCCGCCGAAACCGGGCGAGCGGTTCGTGCAGTCGGACCTCGCCGCCACGCTGCGCTACATGGCCGACCAGGAGCGGGCGAAGCGCGGCGACCGGGCCGCCGGCCTGCGGGCGGCGCGCGACGCCTTCTACCGCGGCGACATCGCCACGAAGATCGTGAAGTTCCACGCCGAGAACGGCGGTTGGCTGACCGCCGACGACCTCGCCTGCTTCCGCACGCCGGTCGAGCCGCCGGTGGTGACGACGGTCATGGGACTGGAGGTCTATACCTGCGGCGTCTGGTGCCAGGGGCCCCTTCTGTCCCAAGTGCTTCGCATCCTGGAGACGGACGATCTCGCCGCACTCGGCCACAACAGCCCGGCCTACATCCACCTGCTGACCGAGGCGGTGAAGCTGGCCTGCGCCGACCGCGAGCGCTGGTACGGCGACCCGCGCTTCGTCGACGTGCCGCTCGACGGGCTGCTCTCGTCCGCCTATGCTGCCCTGCGTCGCGGCCTGATCGATCCGGAGCGTGCCGCGCCCGACATGCCGAACCCCGGCGACCCGCGCACCATGCGGGCCGAGACGACGCCGTTCGGCACGGTCTCGCCCGCGAAGGACGGACCGGGGCCATCGCGCGACACCTCCTATGTCTGCGCCGTCGACCGCTGGGGCAACGTGTTCTCGGCGACACCCAGCGACGTCTCGAACGATACGCCGGTCATCCCGGGCACCGGCCTCTGCCCCTCCTCGCGCGGCTGCCAGTCCTTCGCCGTGCCCGGCCACCCCAGCGCCCCGGTGCCGGGCAAGCGGCCGCGCCTGACGCCGAACCCGGCCATGGTGCGCTTCGGCGAGGACGTCTTCATGCCGTTCGGCACGCCGGGCGGCGACGTGCAGGTCCAGGCGATGACCCAGGTTCTCCTGAACCTGTCGGTGTTCGGCATGGACCTGCAGGCCGCACTGGATGCGCCGCGCTTCGCCAGCTACAGCTTCCCCAGTTCGTTCGAGCCGCACGACCACCATCCCGGCCTGCTGAAGCTGGAACGGCTGCTGCCGGAGGCCACGGCGGAGGCGCTGACGGCGCTCGGCCACCGGGTGGAATGGTGGCCGGACCGGACATGGCTCGCCGGCGGCGTCTGCGCCGTCGTCGCCGACAACGCCTCCGGCCTCAAGCTCGGCGCCGCCGACCCACGCCGCCACGGCTCGGCACTGGGGGCCTGAGCGCTGGGGGCTTAGCGGCGGCAGTCGGGCGCCGGTGGCTCGGCTTCATCCGGCATCGACCGGTTGATCGCCGACAGGAGCGGCGGCAGGTTCTCGTGGACGACCGCCCAGACGCGCTCGTCGTCGATCTGTGCATAGCCGTGAACCAGCAGGTTGCGGAACGCCACCACGGGGAAGATCCGGGATCGTCTCTGCGATCTCGGGCACATGGCGGGCGAGTTGCCCGAGCGCCTCGCCTACTATCCCAAGCTGCCGTTCGACCGCCGAGCGGAGCATGAGGTCGGCCAGATAGTCCTCCAGCGTCCTGCCGCTGACGAAGGTTCGGACGGCCTCCGCCGCCTCGCGGGCATCCCAGAGGTACTTGCGCGGATCACGCCGCATAGAGCAATTCGCGGCTGCGCGCGATGTCCGCCCTGAGATAGGGGTTGCGCACCGCCGTGGCCTCGACGAGGTCGACCGGCCTGCCGAACAGGTCTTCGAGCGCTTCCTTGAAGCCCATGAAGCTGTCCAGTGCGGCCCGGCCGGTTTCCCGTTCGAACTGCACCAGCAGGTCCACGTCGCTGGAGGACGGGTCGAAGTCCGCCCGGGCAGCTGAGCCGAAGACCTCCAGCCGCTTCACGCGAAAGCGCCGACAGAGCGCCGCCACCGCGTCCCGCTGCTCGCTGATCGTCGGGTGCATGCAGATGGCTCCAAGACCGTAACGCACAGCCGATTCATAGCAGATGCGCCCGCCGATGTCGGCCCTGCGAACCGCCGCAGCGGCAGAGCTTCAGGCCGCCATCTCCAGGATCTCCCGCACCTGGGCCGGGCTTTCGATCTTGCGCGGATTGGTGTGCGTCCAGCGGTCGTGCATCGCGTTCTTGGCGACCAGGTCGAACTGGTCCGGCCCGACGCCGACGGCCGACAGGCTGCGCGGCAGGCCCAGGCCGGCGATGAACTCGTGGACCACGTCGGCGGGACGCTCGCCGGGACGGCCGAGCGCTTCCGCCACCAGCTTCTGGCGCTCGGCGTTGACGCTCTCGTTCCAGCGCAGCACGAAGGGCAGCATCACGCAGGAGGTGTAGCCGTGCGGCACGCCGCAGGTGCCGCCCAGGACGTGGCCGATCGCGTGGCTGGCGCCCTTCGGCACGCCGGAGCCGACGCCCGTCATCGACAGCCACGCCCCTAGCTGGCAGTCGAGCCGCGCCTGCAGGTCGGACGGATCGGCCTTCACGCCGTTCAGGCCGCGGCCGAGCAGGCGCAGCCCGTGCAGATAGGCGCCGTCGCAGAAGGCGTCCGACTGGACCGAGCAGATGCCCTCGACGCAATGGTCGACGGCGCGGATGCCGGTCGAGAGCCACAGCCATTCCGGCGTGTGCACCGTCGGCGCCGGATCGAGGATCACCGCGCGCGGCATCAGCTGCGGATGTGCCCAGGACTGCTTCACCTTGGTGCGCGGGTCGGTGCAGCCGGCGGTCATGCCGAACTCGCCGCCGGAGAGCGTGGTCGGCACCGAGACCTGGCGGACCTTCGGCGCATCGAACACCGGGTTGTGCCGCGTCCCGTCGGCCTGGACGACGCCGCGGAAGGGCTCCAGCCCGTCCATGTCGCGGATGTCGTGCTGCAGGCAGATCTGGATGATCTTGGCCGCGTCCGTCACCGAGCCGCCGCCGAAGGTGAGGATAAGGTCGGCACCGGCGTCGCGCGCCACGGCCGCCGCTTCGATAACGGCGTCGCGCGGCGTGTGCGCCGGCATGCGGTCGAACTCCGCGGCGTAGCGGGCGCCCAGCGCGTCGCGGACCTTGGCGATCTCGTCGGTCTCGCGGTTCAGCGTGCCGCTGACCAGCAGGAAGACGCGCTCGGCGCCGATGCGCTCGGCCTCGGCCAGGACGGCCTCGGCGGCGGGGCGGCCGTAGACGACGCGCTCCATGCTGGGGAAGTTGAAGACGCCCGACTGGACCATGTGCCCGCTCCCTCGTTGTCGCTTCATCTCTTGTCGTTTCATGTGCGGCGCCCGGCCGTCATCAGCCAGAGCGCCGTTCCGCCCGCCGCGGCGACCGCACCCATGGTCGCGAAGGCGACGCTCCAGCCGGTCAGGCCGTCGCGGCCGAACAGGTCGAGCACCATCCCGAACAGCACGGGTCCCACGAACCCGCCGACCGCACCAGCCAGGGCGAACAGCCCCATGGTGGCACCGCGCGTCGCCGCATCCGACGCCGCCACGGCACCGCCGCTCAGCGGGCCGGAATCCGCCAGCAGCAGCATATTGTGCAGCACGACGGGGATCAGCAAAAGCAGCAGCGGCTGCCCCGCGGCCAGCGCCACCAGGACCGCGGCACCGCCCGACGCCCACATGGCGACCGACGCCGTCCGCGCCATGCCGAAGCGCGCCCCCACCTCGCCCGCGATCATGCTGGCGGGCACGCCGACGAAGTTGAGACCGGTGACGATCAGCGCCAGCGTCCAGACCGAGCCGTCGTGCAGGCTGAGGCCGCCGGCGAAGGTCAGGAAGGCGACGGTCCAGCCGCGCACCCCGATCAGCTCGACGCTGTGCGCCAGATAGCCGACGATACAGCCCATGGCGCGCCTGTTCCGCAGCACCGGGCCGTAGTTGAAGATCCGCCGCGGGCCGCTCGGAGCCTGCGGCGCCTTCGCCGGGATCGCCACTGCGAGCGCCGCCGCCGCCAGGTTCAGGACACCCGGCACGATGAACGCCCAGCGCCAGTCGAACACCTGCGACAGGCCGATCGCGATCAGGACCGACAGGCTGGAGCCGACGGCGAAACTGGACACGTAGAGCGAGGCGGCGCGCGCCTGGAACGGCCCGTCGATGCGGTCGCCGAGCGCCTTGAGGCCCGGGACATAGGTCGCGGCGAGGCCCAACCCCTGCAGCGACCGGTAGGCGGCCGCACTCCAGAAGCCGTCGGCGAACAGGCCGAAGCCGATATAGCCGGCGGCGTTGGCCAGCGCTCCCCAGATCAGCAGCCGCCGCGCGTCCATCCGGTCGGTGATCGCCAGGAACGGCACGGCGATCATGTAGGCGAGGTTCGGCATGCCGTTCAGCCAGCCGGCCTCGGTGTTGGTCAGGTCCCATTCAACGATGAAGCGCGGCAGCAGGGCCGCGAACGCGTGCAGCCCCATCAGCGTGAACGCCAGAAAGGCGCACGCGAGCACGAGCAGACGGACAGGGGACATCGAAGTCAGGAAATGGCCTGGGCGGCGGAGGGGCGCGGCGGGATGGCCCGACAGGTTAGCGGTCGGCGCGGGCGGCGCCTATACCCTCCGACGTCACGAGCCGGATGTGGATCGCCCTACCGCCCGGCGATGTACTCCCGCATGGCCGAACTCTCCGACTCCAGGTCGTCGAGGCGGCGCTTGACCACGTCGCCGATACTGACGATGCCGGCGAGGCGGCCGTCTTCGATCACGGGCAGGTGGCGCACGCGGTGACGCGTCATTTCCGCCATCACCGCTGGGACGCCGTCCGCCATGCTGCAGGTGTGGATCGGCGCCGACATCGCCGCCGAAACCGGCATGGCGAGGGCCTTGGTCCCGCGCTCGGCGAGAACGCGCACGACGTCTCGTTCCGAGAGGATGCCGATCCCGGTCCTACCGTCGAGGCTGACGACCAGGGCGCCGATGCGTTTGGCGGCCAGTGCGGCGACCGCCGTCTCGACGGTCGCATCGGGGGCGATCGTCGCGACGTCGCTGCCCTTGGAGCGGAGTATTGCGGCCACTGTCATGGCGACCTCCCCGAATGGTCCGGGCGAAAGACTACACGCGTTCCGCCGCAGGCCGTTAGAGATAAGCGCACTTGCATCCGGCCGGCCGAACCGCGACTTTCCGGTGATGTATGGGTCCCCTGCCCGATCACGGGTGACGGCCGTCCTCGGGCCGACCAATACCGGCAAGACCTACCTCGCCGTCGAGCGCATGCTGGGGCATCGCTCGGGCATGATCGGTTTCCCGCTGCGCCTGCTGGCGCGCGAGAATTACGACCGCATCGTCGCCGTGAAGGGTGCGGGCAAGGTCGCCCTCGTCACCGGCGAGGAGAAGATCGTCCCGCCGAACCCGTCCTGGTTCGTCTGCACCGTCGAATCCATGCCGCTCGACCGGCCGGTCGCCTTCCTGGCCGTGGACGAGATCCAGATGGCGGCCGACCCGGAGCGCGGGCACGTCTTCACCGAGCGGCTGCTGCATGCGCGCGGCCTCGAGGAGACGATGTTCCTCGGCGCGGACACCGCCCGGCCGCTGATCCGGGCATTGGTGCCGGGCGTGGAGTTCATCGCCCGGCCGCGCTTCTCCAGCCTCACCTACACCGGCCCGCAGAAGGTCACGCGCCTGCCGCCGCGTTCGGCCGTCGTCGCCTTCTCGGTGGCCGAGGTCTATCGCATTGCCGAACTGGTACGGCGCCAGCGCGGCGGCACCGCCGTCGTCCTGGGGGCGCTCAGCCCGCGGGCGCGCAACGCGCAGGTCGCGATGTACCAGGAGGGCGAGGTCGACTATCTGGTCGCGACCGACGCGATCGGCATGGGCCTGAACATGGACGTGCGCCACGTCGCCTTCTCGGCCCTGCGCAAGTTCGACGGACGCAACCCCCGCCCCCTCACCTCCGGGGAGGTGGCGCAGATCGCCGGCCGCGCCGGCCGGCACATGAACGACGGCACCTTCGGCACGACGGCCGAGGTCCCTGGGATGGACCCCGAACTGGTGCAGTCGATCGAGGAACACAGTTTCGAACCCCTGCCCTCGCTGTTCTGGCGCAACGCCAGCCTGGATTTCTCCAGCCTGAAGGCACTCGCCAACAGCCTGGAGATCAGGCCGCCGCATCCCGGCCTGATCCGGGCCCGCGAGGGAGAGGACCAGGAGGTGCTGGCCACACTCTCCCGCGACGAGGAGATCGCCCGCGTCGCGACGACCCGCGACCGGATCGGCCTGCTCTGGGACGTCTGCCAGGTGCCGGACTTCCGCAAGACGCTCACCGACGGCCATGCCCGGCTGCTGGGCCAGATCTACAAGCATCTCGTTTCGCCCCAGGGGCGCCTGCCCGCCGATTTCGTCGCGGACCAGATCGAGCGGCTGGACCGGACCGAGGGCGACATCGACGCCCTGATGGCGCGCATCGCCGCGACACGCACCTGGACCTACGTCTCGCACCGCGCCGGCTGGCTGGAGAATCCGGCCGAGTGGCAGGAGCGCAGCCGCGCCATCGAGGACCGGCTGTCGGACGCGCTGCACGAGCGGCTGACGCACCGTTTCGTCGACAAGCGTGCCGCGACGCTGGTGCGGCGCCTGCGCGACGGCGGCGAACTTCTGGGCGCGGTAACATTGGCGGGGACGGTTCTGGTGGAAGGCGAACAGGTGGGCTGCATGACGGGTTTCCGTTTCGAACCGGAGGCGGTGGGCGTCGGCGAGGATGCCAAGCCGCTGATGGCGGCCGCACAGCGCGTGCTCCGCGGCGACATCGGCGCACGCGTCGCGCGGTTCGCGGCGGTGCCGGATGCCGAACTCGGCCTGGACCCGGAAGGCCGCATCCTCTGGCAGGGCGCGCCGGTGGCACGCCTGCTGCCGGGCACGTCGCCGCTCTCGCCGCGGGTCGAGACCCTGCCCGAGGAACTGCTCGAGGCGCACCACCGCGAACAGATCCGCACGCGCTGCGAGGCATGGCTGAACGAGACGCTGCGGCGGCGCATCGGCGCCCTCCTGCACCTGCGCGACACGGTCGAGGGCGGTTCCTCGGTCGGCGGCGCGGTGCGCGGCCTCGCCTTCCAACTCGCCGAGTGGCTGGGCGTCGTCCCGCGCGCCGCGGTGCGCGACCAGGTCGCGGCGCTGACGCCGGAAGAGCGAAAGCGGCTGGCCGCACTCGGCCTGCGGATCGGCATCGACTCGGTCTGGCTGCAGCCGCTGCTCAACCGCCGCGCCGCCCGTACCCGCCTGCTGCTGTGGGCGATAGCCGCGGGCCGCGCGGCCGATGCGACCCTGCCCACCCCGCCCCCGGACAAGGCCGGCTGGATGGCGGTCGAGGACGACACGCTGCCGCCGCAGGCCTGGGCCGCTCTCGGCATGCGACGGGTCGGCAGCATGGCCGTTCGAGTCGACCGCCTGGAGCGGCTCACCGCGATGCTGCGCGCCGCGGCACGTCAGGGACCGTTCGCCGCGACCGACGCGATGGCGGCGGCAATCGGCTGCCCGCTCGCCGCTCTCGAAGCGGCGCTGCCCGCCCTCGGCTATTCGGCGCGCACGCAGGAGGACGGCACCACCGTCCATGCGGCGGAGCGCACCGAGCGCAAGCGGCCGCCGCGGCGGCGCCGGAAGCCCCAAGAGACAGCGGCGGCTTCCACCGCACCTTCTGCCGAGACGCCCGCAGAAGAGCCCCCGGTGCGGGCCGCGAAGCCGAGGCCACCGCGGCCCGAACGGCCACACTCGGCGCGCCGCGACCCTGAAGACTCGCCCTTCGCCCGCCTGCGCGAACTCACCTTCCGCGAATAGGCGCCCGCCTCACGACGGCAGCGGCAGGCCCTCGGCCTTCAGGGCGGCCGACTGGCGCTTCTTCAGCGCCTGCGCGTCAAAGTCCTTCGTCAGGTCGTGGAACAGCTCGTGCCAGTTCATCTCGGCCTGGAGGTGCATGAAGACCGACCCCAGGCCGATCGCGGCGCGGTCCATCAGCACGAACTCACGCGGCGGCTTCACGCCGCCCATGCGGCGAAGCTCCGCGTGGACCTTGTGCGCCACGCCGGCGCCGTACTCGATGCCGAATTCGCCGTCGGCGATGCTGCGGGCGCGCTTGTCCAGGATCGGGCCGTAGAGATAGCCGGCCCACTGGTTGAGCACGGCGATCATCTCTTTCGAGAGGTTGCTGAAGCCCCAGCTCTCGTAGGCGTGCACCGCCAGCGCCTCGTCGCCCTCGTCGAGCGCCCGGTAGAGGTCGATGACGCCCTGGACGAAGGCCGGCGGGAAGACCCGGACGCAGCCGAAGTCGAGCAGGTTGACCGTGCCGTCCGGCCGGACGCTGTAGTTGCCGAGATGCGGGTCGCCGTGAATGACGCCGTAGCCGTAGAACGGCACGTACCAGGCACGGAACATGTTGTAGGCGATCCGGTTGCGCTGCTCGAGCGGCGCGTCCACCGACTGCATCAACGGCGCACCGTCGAGCCAGCTCATGGTCAGGAGCCGGTCCGTCGAGAGGTCGTCGTGCGGCTCCGGCACGTGCACGCCGGGCTCGTCGGCCAGCATGCGGCCATAGAGGCGCATGTGCCTGGCCTCGCGCCGGTAGTCGAGCTCCTCGCGCAGCCGGTCGGCGATCTCGGTGTGGATGTTCTCGGTCTGGATGGCGCGGTCGTAGCGCTGGTAGAGCGAGAAGATCAGCCGCAGCTGGCCGAGATCGGCCTCCACCGCGGAGGCCATGTCGGGATATTGCAGCTTGCAGGCGACGGTCTCTCCGTCGAGCGTCTTCGCCTTGTGCACCTGCCCGAGGGAGGCCGCATGCGCCGCCTCGTGCGGAAACTCGCCGAAGCGCTGCAGCCAGTCCGGTCCCAGTTCCGCCGCCATGCGCCGGCGCACGAAGGGCCAGCCCATCGGCGGCGCGTCCGCCTGGAGCTGCTTCAGTTCGGCGGCATATTCGCGAGGAAGGACGTCGGGCAGCGTGGCGACGATCTGCGCCACCTTCATCAACGGGCCCTTCAGTCCGCCGAGGGCGACCGCCAGTTCGCTGGCGTTCCTGCCGCGGTCGCCTTCCCAGCCGAGACGCTGGCCGGCAAAGCGGGCGGCGATGCCGCCCATTGCCGTGCCGACCTTCGCATAACGCCGGACCCGTCCGGAGAAGCGGTTGGCTTCGGTGCCGTCCGCCATGCTCTCACCATCTGTTTCGGGAAGCGGGGCACCCGTCGGATGCCCCGCATCAGATGGTGTATCTGGGCTACTCCTGCCCTTTGTAAATCCGCACCAGGCGGTCGAGCATCGCCAGCGCTTCGTCGCGCGGGCGCTGGAAGGTGTTGCGGCCAATGATCGAGCCGTTGCCGCCGCCGTCGCGGATGGCGCGGGCGTCGTCGTAGACCGAGTCCTCGCCCTTCGCCGCACCGCCCGAGAACACCACCAGGCGCCGGCCGTTGAAGCAGGCCTGGACGACGTGCTTCACGCGCGCCGCCTGGGTCGAGACGTCGACCGGATGCTTGTCGTAGACCTTCTTGGCTTCGCCCTGTTCCATCTTGTCGGTGGAGAGCTTCACCTTGATGATGTGGGCGCCCATCAAAGCGGCCATGTGCGCCGCATAGGCCCCCACGTCGATCGCGGTCTCGCCATCCTTCGACAGGCTGCCGCCGCGCGGATAGGACCAGACGACCGTCGCGAGGCCGACGGACTTCGCCTCGACGATCAGCTCGCGCAACTCCTCCATCTGGTCGAATGCCATGTCGGAGCCGGGATAGATCGTGAAGCCGATCGCCGAGCAGCCGAGGCGCAGCGCGTCGTCGACGCTCGCCGTCACCGCCTGGTCCGGTGCTTCGCCGCCACGGGACAGCGAGTTCGAGCTATTCATCTTCAGGATGAGCGGCACCTGCCCCGCGAAGGTGTCGGCCCCCGCCTCGATCATGCCGAGCACCGACGCATAGGCGTTCAGGCCGGCGTCGAGCGCCATCTGAAAGTGATAGTGCGGGTCGTAGCCGGCCGGGTTCGGCGCAAAGCTGCGGGCCGGGCCGTGCTCGAAACCCTGGTCGACCGGCAGGATGATCATCTTGCCGGTGCCGCCGAGCTTGCCGGCCATCAGGATGCGGGCGAGGTTCGCCTTGGTGCCGGGATTGTCGCTTTCGTAGCAGGCGAGGATGTCCCTCACCTTGCGGCTGATCTTCATCGGTGCGTGCCCTCGACTGACGTTAAGCCGGACAGATACGGTCTCGAAACGTTGCGGTTCCTAGCAAGCCGTGGCGGATCAGTCCACAACCACCCGCCGCTCTGCCTCCGTATCAGCGGCCTTCCGTCTGCCAGGGGTCCCAGAGCTCGCCCTCTTCCTCCGCGCCGGCACCGCCGGCCCGGTCGAAGTCGAACCCGGCCTCGGCCCGGTAGAGCGCACCGCCGCGGCCGAGAAAGCTGGAATAGAGGGTGAAGCTGGCGACCGGGAACGGCGCCTCGCGAAAGCCCGCATGCTCGGCCAGGAACGACTGGACGCGCGCCGGCGGCGCGTCCTTCAGCCGGGCGAGCGTGACGTGCGGCAGGTATCGTCGCCCCTCCGGCGCCAGGCCCACACGCTGGAGCGCCATGTCGACCGAAGTGTGCAGCCGCTGCAGCGGCGCGCTCGGCGCGACGCCGGCCCAGATCATCCGCGGCCGCCGCCCCGTCTCGAAATGCCCGACGCCTTCGAGCGCCACGTCGAACGGCTCGGCCCGCACCCCGGCCAGCGCCTCGATCACGTCCTCGACGGTCGCGCCGTCGACCTCGCCGATGAAGCGCAGCGTCAGGTGCAGGTTCTCCTCAGCCACCCAGCGCGCACCGGGGACCCCGGCGGCCAGGGAGGCCAGCCGCTGCCGCGCGGTCTCCGGCAGGTCGATGGCGACGAACAGACGCATGGTCGGACCAAAACTGCGCAGGCTCAGACGAACAGCGCCAGCACCCCGGTATACCCGTAGAGCCGGTTGCGGGAGATTTCGCCGTTGGCGAAGAAACCGGCCAGCGGGAAGTCGCCGAGTTCCTCCGAAACGATGCCGAGTTCGCGCGAGCCCGCACCGAACATGTTCGGGCCGCGCGCCAGGCAGGACACGTAGATGCCGCCCTTCGGCGGCCCCTCCAGGCGCGAGCGCACGTCGCGCAGCATCTGGCGCAGGTCGCGCTCGGCACTGTCCGGGTCGCGTCGGCAGAAGATGACGCGCGCACCGGGATCGACGGCGGCGCCGATCGCGATCGCCCCCGCCTCCGGATCGGCCCCCATCAGGTTGCGTACCAGATAGTCGCCGCCGTCGCTGCCCGGCACCGGCAGGGCGACGTGGATGGTGGCGATGCTGCGCTTCAGCCCGCCGGCGTCGGAGACGCCCAGATCCTCCTTCAGCGCATCGAGGGCGAGGTCGCCGTCGAGCGTATGGATCACGTTGCGCTCCGACCGCGTGACCGTGCGCGCCGGGCCGATCGGCGAGCAGCCCTGGCTGAGGCCGGCCGCCATCGGCAGGTCGGCCGCGAAGAGCACGCCCGACAGGCCGCGCTGGGCCACCGTGGTCGCCACCTGCGGCATCTGGCCGCGCGACGAGGTCAGCCCGCCGATCAGGTAGGCGCCGGTCCGATCGGCGGTGTCGCCGAGCAGTTCGACCAGCTCGGTGTTGCGCGGGTCGGCGTGGACGAGGCCGAGCGCCGGCTTGTGCTTCACGATCCACTGCGCGAGGTCGGCGGCGATCTCGTCGTCCTCGCCGCGCCGCTGCGGCAGCAGGCGGAAGCCGTCGGGCGGCAGGGCCGCGACCATGACCGAGGCGGCCGGCTCGTCGAAATATTCCCGGCCGGCGGCACAGATGCCGAGGCCGACCGTCCCGACCCAGTCGGCGATGCCCGTCTCCTGCCGCAGCAGGTCGAGGATGCGCTGCATGTCGTTGGCCAGGGCGTCGGTGACGTAGACGAATCCCAGATTGGCGTCGGCCGGCAGGCGGCCGAGATCGTCCAGACAGCGCCGGATCACGGGCTGCCATGCGGTTCCGGCGGCATGGCCGGCACGGAAGGTGACGCTGGCATCGCTGGTCATCGCTCGATCCTCTCGTCTGCGCCGGGGCGCCGGCACGGATCCGGACGCTCCCCTGGGCCGGCGGTCATCCTGCCGCGCCGTTCAGCAGCGACACGACGTGCGGCATCAGCCGTTCGACCATGATCTCGACCCCCTTGGCATTGGGATGAATGCCGTCGGCCTGATTGAGTGCCGGGTCGCGTGCCACGCCGTCCAGGAAGAACGGATAGAGCGGCACGTCGTGCTTCTCGGCGAGCCGCTTGTAGATGTCGGAGAAGGCACGGCCATAGTCGGCGCCCAGGTTGGGCGGGGCGTACATCCCCGTCAGGAGCACCTCGACCCCGGCCTGCTCCAGCTTCGTCAGCATGGCGTCCAGGTTGTTGTAGGCCTGCTCCGGCGGCAGGCCGCGCAGCGCGTCGTTGGCGCCCAGCGAGACCACCGCATGCGTCGGCTTCTCGGCCAGCAGCCAGTCGATCCGGGCGAGGCCGCCCGCGGTCGTGTCGCCCGATACGCCGCCGTCGATCACGTCCGGCGACAGGCCGCGCGTGCGCAGCCCGTCGCGCAGCTGCGCCACGAACCCTTCGGCCGGCGGCAGGCCGTATCCGGCCGTCAGGCTGTCGCCGAGCAGCAGCAGCTTCGGCGCCGTCGGCGCAGCCGACGCGACTTGGCTCCAGGCCAGGAGCGCGGCGAACGGCAGCAGCAGGGCGAGATTGAAAAGACCCCGCACCGGTCCATATGCCCGCCCCATGCGAACGAGCGACGAGAGCGGCGCCGACACGGCGCGAAACGCGGGTTCTGCCTCGAATACGGGCATGCGGGGGACGACCTCCGGCGGCTTTGCGGGAACGCGGTCGGCGACGCAGCCCACCCCCCTGATCGACCTCGCCGACGTCCATTTGACATTGGAGAGCGGTGCCGGGCAGGTCAATATCCTGCGCGGCGTCGACCTTCGGGTCGAGGCGGGCGAGCGGGTGGCGGTCGTCGGTCCATCGGGTTCCGGCAAGTCGACAATGATGATGGTCGTGGCCGGCCTGGAGCGGGCGACATCGGGCCGCGTCGGGGTCGCCGGGCGCGAGCTCACCGGCATGTCCGAGGATGCTCTGGCCCGCTTCCGGCGCGACACCGTCGGCATCGTCTTCCAGTCCTTCCACCTCGTGCCGACGATGACGGCGATCGAGAACGTCGCCATCCCGCTCGAACTCGCCGGCCGGCGCGACGCCTTCGACCGGGCGCGCGCGCAGCTTGAAGCCGTCGGACTCGGCCACCGCGTGAAGCACTACCCGGGACAGCTTTCGGGCGGCGAACAGCAGCGCGTGGCGCTGGCCCGGGCCTTCGCGCCGGAACCCGCACTGCTCCTCGCCGACGAACCGACCGGCAACCTCGACGGCCGGACCGGCGAGGCGGTGGTGGAACTGCTGTTCGACCTCTCGGCCCGGCGCGGCACGACCCTGCTGCTGATCACCCACGACGACGGGCTGGCGGGGCGCTGCGACCGCATCGTGCGCATCGGCGACGGCCGCGTTCTCGTCGAGACGCCCGCGCTTCCGGAAACCGCTGCCGCGGGCGGCTGACGCCCCATGAACGGCCTTTCCGAGTTCGCCGCGGCCCTCCGCTTCGCCCGCCGCGAACTGCGCGGCGGCCTGTCCGGCTTCCGCATCTTCGTCGCCTGCCTGGCACTCGGCGTCGCCGCCATCGCCGGCGTCAACTCGCTGTCGCAGGCGGTCGAGGCGGCGCTCCGCAGCGACGCCCGCGAACTCGCCGGCGGCGACATCGTCGTGCGCACCACCTACAGCCCGGCGACCGACGAGCAGCAGGCGTGGTTCGAAGCCGCCGGCAGCGTCGCGCAGTCGATCGAGATGCGCGCGATGGCCGTCACGCCGGAGCGCCAGACCCTGGTCGAGATGAAGGCGGTGGACGCTGCCTATCCGGTCTACGGCACCGTCGACCTCGAACCGGCCCAGGACCTGGACGCGGCCCTGGCCGAGCGGGACGGACGGTGGGGGGCCGCCGGCGACCCGATCCTCCTGCAGCAGCTCGGCCTGGCGATCGGCGACACGATCCGCATCGGCGACCTGCGCTACGAGCTGCGTGCGACGGTGACGCGCGAGCCGGACCGCGTCACCAGCCTGTTCAGCTTCGGCCCGCGCCTGATGGTGGCCGCCGCCAGCCTGCCCGCGACCGGCCTGATCCAGCCGGGCAGCCTCGTGCAGTGGCACTACCACCTGCGCCTGCCGCCGGGGGGCGACGCACAGGCGTTCGAACGGGCGACCGCGGAACGCTATCCGGAGGCGGCGTGGCGCGTCCGGCGGCACGACGAGGCCGCACCCGGCCTGCGCCGCATGCTCGACCGGCTGACGCTGTTCCTGACCCTGGTCGGCGTGACCGCCCTGATGGTCGGCGGCATCGGCGTGGCGAACGCGGTGCGCAGCTATCTGGGCGGCAAGACGGCGACCATCGCGACGCTGAAATGCATCGGGGCGCCGGGCCGCGTCGTGTTCCTCACCTATTTCGCCCAGGTCATGGCCCTGGCCCTGGTCGGCATCGTCGCGGGCATCATCCTCGGCGCGCTGATGCCGATCGCCGCTTCCGGCATCCTGGCGCGACTGCTGCCGGTGGCGCCGGAGGCCGGTATCTATCCCGGCGCGCTCGCCCTGGCGGCGCTGTTCGGCCTGCTCACCGCCATCGTGTTCTCGCTGTTGCCGTTGGCGCGCGCCCAGGCGCTTCCCCCGGCCACCCTGTTCCGCGACCTCGTGGCGCACGCGGGCGGCTGGCCGCGCTGGCCGGCGCTGCTGGCGACGGGCGCCGCCGCGCTGCTGCTCGGCGGCCTGGTGATCGGCACCGCCCCGGATGCGCGCTTCGCCGCCTGGTTCGTCGGCGGCGCCGTGAGCTCCCTCCTGCTCTTCCTCGCTACGGCGATGCTGGTGGTCCGGGCGACCGCCGCGGCCCCCCGCTCACGCATCCAGGCCATCCGCCTCGCCGTTTCCAACCTGTCGCGCCCGGGGGCGGCGACCACCAGCGTGATCCTGTCCCTGGGCTTCGGCGTGACCGTGCTGGCGGCGGTGGCACTGATCCAGAGCAACCTCTCCGGCGAGGTCCGCCAACGCCTCCCCACCAGCGCGCCCAGCTATTTCTTCATCGACATCCAGCCAGCCCAGTCCGACGCCTTCGTCGAGGTGGCGCGCGGCGTCCCCGGCGTCTCCGACATCGAGCGGATGCCGCATCTGCGCGGGCGGATCACGCGGCTGAACGGCGTGCCCGTCGACCAGGCGGAGATCGCGCCGGAATCCCGCTGGGCGGTCCAGAACGAGCGCGGCCTGACCTATTCGACCACGCCGCCGGACGGCACGCGCATCGTCGCGGGCGAATGGTGGCCCGCCGACTATGGCGGCCCTCTCGCGGTCTCGCTCGATGCCGGCCTGGCCCGCGGCTTCGGCCTGACGGTCGGCGACACGATGTCCTTCAACATCCTCGGGCGCGAACTGGAGGCGCGGATCGCGAACCTGCGCGAGATCGAGTGGACCGACGTGCAGCTGCAGTTCGCGGTGATCTTCGCGCCGGGCCTGCTGGAAAGCGCGCCGCATACGCTGATCGCGACGGTCCGCACCACGCCGGAGGCCGAGGGCCCGCTGGTGCGCGCGGTCACCGACAACTTCGCCAACGTTTCGGCGATCCGCGTGCGCGACGCCCTGGAAGCGGTCGGCAACGTCCTCGACCAGATCGGCGTCGCCGTGCGGTCGACGGCCGGCATCACGCTCCTGGCCGGCGGGCTGGTGCTGGCGGGCGCCGTCGCGGCGGGACAGCGGCGCCGGATCTACGAGGCGGTCGTGCTGAAGGTACTCGGCGCGACGCGCGGCGACATCCTGCGCGCCTGGGCGGCCGAGTTCCTGCTGCTGGGTGTCGTCACCGGTGCGATCGGCGCGGCACTGGGCGCCCTCACCGCCTGGGTCGTCGTCACCGAGGTGATGGGGCTCCCCTGGAGCTTCGCCCCCTCCGCTCTCGCCGGCAGCGTCCTCGGCTGCATCGCGATGACGCTGGTCCTCGGCTTCGTCGGCGTCTGGCGGGCCCTCGGGCAGAAGGCCGCCCCGCTGCTGCGCAACCCCTGACGTCGGTACCGGCGGCGACTGCGCTTGGATTCGAGTGCCCCGACCGCTAAATGTGCGGTCCACTCAACCGCAGTCGAGCGTGCAGTTATGCAAGCCCCGGACTCCCAGGCCGAAATCGCCCTCACCCTGCCCGACGGAAGCGTGCGCCGCTTCCCGGCGGGGACTACGGGCACGACGGTCGCGGAGTCGATCGGCAAGCGGCTGGCGCGCGACGCCGTGGCCGTCCGCATCGACGGCGACCTGCGCGACCTGTACCTGCCCATCGAGCGTGACGCCGCCATCGCCATCGTGACCCGCGAGAGCGAGGACGGGCTCGGCCTCGTCCGCCACGACGCGGCGCACGTCATGGCGGAGGCGGTGCAGGACCTCTATCCCGGCACCCAGGTCACCATCGGCCCGGTCATCGACAACGGCTTCTACTACGACTTCGCCCGCGACGAGCCGTTCACGCCCGACGACCTGGAGAAGATCGAGGCGCGGATGCACGAGATCGTCGACCGCGACAAGCCGCTGGTCCGCGAGGTCTGGTCGCGCGACGATGCGATCCGCCATTTCGCCGACGCCGGCGAGAAGTACAAGGTCGAGCTGATCGAGACCCTGCCGCCGGGCGAGGACATCTCGATCTATCGCCAAGGCGACTGGCTCGACCTCTGCCGCGGCCCGCACAGCCCCTCGGTCGGCCGCGTCGGCCACGCCTTCAAGCTGATGAAGCTGGCCGGAGCCTACTGGCGCGGCGATTCGCGCAACGCCATGCTGCAGCGGATCTACGGCACGGCCTGGCTGAACGAGAAGGACCTGAAGGCCCATCTCGAACGGCTCGCCGAGGCCGAGCGGCGCGACCATCGCCGCATCGGCCGCGAGATGAACCTCTTCCACGTGCAGGAGGAGTCGCCCGGCGCCGTCTTCTGGCACCCGAAGGGCTGGAACCTGTTCCGGACGATCGAGCGCTACATGCGCGACCGGCTGGAGAACGGCGGCTATGTGGAGATCAAAACGCCGCAGCTGATGGACCGCTCGCTCTGGGAAGCCTCGGGCCACTGGGACAAGTTCCGCGAGCACATGTTCACCAGCCAGACCGAGGACGAGCGGATCTTCGCGCTGAAGCCGATGAACTGCCCCGGCCACGTCCAGATCTTCAAGCAGGGCCTGAAGAGCTATCGCGACCTGCCGCTGCGGCTGGCCGAGTTCGGCGCGTGCCATCGCAACGAACCGTCCGGTGCGCTGCACGGCATCATGCGGGTGCGCGCCTTCACCCAGGACGACGCCCACATCTTCTGCACCGAGGACCAGATCACGGCGGAGACGGAGACCTTCTGCGCTCTGCTGCAGTCGGTCTATCGCGACTTCGGCTTCGAGGAACTCACCGTCAAGTTCTCCGACCGCCCCGAGGTCCGCGCCGGCACCGACGAGACCTGGGACAAGGCCGAGGGTGCCTTGAAGGACGCCGTCGAGGCGGCCGGCCTGCCCTATACGCTGAACCCCGGCGAAGGCGCCTTCTATGGGCCGAAGCTGGAATTCGTGCTGCGCGACGCGATCGGCCGCGACTGGCAGTGCGGCACCCTGCAGGTCGATTTCGTCCTGCCGGACCGGCTCGGCGCCACCTATGTCGGCGAGGACGGCGAAAAGCACCGGCCGGTCATGCTGCACCGCGCGATCCTGGGATCGTTCGAGCGGTTCATCGGCGTGCTGATCGAGAACTATGCCGGCCGTTTCCCGCTCTGGCTGGCGCCGACCCAGGTGGTGGTCGCGACCATCACCCAGGAGGCCGACGCGTATGCCGAGGAGGTCGTGAAGGCGCTGAGGGCCGCCGGCCTGCGCGTCGAGGCCGATCTGCGCAACGAAAAGATCGGCTACAAGCTGCGCGAGCACATCGTGGCGAAGACGCCGATCGCCATCGTGCTCGGCAAGCGCGAGGCCGAACAGGGCATGGTGGTGGTGCGCCGCCTGCCCGGTCAGGTGCAGGAAACACTTGCGCTCGCGCAAGCCGTGGATACCTTAAAGAAGGAGGCGTCCGCCCCCGCCACAGAATCGCCCTGATGCTGTGCCGGGAAAAGCGCTCCCGGACGGCCGGAAGCGCGGACGCAAACGACGGAGGTTGTAAATAGCACGCGGACCATTCAACACGCCGCCGACCAAGGACGGGCCGCGCGTGAACGAGGAGATCGATGCGCGCAACGTGCGTCTCGTCGGCGTAGACGGAGAGCAGATCGGCGTCGTGAGCCGATTGGACGCCCTACGTGCGGCTGCGGATGCCGGGCTCGACCTCGTCGAGGTCGCGGCGAACGCCGATCCGCCGGTCTGCAAGATCCTCGATTTCGGTCGCTTCAAATATGAAGCGCAGAAAAAGAAGAACGAGGCTCGGAAGAAGCAGAAGGTCATCGAGGTCAAAGAGATCAAGATGCGCCCCGGCATCGACAGCCACGACTACGACATCAAGATGCGCAACGTCCGCCGCTTCCTCGAGGAAGGCGACAAGGTGAAGCTCACTTTGCGCTTCCGCGGTCGCGAGATGGTGCATCAGGATCTCGGCGTGAACCTGCTGGAGCGGGTGCGCGAGGAGTTGGGCGAACTCGCCAAGGTGGAGTCGTTCCCGCGCCTCGAAGGCCGCCAGATGGTCATGGTCATGGCCCCGCGGTAATCGCGTCTCAGCGTCGTCGCGAGGCGACGCGACCGAGGAATATCGTTCGAGAAAGGACGGGGCCGGCGTTCGGCCCCGTTTTTCGTTGCGGGCGGCAGGCTGCCGCCTGTCAGCCGCGGCTGCGCTGGCGGAAGCCCTCGATCAGCCGGTGAGCGACGCTCCCCGCCGTCGCGGAACCCGCGATGAAGACCGGCCTGCGCAGATTGAGGAAGTGCTCCGCCAGCTCGGCCGGCGGCGCCCCGTCGCAGCGCCGGAAGCCCATGGACCAGTCGGGAAACTGACGTGCGGCGATCGGGTAGCGGGCGATGACGACGAAGTCGCGGTGGCGCCTGTCGTCGGATATGCGCGACATCAGGGGGTCGAGCGAGTCGGCTTCGCCCTCCAGCGCCTGGATGAAGCTTCCGTCCATGTGCACGAGCATGCCGGTGACGCCTATGCGCGCATTCTTCCGCCGGCTGGAGACGAGGATCTCGTCGAGTTCCGCTGCGGACAGACGGCTCGCGGCGTTGCTGATGTAGATGATCGAGATCACGCTCCGCCCCCACCCCAATCTGGCCCGATTCCGCTACCATATCTGTTGCCGAAGTCTATCACGGCGGCGCTGAGGGCGACGCGCCCCGGGGGCGCGCCGCCTGCGATGCGGGCTTGACCTCGACGCGGGCACGACCGCAGCTTGAGCGCACCACACCATGGAGTGCCCGATGAGTCTCGACCCGAAGATCGTGGAAACCCTGTCGGCGGTCTCGACCGCGACGATCACCACGCTGCTGCTGAAGAAGGGGCTGCGCAACGTCTGGATGCGCGGCACGCGCCCGTTGCAGCCCGGCCAGCCGCGGCTCGTCGGCCGCGCCTTCACCCTGCGCTTCGTCCCGGCGCGCGAGGATCTGGCGACCCCGGAATCCTGGTCCTCGCCGAAGTCGACGCGCGCCGCCATCGAGGCGATGCCGGAAGGCTGCATCGCCGTCGCCGACGCCATGGGGGTCACCGACGCGGGGATCTTCGGCGACATCCTCTGCGCGCGCATGGTGAAGCGCGGCGTCTCGGCGCTGATCACCGACGGCGTCGTGCGCGACCTCGCCGGCGTGCGCGGCACGGGCCTGCCGGTCTGGTGCCAGGGCGGCGCGGCACCGCCGTCGGTCGCCGGCCTGACCTTCGTGAATTGGCAGGAGCCGATCGCCTGCGGCGGCGTCGCGGTCTTCCCGGACGACGTCATCGTCGTCGACGACGACGGGGCCGTGCTGATCCCGGCCGCGCTGCTCGACGAAGTCGTCGCGGCGGCGCCCGAGCAGGAGAACCTGGAAAACTGGATCATGGGCGAGGTCGACAAGGGCGCGGCACTGCCCGGCCTCTATCCGCCGAACGCCGAGAACAAGGCCCGCTACGAAGCATCCAAGAAGAGGTGACCGCCATGCGGCCGCCCGGACAGAAATCGCCGCGGCGGCCGCATCGAAATCATTGTGCTTCGTCTTCCTCCCCTTCAAGATCGCGGTAACCGGCCGTCAATGAGCCGGATGAATCTTGGGGAGGTAAGAGATGGGATATCGTAAGGGCTTTCTGCGCCTGCTCGCGGGCGCTGCATGCGCCGTCGCACTGTCGGTCGGGGCCGGCGGCGCGGCGGACGCCAAGACCAGGATGAAGCTGCAGACGGCGTTCAACCCGACGCTGTCGGTCATCGGCGAAGCCAGCAAGAACCTCTCGGACAATATCGGCAAGATCTCCAACGGCGAGATCGAGGTCCGCTACTACGAGGCGGGCAAGCTGGTGCCGACCTTCGAGATGTTCGACGCGGTGAAGTCGGGCAACCTCGACGCCTCCTACGGCTGGCCCGGCTACATCATGGGCAAGATCCCCGCCCTGACCATGTTCGCCGCGGTGCCCTTCGGGCCGACCGTCCCCGAATTCATGGCCTGGATGCAGGAAGGCGACGGCGGCAAGCTCTTCCAGGAGGTCTACGAGAAGCACGGCATCCACGCGATGCTCTGCGGCATGATCGGCCCCGAAGCCTCGGGCTGGTTCCGCAACGAGATCAAGTCGGTCGAGGATCTCAACGGCCTGAAGATCCGCTATGCCGGCCTCGCCGGCGAGGTGATGCGCAAGCTCGGCGCCTCGGTCACCCTGCTGGCCGCGGGCGAGATCTTCCCGAACCTCGAAAAGGGTGTCATCGACGGAACCGAGTTCTCGATGCCGTCGATCGACAAGGCGCTCGGCTTCCAGAAGATCGCCAAGAACTACTACTTCCCGGGCTGGCACCAGCCGGCGTCGACCGCCGAGCTGATCATCAACAAGAAGTTCTGGGACGCCCTGCCCAAGCACAACCAGTACCAGATCGAGGTCGCCTGCAAGGCGAACATCGCCTGGGAGACGGCGCGCGGCGACGGCGAGCAGGCGAAGGCGCTGGACGACCTGCGGGCCGAGGGCGTGAACCTGCGGATGTGGCCCGACGACGTCATGAAGGCCTTCCGCGAGAAGACCGACGAGGTGATGGCCGAGCAGGCGGCCGCCGACGCGGACTTCAAGCGCGTCTACGAGAACCAGAAGGCCTACATCGCGAAGGTGCGGGGCTGGAACGACATGGGGATTCCCAAGTAACGGCCGGCTGATCGGAGCGGTACCCACCGATGAATCCGTCCGTACTGGACCGCTTCACCCGGGGCGTTGACGCGTTCAACACCCGGGTGGGGAAGGCGGCTTCCTGGATCTATCCGTTGCTGATGATCGTCATCGTCTTCAACGTGACCCTTCGCTACGTCTTCGGGATCGGCTCGATCGAGCTGGAAGAGGTGCAGTGGCACCTCTACTCCGCGGCGTTCCTCCTGGCGTTCGCCTACACCTATGTCGACGACGCGCACGTGCGCGTCGACGTCGTTTATGCCGGGCTTTCGGAGCGGAAGAAGGCCTGGATCGACCTCTTCGGCTGCCTGTTCCTGCTGCTGCCTTTCGCCGGCTTCCTGCTCTACTTCTCGGTCCCGTATTTCTTCGAATCGTGGGCGCTGGGCGAGCGCTCCGACATGCCGAGCGGCCTGCCCGCGCGGTACGTCATCAAGGGAATCCTGTGCATCGGCCTGCTGCTGCTGTGCCTGCAGGGCGTGTCGGTGGCGATCCAGAAGGCCCTGTTCCTTGCCGGCTACCGGCGGCCGGAGGTACGGCGATGACCGAGTTCGACACGAACCTTCTCTTCGTCGTGCTGATGTTCGCGACGTTCATCGCCCTGCTCTTCACGGGCTATCCGCTGGCCTTCGTCCTCGGCGGCGTGGCGGTGATCTTCGCGGTGACCGGCGAGATCCTGAACACCTATTTCGACGTCTGGGTCGACGCGGATCTCGGCTATCTGCATTTCGCGGTGAACCGGATCTTCGGCGTGATGAGCAGTTACGGGCTGGTACCCGTACCGATGTTCATCTTCATGGGACTCATGCTCGACAAGAGCGGCATCGCCAACGAACTCCTCCGCTCGCTGCAGATGCTGATGCGCAGCGTGCCGGGCGGACTCGCACTGGCGGTGACGATCATCGGCACGGTGCTGGCCGCCTCCACCGGCATCATTGGCGCCTCGGTCGTCCTGCTCACGACGCTCGCCCTGCCGACCATGCTGAAGGACCGGTACCAGCCGGAGCTGGCCGTCGGGACCATCGCGGCCTCGGGCTGCCTCGGCATCCTGATCCCGCCGTCGATCATGCTGATCCTGATGGCCGACCAGATGAACCTGTCGGTCGGCGACCTGTTCATGGGCGCGGTCTTCCCCGGACTCATCCTGTCCGGCCTCTATTTCCTCTACATCGCCACGATCGCCTTCCTGAAGCCCAGCCTGGCACCGCCGCTCGCACTCGCGCCGGGCGAGGAAGAGGTCGCCACCAGCGAGATGCTGATCGCCGTGGCGAGAGCGATGATCGCACCGAGCCTCCTCATCCTGGCCGTGCTCGGATCGATCTTCTTCGGCATCGCCTCGCCGACCGAGGCGGCCGGCGTGGGTGCGATGGGCGCCACCCTGCTGGCGCTCGTCAACCGCAAGCTCGACCTGCCGACGCTGAAGGAGGTGATGTACAGCAGCGCGAAGACGACCTCCTTCATCTTCGCGGCCTTCGCCGGCGCCACGACCTTCGCCGTCGTGCTCCGCGGCGTCGGCGGCGACCAGGTGATCGAGGAAGGCCTGCTCTCGCTGCCCTTCGGGCCGGCGGGCGTACTCGCGGTCATGCTCCTCGTCGTCTTCCTGCTCGGCTTCATCCTCGACTGGGTGGAGATCACGCTGATCGTGCTGCCGCTGTTCGCCCCGGTGGTGCCGCAACTCGGCTTCGATCCGGTGTGGTTCACCATCCTGGTGGCGGTCTGCCTGCAAACCTCGTTCCTGACGCCGCCGGTCGGCTTCGCCCTCTTCTACCTGAAGTCGGTGGCACCGCCGCAGATCACGGTGATGCATCTCTATCGCGGGATCGTGCCCTTCGTGATCCTTCAGGTCGTCGGGCTGCTGCTGGTGGTCGTCTTCCCGCATCTCGCGACCTGGCTTCCGAGCATCGCCTATCGCTAGACGGTCCTGTAGTCTCTCGTCACGTCAACCACCGCCGGTGCGGGCAACCGCACCGGCTCTTGCCGTCCGGAGGAAACCAATGACTGACGCGCCCTTGAACGAAGCGGAACTCGCCGCCCTGCGCGCCCTCGACACGCCGACCGTCTGCAATGCGCTCGAGATCGTGGCGCCGGAGCGCCGCGGTTACGGCTATACCGTCGACCCGCTGGTCTGCCCCTTCCCCGACCTGCCGCCGATCGTGGGATATGCGCGCACCGCGACGATGCGCTCGATGCGCCCCTCGGGCTTGGGCGACATCCCGGCGCGCGACGTGCGTATCGGCTACTACGAATATGCCAGCAAGGGCTCGGTGCCGAAGATCACCGTCATCCAGGACCTGGACGGCCAGCGCGCCGGCTACGGCGCCTTCTGGGGCGAGGTGAACTCCAACATCCACAAGGCGCTGGGCTCGCTGGGCGTCGTGACCGACGGCTGCATCCGCGACCTGGACGCGATCCCGGAAGGCTTCCAGATGATCGCCGGCAGCATCAAGCCCAGCCATGCCTACGTCCACATCGTCGATTATGGCTGCCAGGTGAACGTCGCCGGCATGACCGTCATGCACGACGACCTGATCCACGCCGACCGGCACGGCGCCGTCGTCATCCCGAAGGCGGTCGCCCGCAAGGTCGCCGAGGCCGCGGCGCAGATCGCCGCCAAGGAGAAGGTCATCCTCGACGTCTGCAAGGGCCCGGACTTCTCCTTCGACAAGCTGAAGGCCGCGATGATCGGCCCGCAGGACGTCCACTAGGACGATCTGCCCGGCGTCTTCGCGGGGGCGGCACCTTCGCCGGGGCGGGGCGTTCATCGGGCAGGACGTCCACGCGGCAAAGGAGCCACCCGCGCATGACCCCACGCCTGCCGCCCGACAATGCGCGCGGCAGCGTCGGCATCTCCCGGCGCGACATCGAGGCGCTGATGCGCCTCTCGACGCCGCGGGTGTGCGACGCGCTGGAGCATGCGGCACCGGAACGGCGGGCGGCCGGCCACACCACCCGGCCGCTCGACTGCGCCCGCCCGGCACTGGCGCCTGTGGCCGGCCGGGCGCGTACCGCCCTCGTCTCCACCGCCGCCCCCTGCCCCAGCGCCGTCGCGCGCCATGCGGCGTGGCTGGAACATCTCGCGTCCAAGCCCAGGCCTGCCATCCTCGTCTGGCAGGACATCGACGGCCCCGACGCGATCGGTGCCTGTTGGGACGCCGCCGCAGCCGCCGCCTACAAGGCCCTCGGCTGCCTCGGCCTCCTCACCGACGGCGCCGTCTGTGGCGGCCAGGCGTCGCCGTCCGACCTGCAGGTACTGCATCGCGGCCACCGGCCCGCAAGAGGCTGGCTGCACATCGTCGCCTTCGGCTGCGAGGTATCCGTGGCGGGCATGACCGTTCGCGACGGCGACATCGTCCATGTCGACCGGCACGGTGCGGTGGTGGTCCCGGAAGACGCGCTCCACGACCTGCCGGAGGTCGCGCGCGGCCTGCGTGCGCGTGACGCCGGACTGCTCGCCGCCTGCGCCGCGCCGGGCGCCGACATCGAGAGCCTGCGCCCGCTGCTGACCCGCCGCTACGGCTGAAAGCGGTAGGCCGGCCCGGCCGCCGGTCCGCCGCGCATCAGGCGGACGATCAGATGGTCGAGCGATATCCGGCCCGGCCCATAGGCCATGACCGCCAGGGCCATTGCCGCCCAGGGCAGGTGAAAGTTGGCCCAGCCGTCGGGGATGGTCAGCTGGATGATCGCCGTCATCGCCAGCAGCCCCAACCCGGCGAAGCGCGTGGCCAGGCCGAGGACGAGCAGGACGGGCAGGACGATCTCGGCGACGCCCGACAGCCACGCCATCAGGATCGGCGCCGGATAGGCGATCTCCGCGCCGAACAGGTGCAGCCGGAATTCCGAGGTGAACAGGAAGACCGCGCCGCCGGAGAGTTCCAGGAAGCCGTCCCATTTGGTCAGGCCAGAACGCCAGAAGGGCACCGCGAGCGCGAACCGAAGCGCCAGTTGGACCACCGACGGCGGAAACCGCCCGAGCAGCGCCGCCGCGCTCCCGACGAGTGTGTGCAGGTTCGTGGTCATACGGACGGCTCCGAGAGTGTTGCGGCTCTGACGCCGACGACGGCACCGGCCTGGAACAGGCCGACGAGATTGCGACCGAAATCGAAGGCCGGCGCCGCGGCGACGCCGGCTTCGGCGGCCTCGCCCAGCGGCGCCCCCGCCAGCACCGCGGCGGCGAAGGCCCCTCCGCCCGGCGGCAGGCGATGGACCAGAACATCGGCGTCGGGCCGCACGACCATGCCGTCCTCGGCCACCCATTCGTCCGGCGGCACGACGGGACCGCACGTCTGGTGCGCCGCCCAGATCCCCACCACGGGGTGCGGCGAGGAGATCAACCCCAGCGACGGGTGGAACTCCAGCCGAAGATCTGGCAGGTCGGCGGGCGGCAGTGCGGCGATCGCCGTAT